>Ga0207647_10003234_pt1 | contig 12221 bp, 9 predicted proteins | sample KBSCornC2_FD_184295 | JGI IMG/M metagenome (GOLD analysis project Ga0207647, IMG submission 184295) | Corn rhizosphere microbial communities from Kellogg Biological Station, Michigan, USA - C2 (SPAdes) (version 2) | ecosystem: Host-associated > Plants > Roots > Rhizosphere ...
TCGACGATTGCTCGAACCAGCTCGGCGTTGGCGAGCACAAGCTGAGTATCGGGCGAGGGCGACCGCCTCATTTCCGTTCGGGCAAGCGCGCCGAGTTGAGAGGCGAGCTCCTGTGCCTCGACATGCGCGCCGCGGGCAAGGGCGGGCCGGAGCGCCCTCGCGCGCATGCACGCCCACCGGAGGTCACCCGCCAGATCGCGGCTCCACGCCCCGCGGAAACCACGATGGAAAGGTCACGCCATTTCGCGCGGCCCGAGCGCCCCGAACCGCGCCGGGTCGAGATGCGGCCGTCCGTCACGCGTCGGGAGGACCGCACCCCGGCCCCGGCAACGCCCACCCCCGCGCCACCGCATATGCAGATCCAGGCCGCCCCTCCGCGCCCGCAGCCGCCACGAGCCGAACCGCCGCGTCCCACCGCCAATCCACATGCGGGAGGACCGGTCGAGAACCGGCATCCGGAACGGGGGAAACGCGATCACGAATGAGGGTCAGCCGCCGTTGCGCGAATAATAAGCGATGTAGATCGACCTGCTCTTGTCCGGCAAACTGCCGAACTGAACCGTCGCGGCTTTGAGCCCTAGTTTCTCGGTCGCCTGGCAGTAAGTCCAAGTCTGCAGATCGCGGTAAAAACCTTCAATCTGCGGCTGCGGTGCATGCGGAGCGGTCATCGCGCTGATTTCGCACAAAGTTGTCGCGCAGCTAACCCGAAGGCGATGATCGCCCCGACTTAGCGCCGGCAGCGATTGCAGGATCGCCGTCAGCCCTCTTTCCGTGCGGCCGGCCCAAGCCTGATCCCGTGTCTCCGCGCGCACCTGCTTATAGAAGCGCCGCTGGCCGCGATCATCCTCGCCCAGCTTGCCGTCGAGCAAAGCATCCGGCTTGGGCTGTCGCCAGCGCGACCAATAAGTGATGAACAGACCTTGTCCCGGCTTGCTACCGTTGCTGCTGAATCGGGCACCATGCTCGGTCAAACCCAGCTTACCGATATCCGACCGGAGTGGATCGCTTTGAAGCGCTAGATCGAGAGCTCCTCTCTCCGACCGATTGACCTTATCTAGGCCTGGCAGGGACTGCACGACTTCACATAACGTGGTCGCGCATAGGACACGCACTTCACCCGTGTCATTCATGTGCGGAATCTCAGAATAGCGTCCACGCAGTGCGGCTTCTGTATCGCCGGCCCAGGGTTCATCCCTGGCTTCGCGGCGGACAAGTGCATGCAGTTCAGCGGTTTGGGCCTGGACGTCGAAGGGCACCAGTTGCGCGAGGATAACGGCGTCGGGCGCAACATGTGTGGCGCCCGCCGCACTTTGCTTTACCTGAGCCGCGATCAATGCAGCGGCCAAGCCGCCAATCAGGATGAGAGGCATGACGATCTGTCCTTTCCGTCGCCGGCCGGTCGCGCCGGCTTGCGGATCGGCCGTTGCCTCCGATCCGACGGATGCAGCCAGATCGATTTTCTCGTCACGATTTTTCTGAGTAGCCGCGAACAGGCGCGCCAGTTCGCGACTACTGCCGATGCCGGTCTTGCGCCGTGCCTCGCGCAGCCTCTCGTTGATGGCGCAACCGAGCGGCCGGTCAGTTCGGCGATGCTCTTCGCGGTATGACCTTCCGCAAGCAGCGCGAGAGCTTCTCGTTCGGCGGGGTTCAGGGCGTCCAGGTCGAGCAGACGATCCACCCCCCGCTCTCGCTCGCCCGTCTGGATCATGCCCATCCGAATTCCCGTCAGCCTTGCGGGATGATCCTGATCGGTCAGGCAGATTTTACCATCACGATTTTTTTGTGCTCGCCCTGCTGGTTAGGAACGACACCGCCCAGATCAGGAACCCGCCCGCCGCAAGGGCCGCCCCCACCAGCCCCGTCGAGGTCCAGCCATAGCCGCTCGCGATCGCCATGCCGCCGAGCCAGGGGCCAAGTGCGTTGGCGGTGTTGAAGGCTGAATGATTGAGCGCGGCGGCAAGCGCCTGCGCATCGCCCGCCACATCCATCAATCGCGCCTGCAGCACGGTGCCGAGCGCCGCGCCACAGCCGATCAGAAAGACGTTCAGGCTGATTGCCCAAACATTGTGCGCCGCGAGCGGATAGAGGAGCAGCGAGACGGTGCTCCACAGCAACAGCGCGCCCGCGGTTGGCATCAGCTTGCGATCGGCGAAATAGGGGGCGAACAGATTGCCGGCGGTCAGGCCCGCGCCGAACACGCAGAAGACGAGCGGGATCAGCACCGGCTTCACCCCTGTCACCGCCATCAGCGTCGAGGCGAGATAGGCATAGACGGCGAACAATCCGCCAAACCCGATCGCGCCGGTGCCGAGTGTCAGCCACACCTGACCGCGCCTGAGCGCGCCCAGCTCGCGCAGAGGGCTCGCCTTGGGATCGGGACGGTCGATGGGCGCGTGGAGGAAGACGAGCAGCACCGTCAGCAACGCGAGCGCGGCCACGATCGCGAAGCCCCAGCGCCAGCCGATCGCCTGACCCAGCCAATTGGCGAAGGGAACGCCCGCGATCGTGGCGACCGTCAGGCCAAGCATGACACGCGACACCGCCCAGGTCTTGCGATTGGGCGGCACCTGCCCGGCGGCGACCAATGCGGCGATGCCGAAGTAAGCGCCGTGCGGCAGCCCGCTCAGGAACCGGAAAAACAGCATCCAGCCATAGGTCGGCGCAAGCGCACTCAGCCCATTGCCCAGCGCGAATAGGCCCATCAGCGCGAGGAGCAGGCTGCGGCGGGAGAAACGCGCGGTCAGCACCGCAATGGTGGGCGCACCCACCACCACGCCGAGCGCATAGGCGCTGATCACGCGGCCCGCGGTAGGCTCGTCAATATGGAGGCCGCGGGCGAAATAAGGCAGCAGGCTCATTGTCGCGAACTCCGTGGTCCCGATCGCGAACCCGCCCATGGCGAGTGCGAGCAGAACCAGCGCCGGGTGCGCGGCGCGACCCGACCGGCCGGTGGCTTTGATCTCCGCATGCTGCATTGCGGGATCAGTTAAGCGAGTTGAGGCGCAGGACAAGACCGGGCGCGGCACTTCCGGCTGCGTTGATGACAAGCGCGCTTAACCCGCCTGCATGATCAGCCAAAGGTTAGCAGCCACGATCAGCCCAAAAATGCCCCATGCTGCCAGCCGTGCAACCGGGCCGATGGCGAAGGGCCCCATGATCGCGCGGTCGCTGCTGAACCGGATCAGCGGCCAAAGCGCGAAGGGGAGCTGGAGCGCCAGCACCACCTGCGTCAGCACCAGCAGCCGGCCGACCGCATGATCGCCAAGCCAAAGCACCCCGATCATCGCGGGCAGCAGCGCCAGTCCCCGCGTGATGACGCGCCGTTGCCAACACGGGATCTTCAGGTTGAGGAAGCCTTCCAAAATGACCTGGCCGGCGATCGTGCCGGTGAAGGTCGCGCTCTGGCCCGATGCGAATAGCGCAATTGCGAACAAGGCCGCCGCGGCGCTCGCACCGGTAATGGGTTCGAGTAAGCGGTAGGCATCCTCGATCTCCGCTACGCCGACATGGCCGCTGGCGTGGAAGGTCGCTGCGGCGAGCACGAGGATGGCGCCATTCAGGAAGGCCGCGATCATGAGCGCGACGACGATGTCGACCGTGGCAAAGCGGAGCGCGTCCCGCTTGCCGCCCTGCCCCTCGGTCGCGCGCGTCTGCACGATCGAGCTGTGGAGATAGAGATTGTGCGGCATCACGGTCGCGCCAAGGATGCCGACCGCGAGATAGAGCGCGTGCGGTTGGTTGAGCCGCTCGAGTTGCGGCGTCAGGCCATGCAGAATCCCGCTCCCGCTCGGCGGCGCGAGAATGAGCTGGGCGATGAAGCAGACGGCGATGGTGGCAACCAGGCCGGCAATGATCGCCTCGACCTGCCGGAAGCCGGTGCCCTTCAGGCCGAGCACGATGAGCGTGTCGAGCGCGGTCAGCAACACGCCCAGCCACAAGGGCACGCCGAGCAGCAGGTTGAAGGCCAGCGCGCTCCCCAGCACTTCGGCCACGTCGGTGGCGATGATCGCGATTTCGGCCAGCAACCACAGGAAGCGGGAGGCCGCCGGCGAATAATGATCCCGCGCCAGCCGCGCGAGATCGCGTTCGGCAACGATGCCGAGCCGCATTGACAGCCATTGCAACAGTACCGCCGCCAGCCCGCAAAAGGCGATGACGAACAATAGGTCGTAGCCGTAGCGCGCGCCCGCTTCGATATCGGTCGCCCAGTTGCCGGGATCGACATAGCCGACAGCGACCAGCAGGCCCGGCCCGGCGAAGCGCAGCGCCTTCGCCCAGGGCGTAAGGCCGGGGGCGACCGCGACGGTGCCGCGTACTTCCGAAGGACAGAAAGGCGCAGTTGCGACCTTGGGCAAAGCGAAGCGCATCGGCCCCGCTTAATGCGGAGCGGGCGCCCCTGGGAAGCGCGACCAAAAAAACCGAAGGGCCGCCCCCAATCGGGGACGACCCTTCCATTGTCCGCCGAAGGCGGCCGTAGTCTTAGATGAGGCAGGCCCCGGCATCAGAGGCGATGCCTGCAAACTCAGCCGCATTCGGCCCGTGACAATGAGACATCCGACCACCTCCTTTCATCTGTTGACGATGCGCGGAAGGTGGGGAGAAATCCGTTCGTTTCAAGAGGTTGATCCAGGCTTGCGGAGGCCGGCCCGGTCCGTGACCTCAGCAAAGACGACGCCGGAGTTCTCCTCTATTTCCACATCGTCGCCATCGGGAAGCTGCTCTCTATGTGCGAAAGCGGGCTGCCCGCTTTGTTGCGCGCCCTGCTCGCCACGCAAGCCTTGCTCGCCAGGCGGCTGGCGGTTGGTGGGATCCGGCATTCCATAGGTGCGGGTGTCGTCGCTGGCATCGACATGGCTCAGCTCCTCTCGATCATCGATTCAACCGCCGCGCCAATCGCAAGGTTCCTGCTGTTCGCCACTTGCGTGGCGAAGCGGGCCGAACGATCTGCGGACCATGACTTCGAGCGAGCTTTTGAATCTGATCCTGGCGCGCCTGGTGCGGGCCGAAGGCGGCTCGCGCCAGCGCTGGCGCCGGGCGCTGGGAGACGTGCGCGTCTATTCCCTCGCCACGCACCCGCACTGCAATTGGGATCTGCGATCGAGCGGCACCGCCATCGAATTGCGGGCGATCGAACATGTCCTGGATTGGGCACGCTCCACCTATCCGCATGTTCTTGGAGACTAGAACAGCGAGCCTTGGATTCTGTCCGGCCGCCAAATCAGCACGGGCCATCCCAAAAGACGCTTTGGGCCGGGGCCGCTTTTGAACGAGCGCTGCGCATCCAAACGTGCTGAGCGACTGCGTGATACCGATTTAGATGACGAAGCTATAAATTGGGAACGGCCGAGATCGGTGTGGAAAGCGGAGGTGACTGCCCCTAACCCGCCAGCGTGAGAATCATTGAGACCGCAATCGAAATTGCAGCATCCCCGTCACGCGTGTGGCAAGTCTTGACGGACTTCCGTCATTACTCCGAATGGAACCCTTTCATAACCTCGATCTCCGGGCCGCTAGCTCGCGATGAGAAGCTGAAAGTGCGTATTGAGCCTCCGGGCAAAGGAGCGATGACGTTCAATCCGACAGTGCTCATCGTCGAACCAGAGCGCGAACTTCGCTGGAAGGGCAAGGTCCTCATCAATGGCCTTTTCGACGGGGAGCACTCTTTCCGTTTGGAGCGGAGCGCTCGCGGCACCCGGTTTGAACAAGGAGAGAGGTTTACTGGGGTGCTCGTCCCGCTGTTGAACGGCGCGTTCGGTCCGACAGAGCAGGGCTTCAAGGCGATGAACGAACATCTGAAAAGGCGAGCGGAAAACTGAGGTTCGCAATGGCGAAGTGACCTTCCCGGTGGAGCGATGACCAGGCTAGTTCGGCCTCCGCCGACAGATCGGCATAGGTCCGAATCTTGGCGAAGAATGCTTCTGCATTCATGAACTGAATCCGCGAGTTGGCGAGTCGAATAGCCAAGCCCTAACGGGTGACCACTTTCAGGCAACCTTTGGGCCGACCTGAACGGCCTGCTCTGGGGCGCTACCTGCCAGTCCGCTTTGCGCCCTTGATACGCCTTTGAAACCCGAAACCAGGGGCCGCCGTGGCGAACGGCGGCCCCTCCTGTCGTCAGAACACGGGGTTGGTCAGCGGGCCCGCGCTCGTATAGTCGAAATGCACCGCGCTCAGATCGTGCACGCCCAGCAGCACCGCCTGGCTTCCCGTGGTGAAGCTGAGCGTGAGATCGCCCACGCCGTCATGGTTGACGTCGCTGACCAGTGAGCTCTGCAGGTGGATGTTGTTGGCGAGCAGGATCTTGTCGACGCTCGTATCGAAATCGGTGACGATGTCCTTGCCGCCCACCTGACCGAACACGAACGTGTCCACACCCAGACCGCCCGTCAGCGTGTCATTGCCGGAATCACCCGATAGGTAATCGTCGCCCGCCCCGCCCTTCAGCACGTCATTGCCCGCGCCTCCGAGCAGCGTGTCGCGACCGGCATCGCCGTTGGCGGAATCGTTGCCGAGCCCGCCCGACAGGAAGTCCGCGCCGTCGCCGCCGCCGAGCGTGTCGTTGCCGGCATTGCCGTAGATTTTGTCCTCGCCGGTGCTGCCGGTCAGGTTTTCGGCGCCGTTGCCGCCATTGCGGGTGATGCCGTCGGCTTCGTCCGTCACGGTGACGGTCACCGTCGCGGTGCTGGTCTTGATGCCGTCGCTGATCGTGTACTGGAACGTGTCGGTCGCGGTGGCGCCGGTGGGCAGTTGATCGAAGCTGTCCGCATCCGCCACATATTGCAGCGTGTGGCTGTTCGCATCGAACATGACGTGGCCGAGCGTGCCGGTCGTATCGATCGCGCTGATGGCGAGCGTCGCGCCGCTATCCGGATCGCTATCGTTGCCGATCAGCTGGGCATAAAGGTTGGCGCTGGTCGCATCCTCGCTCACCCCAATCGCGTCCGCGACGCCGACGGGTGCATGGTCGACGATATGCAGGCTGGTGATCACCTGATCGTGATCGGTCGCCATTGCCGAGCCGACGGGCTTGAGCGTGTTGATATGAACCGCGTCGAACTCAGCCCCTTCCATCAACCCGCCGGTCGCGAGCAGATTGTCGATCTGCTCGAGGTTGCCGTCATACAGGTAGGAATAGCGCTCCTCGGCCGGGATCAGGCTGTTGAGGTTGGTGAGCCCGCCATTCTCCAGCACCTTCAGCGCGTCTTCGAAATAGAAGCCGTTGAAGTCGCCACCGACGACGATGTTGGCGGTGGGATCGGCGCTGAGCAGCCGATGGATATAATCCTCCACGCCCTGCGCCTGCGCTGTACGGCTGGCATCGCCGCCATTGAGCGGCGGCTGCCAGGAGCCGAACAGCGAATCCGAGCCCAGGCGTGAGGTCGAGTGCATGTCGACCGCGGTGATCGTCTGCCCGTTGAAGGTGAATTCGGCGACGAGCGGCTTGCGGCTGCCATCATAAGCGACACCCGTGATCTGCGTCGCCGAGCCCTCGACGTAGCTCACCCGATCGGCATTGTAGAAATAGCCGGGCCGGATGTTACCGTTGGGCTCGCCGCCATTCTGGTCGTTCGCGGTCGGGGCGATCTCGACATAGGTGTAATGCGGGCCGCCCGCGGCATCGATCGCCGCGATGATCGCATTGGCGGTCACGGTGCCGGAATAGTCGGTGCCCGAACCCGCGCCGTCTGCGTCCTGGATTTCCTGCGCGAAGATGATGTCGGGCGCCTGGAGGTTGTTGACGACAGTGTCGGCGATCAGCTGGAACTTCTGCGCGCCATCGGAGATGTCCGCATTCTCCATGTTGAAGCTGGCGATGGTGAGATTCTCGGCATCGCCGTGCAGGTTCGTCACCTCCGGCTGGAGCGTCACGTCGAGCGTGGTCGCCGCCGCCGCGGTCGGGATCAGCTTATAGCCCACGTCGTTGGCGCTGGCGGAGCCGTAGGTGAGGATGCCGGTGACGTCGCCCAACTGATCGCCCTGCGACCAGGTGCCGTTGAAGCCCGAGAAGACGTCGCTCTGCGGATCGAGCAGGATCTTCTCCGGATTATAGTCGCCATCCGAGACCGTGATGCCGCCGGAGGCGTTCATGCCGGTCGCATCCTCGCCATGACTGGCCACGACCCAGGTTTCGCTGCTGTCGGTGCGCGCGACCACCTGCGGCGCCTCGACCGTGACGCGCATGCCTTCCAGCGTCTCGTAAAAGTCGATGCCGTCGGTGGTCGGATCGAAGCTGGAAAGATGATCGTCGTCGATCACCTCGGTCGGCGGATGGAGACCATCATGGCCGATCACCACCGCCGTCGGCAGCGCATTATCGTGACTTGTGACCGAGACGTTGGCGCCAACCGCGAATTGGGTGACGGTGAGCGCGCCCGAGCCGCCCGCTTCGGCGATCGTGCCGCTGACGTTAACCGCGTCGCCGATCGCGACCGAAGCCTTGGCCGAGGTCGCGACGAAGATGGCATCGGAGGTGCTGGCGTTGCCGTCGCCGGTGGCGTCCTGGATGTAGAAGCCGTTATTGCCGACCGCGGTGACGATACCCGTGGTCAGGACCTGCTGGCCGACATAATCCGACGTCAGATGATCGCCCTGGATCTGGTAGATGGCGAGCGGGATCGGATCGTCGTTGACGATCGTGCCCGTGGCCGAGCCATGGCTGATCAGCGTGCTGTAGCCACCGCCATTGGTCGGGTTGGAGAGATCGACCGAGAAGGTCTCGTTCGGCTCGGGATTGGTGTCGCCCGCCACCGCGACGGTGATCGTCTTGGTGACCTCGCCCACGCCGAAGCTGACCGTGCCGCCCATCGACGTGCCGGCTGCCAGGTCCGCCGCGTCCGCGCTTCCGGTGAAATGGAGCGCATAATCCACCGTGGCCGAGGCGACGCTGCCGCCCGAGCGCGTGACCGTGAAGACCAGATTGTGCGTGCCGCTATCGCCTTCGGCGACGCTGGCATTGGCGATGCCGATATGGCTGTCGCCCGCCGCCGGATAGAAGGTCTGGCCCGGGTTGAGCTGGCCGAAGCTGCTGGGCGCATCCGCCTGCCAGTTGAAATCGCCCGCGACCGCACCAGTGCCGCTAAGACCGAGCGAATAACCGAGAGGGCCGCTCGTCTCGCTGACCCCGATATCGGTGCTCGTCATGCCCGCAGCCGGGCCGCTGGTGGCGACCATCGGGCCTTCGTAGGAGATGAACTCCACCACCTGGCCGTTGGGCGCAACTAGGGCCACGCCGTCGGGTGAGCCGTTCTGGATGCCGTCCTGCGGATAGGACACGACCGCCGTGCCATAGCCCCCGCTTTGGTCGGCGATTATGCCGCTTAACGTGACCGTATTGTAGGGCACCCCGCCATTGCCGTTGTAGAGCACCAGCTGCCAGCCGGTGAGATCGGTTCCGGCCGGGCCGGCAATCTCGATCTTCTCGCCCGTGTCGGTGCCGATATTGTCGTAATGGATCTCGTTGATGAAGAGGGGCGCGGGGGGCGCGGGCGGTGCCACGGCATCGTCGTTGGCGATCACGCCCGCCGCTGTCGCGGTGCCAAGCGTGCTTCCGGTCGAGGGAGTGGAGAGCGTGACGTGGAACGTCTCGTCGCCTTCATAGCTGGTATCGCCGGCAACGTGGAACGTGATCGTCTTGGCGGTTTCGCCGGCGGCGAAATTCAGGTCGCCGCTGGTCGCGCCGCTGAAATCGCTCGCGCTCGCGGTGCCGTCGAAGGTCAGCGCGTAATGGACCGAGCCCGCGCCACTCGTGTCGCCGGTGCGCGTGACGGTGTAGACCATGTCGGTCGTGCCGCTGTCGCCCTCGGTGGCCGTAACCGAAGCCGGGCCGATCGAATGCGTGGTGGCCGGCGGAGCAATCCCGAACGTCTGGCCGCTATTGGCAGCGCCGAAGCTGCTCGGTGCGTCGGGCGCCCAGTGGAAATCGGAATATTGGGTGCCGGTCCCCTCCAGGTGGAGCGATTGCCCAGTGGGCCCGCTGCCATTCTCCGAAACGCCGATGTCCGTGCTGGTGATACCCGCGGCGATCGTGCCGGCTGCGCCGGTCAGCACGCCTTCATAGGACAAAAACTGGACGACATGGCCACTATTGTCGACCAGCGCGAACCCGTCGGGCGCGCCATTCTGCAGGCCGTCCTGCGGCAGGTTGAGCGTGTAGAACCCGAAGCCCTTGCTCTGATCGGTCAGCACACCCGACAAGCTGTACGTCGCATAGACGGTAGCATTGGCCGCCGCGGTCGCGGTCGAGCCGCCATTGTAGAGATAGATTTTCCACCCCGTGAGATCGGTTCCGGCCGTGCCGGCAAGCTCGATCGCCTCGCCGGTGTCGGTGCTGGCATTGTCGTAGTGGAATTCGTTGAAGAAGACGGACATCGAGCTCTCCCCTCAAGCCCTGGAGATGGATGGCGGCGCGCGGCCGAAAGCCGCCAGCCGCGCTGAGATTCAGGCGGCGATCGTCAGGCGCGTGCGCCGGCGAGCAGCATAGCCAATGGCGCCGAAGCCCAGCACCATCATCGCCCAGCTCGACGCCTCCGGCACCGCCGCGAAGCTGAGCGCGCCGGCGGAGACGGTGTCGTAGCTCTCGTTCGCGCCGGTACCGCTCTGCGCCAGGAAGTAGATCGTCCCCGCCCCGCCGAAATCGGGCAGCAGCGCGCCGCCGGTTGGCGTGGTCGCGAGGAGATCGAAGCCCGAGAGCGTGAAGCGGGAGCTCGTGATCGTGCTGTCGAGGTTCGTCATCTGCCAGTCCAGCTCCAGGCTGAGCGAACCATCCGCGGGATCGGCGTGCAACCATTGATAGGTCCAGTCGCCCGCCGAAAGCAGCTTCGGCTTGCTGCCCGCACTGCTGAAGCTGACCGAAAGGAAGGGCAGCGCGGTGCTGCCCGTGCCATCGCCGGTCGCGTAATAATAATCGAGCGCAGGAGCGCCCGCGCCATTCCCGCCTACCAGCGCGCCGGTGTCGATCGTGATGGTGCCGCTGACAGGCGCACCACCGAATTCGGCGCCGGCAAAGCTGTAGGTGACCGCCGCGTCGGCTGACGCGGTCGTGGCCACCAGCAAGGCGGCGAGAGCGATTTTCTTCACGGATGAACCCCCAAACGAGTCGCCTAAAGCGTGACGAGACTGCCGAGCCGGGCAGGCCCCTGCAAGGCTGTTAACTTAGTGTTCATTAATGACAATCTCGTTTCAAAACACGACGTTAACCACCTTTTTGGAGCTTTGGCCTGGACGCCGGAACAGGCAGGCATGCAACAGGATGCGCCAGATCGTTTCTCGCGCGGAACCCCATGGCAAAGCGCGGGTTGCCATAGCGTGGCTTCAGGATCGATCATGGCATCCGCCCCGGGCGGCGCGCCGTATGACGCGGAGGAAGCGCGAGCCGAGGGACGGCGAGCGGTAGCGTCGGAAATGGAGGCGATCTTCGCGCCCCTTCCACTCCCCACTGCGCCCCCCGCCCCGCCGCCCAGCGCCAAACCCAGGTCGCGAGCAAAGGGGCGTGCCTGGATCGGGATCGTGCTGCTGGTGCTGATGGGCCTGATCGCCGCCGCAGTGAGTATGGTCTTTCTGGCGCGTACGTCACGTGCGCCTCTGCCCCAGCGGCCGCCGCGTTCCGCCGTCACGCATTCCGCGCCCGCGCCGGTGGTGCCTGCCAGCGCCCTGCGCCAGCCGATCGTCGCGCCGCTCATCAATCCGCCACCCGTGGCCCCCGCCCCTGTGGCGACCCCGCCAAAGGCCGCGCGCCACACGACCAAGTCCAAGGCGATACACCGCTCCACCGCATCCAGGGCCCGGCCTGCGAAACGGGACACCCGGCGCCCTGCACCAGCGCGCAAGGGCCGTTGCGACCCTGGCGCAACGAGCCCCTGGTGCCTACGTGGCGCGGTGGTCGAGGCCGACGATCGGCTACGCGATGCCTATGACAACGCGGTCCGCGCCGGGGTCGATCGCAAAACGCTGGTCGGGATACGCAGCGACTGGAAGCGCCTGCGCGGTCGGGCCAATCGGGAACCCCAGGCGCTGATTCGCGGCTATGCGCTGTTGACGCAGGAATTGCATGCCGAAGCGCGCCGGGCCGCCCGGCGATGAGCACCGCCCCGCCTCCGGACGAGACGGAGCAGCGCGACTGGCCGCGTTTCCACAAGACCCCCGCGAAGGTGGCGGGCGAGCTGATTTATGCGATCGGCGACATTCACGGCCGTTATGATCTATTCAAGCAGATGATGGCGCGG
>Ga0207647_10003236_pt1 | contig 12219 bp, 10 predicted proteins | sample KBSCornC2_FD_184295 | JGI IMG/M metagenome (GOLD analysis project Ga0207647, IMG submission 184295) | Corn rhizosphere microbial communities from Kellogg Biological Station, Michigan, USA - C2 (SPAdes) (version 2) | ecosystem: Host-associated > Plants > Roots > Rhizosphere ...
TGAAACACATTTTTCCGCTGACGTGACGGGTGACTCTGCACAGGTCTCCGATGAAGAAAATAAGACCAATGTCACCGTCGCCGGACGGGTGATCTCAAATGAAGGCAACCTGCCTCCGGGTTCGATGATGACGCTGGTTGCAAGGCATTCCCGAAATGGTTCCTTCGCTCCAGTGAACGATGCAGGCGAGTTTACGTTTAGCGTGCCTCCAGGCAGCTATGAGGTGCTGGGGCAGATCAATCACCACTACCTTGCAACTGTTTCGGCGACCGGAGCCTCGCTGGTTGGCCGGGTGCTTACTGTGAAGACAGGAGCTACTCCGCGCCTGCAGGTACTACTCGGCAGCAGTTATGGGCAGATCGATGGCACGGTGATGCACGACGGGCACCCAGCAAGCGCTGCGATGGTGTTCCTGGTGCCCGATCATCCAGGCGAGAACACCGTCCTGTTTCGCCGCGACCAAAGCGATTCCGACGGCACCTTCACTCTCGCTGGCATTCTTCCGGGGCACTACCGGGTGATCGCTATCGAGCGCGGCTGGGAGCTCGAGTGGGCGAAGCCTTCGGTGCTCGCGCCTTTCCTCGTGAAGAGCAGACAGGTGGATGTGCGAGGCAACGACCATCTGCAGGGATCGATTGAGTTACAGACACGTTGACGGCTACATAAGGTAAACGAGAAGAGGCCCGCCGTCGAAGCGGGCCTCCTTTTCGCGATCACAGATGATCAGATGCGCATGGGCATGATGATGTAGCGGTATTTGTATTCGTCGCTTGGATCTTCGGGGCGCATCTGGCCGGCCGATTGTGCGTCCTTGAATTCAAGGCGGACTTCGCCGGTGTTGCCGATGGCTTTGAGGAAGTCGAGCATGTAGGCGGAGTTGAAGCCGACGACGAGAGCGTCGAACTGGTAGGGGGACTCGATCGTGTCTTCAGATTCGCCGGACTCGGTGGAGGAACTGGAGATGCGGAGCTCGTTTTGCTCAAGCCGCAGCTTGATGGCGCCGGAGCGCTCGTCGGCGAACTGCGCGACGCGCTGGATGGAGCCGGAGAGATCTTCCGAGCGGATGATGATGAACTTGTTGTTGTCGCGCGGCAGGACGGCTTCGTAGTTGGGGAACTGGCCGGTGAGCTTGCGCGAGGTGAGCACGCGCTTGCCGATGCGGAAGAAGAGCTGGTTCTCATCGTCGGCGAACTCTACCTGCTCGGCGTCCGTGTTCGAGAGCAGCGATTGCAATTCAGCGAGCGCCTTGCGCGGGATGAGGGTCTTCTTCTCGCCGCCCGGGATGGAGCCCAGGTTTTCGCCCTGCTTCTCGATGTGGGCGAGGCGGTGGCCATCAGTGGCTACCATGGCGAGCGATTCGGGCTTGAGGATGAGCAGCGCGCCGTTGAGGGTGTAGCGTGACTCCTCGTTCGAGATGGCGAAGATGGTCTTCGAGATGAGATTGCGGAAGGTGGCGACCGGCAGCGAGACCGAGGAGACGGAGGGGAACTCAGGCACCTGGGGGAAGTTGGCGCGGGCCATGCCGACCATCTTGGTGTTGGAGCGGCCGCTGCGGATCTGCACCCAGTGGTTGTCCTGGAGCTTGATGGAGATGTCGCCGTCCGGGAGCAGCTTGATGTAGTCGTAGAGCTTGCGCGCGGGAATGGTGCAGGATCCGGGCTTCTTCACCTTCGCGCTGCAGGAGGTCTTGATGGACTGGTCAAGGTCCGTGGCCGTGATGGTGAGGCGGCCTTCGGCTTCGTCGGCTTCGAGCAGGAAGTTCGAGAGGATGGGGATGGTGGTCTTGCGCTCGACGACGGACTGGGTGGCGGTGAGCTCGCGGAGTAGTTCCTGTTTGCTGACGGAGATCTCCATGGCGAATCCCTGAACGGTGTGCTTGTCTGCTTCGAGTCCTACGCCGGGCATGTGCGGCTCCCTGGTTTGCGTGCTGGGATGGATTGCCCACACTCTACACCAGACGCATGGCTGGAGTGCAGGAATCCGAATGGCACTATTTTACGGGCGAAGGGTGCGTGGAAAGTTGGGCGTTTTCGCGGGAATTTGGGACCGGCCATCTGGCAAAGGCGCACTGGGCACGCTTTGTTGGGAATGGCTTTCTCTGGTCGCTGACTCGCGGATTTATGGGCGACAGGCGAACTCGCTGGAGCGACGGCTACTACGAAGTATCTCAACAGGTATGTGTATATAGCCGCCGTAGTCGTTTGCTGTGGGGAAGTGGGAATGCGCGGCAAAACCGCATGGCCGTTGGGTGTAAGCAAGGTGCAAGTTTTCTAAATCGGGACGGCTGGAATGTGGGAGTGCTGGAGAAACGGTGGATGGGGCGGTGGGAGCGATCCAGATCTCCAACGGCGTCCACAGGCGGGGACGCGCGATACGCAATGCCTCTTTGGTGGATGCGTGGAAATTGCGGCGTTGAGCGCTACTGGAGCGGCGATGGTGTCGGTCGGTTTTCCACGGGGTGGCAATTGGGGGCAAAGTTTGCAGCGAATCCACAGAACGCGGTGGGATGTGGAGGAATGGTGCGTCAGTGAGCGATCTTGCGTCGACGGCCGATGGCGAATACGGCGAGGCCGGCGATGATGACGGCGAGAGTGGAGAGCAGAATCTTGGCCACGGCGAGGGGCGGATTGGCATCGTCAGGCGCGGGAATGGTGGAGAGGACGATGGTGAGGACGGTCGAAAGAAACCCAAGGATGGCGAGCGCGATAGCCATGGGTGGACCGCCCGGAAATGGTAACTGTGTGATGGCGCGGCGGCGGACCAGGCGGATGAGGGCAGCGAAGAGGAACAGGTAGGGGATGAAGAGTGTGATGAGCGCCATGCTGACCAGGACATCGTAGGCGCCGCGCACGGAGGTACCGGCCTGGCCGAGGATGGCCGTGACGATGCCGGCGGCTCCGTAGAGCATGAGAGCGATCCACGGGGTACGGAAGCGCGGATGAATGCTTCCGAAGACGGCGGGAAGGTAGTGATCGATGCCGGCGACGAAGGGCAGGCGCGAGGTGGAGGAGAGGTAGCCGGCGGCTCCGCCAACCGCGCTGAGGGTGACCAGGATCGCCATGAGCGGAATGAGCCACGGGATGCCGAGGCGGCCAGTGAGCTGCTCGATGCCGCGCATGAAGCCGTCTACGCCGGAAACGGCTTCGCTCGGCAGTGCGATGAGCATTGCGGCGGTGCCGGCGATGTAGGCAACGGTAATTAGGCCGCCGGCAAGGAACAATGCGCGCGGGAGGATGCGCTGCGTATTCTCTATCTCTTCACCCATGAACGAGGCGCACTCGCAGCCGGAGAAGGCAAAGAAGATGGTGGACCAGAAGATGGCGTTCTGGAGCGAGAGGTGCGGCGTCAGGGTGGCGATGGTGAAGCGGGTTGCTGAACCTTGATGTGACGCCACTACGATCGCGAGCACGATGAGGATGGAGATGGGGAGCCAGCCGCCGATGGAGCAGATGTTGTTGAGCCACTTACCGGCTTCGATGCCGCGGACGTTGAGCGCTATGATGACGACCAGCCAGAAGACAGCAAAGCCTATGTAGTACGCGGGACTCGCGGCGAGGCCGCGACCGTGACGGCCGAAGGCAACCAGCGCGGAGCCAGCGCCGAAGTAGAGGATGGCCGGGAAGTAAGGCAGATTCGACATCCAGTAGGTCCAGGCGGCGAGGAAGGCGGCGCGATCGCCAAAGGCTTCGCGCGTCCACACGTAGAGGCCACCTTCGTTGGGATAGCGGGTGGCGAGCGCGATGACACTGGCGCCGAGCGGCAGGAAGAGGCCGATAAGCGCGAAGATCCAGACGAGAAGCGTGCCGGGGCCGGCGGCCGCGGCGGTAGCGACCCAGCGCACGCTGAGGATGGTGACGACGTAGAAGAGGGTGAGATCGCGAAAGCGCAGGGAGCGTTTGAGCGTGGGGGTGGCAGGCACGCCATCTGTCGGCGACGGAACAGGCGGAGCGGCCAGGTCAGCCAAGCGAGTCCGCCGTTCGCAGGCTGCGATCGGGGGAGGACGCGGTCGGAGTGCTGTGGATGCTGTCGGCGAGCACAGCCATAGCGGCGTTGCGGCCGTTGATGGCGATCACTGAGCCGCCGGGATGCGTACAGGCGCCGCACATGTAGACGCCGGGCATGGGGGTTCGCGCACTGAGGCGATTCGACCACATGTAGGCCGGGAGGCACTCGCCCTGGAAGATGTGGCCGCCGGTGAGGCCGACCTTCTGCTCGATGTCCGGTGGGCCGAGGACCTGGGCGTCGATGATTGCGGAGTGGGGGCCGTCGATGTTGGAGCAGAAGCGGCCGATCGAACGAAACGCCAGGGCGCGGACTTCGTCGCGGCGCGAGTCCCATGTGCCGTCTTTGAAGGAGTAGGGCACGTACTGGGCGAAGACCGACATGGTGTGCTGACCGCGCGGCGCGACGGTGTCATCGTGCGCGCTCTGGAAGTAGAGCTCGCACCAGAGATGCTGGGGCAGGTAGCCGCGCTTTGCGGCGTCGAATCCCGCTTGCCACTCCGCGTGGGTGAGGGGTGCGTTGATCTGGCCGTAGTGGTGAGGCTGGTTTTGGCCGGGGCGGGAGAGGAAGTCGGGTAGCGCGGAGAGCAGAACGTTGAGCTTGACGGTGCAGCCCTGGATGGGGACCTGGTCGATGCGTTTACGCCATGCGGTATCGGCATTCGGACCGAGCATCGCGAGAGTACGAACGGGGTCAGCGTTTGAGATCACAACAGGCGCAGGGATGCGCTCGCCGGATTCGAGCAGGACGCCTTCGCCGGGAAGAATCTCGGCGACGGGCACGCCCGCAGCAATGACGGCGCCAGCCTCCTGCGCGGCGTCTGCGATGTAGAACGAGACCATGCCCATGCCGCCGGCGACGTAGCCCCACATACCGGGCATGCCGCCGAGGCGGCCGGAGGCATGGTGAAAGCGGATGGAGGCCGTGCCGGGGTCGAAGGGGCTGGCGTTGGTGCCGATGACGCCCTGACCGAGGTAGGCAGATTGGAGGCGCGCATCGCGGAGATAGTGCTCGACGAACTCGGCCATCGACCAGTCGTAGAGGAGATGACGGGCTTCGTGATCGTCGCCGAGGCGGTCATCGATTTCTTCGGGTGTGGGTGCCTCGCCAATCCAAAAATCACGCTCGGCTGACGCCTCGTCCACTGCATCGCGCGCGGGACGCAACGCGTTACGTAAACGCATGAGGGTGTCGTTCATCGCCTTCCAGCCTTCGACATCCCCGGGCGAGAAGCGGCGGACCTCGGCTTCGCATTTGTCATCATCGTCCCAGAGCTGGATGCTTGTGCCGTCGAGAAAGGGCACGAAGAGGCCATTGATGGCGGGGGTCCAGTGGAAACCGCGCGCGGGGAGTCCAAGCTCTTCAACAACGAGCGGATGCAAGAGGCCTGCGAGATAAGCGCAGGGCGACATCCTGACGTTCGGGAATGGCTCTTCGATGGTGCAGGCGCCGCCGATGCGTTCGCGCGCTTCGAGGACGAGGACACGCTTGCCGGCACGCGCGAGATAGGCGGCGCAGGCGAGGCCGTTGTGGCCGGCGCCGACGATGATGGCGTCCCATGGTTTGGCGGCTAGCTCACGGATAGGCGCGGGTAGTCCGAGTTCGCCTAGTTTTTTTGCGGTGGGTGATGTGGGCACACGGTGTTCCCTTCGAGTGTCTATGCTACCTCGCGTTTACTACCAATGGCCCGTGGCGCGACTTTCCCAGATCGCCTCACCGATCCAAATGAGAAGCAGCGTGATGCCGAAACATACTGTGACCAGCAGCCACCATCTGGAAGCCTTATAGCCCGCGATGATTGATAGCAGCGCTGAACTGAAGAACCGTGCGACGAGCGCCCATGCTGACACGCGTGGGAGTGGAAGTTGATGAAAAAACATCGGTAGCCACATCAAGAGGAGCGAGACAGCCGTCATTGCACCGATGAAGTGCCATCGCCAGCGGCTGGTTTCACCGAGACTCTGCTCGCTTTGCATCGGCAAATGTAGAGACCTCCAGCGTGGCTATGCTATCAACGCCGATGTCTCGAGCGCAGCGTCCTTCGGTCCACTTCAGCTTTTATTTGGGCGCTCTGCTACTCCCCTCTCGCTGATGATCCTTTGGGCGGGAAATCCTTCAACATCTTGTCGATGTCGCTGTCGAGCGCCTTGGTGTTCTTGTCGGTATTTGTGGAGAGGTCTTGGTCCGTCATGCCGCGCCACACTAGCTCCTTGTCTTTGGTCGAGAAGATATCGAGAACAAGGTGGCCGACGCTTTGATTAAACGTGGAGGTCGTGGACGTTCCAAATCCACCGCCTCCCCATCGTCCCCATCCCCATCCACCACCAGAGCCGTTGTAGAAGGTTTCGACCTGCTTCTGGTTATGCACCTGGTCGGTAGCGAAGATCGTTGCGTCACATTTGGAGGTGACGAGCTGCCAGCCTTTCGCCTGCAGATTCTGATTGACCCGGTCGCGAATCCGGCTTGCGTAGAAGGGATCGGAAGTCTTGACATGGCCCCAGCAGTAGCTATGAAACTGCTCGAAATTCACGTTGTGGTCGTAATCGGTCTGCACCTTATAGGCGAATGCAGGCAGGGCGAGAGTTACAGCCAGGAGCGAGAGAGCAAGACGTTTCATGAAACCCTCCGGAGCCCGGGTGTTCCCCAGTAGAGCCGAAGGTGATCAGAAAATGCCAGTTTTTTTCTTCGAAATTTTAGTCATGAGTTCGGACGCGCTTCACCGTCGCTCCCAGTGCTCTTCGTGCCGGTCATCGTGGTAGAGGATGCCGGTGACGCGGCCGCTGGAGTCTTTCTGGAAGATGATCCTCGTTGGGCTGCCGCTGGGATAGAAGAAGGTGGTTGGGTTCTCCGGCAATAGTTCGTTGAGGTCGTTGGTGCGGTTGCGGGAGAAGAGCTTGTCGCCCTCGACCAGGATGGTGACCTGGCGGACTTCGCCGTCGTAGTAGTCGCCGACGTAGTCGTCGTAGATGTCGGGGTCGACCTTGGCAGGCACGGGGTGAAGCGGAACGGTAAGCATCTGCGCTTCGGCGTGCGCAGTCGCGATGTCGGAGAGGCGATGCGCGAGGAGCCATTGCGGAAGGGAGCGCTCCGCGTAGGCCTTGTCCCAGGAGTTGTGGTGCCAGCCCTCATAGAGCCAGAGGCGCACATCGCCGCCCGATGCCGAGAGCGCCTGGTACATGATTTGTGATTCTTTGGGCGGGACTACGGGATCGAGAGTGCCGTGGAACATCCAGACCGGCGTCTTGCCGACGGCGTGTACGTAGGCTTCAGGCAGGATGTTCGACTGCTTCCAGCGCTGCGGCTCATAGGACCAGAAGATGCCGCCGGAGACGGGGACGATGGCGGCGAAGCGGCCGGGATAGTCCTTGGCGATCTCCCAGACGCCATAGCCGCCAAGCGAGAGGCCAGTGAGGTAGACGCGCTCGGGATCGCCGTGAAATTCCTTGATCTCGGCGTCGAGGGTGGCGATCGCCATCTGCATCATGTCGGGATCGGTCCAGTGGTGATGGTTGTAGGGGACCTGCGGCATGACGACGATGAAAGGCCAGCGCTCCGGATGGGCGCGGATGGCGTTCGGCAGGCCTACCTGGGTCTCGTCCATGCCGTCGGAACCGCGCTCGCCGGAGCCGTGGAGGAAGAGGATGACGGGCCAGGAGCGGCGCGCGTCGTACTCGATGGGGAGGTAGACGACGTAACGGTAGCTGGTGCCGTTGAGGACGATAACGCGATTGAGAAAGCCGGTGTCCTGCGGGCGGACGGGCGTGGCGGGATGCTGGGGCTCACGGGCAGGCAGCAGGGCAGGGTGGTCTGGCGCGTGAGCGGCTGCGCCAGGGTTGGCATGGCCTATGGCTTGCGCACCGGCAGGTGGGTTGGCCTGCGCTGCAAGGGGTGTGATGACGAGTGCGGCGAGCAGAATGCTGGCCAGATGACGGCGGCGGCGCATTGGGGGAAGGATACCGTAGGACAGGCCCCGCAGGCATATACACCGCGGAGCCAGAGAAGCCCGCTCTAGTTGTTGAGCGTCTCCATGATTTTGTTGAGGGTGCGGTTCAGGTCCTTGTCGGTGCGCTTCTCTTCGTCGATCTTGCCGATGGAGTGCATGACCGTGGTGTGGTGCTTGCCGCCGAATTGACGACCGATCTCGGGGAGAGATGCCTCGGTCATTTGCTTGGCGAGATACATGGCGATCTGGCGCGGGACCACGACGGAACGCGAGTTGTTCTTTTGCTTGAGTTCCGCGATCTTCATGCCGAAGTGTTCGGCGACGGTGCGCTGGATCGCCTCGATGGTGATCTTGCGCACCTGCGTGTCGATGAATTGCTTCAGCGCCTGCTGCGCGGTGGAGAGAGTGATCTCGACGCCGTTGAGTGAGCTCCACGCGAGCAGCCGGGTAAATGCGCCTTCAAGCTCGCGGATGTTGGTGCGGATGTTGGTCGCCATGTAGAGGGCGACGTCCATGGGCAGCGCGCATTGCTCGCTCTCCGCCTTCTGCTGCAGGATGGCGACCTTGGTTTCAAGATCGGGCGGCTGGATGTCTGCAATGAGGCCCCACTCGAAGCGCGAACGGAGGCGTTCCTCGAGACCGGCAAGATCCTTGGGCGGACGGTCGGAGGCGATGACGATCTGCTTGTCGCTCTCGTGCAGCGCGTTGAAGGTGTGAAAGAACTCGTCCTGTGTGCGCTCCTTGGAGGCGAGGAACTGGATGTCGTCAATGAGCAACACGTCGACGCCGCGGTACTTGTCACGGAAGCTGGACATCTTCTCGTTGCGGACATAGGAGATCATCTCGTTGGTGAACTTCTCACTCGAGACGTAGCAGATGGCGGACTGTGGCTGACGGCGCTTCACCTCGTGGCCGATGGCGTGCATGAGGTGCGTCTTGCCGAGACCGACGCCGCCGTAGAGGAAGAGCGGGTTGTAGGCTTTTGATGGGCGCTCAGCGACAGCTTCGGCTGCGGCACGTGCGAACTGATTGCCGGCGCCGGAGACGAAGCCGTCGAAGTTGTAGCGCGGATTGAGCTGCGATGCAGAGTTCCAGTCGAAGCGTGTCTGCTGGCCGTTTGCGGGCGGCATAGCCGGCTTTTGTCCGGGCTGACGCGCTGCGCCGGATCCATATGCCGAAGAGGGCGGAAAGCCGCCATCTTCGCGGGGTTCACGCGGACGCTGGGGCACCGAGGGATCGTTTTCCAACGTAACGAACTGCACGTCGTCGAGCTCCAGCTCTAGCTTGTCAATGGCTTCCTGGATGAGATCGCCGTAACGATCACCGACATGTTGAAAATCTGCAGAAGGAATGCGCACGAAGAGAACGCGTCCATTGAGATGACTCATGCGCGTCGGTTTGAGGAAGGTATTGAAGGATTGCCGATTGACCTTTTTCTCCAGAGCCCCGAGGATGCGCGTCCACGGATCGAGGACGGTCGTGCTGGTTGGAACAAAAGACATACGCTTCCTTCAACTGGCGCGTTTCCCCGTGTGGATGACGGTAGACGAGAGAAAAGAAGCAACAGCGCGCCTCTCTGCAGGAGGCGCGGTAGGTGCAGCGGCTTCGCTTCTTAGGCTCCTCTACCAGAATCGCGCCCGGTGACGGGGAATCTGTACGCAGACGCTTTGTCCGATCCAAGGTTGGGGGTGACGCCAGAAAATTCAGTTGTGAACGGAGCCGATACTAGCACAGACAGAAGCATCGAGTGAGCGGCATTGTCACCAAAAAAATTTATTGCACCACTGCTTGTGAAGAGAATGCGACGCGATACGGAAGCCGTTCAACTTTTGTGTGAGTTGTCGAGAAGATGGCGACTGAGACGCGATGCATACGAAGAAGTGTTACCGGGGAAGATGAAGATTCGCGAAGAGAAGTCTATGCCGTGGAACGAGACGTTGCGCATGAGTGAGCGAACGATAGTCGAAGGTGCCGGCGCAGCAGAGTACCCGAGACTGAAGAGTCGGAACGATAGCCGGACTTTGCCTGATTTGCACAGGATCAGCTATACTCAGAACTTGCCCATACGGCAGTGATTCTCTTATCAGGACAGTTCGATGCCCAAGCGTACCTTCCAACCTAACCGCCGCCATCGCTCCAAGACGCACGGCTTCCGCACGCGTATGAAGACCAAAGCCGGGGCGGCTGTGCTATCACGCCGTCGTGCCAAGGGACGGCACCGTGTCTCCGTGTCGCCGGGCTACCGCGACTAACCAGAAAAGGATCGCGTCCTTCGGTCAAAGACCGGCAGGGCGCGAGTCACGCAAGACTCCTACCGCAGTGCCTCTTTCCACTGCCGCTCCGTTGTCAGCGAAACCGCTACACAGAAAATCAGTGTTAACGCCGGTTGAGCCCTCTGCAAAGGGCTGTGACCCGTTGCGTCACGACGTTGCCGCGCGTGACTGGCGACTCCATAATCACGCCGATTATCAGCGTGTCTACCAGGCGAGCCGCAAGCAGTTCTCAACATCGATGACCTACTTTGTGGCGACACAGCCGGCTGCGTGCGCGGGCGCCGGGCCGCGTGTGGGGATTACCGCCGGCAAGGTGCTGGGCAAGGCGGTGGAGCGCAACCGTATCAAGCGCCGTATGCGCGCGGCGATAGTGAGCAATCTGGACGCGCTGGATGCTCGAGTCGACGTGGTGCTGCATCCGAAGCGGAGCGTGTTGACCGTGGAGTGGCATGCACTGCGGAACGAAGTGCGGCGCGTTTTCGTAAAGATAGAAGAGAGCCAAAGCAATCTCGTGCCTGAGCGCAGCGGCCCGGAGCCTACGCCATGACGCGATGGCTGCTCTGGTTTTACAAGCACGGCGTGTCGCCGGTGCTTCATGCTGCGGCCGGGATGACCGGGGCGTGCCGCTTTCAGCCGACGTGCTCGGAGTATGCGGCGCTGGCGATTGCTACGTACGGGCCGGCGCGTGGGGGGTGGTTGGCGGCCGGTCGACTGCTGCGCTGCCATCCGTTTTGCCGGGGCGGATTTGATCCTGTGCCGGGGACTGGCTACGACGGCGTGAAGGCGGGAGAGCGAGCGGGAGATTCAGAGAACCGTCTGACGAGCCACGGCCGTATGACCTGATGCATTTACCATGATGAGAGAGGCGGCGCCTCTGGCAGGGAGGCCTTGAACCGGCTGATTCCCTTTTGTGCGCCCTCAACCGATTTTCCGATCGACAAAGAGAAAGAAGCGAGCAGAGAGTTCCTTGGCAGAGATACGCAATCCCAACCAACAGGGCGGCGGCAAGCAGCAGGACTCCCGCTCGTTCCTGGTCTTCGCGCTGGTGTTCCTGGTCATGTTGCTGGCGCTGCAGTACTTCCGGCCGAAGAAGCCGGCACCCCAGCCGGCGGAGCAAAAGCAGCAGCAGAGTGCGGCGTCCACACCGGCTCCGATTGCGCCTGGTGCAGCCACCAATCCCCACGAATCCAAGCAAAAGCCGGCAGCGGCTGCTGCTTCCGTGGCAGCGGGGGCTGAGCAGACGACAACCGTAGAGAGCGAGAACTACCGAATCGTCTTCAGCAATCGCGGCGCGCAAGTGAAGAACTGGGTGCTGAAGCGGTACCAAGACGACAACGGCAAACCGCTGGACCTGGTGAATCCGGAGACGGCGGCGAAGTTCGGTTATCCGCTTTCGCTTTACAGCTATGACGCGGGTCTGCGGCAGCAGCTCGCCGACGCGCTTTACGTGCCCTCAACCACAGGGAGCCTGACTGCTCCGGGCGAGCTGACATTTGATTACGCGAGCGGCGGGCTGGTGGTGAAGAAGACTTTCCGCTTTGACGCCAGCTATGTGATTCACGTCACAGCGTCGGTAACGAATAACGGAAGCGCATTGCCTACGCTGATTGCGTGGCCGGCGGGCATTGGCGACCAGAGCACCCTGGCGTCCTTTTCCAAAGCGCAGTTCGATATCTCGCAGAACGGCAAATTCCAGAAGACCGATTCGAAAAAGGTGAGCGGCGGCGCGACGCTGAACGGGCCGTTCGACTATGCCGGCATCAGCGATCTGTATTTCGGTGCGATCTTCCTGCCTGACCAGCCGGAACAGACTTCCGTAGTTTCGCTGAACAATGGGTGGAGCATCCCAAAGGATCCCAAGCAGCCGAAGGGTGCAACTGAGTCTGTGCCGCTATTGGGTGCAGCGGTGGGATCTATGAGTACTCCCGTGTCGCTGCGCGTCTTCGCCGGGCCGAAGGTCATCTCAGTGCTGACTGGTGTGAAGGCGATGTCGGCGAACGC
>Ga0207647_10003239_pt1 | contig 12213 bp, 11 predicted proteins | sample KBSCornC2_FD_184295 | JGI IMG/M metagenome (GOLD analysis project Ga0207647, IMG submission 184295) | Corn rhizosphere microbial communities from Kellogg Biological Station, Michigan, USA - C2 (SPAdes) (version 2) | ecosystem: Host-associated > Plants > Roots > Rhizosphere ...
CAAGGGCAAGATCGTCGACCTGCTGACGCAGGACATCGGTGCGGTGGTGCGTTTCCAGGGCGGCCACAACGCCGGCCACACGCTGGTGATCAAGGGCAAGAAGACGGTGCTGCACTTGATCCCGTCCGGCATCCTGCGCGAAGGCGCGCTGTGCCTGATTGGCAACGGCGTGGTGCTTTCGCCCGCGGCGCTCAAAAAGGAAATCGCCGAGCTTGAAGCCAGCGGTGTCGAAGTGCGCTCACGCGTCAAGATCAGTCCGGCCACGCCGTTGATCATGCCGTACCACATCGCGCTGGACCAGGCGCGCGAAAAGGCCGCGGGCGCGGGCGCCATCGGCACCACCGGCCGTGGCATCGGCCCCGCGTACGAAGACAAGGTCGCGCGCCGCGGCGTGCGTGTTGCCGACCTCAGCTACCCGCACGAACTCGCGGAAAAGCTGCGCGAAGTGATGGACTACCACAACTTCGTGCTGACGAAATATCTCAAGGCGGACGCCGTCGATTACCAGCAGACGCTGGACGAAGCGCTCGCCTTCGGCGAGTACATCGAGCCGATGAAATCCGACGTCGCCGGCATCTTGCACGACCTGCGCCGCAACGGCGAACGCGTGCTGTTCGAAGGCGCGCAGGGCGCGCTGCTGGACATCGATCACGGCACCTATCCCTACGTCACGTCATCCAACACGACCACCGGCGGCGCGCTGGCCGGCGCCGGGGTGGGTGCGGATTACATCGACTACGTACTCGGCATCGCCAAGGCCTACGCCACGCGCGTTGGCGGCGGGCCGTTCCCGACCGAACTCGACGATGCGATCGGTGAAAGCATCCGCAAGCGCGGCGACGAATTCGGCGCATCCACGGGCCGTCCGCGCCGCTGCGGCTGGATGGACATCGTCGCGTTGAAGCGCGCGGTGCTGATCAACGGCATCACCGGTTTGTGCATCACCAAGCTCGACGTGCTCGACGGCATGGAAAAACTGAAAGTGTGCATCGCCTACGAATACCGTGGCAAGCGCACCGAATACGCGCCGCTCGACGCCGAGGGCTGGAAGGAATGCACGCCCGTGTACCTGGAATTCCCCGGCTGGAGCGAATCCACCCACGGCGTCACCGAGTGGGACAAGCTGCCGCCCGCCGCCCGCGCGTACCTTCGCGCGCTCGAAGAACTCGCCGGCTGCCCGCTCGCGATCGTCAGCACCGGCCCCGACCGCGACGCCAACATCGTGCTGCAGGATCCGTTTGCGTGAACCCGTAGGGCGGGAGCGGGAGCAACCCGGACTTGTCCGGATGAATCCCGCCGTTCGCGTTGGCTTCTCGTCATCCCGGCGCAGAACCCGTAGGGCGGGAGGAGCGCAGCGCATCCCGCCGTTTTGCGCCCATGTGTGCGGCAGCAAAGCGGACCTTCTCCAAAAGATTTCCTCGACGTCGCTCGCGCAAGGCGGGAGACGCCGCTGCGCGGCTGCTCCCTTTCTACGCGATCCGATTGCAATCGTCGGCCGGCGCATCCGGATGCCGCTGGTGCCAGTCCTCGAGTCGCTGCGCGTAATCCTCCATCTCCTCTTCATACACGGTGAACACGCACGCTTCGCAACCGCTCTCGCAACAGTCGCCGGGCAATGGTTTCTCGGGCGGGCGCGGTTTGGGATCAGGATCATTCATCGCACTTCGAGCCTAGCACCACGGCAGTGGCGAAGCGCTTGCCCGTGAAGCCGCTGGCGTCTTTGCGTCCGTCGCATCCCCTGCGACAGGCGCGCCGTATCATCCCCGCGTCCAGAAGGGGAACGCACATGATTGAAGATGATCGCCTGGCCGCCGCACTGGCGCTGGCCCACGACGCCCACCGCACCCAGAAACGCAAGGGCACCGACATTCCCTACATCGCCCATCCCATGGCCGTGGCCTCGCTGGTGCTCGAATACGGCGGCAGCGAGGACCAGGCCATCGCCGCGCTGCTCCACGACACCATCGAGGACGGCGGCGAAGCCTACGCCGATCGCATCGACGAGGCCTTCGGCCCCGAGGTGCTGGCAATGGTGCGCGATTGCACCGACGGCAGCTTCGAACACAAGGTGGCCGCACGGACGCCGCACGCGAAGTACGCCGAATGGAAGACGCGCAAGCTGGCATACATGCAGCACCTCCGCGCGATGCACGCCGATTCGCCCTCGTTGCTGGTCTCGGCCTGCGACAAGCTGCACAACGCCCGCGCGATCCTCGCCGACCTGCGCCTGCTGGGCGACGCGCTGTTCACCCGCTTCACCGGCCGCCGAGACGGCACCCTGTGGTACTACGACGAACTCGCCGGCATCTTCGCCGACAAGGGCACAGCGCCCGCCTGCAGCCTCAACCGCGCAGTCGCAGCGATGCACGCCGAAGCGTCACGCGCCCAGGCATCGTCCCGGATGCCAACCGACGCCATTGACCATACGCGTAGTCTGGAGCGGAGCGCAACGACGCCAACGGCGGCCCGTCCGCTCCTGTAGGTTGGCGCTGAGCGCAGCGAAGCCCAACGGAGCTCGTCCGTTCTTGCACATTGTGATCGAGCGAAGCGTAGAAGTAGTCTGGTAGCGGGGGCAGGATTTGAACCTGCGATTTGTCCACGCACGGTGATTACGCGACTTCCGACGGACAATCACCGCCCGCGGCCCAAACTTCCGCGACACCTCTTCTGCGGCCTCATCGCCTACCGACATCGCCTGGCGAGCCGCTGCCCGCGCATTCGCCCTGCGCGGTATCCGGGCTCACCCCAACGCAGTGGACGAAGCCAGGCGGCTGATCTGTGTCGACGAGCCGTTGCCCGACCGGCAGGCCGAATGCCTGGATCGGTTTGCGCTTGCATCCGGGAGTGCCGCGGCAATTGTCGGCGTAGATGGCGTAGTGGCACACGCCGCTGGAGCTGGAGACGCAGCGGAAGGTGGCCACGCCGTGCACGATGTCCACTTCGCTGCGCAGGGTTTGCTGGCCGTTGGTGCTGGATTGCACGATGACCGTTTGGCCATGCGGATTGCAACCAAAAAGCGACAGGGCGAACCAGAACAATGCGGCAAGCTTGGTCATGGCGTTCTCCTTGCGCGGTGCGCAACGTCACAGGGGCCTGAACAGCGCCATGAACGGCGCGCTCACGGCCAGCGTTTCGTCGCGGCCCTTGAGGCGCAGGCTGCCGCGGCCGCTGTCGTCGCGCACGATCGAGGCGATGGCCTTGAGGTTGACGATGGTGGAGCGGTGGATCTGGCGGAAGGCCTGCGGGTCCAGCGCGGCCGCCAGCTCGCGCAGCGGTTTGCGCAGCACGGCTTCGCCAACGGCGGTGACGGCCACGCTGTATTTGTTGTCGGCGCGGAAGTACAGCACGTCGTCGACCATCACCAGGCGCGTTTCGCGTCCGCTGCTGGCGGTGATCCAGGTCAGTGGCGGGGTGTCCTGGCCATGGCGTCCGCGGGCGAGTTCGCGCACCAGTTCGGCGAGCGCGGCGGCATCGAAATGGTTTTGTGATGCGCGGGTCTTGAGACGTTGCACCGCCGCGGCGAGACGTTCCGGCTGGATCGGTTTCAGGAGGTAGTCGATCGCGCCGCGCTCGAAGGCGGCGATGGCGTACTGGTCGTAGGCGGTGGTGAACACGACCTGGGTTTCGGGGCTGCACTCCGCTGCGGCGGCCGCGACGTCGAGGCCGCTCAAGCCGGGCATGCGGATGTCGAGGAAGGCGGCGTCGGGGCGATGCTCGGCGATCGCTTCGATCGCGGTGGCGCCGTCCTGGCATTCGACGATCATTTCGAGTTCCGGCCACGCAGTGGCGAGCTGGCGGTTGAGCTCGCGCCGCAGCAGGTCTTCGTCTTCGGCGATCACAGCCTTGATCATGGCGTCACCGCCTCGGGTTCGACGGTCGTCGCAGCCGGCACCGCGGGCACGGTGATGGTGGCGGCCACGCCTTCCGGCGCATTGGCGACCACCGACAGCGTGGCGCGCTCGCCGTAGATCAGGCGCAGGCGTTCGCGCACGTTCTTCAGGCCGATGCCGGTGCCGCCGCCTGCCACGCCGAAGCCGAGTCCGTCATCGGCGACGGTGACGGCGACGCGATCATCGTCCCGGCGCGCGAGCAGCCACACCGTGCCGCCGCCGGGCTTGGGTTCCAGGCCATGCTTGATCGCGTTCTCGACCAGCGTCTGCAGCATCATCGACGGCATCTGGATCGCACGCAGCGCGTCCGGCACGTCCACTTCCAGCGCCAGCCGCGGTCCCATGCGAATGCGCAGGATCTCGAGGTAGGCGCGGGTCCTTTCAAGTTCGTCGCCGAGCGTGGACATTGCGCCGTCCGTGCTGGGCAGCGAATGCCGCAGATACTGGATCAAGTGTCCGAGTATGCGATCGGCCTGCTGCGGTTCGCTGCGCGTCAGCACCTGCGCATTGGCCAGGGTGTTGTAGAGGAAGTGCGGCTCGATCTGCGCGTGCAGCAGGTTGAGGCGGGCGACCGAGAGTTCCTTTTCGGTCGCGGTCTGCTCGGCTGCGCGTTGTTCGTTGCGGCGGCGCTCGGCGATGCGCCGCGCGATCGCGCGGGTGATCGCCTCGGCATTCTCGAAGTTGGTACCGTCATCGACGCGGAACCAGTCGGCCCACGCGCCGACTTCCGGCTCGCAGATCAGGGTGACGCTGCCGGTGCCGTCGCCGGGCGTGATGGTGGCGGTCACCTGGTTGCGCAGGTTGCCGAACCAGTTGGCCGGATTCAAGCGCGCCAGGCGACTGCGTCCATACACGTACGGCCGCCCGACCTTGGCGCGCAGTTGCAGGCTGTCGCGCGCGCTTTCGATTTCCTGACTGCGCGGAAGCTCGCGCACGGCCGCGTCGAGCATGTCGAAGGCTTCGCCGGCTTCGAACGGAATTTCGATCTGCCGCCGCTGGCGGCTGCGCAGCGTGCCCTCGTCGACGCGGCCCGCGATCAGGCGCACCCGGCGCACGTGCGACACCGCACCGGCGATGACCAGCGCGCCGAGGATGAACGCTGCCAGCACGAAAGGCCCGGACTCGTCGGTGGCATCGATCGCGTTGAGAAGAATGATCAACAGCGCGATGAACAGCAACGTCCATGCGATGGCGATGCGCAGGACGAAGAAGGCACCTTTGAACATGGCGGGTCGCTCCCGAAGCGTCGAGCCGGAGCATAGCGGTCCGGAATTGCAACGGAAGCGGCATGCGACGAGGGTGCCGGCTGCCGGTGTGAACGCCGGGAATGGCGGAGCCAATGTCCGGGAGGCGCGGTGCTGCAGGTTGGGGTTGAGCCTGGTTCTGCGCGGGCGGTGCCCGACGTCGAGACGGAAACGTTGGGCTTCGCTGAAAGCGCTCAGCCCAACCGACGAGGTAGATCCCGGCCCGTGCGACTATGATGGTTTGGTCCTATGGAGCGAGGGCCGCGCACATGAGAACGGATGCCGATGCCCGCTGGCCTGCGCTGCCGTATGAGGCGTGGAAGGACACCTGCGCGACGTTGCACCTGTGGTCGCAGGTGGTCGGCAAGATTGCCTTGGCGCTTGCCGCCCCGCTGAATCACTCGTGGGCGGTGGCACTGCGCGTCACGCCGCGCGGGTTGTCAACCCGACCACTGCCGCACGGCGAGCGCACCTTCACGATCCAGTTCGATTTCATCGATCACCGGTTGCGGGTTCGCACGTCGGATGGCGAGACGCGCGAACTGGCGCTCGAGCCACGCAGCGTCGCCGACTTCTATCGCGAATTGCTGGCGGCTTTGGATTCAATGCGCCTGCCCGTGAAGATCCATCCGACTTCGACGGAATTGCCAGAACCTGTTCGGCTGGACCGGGATACACAACATCACAGCTACGATCCCGAATATGCGAACCGGTTCTGGCGCATTCTGGTGCAGGTGGATCGCGTGTTCACCGATTCGCAATGCGCATTCATCGGCAAGTGCAGTCCGGTCAATTTTTTCTGGGGCAGTTTCGACCTGGCGGTGACGCGGTTTTCCGGGCGACGCGCACCGCCGCGCCAAGGCCCGGCGTTCGAACGCGACGCGTATTCCCACGAGGTGATCAGCCATGGTTTCTGGCCGGGCAGCGGACCAGTGTTGGAACCGGCATTTTACGCGTATGCCGTGCCGCAACCGGAAGGCCTGAAGGATGCGCACGTGCAACCGGACGCCGCGTATTACCACCAGGACCTCAACGAGTTCATCCTGCCGTACGAAGCGATCCGGCAGGCCGATTCGCCGGATGAGTTGATCCGCGCCTTCATCGACAGTACCTACGCGCGCGCCGCCGACCTCGCGCACTGGGATCGCAAGGCATTGGATCGCGTTGCGATGTAAGCGCTCGTAGGTTGGGTTGAGCCCGGCCGAAGCCCAAATGACGCGGGAACGTTGGGTTCGCGGAAAGCGCTCAGCCCAACCTATACAGGATGCCCGGTATTGCAGGTTGGGTTGAACCGGGCTTTGCCCGGTGAAGCCCAACCCGAGGTGAACATTGGGTTCGCGAAGCGCTCACCCAAACCTGCACGACACGGCACCGATCGGATGCAGCACTCGCTCTCGTCCGTCATACTTCGCCGATGCCGTCCATCCGCCCGCTTTCCCCCGAACTCGTCAACCAGATCGCCGCGGGCGAGGTGATCGAACGCCCCGCCTCGGTGGTGAAGGAATTGGCCGAGAACAGCCTCGATGCGGGCGCGCACCGCATCGACATCGAGGTCGAGCAGGGCGGCATGCGGCTGATCCGGGTGCGCGACGACGGCGCCGGCATCGCGCCGGACGAATTGCCGCTGGCGCTGGCGCCGCACGCGACCAGCAAGATCGCCACGTTCGATGATTTGACGCGCGTTGCCAGCATGGGTTTTCGCGGCGAGGCGCTGGCGTCGATTGCGTCGGTGTCGCGTATGAGCGTGACCTCGCGTCGCCCGAACGATGGCCACGGTACACGGGTCGATGCGTTCGGCGGCGCCGCGCCGCAACCCGCCGCGCATCCGGCGGGCACCACCATCGAGGTGCGCGATCTGTTCCACGCGGTGCCGGCGCGCCGGAAGTTCCTGCGTGCCGAGCGCACCGAGTTCGGGCACATCGATGAACTGGTGCGCTCGTTCGCCTTGGCGCGGCCCGACGTGGAATTCCGGTTGATCCACAACGGCAAGCCGGTGCGGATGCTGAAGCCGGCAGCGGACGAATCGGCGCGACTGCAGCGCGCGGGCGAGTTGTTGGGCGACGCCTTCGCGCAGAATTGCTTGCGCATCGAACACGCGGCTGCGGGTTTGCGGTTGGCGGGATGGATTGGCTTGCCGACGGCCTCGCGCGCGCAGGCCGACCAGCAGTATTTCCACGTCAACGGGCGCTTGGTGCGCGATCGCAGCGTTGCGCACGCGGTGCGGCAGGCCTACGAGGACGTGCTGTACCACGGCCGGCACCCGGCGTTCGTGTTGTTCCTGGAACTCGACCCCGCCGCGGTGGACGTGAATGTGCATCCGGCGAAACGCGAGGTGCGCTTCCGCGACGCGCGCCTGGTGCACGATTTCCTGTTCCATGCGTTGCACGACGCGGTCGCGGAAACGCGCGCGGGCGAACAGGTTGCGGTGGCGGCGCCCGTGCAAGCCCATGCGTTTGTGCCAGCGCGAAGCGGAGGTGCTTCGCTCGCGTACGCCTTGCCGCCGCGGCAATGCGGACTTGGCGTGCATGAAGCGCATGCCGATCCCTACGCGGTATTGCTCGGCCAGCGCGAAACCGCGCCGTTTGCACAAGCGCCGTTGCCGGTAACCGAAGCGGGCGAAGCGCCGCCGCTTGGCTATGCATTGGCCCAGCTTGCGGGCGTCTATATCCTCGCCGAGAACGCGCAGGGACTGGTGCTGGTGGACATGCACGCCGCGCACGAGCGGGTCACGTACGAAAAACTGAAAGTGTCGCGCGATGCGCACCAGGTGCGCGCGCAACAACTGCTGGTGCCCGAGGCCGTCGCGGTCAGCGAACGCGAAGCGGCAGCCGCGGAAGAACACGCGGACATGCTCGCGGCGTGCGGGTTGGAACTCGATCGCAGCGGTCCGCGCCAGGTTACCGCGCGCCGGATTCCCGCGCTGCTGGACGGCGCCGACGTGGCGCAACTCGCGCGCGACGTGCTGGGCGAACTGGCCGAACACGGCAGCTCGCGCCGGCTGGAAGAATTGCAGAACGAATTGCTGTCGACGATGGCCTGCCACGGTTCGGTGCGCGCGCATCGGCGCCTGACGATTCCCGAAATGAACGCGCTGCTGCGTGAGATGGAAGCCACGGAGCGTTCCGGGCAATGCAATCATGGTCGGCCGACCTGGACGCAACTCTCGATCGCGGAATTGGACAAATTGTTTTTGCGCGGGCGGTAGGGCCAATGTCTGGACTGGCGTCATTCCCGCGAAAGCGGGAATGCGAAGGCAGGTTGTCCTGGCGAACATCGGCGCAGCCGATGGCCCGAGGGCGAGCCGCAGGATGCGGCGAGTAATCCGGTGTCTTTGTTGTATTGCATTGACGTTCAAAGTCGCTGGATCCGGCTTTCGCCGGGATGACGAGCGAATTAAAGTGCCGCTTGAGTCGCAATGATGGGTATCGACAACGCTTATCAGCAGGAAATCGAACGCTGGCACGCGCAGCGCATCGCGCGGCTGACCGCACCGGATGGCTGGTTGAGCCTGGTCGGCCTCGAATGGCTGAAGCCGGGCGCGAACCGGATCGGCAGCGCACGCGACAACGACATCGTGCTAGCCAAGGCGCCACCGCATCTGGGCACGATCGAATGGGCAGATGACAACGCACTGTCGATCGCGCTCGATGCGACCGATCGGGTGACCATTGATGGCGCCCGTGAAACGCATGCCGTCTTGAAGGACGACAGTCATGCCCATCCGACCACCGTCGCATTCGGCACGGTGAATTTCATCGCGGTGGATCGCGGCGGCCGCAAGGGGCTGCGGGTGCGCGACAGCGAGGCCGTGACGCGAACGCATTTTCAAGGCATCGAGCGTTTTCCGGTCGACCGCGACTGGCGCATCGTCGCGGACTGGATGCCGCTGGATCCGCCGTTCCAGCTTGCCACCGGCACCGTGATCGGCACGATCGAGAATTATCCGTCACCCGGAAAAGCGGTTTTCGAGCGCGAAGGGCGGCGATTCGAGTTGTATCCGGTGATTGAAGTGCCCGGTGACAAGGAACTGTTCCTGATCTTCGCCGATGCGACTTCGGGCAAGGAAAGCTACGGTGCGGCACGCTTCCTGTACGCCGAGATGCCGCGCGACGGCAGGATCGTGCTGGATTTCAACAAGGCCTACAATCCGCCGTGCGCATTCACGCCTTATGCGACGTGCCCGCTGGCGCCACCGGAAAACCGGCTTGACGTGCGGGTGACCGCGGGCGAACTCAAATACGCCAAAAAGCCTTAGTATTCGGGAACCTTTCAGGGTGGTGGCGACTCAAAGCTCCGGTCATCGAGAGCAGGCGTCGTAGAGACAGTGCGGCCAACGGCTGCGCGCAACGGACAGCGGATTCTGGTATCGCATGAACAGGGTCGTCATCGTGATGGTGCTGGTTGCGGGTGCGTTGTGGCCACTCGGCCGCGCGCACGCGCAATCACCGAAATCGTCGGCCGCGCCCGTGGCCAATCGCGCGGAACTTTCCTATGCGCTCGGTTACGAAGCGGGGCTCGATCTTGGCCGGCGCACTCTCGACGTGGATATCGCCACCGTGTTGCGGGGCGTGCAGGACGGCTACTCGCGCAAGCACCCCGAGTACTCGCCGCAGGTGATGCAGCAGGTCATCCTGGCCATGCAGCGCAAGATGGTGGCCGAGGCGCGCGCCGCGTACGAAAAACTCGCGACCACGAATCTGAAGAAGGCACGTGCATTCTTCGCCGACAATGGCAAGAAGCAGGGCGTGGTCACCTTGCCATCCGGCGTGCAGTACAAGGTGCTCGACGGCGGCAAGGGTGACAAGAGCCCCTCGCTCGACAGCGAAGTCACGCTGCAATACCGCGGCGAATTCCTGGACGGCACGGTGTTCGACAACACCGAGGATCGCGGCAAGCCGGTGGTGTTTCCGGTGAACCAGATGATCCCCGGATGGCGCGAAATCATCACCCGCATGCACGTCGGCGATCATTGGAAGGTGTTCATTCCCCCGGATCAGGCCTACGGTATCCGCGGCTCGCCGCCGCGCATCGGCCCGAACGAAGCCCTGGTGTTCGATATTCATCTTTTGGGCGCCACGCCGTAAAAATCTGCGCGGCGGCATCGCCGTTGAATCCTCTCGCCGGCTTTTTCATTGGGGGAGAGCGGCCGAGGGCCGGGCACGCGTGTGAAGTGGAAGCTGCACGCGCGAATCGGCGTCGCATGGCGAGGTCCGGCCGTTACGCCTGATCATCGCGCCTGCGTTACGCTTGTCGAATGCCGAATCAATTTCCTGTGCGCGAAGCAACGACACCGACCACGCCCTGCGTGGGCATCTGCCGGATGGATGCGGACGGCTTGTGCGTCGGCTGCCGGCGCAGGCTGGGGGAAATCGCCGCCTGGAGCAGGATGACCGAGGATGAGCGGCAACGCTGGATGCGCGAGGTGCAGCCCTTGCGGTCGCCGGCGCGGCCATGATGGACTGGTTCGAGGCCGTCGCGCGTGCCTTGCATCCGCTGGAATCGCCGCCCCTGCCGCCGGCGTGGAACCACGATCACCTGCTCGATTTGATCGGCGAAGGCCCGCGCGCGGATGCCGCGGTGCTGATGGCTATTCGCGACGTGCCGGAGCCGCGGGTGGTGTTCACGTTGCGGCGCGACGACCTGGTGCGCCATGCGGGGCAGGTCAGTTTTCCCGGCGGGCGCACCGATCACGGCGATTCGGGTGCTATCGCGACGGCGCTGCGCGAAAGCCGCGAAGAAGTGGGGCTGGATTCGGTCGCCGCCGAACCGCTCGGTTTTCTCGATTGCCTTGAAACGATCAGTGGATTTTGCGTGACGCCAGTGGTGGCGCGGATGGCGGGTGACGCCGTGTTGACGCCGCAGCCGGAGGAAGTCGCGAAGATATTCGAAGTACCGCTCGCGTTCCTGCTCGACCCCGCCAATCTGCACGAGTTCGCGCTCCATGCGCGCGGCGAAGCGCGGCTGGTGTATGAGTATGTCGGGGTCGAGCCGCGCATCTGGGGTGCGACGGCGTCGATGCTGGTGAACCTGATGAGGCGCATGGAGATCATCAAATGAACGAACGCGAAGTGTTGATCGACGCCACGGCGCTGGCGGCGTTGCCGCCGCACGACGTGCTGATCGTGGATTGCCGGTTCGGCCTGGCCGATCCCGGCAAGGGCGAACGGGATTTTCTGGACGCGCATGTTCCGGGCGCGGTGTATGCGAGCCTCGATCGCGATCTTTCCGATCTGTCGAAGCAGGGCCTGGGTCGGCATCCGCTGCCGGATGTCGAGGCGTTCGCGCGAACGCTGTCGCGATGGGGCTGGCGCAAGCCGCAGCGCGTGGTCGCGTACGACGATGCCGGCGGGGCGCTGGCGGCCGCGCGGTTGTGGTGGATGCTCGACAACGTCGGCATCGCCGCCAGCGTACTGGATGGCGGCTGGAAAGCATGGACGACGGCCGGTTTGCCGCTCGAGCACGGCGCGGCCGTGCCGCGCCCGGCCACCTCCGTCGAACTGCATTTCGATCCCGCGCGCGTGGTGTACTACGAGGAACTTGAGGCGCTGCGCGAACAGCCGTCGACCTTGCTGCTGGACGCGCGGGCAGCACCGCGTTTTCGCGGCGAGTCGGAACCGATTGACCGCGCTGCGGGCCACGTGCCCGGCGCGCACAACCGGCCGTTTTCGGAAAACCTCGACGCGGAAGGACGTTTCAAATCGCTGCAAGCGTTGCGCGAGGATTTCGAAAAGGTGATCGCCGATCATCGCCCGAACGACGTCGTGCACATGTGCGGCTCGGGGGTCACCGCCTGCCACAATCTGCTGGCGATGGAAGCCGCCGGGTTGCGCGGCTCGCGCCTGTTCGCGCCGTCGTGGAGCGGGTGGGCCAGCGATCCGGCGCGACCCGTTGCAACGGGCGATTGAGCGCTTGTAGTTTTGTAGGACGGGAGCAGCCGCGCAGCGGCGTATCCCGCCGGCGCAGGGCGGAAATCGGCGGGATGCGCTGCGCTTCTCCCGCCCTACGGCCATGTTCGCGCCGTCGTGGAGTGGGTGGGCCACTGATCCATCACGCCCCGTCGCGACAGGCAACCAAGTTTT
>Ga0207647_10003243_pt1 | contig 12210 bp, 7 predicted proteins | sample KBSCornC2_FD_184295 | JGI IMG/M metagenome (GOLD analysis project Ga0207647, IMG submission 184295) | Corn rhizosphere microbial communities from Kellogg Biological Station, Michigan, USA - C2 (SPAdes) (version 2) | ecosystem: Host-associated > Plants > Roots > Rhizosphere ...
TGGAGCCAATCGTGGTGGTTCCGTTGATGTGACTATTGCCTTGCGTACTGGTGCTGGGTGCCGTGATTGTACTGGCCGTCAGCTCCGAGCTGCCGCCGACCGAGATGGGACTGTTGCTGGTGACCGCGCAACCGGTGGTGTTCAGGGACGTGTTGCCCTGCATGTCGACCCCGGCCGAGGCGGTCTTGTTCAGCGCAAGGACGCAGGCAGGCGTGATGTTGCCGGTGAAGGATGCGACCGCTGAATTGCTGACGTTGTAGCTCACCGAATTCGTTATCACCGCGGCAAGCTTAACCGGCACAGCGGTCGTGATCTGCACCTGGACCGACGACGTCCCGACAGTTACGGTGGCGGCAGTGGCTGGAAGGCCGCTTGCCTTCACGATATCCGTCGCCGTCTGTATCGCCTTTTGCTGGGGCTGTTGCGTGCCCTGCTGGGATGTCTGGGAAGAGGAGCTGGCCTGGTAGGCGAGTGCCCCGCCAAGCGCGGCCATGTCTGCCACGCGCTGATTACGCATCTTCGCAGCGTAGCCGGTGCCCATTTCCACGGCGAGCGAGGACATGCCCATTACGGCTGTCAGCGTGAGCGCCGCCAGCACGAGAATGGAGCCACCTTCTGCCGCGAAGAGGCGCCTAAACCAGTTCATCGTCCGGCGCTTAGCGAGCTTAGGTTAAAACCCTTTTAGCGCTTAGACTTAACAGCCATTCATGATTGAAGGAGCGTCATGACAGCATGCCTTCATGCAGCCTGACAAGCCGATCCATGCGTTCGGCGAGCCGCTCATTGTGTGTCGCGACGAGGGCGGCGGCACCTTCGCCTCGCACCAACCGCAGGAATTCGTCAAGCACGCGATCGGCGGTCTTCTCGTCTAGATTGCCGGTCGGCTCGTCCGCCAGCACAAGCGCGGGCCGATTGGCGAGCGCGCGGGCGACGGCAACACGCTGCTGCTCGCCACCGGAGAGCTGCGACGGGCGGTGATCGCGCCGTTCGGCCAACCCCAGTGCATCAAGAAGATGTTGCGCGCGTTCGACTGCCGGCGTCGGCGCGGTGCCCCGGATAAGTTGCGGCAGCACGACGTTTTCCTCGGCGGTAAAATCGGGCAGTAGATGATGGAATTGGTAGACGAATCCGATCGCTTCGCGTCGCAGCCGCGTGCGGCCGTCATCGTCGAGCCGGCTCGCTTCCTCACCTTTGATGCGGATCGAGCCCTCGAATCCGCCCTCGAGCAGTCCGACGGCCTGAAGCAAGGTCGATTTGCCCGAACCGGAGGGGCCGAGCAGCGCCACAATCTCGCCGGGAGCCACGATGAGGTCGACGCCGCGCAGCACATCGATCTTTCGATCGCCCTGAACGAAAGCGCGACTGAGGCCGCTAACGCCGAGTATCTCACTCATAGCGCAGCACCTCGACCGGATCGGTCCGCGCTGCGCGGAGGGCCGGGTAGAGGGTGAAGAGGAAGGCAAGTACCAACGTCATGAGGATGACGAGCATTACCTCGAACCAGTCGGTCCGCGCGGGGAGTTCGGTCAGAAAACGAATCGAAGGATCCCACAGATTCTGGCCCGTGATGCGCTGGACCAAGTTCACCACGCCCTGCCGGTAGATCAGGAACAGGGCCGCCAATGCCAGCCCGATCATTGTACCGAGCACGCCGATCGATAAACCGATCGTCACGAAAATGCGGATCAGCGCACCGCGCGTCGCACCCATGGTCCGCAGGATAGCGATGTCGCGCGTCTTGGCGCGCACGAGCATGATCAGCGAGGACAGAATGTTAAACGCGGCAACGATGATGATGATCGACAGGATGATGAACATCATCACGCGTTCGATCTCGATCGTCTGGAACAGCGATGAATTCATCTGCTTCCAGTCCTGGATCACGCCGGCGTGTCGTACCTTGGGCACTAGCGGAGCGAGAATGCGATCGACCCGGTCCGCATCGACAGTCTGAATACGGATCAAACCGACGCTATCCCCCAGCATCAGCAGGTTCTGCGCATCCGCCAATGGCATGACCACGAACGTGTTGTCATATTCGTAGACGCCGACCTCGAAAATGACGGCGACGCGATAGAGTACGGTGCGCGGTAAGGTGCCGAACGGCGTGGACTGGCCATCCGGATTGATCACCGTAATTTCGCTACCGACATGTGCGCCAAGCGACGCGGCGAGCTGCGAACCGATCGCCACATTGTTCGACCCGGGTCTTATGTCGGCAACACGGCCCTCGACCACGTTACCTGCAATCTGGCGACCGCGAATGTCCTGCATAGACATGCCGCGCAGCAGCACGCCTTCGGACCGCCCTTGGAAGGAGGCGAACAGTGGCTGCTCGATCAGCGGCGTAGCCTCGGTCACGCCAGGCGTAGCCTTGACCTGTTTGAGGACCTCACGCCAGTCGTTGAGGCGGCCGTCATATCCATTCACCACGGCATGGCCATTCTGCGCGGTGATCTTGTCGAACAGCTCGGCACGGAAACCGTTCATCACGCTGGTCACGATGACTAGCGCTGCGACGCCGAGCGTCACACCGAGCAGCGAGAAGCCGGCGACCAAAGCGATGATACCCTCGCCCTTCCCTGGCCAGAGATAGCGGCGGGCAATGGTGCGCTCGTAACGGGTGATCATATCGGGGAAGCCCAAGCTCTCTTTACCCATGCGGGAGAGAGTTGGAGAGAGGGGTTCGGTCGACGGGGCTCGATGCCCCGGCGCGCGACATTTTGTGGCTCGCTGGCGTTCGCGCTCCCTCTCCCAACCCTCTCCCACAAGGGGAGAGGGCTTTTCGGGTCCAACCTCACCCCTTCACCCTCGCCGCCGCATCCGCCGGTGCCAGCTCGACGCGTTCGTCGGTAGCGCGGCGCTTCAGTTCGACGACGCCGTTGGCCAGCCCTTTCGGGCCGACCACGATCTGCCAGGGCAGGCCGATCAGATCCATGGTGGCGAACTTGGCGCCGCCGCGCTCGTCGCGATCATCGTAGAGCACGTCGATACCCGCGGCCTGTAGCTGGGCATAAAGCGCGTCTGCCGCCTGCGTGCAGGCTTCGTCATCGGCACGCATATTGATCACGCCAACCGTGAAAGGCGCGACTGCCTCGGGCCAGATGATGCCTTTGTCATCATGGCTCGCCTCAATGATCGCTGCCATCAGGCGCGAGACGCCGATGCCGTAGCTGCCCATATGCGGGACGATCTCGGCGCCGTCCTGCCCCTGAATCTTGAGCCCCATCGGTGCCGAGTATTTGGTGCCGAAATAGAAGATATGACCGACCTCAACACCGCGCGACTGGCGCAGTTGATCGCCCGCTTCGGCCTCGCGGGCCGCGTCGCGCTTCTCATCCGTGGCGGCATAATCGGCGGTGTAGCCGGATACGATCGCCTGCAGCCCGGCCATATCCTCAAAATCGACGGAGGAAAGCTCGGCCGGCCGCTCCCAATTGCCGTGATAGAAGACCTCGCTCTCACCGGTCGGGGCAAGCACGATGAATTCGTGACTCAAGTCGCCGCCGATCGGACCCGTATCCGCCTGCATGGGGATCGCGCGCAGACCCATACGCGCAAAGGTGTTGAGATAGGCGACGAACATCCGGTTATAGCTGTGCCGCGCGCCCGCCTCGTCGAGATCGAAACTGTAGGCATCCTTCATCAGGAATTCGCGGCCGCGCATCACGCCGAAGCGCGGGCGCACTTCGTCGCGAAACTTCCATTGGATATTGTAGAGCGTGCGCGGCAGATCGCGGTAGGAGCGCGCGGCATCGCGGAATATGGATGTGATCACCTCTTCGGCGGTGGGGCCGTACAGCATCTCCCGATCATGCCGATCCTTGATGCGCAGCATCTCCAGGCCGTAATCATCATAGCGGCCCGACTGGCGCCACAGATCGGCAGACTGGATGGTGGGCATGGTGAGCTCGATCGCACCGGCCCGATCCTGTTCTTCACGCACGATCTGCGCGATCTTCTGGAGAACGCGATTGCCGAGCGGAAGCCACGCATAGATGCCGGCGGCGGTCTGCCGCACCAGCCCCGCGCGCAGCATCAGCTTGTGGCTGACGATCTGGGCGTCGGCGGGCGATTCCTTCATCACGGGCAGGAAATAACGGGAAAGGCGCATCGGTCTCCGCTCGAATAATGGCGACCCCGCGCTTAGGCGGGCGCGGTCAAGAGGGCAATGCGGAGCGCGCTTCAGCTGACTCCGCGACCTCGCGGGCATACGCCGCAGCAGCCTCGATTACACCGCGCCAATCTCCCTGGACGGTATTCCGGAGGAGAATGTGCCTCGGATACCAAGGCGAATCGCTCCTATCGCGCATCCACCGCCAATCGGTATCGTAGCCTGGCAAGAGCAGCAGGCAGGGGCGGTTCAACGCACCAGCAAGATGCGCAGCGGCCGTATCGACCGACACCACCAGATCGCACATGTTCAGGATCGCGGCTGTTTCAGAGAAGGTCGGTGCGCGCGTTTGGTCAGGGTCAAGGTCGATTACGGTCCCCGGCAGGAGCGAACGCAGATAGGCGGAGTTGGCGGCAGCCAAGGACCGCCGCGCATTGTTCGGATGGCGCCGATTACCGCTCGCCATCAAGCCGATGCGAACGCCGGCCGGGGGATTTCGCCAGGTTGTATCAGTGCGGAGATAAGGCGGTGGAGGCAGGTCAGCAGGTGTGAGATCCATGACTGCCAGGACATCGAGCAAGCTGACCCAAAAGTCGGCACTGGGAAGCTCGCTGACACGGCCGGCAACGACATGCTGGATGCTGGGGAAACTCGCTTGGAACAGGCCGTGTAGCGGCGGATGCGACACGAGAATGAGCTTCGCGCCAGTCTCTGCGAGCTTCGGCAGCACGCGCGCAAATTGCAGCTGATCTCCCAAGCCCTGTTCGGGCATTACCAGCAACCGCTTGCCTGCGATTCCCTCCCCTCGCCAACGGGCGGCCTTAATCTGCGAAGACAGGGCGACGCCTTCTGCCGCCGCTTCGCCTCGTGCTTCATAATAGGACCAACCCTCGGCAAACCGCCCCTGCGCTAAAAGGGTTAGGCCTAGGGCGAAGCGATTGATCGAATTACCCGGGCCAAGTACGAGGGCGCGACGCAAAACATGTTCGGCCTCGCCGAGCCGGCCAAACCGCTGCAGCATGATGCCGAAGTTACCCAAGGCTGCCGGATCGCCAGGCCGCGCACGCGCCTGCCGCTCACATTGTGCCAATAGCTCGGCCGGGTCACTCATCCGATCAAAATGGATTGGACGCCAGATCGTGCGCGTCGGAGCATAGGTGATCAATCACGGCAGACCAACTCCCGTCGAGCGCGCCACGATAAAGGCGATGATTGGGATACCAGGGGGAATCTTCACGATCCCGCATCCAACGCCAGTCGGTGGCGAGACCCGGCACGAGCAGAAGGCATGGTTTGCCCAGCGCGCCTGCCAGATGGGCAATTGCCGTATCCACGGAGACCACAAGATCGAGCTGTTCGATCAAAGCTGCGCTGTCGGCAAAATTGCGTGCACCGCTGTCCCGAGGGTCCAGGCTGAACAGCCGCCCAGGAAGTTTTGCACGCAATTGTTCGGCTGCTTCCGCCGGCAGCGAACGGCGCGCATTGTTCGGGTGATTAGGATTGCCGCTCACCTGCAAACCGACGTTGAAGCCGTCCGGCAACTTTGGCCAGGTGCGGTCGGTCCGCAAATAGGGCGGTCGGGGTAAACTCTCGAGCGTCACGCTGAGCGGCCGCGCTATGTCCATGAGAGTCGTCCAATAATCCGGATCGCCCAGACGTACTTCACCTGTCGCCGAGCGTATGTCGACGCCCGGAAGACTTGCGCGGAAGAGATCAACCAACGCCGGCGGTACGAAGAGAATGATAGAGGCGCCAAGCTGTTGCAGTTGCGGCACAAAGCGCGCCATCTGAATTTGATCGCCGAAGCCCTGTTCGGGCATGATCGTCAGCCGCTTTCCGGCGAGGGGCTCCCCACGCCAGCGAGGGCACGGCACGCCAGTCGGAAATCCGATAGTGAGCGAAGGGACTTCGGCCCGCATTTCGTGGTAGGGCCACGCCTCGCGATAGCGCCCCTGCGCCAACAGGATGAGCGAAAGCGAATTGCTGAATCCTGGATAATCTGGGGCGAGCGCGAGGGCTCGGCGAAGTAGCCGTTCGGCCTCATCAAGCAGCCCCACATCGTGCAGCAGCATACCCAGGATATTGTGGGCCGGTCCATTATCGGGTGCCATTCGAACTACGCGGCGCATCACGTCGACCGCCTCGGTATACCGCCCACTGTCTCTCAGCTCGGCGGCTTGGTGCATCATAGGGAAGGCAAGATTGTTTTCTCCGCGGTCCACGGGCAGCAACGGACGCGCAATCCAGCCTTGTGCATCCGCGACGAGGCGTTCCACAGCCGCCTGCCAATCGCCGTCGACCGAACCGCGGTAGAGCCTATGGAAGGGATACCAAGGTGAATCGCCGCGGTCGCGCATCCAGCGCCAATCGGTTGCGAAACCAGGAATCAGCAGCAGGCAGGGCTTGCCCATCGCACCGGCGAGATGGGCGACGGCGGTGTCGACCGAAACCACGAGGTCGAGCTCAGCAATCAGATTGGCTGTTTCGGCGAAGTCGCGTGCCCCCGTTTTCTCATGTGAAAGATCGACCACCGTTCCCGGCAATGCTCCCGCCAGATGTTCGGCCAGATCTGGCGGCAATGAGCGGTAGATATCATCAGGACAGGCTGGGCTACCCCTGGTCATCAGACCGGCGCGGAAGTCGCCACCGCTCGGCGAGTTCTCCGGGACTCGTAGATAGGGATTGACGGGAAGTTTATGCAGCATCGCTCCCAGACGGCCGGGCAGATCACGCAGCATAGCCCAATAGTCAGGATCCGGAAAATCGACCGATCCGCTTGCGGCGAGCACCTGTACGTCTGGAAAACTCATTTCGAAGAGCCGCACAAGGGGCGGTGTGGTGAGCAACGTCACTTGGGCGCCACGCTGGACTAACGTCGGAACGAAACGCACGAACTGCAACTGATCGCCGAAATTCTGATCAGGAAAGAGGGCGATGCGTTTACCTTTAAGATCCTCGCCCTTCCACCGCGGAAAAGGGAAGCCGCGCGGCAGACCTTCCTTCTTACCCCCTTCTCCGGCGTCAGCCTCACAAAGAGGCCAGCCTTCCCGATAACGCCCTTGCGCAAGCAGGTTAGCGCCCAACGCTTGACGAGGTTCAGGTGCCCCCCCCGCCGCTGCCAGAACGCGGCGCAGCAGCGCTTCGCCCTCGACTAGTTGGCCGCAATCGGAAAGCAGCACGCCATAGCTGTAGGCCACCCCGACGTTACCAGGGTCAGCGGCCATCGCTTCAGCCGCAGTTTCTAAAGCGGCAAGCGGCTTGCCCTGCGCCCGCAACGATTTGGCTTTTTCGATGAGTTCTTGCGCAGCGGATCGACCAGCCCGCCTCGCCGCGTCGGCAATCAGGCGCTCGATCGCGGGCTGCCAATCGCCGCTGAGTTCGCCGCGATAAAGGCGATGTTTAGGGTACCAGGGGGAGTCATCACGCCCAAACATCCAGCGCCAATCGGGAGAGAAGCCAGATATGAGCAGCAGGCACGGCTTGCCCATAGCACCAGCCAGATGTGCCACTGACGTATCTACCGATACAACGAGGTCAAGCTGCGCCATCATGGCGGCGGTATCCGCCATATCCTTGGCACCGCTCTCTTCGGGCTCAAGGCTGATCACCTGACCCGGAAGTTCCGTACGGAGCCGCTCGGCGCAGTCTCGCGGCAGCGATCGCGCGGCATCATTTATGTGCTTGGGATTACCCTTCGCCTTGAGGCCGATCTTGAAGCCCTTCCCGAGATCCGGCCACGCCCCGGCAGCTTCAAGGTAGGGCTGGTTCGGTATTGAGCCCACCTCCACTTCAAGTACACCCGGTAGATCGTGCAGCGTCGTCCAGTAATCTGGGTCGGGAAATTCCGTCTTGCCCGCGGCCATCACGATCTCAGCCTTTGGAAAATTGTGGCGGAACAGTCGCTCCAGAGCGGGCAGCGTAAGAAGGGTGACAGCCCCAGCCTGCTCGATCAGCTGGGGTAGGAAGCGCGCAAACTGAATCTGATCGCCCAGGCCCTGCTCGGGGAAGATAGCGAGCCGCTTGCCAGCGAGCGATTCCCCGCGCCAGCGCGGGTAGGCAAAATTCGTCGGGAAGCCGGTATTGAGTCCCGGAACTTGGCTCCGGACGTCGTATAGCGGCCAGGCCTCGCGATAGCGGCCTTGAGCAAGAAGGTTGTGGGCCAAACCATGGACCATCAGGGGAGAATCCGGCGCGAGTGCGACTGCACTGCGGTTCGCTTCCTCTCCTTCGGCAAGTCGCCCCATCTTCGTAAGCATCACGCCCAAGTTGTGGGCTGCTCCCGCGCAGGTTGGATCGACGCGCAACGCCTCAAAACAGAGCGGGAGCGCTTCCAGCCACCGCCCCTGGGCGCGAAGGGAATCCGCCTTCTCCGTCAGACTGAGCGAGCGCTCCCGTACGGAATCGGCCGCATCGTCAAGGTCCAGGGATTTATCCATCGCACGCTCAGCGCTTGGTCGCCTTGCGGGCGGGTTTTTTCTTACCTTTCGCCGGCCCCTTGGCGGCACGTTCGGCTAGCAAGGTGAGTGCCTGTTCGGCGGTCAGTGTCGCCGGGTCGGTTCCCTTGGGCAAGGTGGCGTTGGTTTCTCCATCGGTGACATAGGGGCCGAACCGCCCTTCCATCACCTTCACCGGCTTGCCCGTTACCGGGCTTTCGCCCAGCGAGGCGATCGGTTCACGCGACGCGCCCCGCGCGGCGGCGCCGCCTTTAGCGGCATCGGCAAGTTTCGACACGGCAGCGTTCATGCCCGTTTCGAAGACCTCCGCCGTCGAAGCGAGGCGCGCATATTTGCCGTCGTGCGCCAGATAGGGACCGTAGCGCCCGATGCTGGCGGTGATCGGCTTACCCGTTTCGGGGTGCGCGCCGATTTCGCGTGGTAGCGAAAGCAGCTTGAGCGCCATTGCGAAGTCGAGTTCAGGCACGTCTTTGGGAATGGAGGCACGCTTGGCGTCCTTGCCCTCACCCAGTTGAATATAGGGGCCGAACCGCCCTGCCCTGCGTGTAACCGCCTCACCCGTATCGGGATCGGTGCCGAGTTCGAGAGGGCCCGTATCGTTCGCGGCCTCGTCCCCTCCGCCCTGCGCGAAGCGGCGCGTATATTTGCATTCGGGATAATTAGAGCAGGCAACGAAGGCGCCGAAACGCCCGCCGCGAAGCGCGAGCCGGCCTTGGCCGCAATTGGGGCAGAGCCGCGGATCGCTGCCGTCGCCCCTGTCGGGGAAGAGATAGGGAGCGAGAAACTCATCCAAGGCGGCCGTGATGTCGCTCGGCTTCTGCTCCATCACCTCGGCGGTCTTAGGTTTGAAGTCCTTCCAGAAGTCAGCGAGCACCTTCTGCCAGTCGGCGCGGCCGCCGGACACTTCGTCCAGCTCCTCCTCCATACCCGCGGTGAAGTCGTAGCTGACATATTTCTCGAAGAAGCGCTCGAGGAAGCTGGTCAGCAGCCGCCCGCTCTCCTGAGGAATGAAACGGTTTTTCTCGAGCGTGACATATTCGCGGTCCTTCAGCGTCTGCAGCGTCGCCGCATAAGTCGACGGCCGGCCGATCCCCAGCTCCTCCATCTTCTTGACGAGCGAGGCCTCGGAATAACGCGGCGGCGGCTGCGTGAAATGCTGCTCCGCATTGACCGCCTTCTTGGCGGGTGCATCGCCCTCGCTCATGCGTGGCAGGCGCTTGCTATCCTCATCCTCGCTGTCATCGCGTCCCTCTTCATAGAGGGCCAAATAACCCGGAAAGAGTACCACCTGACCAGTCGCGCGCAGGCCGTGCTGGCCGGTGCCGTCCGATAGCTCGACGGTGGTTCGCTCGAGCCGCGCGGAGGCCATCTGGCTCGCAAGCGCGCGCTTCCACACCAGCTCGTAAAGCCGGGCATGATCACCCGAGCCGACGTTGGAACGGCTGAAATCGGTCGGACGAATTGCCTCGTGCGCTTCCTGCGCATTTTTGGCCTTGGTCGTGTACTGCCGCGGATGATCGGGCACGTAGCTGCCGTCATAACGATCGGCGATTGCATGGCGCGCCGCGGAGATGGCGCTGCCATCCATCTGCACGCCGTCGGTACGCATGTAGGTGATCGCGCCTTGCTCATAGAGGTCCTGCGCCACGCGCATCGTATGGCTGGCGGAGAAGCCGAGCTTGCGCGCCGCCTCCTGCTGCAGCGTCGATGTGGTGAAGGGCGGCGGCGGGTTACGCGTGAGCGGCTTGGTCTCGACGCTGGCGACGGAGAAGCGGCCTGCTTGCACATCGGCTTTTGCCGCCGCAGCATCGCCTCCATTACCGATCGAAAGACGATCGAGCTTACGCCCCTTCCAACGGACGAGACGTGCGATGAACGGCACGCCATCCTGCTCCATGTCGGCGGCGACCGACCAATATTCCTGCGGACGGAATAGTTCGATTTCGCGCTCGCGGTCGACGATCAGACGCAATGCGACAGATTGGACGCGACCGGCCGACTTGGCGCCGGGCAGCTTGCGCCACAGCACCGGAGAAAGCGTGAAACCGACCAGGTAATCGAGCGCGCGCCGCGCGCGATAAGCATCGATCAGATCTTCGTCCAGCGCGCGCGGATGCGCCATCGCCTCCAGCACTGCCGGTTTCGTGATCGCATTGAAGGTAACTCGCTCGACCTTTCCCGGCAGCGCCTTGCGCTTCCTGAGCACCTCCTGGACGTGCCAGGAAATGGCTTCTCCCTCGCGATCGGGGTCTGTCGCCAGGATCAGCGCGTCGGCGCCCTTCGCTTCGTCAGCGATCGCGCGCAACTGCTTGGTCTTGTCCGCATAAGGCTCCCATTCCATGGCAAAGCCATTATCGGGATCGACCGAGCCGTCCTTGGGCGGCAGATCGCGGACATGGCCGTAGGAGGCCAGCACGCGGTGACCGGGACCAAGATATTTTTCGATGGTCTTGGCCTTGGCCGGAGATTCGACGACGACGAGCTTCATGAGCGCTTTAATGTCCTTACGTGTACGCGCGAGGGTGGAGAGGCGGATCGGGGTGCGTCAAGAGGTAGACTGCTATACTCCAATATGGGTGTTGGCAGCGCCGAAGGAAGCTTGCCATAGTTATAGCAATGCGCCCGCCCGATCCCTTGCTGCTCCAGGCCTTCTCGCTGCTCGATGCGGGACGGGAGCAGGATGCGCTCGGTATTTTCCGGGAACTGGCCGCACGTGAGGATCCAGGCGCACTTGCGACCCTCGCCGAACTGAGTTGGAGCGGCACCCTTGTGCCCCAGGATTTCGCGGAGGGGTGCACGCTATATCGTCGCGCGGGTGAGGCGGGGCACGTCGCCTGCGCCATCTACACGACCAACCTCCTCGCCAGCGGGTACGTCGGACCGCGAGACTGGGGGCAGGCAATGCAACGGCTTACGCGGGAAGCTGCATTCGACCCGGCGCGAGCGGAGATTGCGGCGTTCCTGGCGCGGCTGGATCTGACGGCGGAGGGGAATCCCCGTAGCTTGCCGGTGGGGGAGCAATTAAGCGAATCGCCTGACATTCAGGTATTTCGCGGCGCCTTCTCACACGCAGAATGCGATTATCTGCTGCGATTGGCCAAGCCCGACTACAAGCGCGCGAGGGTGCTCGACCAAGGCACGCTGGAGGAACGCATCGATCCGATCCGCACTGCGGACGAAACACACATTCACTGGCTGATCGAAAACCCCCTGGTCCATGCTTTCAACCGGCGCTTAGGCATGATCAGCGGCACGCACGCGGAGCAGGGTGAGCCGCTTCAGATCCTGCGCTATCGTCCCGGCCAGCAATATCATAATCATCTCGATTATATTCCGGGCGCATCCAATCAGCGCATCGTGACCGCTCTGCTTTATCTTAACGAGGATTATACAGGCGGCGAGACCGGCTTTCACCGCATAGGGCTTAAGGTGCGAGGCCGCACCGGCGACGTACTGCTGTTCCGCAACGCATTACCCGACGGTAGCTGCGACAAGGATGCCGAGCATGCAGGTCTGCCCGTACTATCAGGCGTGAAGCATCTGGCAACACGCTGGATCCGAGCGCGCCCTTGGGAGGGCCGGAACTTTAAAGGAGACTGACCCGCGCTCCCGCATGGCGGCTCAACCGTCCCGCCAACTCCA
>Ga0207647_10003244_pt1 | contig 12209 bp, 9 predicted proteins | sample KBSCornC2_FD_184295 | JGI IMG/M metagenome (GOLD analysis project Ga0207647, IMG submission 184295) | Corn rhizosphere microbial communities from Kellogg Biological Station, Michigan, USA - C2 (SPAdes) (version 2) | ecosystem: Host-associated > Plants > Roots > Rhizosphere ...
TGTTGCCTTCAATTGCACAGTAGCCGCAATCAGCAGCGCCGATCTTTCCCGTACCCGGGAACGGACGATGGCGTGGTCTCACCTGAGTCTGAACGGACTCGTTGGGCTCGAGGTCGGGCCGCGCAAAATCTCCCGTCCGTGTTGAACGACCATAACCTGTGTCCAGGCCCTGTATGTGTCGCCGCGCAATTCCGCCGCGATGCCGAGCAGGCGATCGACGTCGATGCCTTCCTTCTCCTGGAACTCTTTGCGGTGGCTAAACAGTGCCCCCATGACCTGCAGTTCGCCCCATTGCTCGCGCTCTGCAAACTTGCACATCTTGGCCAATGCCGGCGTACCCACGGCATTGCGGATGGCGGGGATAGCCGTGTCGTCGCCAATCTCCAAGTTGTTGAGCAGCTTGCCCTTGCCCTTCTCAGTAGCGCTGGCCAGGGCGCGGTAGGCTTGCAGGGCCTGGTGGATTGTTTCCTCGCCGTTGCCCGATGCAGCGAGTTCGACGATGTCGTCATCGGAAAAGCCGACGGTTCTGAGCGTTGACAGATATTTGTTGTCGCAGAGTTCGGCAAGCGCCGCAGCGCCGCCTTTGCTGCCGGCGATCCGTGCGATGTTGTCGGCGGAAAAACCTTCTGCCGCAAGGCCCTGAAGCGCCGTCGCAGATGCCTCAGGAAACCGGGTTTTCAGCGCACTTATCTGTGCCGCGATCGCGTGGCCGGCGCTCTGGGCGGCGGGTGCGCTGAACCTAGCGGTGGCGGCTCGGCTGCCCGGCGACGGACTGCTGTCGTCGACCCGAGCGGGGGGATGGGCGAGCCCCCCTAACGCGCCACCCAATTGGCGTTCTTGTGGACGCACCTGGGATGCGCCGGCGTGGCCCGGGCTCTCAACCTCCGGCCGCACATCGGCTGTGACCGGGGACACATTCGGCAAACGCGAAATATCGCTCATTTCATTGCTCCATTGCTTGATCGTTGTACTCACAGTTAGTTAATGCATGGCCAAGCAGCACGCAAGTCAAGTTATGCGAAGCGACAGCTGTTGTGGCGAAAAAAGTCGCCGCTGTGGTGGCGCCGTCGCCTGACTGCAAGGCGGGCTAGGCGGTGAGGCTAAACGCTCTGGAGCGCGACGCGTTCGTGGGTATTCCGGCCCAACCTGACCGACGATTCGGGACGAACGGAGGGGCACAGAAAGCGAAGCCCCTCGGAGGGCATCGCGCGTACTGTTTCCTTCGTGTTTCGTGCGCGCGCTTCGCCCGGGCAGTCGAGAAGAACATACGCGCCCACTTCTCGATCAGCTTCACGCATGGCTCACGGCCACGCTGGAGACGCTCTCAAAGAAATCCGATACAAGTCGGGCGATTCTCTATGCGCTGAACCGATTGGAGGCGCTCACAGGCTATTGCGACGACGGCCGACTCGAGATCGATAACTTGCCGGTCGAGCGCGCATTGCGTGGAGTGGCCATCGACGACGCACTGCCTAGCTAGCACAAGCCGAGAACCGACGATGATGGCGCGGGAAGGCCAAAAACGAAAAACCCGCGTCAGCCTTGACTGACGCGGGTTTAATCTGGTCGGGGCGAGAGGATTTGAACCTCCGACCACCTGCACCCCATGCAGGTACGCTACCAGGCTGCGCTACGCCCCGAAAGCATGAAAGTATAACAGACACTTTCACCGAAAAGAACCACACCTCGTCACTAATGACGCAACAACTCGATGACACCGCGCAACTCCTTGCGCAGCCGCTCGATATCGACGGCCAGCGCAGCACTCGGCGCTGGCTGCGCCGCCGGCGCTACATCGGGTTGCGACGCATCGCTGCCCTCTTCCATCACCGCACCGCGCGCATCGAGCCGATTGCGCGCGCCATTGATCGTGAAGCCCTGCTCGTAGAGCAATTCGCGAATCCGCCGAATCAAAAGGACTTCGTGATGCTGGTAATAGCGCCGATTACCGCGCCGCTTCACCGGACGCAACTGCGTAAACTCCTGCTCCCAATAACGCAGCACATGCGGTTTGACACCGCACAGCTCGCTGACTTCACCAATCGTGAAGTAGCGCTTCGCCGGAATCGGAGGCAAGACGACTTTTTCCACCGTCGTTGTCATCGTCAGTTAACCGTCGTGGTGAATGGGCGCGACACCGCACCTTTCGCTCGTCAGCGCGGGAAAGTCGCTTCGACTCCGTTTTCGACGAGCGCCTTGAGCTTTTGACTTGCGTGGAACGTCACGACGCGGCGCGCGGCAATCGGAATCGCTTCACCTGTCTTTGGGTTGCGACCGGGCCGCTGCGGTTTGTCCCGCAGCTGGAAATTGCCGAATCCCGACAGTTTCACGCCATCGCCGCTTTCGAGTGCGTCGCGAATCACGTCGAAGAAAGCCTCGACCATATCCTTCGCCTCACGCTTGTTGAGCCCGACGTTATCGAACAGCAACTCGGCCAGCTCAGCTTTCGTCAGCGTCGGCGTTTCGCTCGAAACGCCCGCGGGCGGGGTCAGAATTTCTCGAATCATGGCGCCACGCTGCGCCGAAAGAAGGGCTTCGAAATCACTCGAGTTCATTTCGTTCATATCTAAAAACAGCGGCCATCCGATGCCAACGCGCAGCGCCGGCATCGTTCCGAAGCTGTTCGCGCTTACCCCCGCAACCGCGCACCGTAGACTCGAGCCAAACGATCCACCAAGGCCTTGACGGCCGCATCCACCGTCTCGTCCTGCAGCGTGCCGCCAGTATCTTGCAGGGTCACGCGGAAGGCAAGGCTTTTCTCGTGCGCAGCCAGGCCACCGGAAGTATTTGATTTTGCACGAAATTCATCGAAGAGCGCAACCCTTTGCACGAATTTGCCGGCGCCCTCGCCCAGCGCCTTTCCCATCTCGTCCAGCAGCGCCTGCGCCTCGATCTTCTGATCCACCACCACGGCAATATCGCGCCGCACCGGCGGAAATTTCGATACTTCGGCGGGCACCGGCAACGCGCGCGCCATCACCGCTTCGGCGTCGACCTCGAAAACGATCGGCGCCTGCGGCAAATCATATTGCCTCATCCAGCGCGGATGCAGTTCGCCGATGAAACCGACTGCGCGACCGTCGAGCTCGATGCGAGCACTGCGTCCCGGATGCAGCGCGGGATGCTCAGCCTTCACGAAGCGCGCAATGCGCGGCGCAAAAAGCGCCTCGACATCGGCCTTGACGTCGAAGAAATCGACCTGGCGTGTCGGGAGACTCCACTGCTCTTCCGCCACGGGCCCATAGGCAAGCGCACCGATACGCTTGGGCTGGATGTACCCTTCGACGGCATATTCGCTGGCCTCCTGCGTCGCATCGCGCAGGAATACGCGCCCGAGTTCGAACACGCGGATACGCTCGGCACGCCGATTGAGGTTGTGGCGAAGCACATTCACGAGGCTGCCGACGAGCGTCGTGCGCATCACCGACATCTGGCTCGCAATCGGATTGACGAGCCGCACCGGATTATCGTTGCCGGCGAAATCGCGCTCCCACGATTCGTCGACGAAGCTGAAGTTGATCGTCTCCGAGTAATCGCGGGCGGCCAGTGCGTGGCGAATCGCGTGAATCGAGCGTTGCGTCTCGTTCGTCGCCCGCATTGCGTTGGCCGCCATCGGCGGGCGCGCCGGAATCTTTTCGAAACCGTAAATACGCGCCACCTCCTCGATCAGATCCTCCTCGATCTCGATATCGAAGCGGTACGGCGGCGGCGTGACGGAGAACCGATCGCCGTCGAACTCGAACGCGAGCCCAAGGCGCTCGAAAATACGAGCCATCTCGTCGGCGGGAACCGGCACGCCGATGATGCGCTGCGCACGCGCCACACGCATCGCGACCGGGGTGCGCTTCGGTACGTTGACCGTTTGATCGTCGACCGGACCGGCCTTGCCGCCGCAAATATCGAGAATCAAACGCGTGATGTATTCGATGTGCTCGACCGTCGTCGAGTAATCGACACCACGCTCGAAGCGATGGGCCGCGTCGGTCGAGAAGTTGTACCGGCGTGCACGCCCGCGGATACTGTCGGGCCACCAGAACGCCGCCTCGAGATAAATGTTCGTCGTATCGAGCGTGACCGACGTACGCTCGCCACCCATGATGCCCGCCAGGCTTTCGACTTGCCGATCGTCGGCGATGACACCCACCGTCTCGTCGAGCTCGATCGTATTGCCGTTCAGCAATTCCAGGCTTTCGCCGCGGCGGCCCCAGCGCACTTCGATGCCGCGATGAATCTTGTCGAGATCGAACACGTGCGTCGGCCGGCCGAGCTCGAGCATCACATAGTTCGAGATATCGACGAGCGCCGAAATGCTTCGTTGTCCTGAACGCTCCAGCCGTTCGACCATCCATTGCGGCGTTCTCGCGCGCGCATTCACGCCGCGAATCACGCGCCCGGAAAACCGGCCGCACAAATCGGGCGCCGCGATGTTGACCGGCAGCGTCTCGTCGAGCCCGGCCTGCACCGGCTCGATTGCGAGGGGCTTCAGCGGCGCCCCCGTAATGGCCGACGTCTCGCGCGCGACTCCAAAGACCGACAGGCAATCGGCCTTGTTCGGTGTCAGCTTGATTTCGAAAATCGTATCGTCGAGATTCAACGTCTCGCGAATATCCTGCCCCACCGGCGTATCGTCGGGGAGGATCAAAAGGCCGCTGTGGTCTTCCGAGAGTTTGAGCTCGCGCGCGGAGCACAGCATGCCTTGGCTTTCCACACCGCGCAGCTTCGAGAGCTTGATCGCGAACGGCGCGCCGCCCTCCTCGGCCGGCGGCAGTTGCGCGCCCACGAGCGCAACAGGAACCTTGATGCCCGGGGCCACGTTCGGCGCACCGCATACGATGTTGAGCGTCGCGCCGGTGCCTGCATCGACCTGGCAGACGTTGAGCTTATCGGCATCGGGATGCTTGACGACTTCGAGCACACGCCCGACGACGATCTTCGACGTGGGAGGAGCGGCAGGCCGCAGCGATTCGACTTCGAGGCCAGCCATCGTCAGCGCGTGCGACAGCTCTTCGGTCGTCAGTTGCGGATCGACGAATGCGCGAAGCCAGGATTCAGGGAATTGCATGAGTGTCTACGTTCGAATGAATGAGGTCCAGCCGAGGCAACGCCAAGCGCGCGGCGTCAGGCAAATTGCCGCAAAAAGCGCAGATCGTTTTCGAAAAAGAGCCGCAAGTCCTGCACGCCATAGCGCAGCATCGTCAGGCGCTCGAGCCCGCTGCCGAACGCGAAGCCGATATAGCGTTCGGGATCGAGGCCCATGTTGCGGATGACGTTGGGATGCACCTGCCCCGAACCCGAGATCTCGAGCCACTTGCCGGCATTCTTGCCTTCCTCGAACTTCATGTCGATTTCGGCCGAGGGCTCGGTGAACGGAAAGTACGACGGCCGGAACCGCACCGAGATATCGTCGCGCTCGAAAAACTTCCTGAGGAAATCGGTATAGACGCCTTTCAGATCGGCGAAGCTGATGTGCTCGTCGATCCACAGCCCCTCCACCTGATTGAACATCGGCGAGTGCGTCGCGTCGCTGTCGACGCGATACGTGCGTCCGGGCGCGATGACCTTGATCGGCGGCTTGTTGGTGCGCGCATATCGCACCTGCATCGGACTCGTATGCGTGCGCAACAGCAAGGGGCGCCCCGTTGCATCCGTGCCGTCGATGTAAAACGTGTCCTGCATCGAGCGCGCCGGATGGTTTTCCGGGCTATTCAACGCGGTGAAGTTATACCAGTCCGTCTCGATCTCCGGCCCATCGGCCACATCGAAACCGATCGAGCCGAATATCTGCTCGACCCGTTCCCAGGTGCGCATCACGGGGTGCAGACTCCCCGCGCCGTTGCCGCGGCCGGGCAACGTGACATCGACCGCCTCCGCGGCGAGCCGCTGATTCAACAAGGCCTCGGCCAACGCATCGCGGCGCGCGGACAGCGCGGCTTCGACTTGCTGCTTCGCGACGTTGATACGCGCGCCCTCGGTCTTGCGCAGGTCGGGATCGAGCTTGCCGAGTCCCTTGAGGAGTTCGGTCAGCACACCCGCCTTGCCAAGGAAGCGCGCCTTCTCGTTTTCGAGCGTGACGCCATCGGCGGCTTCGTCAAAGGCCCTTTGCGCCTCGGCAACAATCTGGTCCAGATCCATTGATCCCATCATTTCAACGTCGAGGAAAAATTACGAGAGAAAGCGCTCGACCAACAAAAACGGGGGCTCGGTGAGGAGCCCCCGTTTTTGTCGCGGCGACACCGGCTTTTACCGATACCGCCGCCACGAACCAAGCAGTACTAATTTCGCAATTAGGCTGCGACGGCGGCTTTCACCTGCTTCACGATCGCGGCAAAAGCAGCCTTGTCGAACACGGCCATATCGGCCAGCACCTTGCGGTCGAGTTCGATCGACGCCTTCTTCAGGCCGTTGATGAACACGCTGTACGTCATATCGTGCTGGCGCACCGCCGCGTTGATACGCGTGATCCACAGCGCGCGGAACACACGCTTCTTGTTGCGACGGTCACGGTATGCGTACTGACCTGCACGCATGACCGCTTGCTTCGCAATGCGGAAGACGTTGTTGCGACGGCCGCGATAGCCCTTCGCAAGGTTGATGATCTTCTTGTGGCGGGCACGTGCTGTAACCCCACGTTTGACTCGAGGCATGTTTCGCTCCTATGAGTTGTCGGTTGAGGGTTAAGCGAACGGCAGCATCGCGCGCACCGAGTCCAGATTGGTCTCGTGCACCGCGGCGGAACCGCGCAGATGGCGCTTGTTCTTCGTGGTCTTCTTCGTGAGGATGTGGCGCTTGAAGGCTTGACCGCGCTTGACGGTACCGCCCGGACGCACCACGAAGCGCTTTGCAGCGCTCTTCTTGGTTTTCATCTTAGGCATGACGAACAACTCCATTTATTAGATGGCGATGGGTGTGCGGCCGGCAAAATGCCCCAGATCCGCCCTTCGAAACCCAGTCCACTTGTTTGCGGCGCCCAGCCCGAAACCCCCCGGGCCCGCCGCATTTTCAGGAACGACGCTTCGCGTCGTTCCGAAACCTGCCGGGTACTACCTGTGCGAAGCCGACATACCGCGAACGAGCGTTCCGTTCGCGGCACGACGCCTCACTTCTTCTTTTTCGGCGCGAGCACCATGATCATCTGGCGCCCTTCCATTTTCGGCATCTGCTCGACCTGCCCGACCTCGTCGAGGTCGGTGCGCAGGCGCTCGAGCATCCGCATACCGATTTCCTGGTGCGCCATCTCGCGACCGCGGAAACGCAACGTGATCTTCGTCTTGTCGCCGTCCTCGAGGAAGCGTACGAGGTTGCGCAGTTTGACGTTGTAATCACCGTCGTCGGTCCCGGGACGGAATTTCACTTCCTTGACCTGGATGACCTTCTGCTTGAGCTTGGCCTCGTGCTGCTTTTTCGCTTCCTGGTACTTGAATTTGCCGTAGTCCATCAAGCGGCAAACGGGCGGGACCGCCTGGGGTGCGATTTCCACCAGATCCACGTCCTGCTGTTCCGACATGCGGAAAGCATCAGCCAGTTTTACGATGCCGAGCGGTTCGTTGTCGATTCCGACCAGACGCACCTCGGGTGCAGAAATTTCACCGTTGATGCGATGCGACTTATCAGTAGCGATGTTCGGTTCCTCTAAAAATTAAAAAAACGAGCCGCGCTGCCAAGTGGTTACTTGAAGGCCTGGACATCCTGACGCAGGCGCTCAACGAAGGTATCGATCGGCATGACGCCAAGATCCACACCGCCACGGGCACGCACGGCTACCGTTTGGGCATCACGCTCTTTATCGCCGACCACGAGCAGATACGGCACCTTTTCAAGCGTATGCTCGCGTATTTTATAGCTAATTTTCTCGTTGCGCAAATCGGCCTCGATTCTAAGCCCTTGTTTTTGCAACGTTTGGACCAGCGCACTCGCATACTGGGCCTGGCTTTCCGCGATATTCATGACCACTGCCTGGGTCGGCGCGAGCCAGGGCGGCATCGCACCGGCGTGATGCTCGATCAGAATGCCGAGGAAACGCTCCATCGAGCCTACGATGGCCCGATGCAGCATGACCGGCCGCCGGCGGCTGTTGTCCTCGGCGACATATTCGGCGCCCAGGCGCTCCGGCAGCACCATGTCGAGCTGAAGCGTGCCGCACTGCCACGAGCGGCCCAGCGCGTCCTTGATGTGGTACTCGACCTTGGGGCCGTAGAACGCGCCTTCGCCGTCGAGTTCCTCCCACTCCAATCCGCAGGCCGTCAGCGCTTCGCGCAGCCCGGCTTCGGCCCGGTCCCAGATCTCGTCCGTGCCCGCGCGCTGCTCGGGACGCAGCGACAGTTTGATATCGATATGCTCGAAGCCGAAGTCGCGATAGACGCTCATCGCCAACGTATTGAACTTGATCGACTCGGCGATGAACTGGTCTTCGGTGCAGAAAATGTGTCCATCGTCCTGCACGAAGCCGCGCACGCGCATGAGCCCATGCAGCGCGCCCGATGCCTCGTTGCGGTGACACGAGCCGAATTCCGCGTAGCGCAGCGGCAAATCGCGGTATGAGCGCAGGCCGTGCTTGAACACCTGAACGTGCCCGGGACAGTTCATCGGCTTGATCGCGTAGTCGCGCTTTTCCGATTCCGTCGTGAACATATTCTCGCGATAGTTCTGCCAATGGCCCGACGCTTCCCACAGTGAGCGGTCCATGATCATGGGCGTCTTGATCTCGAGATAGTCGTCCGCATTGACGCGGCGGCGCATGTACTGCTCGACCTGCTGCCACAGCGTCCACCCCTTCGGATGCCAGAACACCATCCCGGGCGACTCGTCCTGCAGATGGAACAGGTCGAGCTGACGGCCGAGCTTGCGGTGATCGCGCTTCTCCGCTTCCTCGAGCATGTGCAGATAGGCGTCCTGCTCTTCCTTCTTCGCCCACGCCGTACCGTAGATCCGCTGCAACTGCTCGTTCTTCGAATCGCCGCGCCAATACGCGCCCGCGACCTTCATCAGCTTGAAGACCTTCAGCTTGCCCGTGGACGGCACGTGCGGGCCGCGGCACAAGTCGGTGAAGCCGCCATGCGCGTACAGTTTGATCTCGTCTTCGGCGGGAATCGATTCGATGATCTCGGCCTTGTATTGCTCGCCGATGCTTTTGAAGTACTCGACGGCTTCGTCGCGCGATACCACGCGCCGCGTCACGGGCTCGTCCTTCTTCGCGAGCTCCTGCATGCGCTTTTCGATCTTCTCGAGGTCTTCGGGCGTGAATGGCCGCTGATACGCGAAGTCGTAATAAAAACCGTTGTCGATCACCGGACCGATCGTGACTTGCGCTTCGGGATAGAGATCCTTCACCGCATACGCGAGCAGGTGGGCCGTCGAATGGCGAATGATGTCGAGGCCATCGGGGTCTTTGTCCGTGACGATGGCAAGCGACGCGTCGCGATCGATCAGCGTCGACGTATCGACGAGCTCGCCATCGAGCTTGCCGCCCAAGGCGGCCTTGGCAAGCCCCGGACCGATGGAGGCCGCCACTTCGGCAACCGTGACCGGATGCTCGTACTGTCGAACCGAACCGTCTGGCAGGCGTATCGAAACCATTGCGTTCTCTCCGGTTGCCGCGAAGCGCGCGGCATCGTCAGAGGCCGGAGTCAGCACTCGAGCGCCAACTCCTGCCGACCGCTGGCGGGACTCCAGTAAGTGCTGAAGCACTAACTCGAGTCGACCCAGCATGGGGCCCGAGTAAGCGCTGAAGCGCTAACTCGGGCCGACAAAAAAAATGCGGCCCCGCTTTCGAGGGGCCGCATTCACTTTCATTAACCGCAGATACTGAAACAGGGCGAAAGAGGTCCTCGACTAGCGTCGCTCCGAAGTTGTTTCGGTCAACGTTCGCGGTGTCATAACCGTATTCGCCTTTGACGCCCGAGGGCGTATTTCGCGCTGCTTGAAAAACCGGCAAACCGGGTTTTCGTATTTCGTTGGTAGGCTCGATTGGACTCGAACCAACGACCCCCACCATGTCAAGGTGGTGCTCTAACCAGCTGAGCTACGAGCCTGAAGAAAGAGCGATTATATGGAGTCCCTGAAAACTTGGCAAGCACTTTTATGCTTTCACATGCAAGTGCAGGCCTCGTTCGGGGACCTCGCTTCCACGCCGCCCTCCGTGACCTGCGTCAGCCCTTGCGGGCCGCGCGCACTACGCCGCTCACTTCGCCCAGCAACGTGCACGCACGCTGGACCTGCGCCGCGTTCGACACCTCGACGGTGAACTGCATGAACGCCGCGTTGCGCCGGCTCATCGTCTTCACGCCGACGACATTCATCTTCTCGCGCGCGAACACTTCGGAGATGTCGCGCAAGAGCCCCTGCCGGTCCTGCGCCTCGATCGTCAAATCGACCGGATAGACCGAAGCGCCGCGGCCACCCAGCACATCGGCCGACCACGCGGTCTGCAGCACGCGCTCGGGCGCCCGCGCCGCCATGCGTAAAAACATGGGGCAGTCGTCGCGATGGATCGACACGCCCTTGCCGCGCGTGACGAACCCGCTGATCGCGTCGGGCGGCGCCGGCCGACAGCACCGTGCAAGCTGCGTGAGCAGCGCGTCGACGCCGACCACCAGCACACCGGCCGATGCGCCGTGCGCCACGCTCGAGCCGCTGCCGCGCTTTTCGAATTGCGCGGGCGCCTCGGGTTCCGGTTCGGGCGGCGGCGTATCGGACAGCGCCTGCTCGATCGCACGCACGCTGAACTCGTCTTTGCCTACCTGCGAAAAAAGCTCTTCCGGCGATTTGAAACCGAGCTTCGCCGCCAGATGATCGAGACTGACCGACGTCTTCCCTTCGCGCTGCAACGTCTTTTCGACGATGGCCCGTCCATTCGCAACGTTCTCTTGCGAGTCGATCGCGTTGAACCAGGCGCGGACCTTCTGACGCGCACGCGCGCTTTGCAGATAGCCCAGCTGCGGGTTGAGCCAGTCGCGCGACGGCCCACCCTCCTTCACCGCAATGATTTCGACCGTCTGTCCGTTCGCAAGCGGGGTGTTGAGCGGCACCATCGCGCCGTCCACCCGCGCGCCACGGCAGCGGTGGCCGAGTTCGCTATGCAGGTGGTAGGCGAAATCGACAGGCGTCGCCCCTTGCGGCAACGCGATCACGCGTGCCTGCGGCGTCATGACGTAGATGTGATCGTCGTCGAGCGTGGCCTGGCGCAGTTGCTCCCAAGGGTTCTCCGGATGCTCGCCCTCTGCGACTTCGTCTTTCCAGGCGAGGAGCTGGCGCAGCCAGGCGATTTTCTCGTCGTACTTCTCGCTCGCGGTGAACTGCCCGCCGTAGCCGCGCACGCCGGCTTCCTTGTAACGCCAATGCGCGGCCACGCCGTATTCGGCGAAGCGGTGCATCTCCTGCGTGCGAATCTGGACTTCGAAGGCACGACCGTCATCGCCGATCACTACGGTATGGAGCGATTTGTAGCCGTTCGGCTTCGGACGAGAGATGTAGTCGTCGAATTCCTTCGGCACGGGCTGCCAGAGGTTGTGGACGATGCCGAGCACCGTGTAGCAGTCCTTGATGTCGGGCACGATGACGCGAAACGCGCGCACGTCGTAGAGCTCCGCGAAATCGAGTGCCTTGCCGCGCATCTTGCGCCAGATGCTGTAGATATGCTTGGGCCGCCCGCTCACTTCGGCCCGGATATGCGCTGCGGCAAGCTCCTGCTGCAGACGTTCGATCGCACTGGCGACGTAGGTCTCGCGCTCGACCCGCTTTTCGTCGAGCAGCTTGGCGATGCGTTTGTAGGTGTCCGGGTCTTCGAAGCGGAACGCAAGATCCTCGAGTTCCCATTTGAGCTGCCAGATGCCGAGCCGGTTCGCGAGCGGCGCGTAGATATCGAGCGTTTCGCGGGCGACGTCGACGCCCGGCGAGCGCTTCGCCGCGGCGTAGTATCGCAGCGACTGCACGCGCGATGCGAGCCGGATCAACACGACGCGGATATCCTGCGCGAACGCGAGCAGCATCTTGCGCAGCGCTTCGATCTGCGCGCGGCGCTCCTCCTGGGCTTCGCGACTCGCGTCGGCCGCTGCGCTTTGCGTCACGCGCAGGCTCACGGTACCGAGCCGCAGCAGCTTGCGCACGTCGCCGACGAGACGGGCGACTTCCTCGCCGAAGCGCTCCGCGATCTTGCGCTCCGGGTCCTCCAGGCGCGGCGTGAGCACAAAGAGCGCGGCCGCCAGCACGGCGGG
>Ga0207647_10003245_pt1 | contig 12208 bp, 14 predicted proteins | sample KBSCornC2_FD_184295 | JGI IMG/M metagenome (GOLD analysis project Ga0207647, IMG submission 184295) | Corn rhizosphere microbial communities from Kellogg Biological Station, Michigan, USA - C2 (SPAdes) (version 2) | ecosystem: Host-associated > Plants > Roots > Rhizosphere ...
GCGGCGGCATGTTCATGATCGACAGGCACGGGAGCTTCGCCGCGGCGATCTTGACCATGAGCACGCGCACCGTGTGGTTGGTGTATTGCGGCTCCTGCATCGCAAGGCCGACCATGTCGTAACGGGAGACGTCGACATCGCCCGGCGTCACCGCGTCGAGCTTGCCGGGCAGGTCGCGCGAGAAGATTGCCCGGTGCACCGCCTCGTCGCGCAGCTTGATGCGTACCTCGGTACCGTCACGGTTGATCAGCTCAGCGGTCTTGGCGCGGCAGACCAGGGTGACATTGTGCCCCGCCATCAGCAGCTTCGTGCCCAGCAGGGAGCCGTAGGAAGCCCCAAGAATCAGAATATTGCGCGCCATGCTTCGTCCCTTTGACAATTTCTGCGGATTTTTAAGCCTCGGCCGTCATCCGAGGGCGAGTTGGCGGCATCTAAAGCGAAGTGCCCGGCGATGGCAACTGGGATAATGCATACAAGACTACCACCCATTCCCCCAATGATCTGGCGCGACGCGTCATGCGAGGGTTTTTGCCCCGGATGCCGAAGCCTCAAAGCCCGACGGGCAAAACACCGGCACGGCCTGTCAATCCGTCCGCGCAGAAATATTCCGCTTTACCGAAATTCGGATTTATCGTATGTGTCGTCCATCCCGGCTTGACCTTGAGGGGCGATCATGTGTCGTCATTTTTCGCGAGCCGGGTTGCGGTGGACGCGGCAGCGTCGGCACGACATGGCGCGGGCAGGGCGGGTAGTCCCCGTGAGCCCGAAACCGCGTGCAGATGAGCGGCGCTGAAAGTTCGTCTCGCCAGCATTTTTCCGGCTACGTCGACAAGGCCGGAGAACCCTGCGGCGGTCAGCGAATGCGCGTACGGCAAAACCGTGTGGTCCTGGCCGTCGTTGCTACGGTCAAGCCTTTCGCGGAGGTGCACGCGAGCCCAACCGGGCGGACGGCATCGTCAATTCGCGGGGTGAGGGAGGCCAGAAGGAACTCGGCTCCCGGGAGAGCACGGCATAAGCCGTCAGGCCACTGCGCAGGGAAGGCCGAGTGTTTTGGCTGCACCTGTATGCCGCTGTGCATCTTTTCATGCGCTACACGCGCACAGCGGACCGTGGGTGCCAGCCGGCACCCGGCCTTCCCTGCGCCCTCTTGGCCTAGAGAGGGTGGAGCGATGAAGCAAAGCTCGGGCGAAATCCGCCGCGAGAGTGCGAAGGCGTGTCTGCGAGTTGAAAAGCGTGCCAGAGGGTGACGACGGTTCACCTTGCCCCGTCATTGCGAGCGCAGCGAAGCAATCCAGGCTGCAGCCGCGGAAAGATCCTGGATTGCTTCCGCCTTCGCTAAAGCTTCGGCGGACAAGTCGCTGCGCGCGCAATGACGATGTGGAAACTACGGGTTCTTCGCCGTTGCGCGGGGATGACGGAGCTGATGGTGCCCTCATTACGAGCGCCGCGAAATCTTCCGCAAGCTTTGGCCGCGCGATCCGTGCGGACGTTGCGCTCAGGCTGCGGGCCTTCGCCTCATCCCTGGCTCGCCACGCGCGCGCGGTCGAGATGCTCCTCGATCTTCGGGCGGTCGCGGGTGCGCTCGAAACTGGTGCAGAGCAGCTCGGTCTCCTCGAGCGAGACGGGGGCGCGATACAGCCGGCACATGAATTCTGCGGTTGCGCGCCCCTTCGCGGCGGCCGGGCCGACGCCAGGGCTGCGTTCGGCGAGAAACATGCAGTCCCGGCAGATGCTGGCGTCGAGCCGTTGGTGAGCTGCGTCGAGGTGATTGAGGATCTCCCGCAGCGAGTCGCGCAGCCTGAGACACTCGTCGGTTCCGAGCGCCGTGACCGCATTCAACACGTGGTTGATCGGGTCGTGCTGGTTCAGGCACTTCTCGCCCTGCGCGGTGACGTGGAGCACCACGGAACGCTTGTCCTCGTGCGAGGGCTTTCGCACCAGGAAGGACTTGCTCTCCAGCGTCTTCACGATCTGCGATGCAGTCGCCCTGGTGGCGCCGATGAAGCCGGCGAGCGCGGACGGTGTGCGCGAAAACCTGTTGGCGCGGTTGAGAAAGCGCAGCGCCATCCATTCCCGATCGCGCAATCCATGCTGATTGCCTTCGAAATACCAAGCCCTCGCCGCCTGGACCAGCAGCTCGACGGCTTCTCGTGCCAATGGCATGGATTTACCTCGTCCCCGGAACTTCGTCTGCGGCGTCCCGAAGCCGCCTTGCACCGTGGTTCGCGAATACTTCGGAAGACGTCAGACCTCCGGAGATGTCCGAGAAGCACGTCGTGCCCGATTCCTGCTCGACGGCTCGGACTGCAACGCGCCCGACCTGGACCAGCGTGCGTCGCGTCTTCCGGAGCGAGAGGCCGGCTCGCGGAGGGCATGCCAATCGCGTCGTCGTCGCGCGGGAGCCCGAGTTGCCGCCACGAACGGACGATGGACCGGAATTGTTCAACCGAAGCCTCTGAGTACAAGTCACAAGAAGACGTTTCTTGATATTCCACCGAAACGATGAATGACCTTCTCAACAAAATCAAGTAGAGACACTCACGGAGACTGGATGTCGTTGCAGGTGAATGTAACGTTCAAGACAATCTCGCTCTTAGGGACACATGATAGTGAACGCAATACGGAGTCCTACGAGCATGCCCGCAGTTATATGACGGTTTGATTGCAGGGCACGTAGTTGTCCGCCGTCGATGCAAGTTGATCGAAGCTTGTGCATGACAAGGGTGATGTGCGTTGATGAGTCATCCACAACTTGTGCGATGAGTCCCGAGAATCGCCGAGGGAATTTGCAGGGATTACACGCGGCGGTTGTTGCGGCTGCCGTCGCGGTGTCATCCCTCAGCCGCTTCCGTCGCGGCCGCCCGATCATTCATCCGAACGGTTGATGCGCTGACGACGGACCGCGGTGGCGGCGATGGGTGTGCATGCGCCGGCAGCGTGACTGCATGCGCGGACCGGCTGTTGAAATAATGAGCAGGGCGAGATCGCGGGCGCGTCCTGCGCGGTCTCACCTGCTAGTCGCCCTTGAGCATGTCCCTCAGCTCGCGGAACGGATCGGCGCTTGGCTGAGCCGATGCGTCTTGCCGCATGGCGCTGTAGATCCTCGGAACCAGGTCGATCGCCTGGTCGAGGCCCGAATCACGTCCCGACTGGTACCCGCCCATCAGGCGAAGATCGCGCGTGTCCTCGTATTTGGCGATCATGGTGCGCAGCTTGCTCACCAATTCGCGCTCCTCGGGGTCCCAGACGTTGTGGGCGAGGCGGGAGACCGAGGCCAGAACGTCGACGGCCGGATAGCGCGCCTGGTCGGCGATGTGCCTGGAGAGCACGATGTGCCCGTCGAGCGTGCTGCGGATGGTGTCGGCGATCGGCTCGTTGTGATCGTCGCCGTCGACCAGCACGGAGAAGATCCCGGTGATGGTGCCGGATCCCTCCTCGCCAGGGCCGGCGCGCTCCAGAAGGCGCGGCAGGTCGGTGAAGACCGTCGGCGCGTAGCCGCGCGCGACCGCGGGCTCGCCGGCGGCGAGCGCGACCTCGCGGGCGGCGTGGGCGAAACGTGTGATCGAATCGACCACCAGCAGGACCGATTCGCCCCGATCGCGGAAATATTCGGCGACCGCCATGGCCGTCTTCGGCGCCAGGCGCCGCATCATCGGGCTTTCATCGCCCGTCGATACGATGGTGACCGCACGATTGCGGTTGGCGCCCAGCACGTCCTCGATGAATTCGCGCACCTCGCGGCCGCGTTCGCCGACGAGCGCCAGCACGACGGTGTCGAAGCCCTGGCTGCGGGCGAGCATCGCGAGCAGCGTCGATTTGCCGACGCCCGAGCCGGCAAAGATGCCGACGCGCTGGCCGGCGCAGATCGGGGCGAACAGGTCGATGACGCGCACGCCGGTGCGCAGCGGCTTGTGGACGCGCGCGCGCTTCATGGCCGAGGGCGCCTCGGCCTCCGCCGAGACGGGCCGCGATCCCGGCGTCAGCGGACCCTGTCCGTCCAGCGGGGCGCCGAGCGCGTTGATGACGCGGCCCTTCCAGCTCGGATCGGGCGCGAAAGACAGCGGCGGCATCCGGTAGGCGACGGAGCCGAGACCACCGGCAAATTGCCGGTCGAACGGCTTGGCGATGATGCCCTCGCTGTCGATCCGCACCACCTCGCCGATCTGCGGCTTGCCGCCGGAGTTGACGCCGATGAGTTCACCGAGCCTGACGAAGCGCGACAGGCCGGAGACACGGAAATGCGTCGGCGCGATCTCGGAGATCGCGCCGCTGACGCTTGCCAGGGGAGTGCTCTGCTGAAGCTCCAGCAGCGCCCACTCGAGTTGCCGAAGAGCGTTCAAGGAAACCGTCCACCCTCATTGCGCGCGAGGCGCACTCTACTTGCCGGGCTCGCCCAGCGTCCGGATTGCGTTCTGGAGCGAGCTCTCGGTACCCTCGATCATCGAATTGGTGCCGTCGAAGGCGCGCGAGGCCGCCATCAGCTTGGTCAATTCCATCATCGGATTGGCGCCGGAACCCTCGACATAGCCCTGCTTGAAGCCGTCGCGGGAGAAGTCGGCGATGGCGGTCGCGGGCCGGTCGGGCGTGACGCCCGAATTGCCGTAGCGCTCGAGATTGGCGTCGGCGGGAATGTTGAACAGGCCGATGGTGCCGATCTCGTTGTTGTCCTGGGTGATCGCGCCGCTGCGGGCGATCGAGACCGGCCCGCCGTTCGGGTCGAGCGTGATCTGCGCGCCGCCGGCGTCGATGACGGGGAAGCCGGCCACCGTCTGAAGGTCGCCGTTGGCGGCGATCTGGAGGCGGCCGTCACGCGTATAGACGGTGCCGTTCGGGCCGGCGAAGGCGAGCCAGCCCTGACCGACCACGGCGACGTCGAGCGGATTGCCGCTCTCGGTGATGCTGCCGGTCTCGCGCGAGATGATGTTGTCGCCGGGCGAGGAGAACGCGACCGGGGTCGCGCCGGCCCTGGACAGCACGGTCTCGAACTTCACCACGTCGGTGCGGAACGCCGCCGTGTTGACGTTGGCGACGTTGTTGGCGATCGTCTGGAGGCGCTTTTCGAGGGCGACCTGGGCCGACAATCCCACATAGAGAGCCGATTGCATGATTTACCTGTTGAACTTGATGTTCTGAAGCGTCGCGAGCATGTCGGTATCCAGGCTGGCCGACGTCGCCGCGCTGCCGATCAGGACCAACGCGGGGTTGGTCGAGTTGTCGCTCTGGGCCTGGGTCGCGTCCCACATCGCCGCGAAGCGCTGCACGAATTTGGTGACCTTGGTCGGGTCCTGGAAATCGGTCAGGTCGATCTTGTCCGTGATCATCTTGGCCTGGGCGTCGATATCGGACGAGCTGATCGTCGGCGACCAGCCCATCGCGGTCTGCACCACCTGGGTCAGCGCCTTGTCGGCGAGGATCTGGTAGGCGCTCGTGATCGTGGACGCCTTGCGGGTGAAATAGAGCGCCAGCCGCAGGCCCTCGTTCTGGTCGCCGGCCTTCTGCTCCATCGTCTGCGTGACGTACTGGGTGGCCGTGCCGGTCGTGGCTGCGGTGGTCGAGGTCGCATTGGCGCCGAGGGCGGCGAAATTGAAGGCCGTGGCGAACTCGCGGTAACGGGTGTCGGTGAGCTTGTTGGCGAAGGCGTCCTTGTCCGAGACCCCCTCGGTCAGCACCTTGCGCATGAACGCCTTGGCGTAGGCCATGTCGCTGAGGCCATAGGCCTTCATCGCATAGGTGTAGAGGCGATAGTCCTTCAGGAAGTCGTCGATCGTCTTCACGTTGCCGATATGGCCGAGGAAGTAATCGGTCTCGCGGCTGACATCCGGCTGCTTCGCGACCTGCGTCATCGACTTGCCCAGGTCCTGGGTCAATCTGGTGTAGTCCGCGATGGTGGATAGCATGACCCGCGCCTCTTTGGCCGCAATTGCGACTGCGTCCCAAGCTGCCGCGAATTGCTTGCGTGAGGCTGGCGATGCGGGAAGCCAGCCTCGCGCAAGCGTCGCCGACTAGATATTCCCGGTGGGATCGGCGATGGAGTTGCGCGTTGCTCAGTTTCGTGGGGATTTTCATCACGGTGGCGGCGCTGCTCGGCGGATTTGCCGCCATGGGCGGGCATCTGGCTGTGCTCATGCAGCCGTGGGAGTTCGTGATCATCATGGGCACCGCGATGGGCACCTTCATCGTGGCCAATCCGTGGAAGACGGTCGTGGATACCGGGGTCGCCTGCATGCAGGCCATCACCGGCGCGGTGCCGGGGCAGCGCTACTATCTCGACCTGCTCGGGGCGCTGCATGCCCTGATGCGCGAGCTGCGGGGCAAGGGCCGCAACGAGGTCGAGGCGCATATCGACGATCCCTCGTCCTCCGAGATCTTCAAGGCGTTCCCGAGCGTGCTCGGCGACCCGTCGCTGCTCCAGTTCATCTGCGACTATGTCCGTCTCATCATCATGGGCAATGCGCGCACGCACGAGATCGAAGCGCTGATGGACGAGGAGATCCACACCATCGTGAAGGGCAAGCTGGCGCCCTACCATTCGCTGGTGACGGTCTCCGAGGCGCTGCCGGCGCTCGGCATCGTCGCCGCGGTGCTCGGCGTCATCAAGGCGATGGGCGCGCTCGACCAGTCGCCGAAGCTGCTGGGCGGCTTCATCGGTGCGGCCCTGGTCGGCACTTTCGCCGGCATCTTCCTGTCCTACGGCATCATTTCGCCCTTCGCGATGAAGATCAAGATGACGCGCGAGAAGAAGTGCCGGCCCTACATCATCGTCAAGCAGACGCTGCTGGCATTCATGAACGGCGCCATGCCGCAGATCGCGGTCGAGCACGGCCGCAAGATGATCTCGAGCGGTGAGCGGCCCTCGATCGACGTGGTCGAGAACGAGACGATCGCGGGTCCGAAAGCCGTCGTGGCCGACGCCGAACCGAAGGCGGCACGCGCATGACGATGGAAGACGTCGAAGTCGATCAGCGGAAGCAGCTGCCGAACTATCTGCTGGACGCGGCCGGCATATCGATCGAGCGTATGCCGATGCTCAATGTGATCTTCGATCGCATGGCGGCATCCTGCACCGACAGCCTGCAGCCGATGGCGGGAACGCCCTGCTATTTCTCGGTCAACGGCATCACCAATGATCGGGTCGGCGACATCATCAAGGACTACGAGGCCAATGCGGTCGCCGCCGTGCTCTATGCCGAGCAGTGGGACTCCCGCATCATCATCATGCTCGACCGCGACTTCGTGTTCACGATGGTCGAGGCGATGTTCGGCTCCGATGGCGCCGAACCGCCGCTCGACGTCGAGCGCTCGTTCTCGAACATCGAGATCCGCCTGGTCCAGGCGCTGTTCGACCGTTTCGCCAAGGCGCTGCAATCCGCCTTCGCCGGCACCTCCAACGTCACCTTCCGTGTCGAGCGGGTCGAAACCGCGATGGCCTCGCTGGCGATCGGGCGGAGCGGCAACATGTCGATCTGCGCGAACATCATGCTGCAGGCGCTCTATCGCGGCGGCCAGATGTTCCTCATCATTCCGCACTCCGCGCTCAACCCGCTGCGCCAGAAGCTCGCCCATGTCGTCGTCAGCGACGGCCGTGCGTCCGATCCGCGCTGGCGCGAGCAGATGGAGAGCGAGGTCCACCGCACCGAAGTGACGTTGAGTGCGGTGCTCGACGAGAAGATGGTGACCCTCGGCGACGTCGTGAAGTTCGAGGTCGGGCAGGTGCTCGAGCTCGAAGCCACGCCGCGCACGCTGGCCCGCCTCGAAAGCAACAACCAGGTGCTGTTCTGGTGTCAGATCGGCCAGCTCGATGGCTATTACGCCATGCAGGTGGCAGATCCCGTGGATCAGAAACGGGAGTTCGTCGATGATATCCTATCTCGTTGATGCGGTGCTGCTGATTGCGCTTGCCTTCACCAGCATGCGGGTGACGCGGATGCACCGCGAGCTGGCGCGGTTGCGCAGCTACCAGGGCGAATTCTCGACCATCGTCCACGAGACGGCGGGCGCCTTCGACACCGTCATCACCGCAGCGCACGACTCGACCGCGAATCTCGGACGGCTCGCCAACGTGCTGAGCACGAAGATCGACCAGGCCAATGAGGCGATCGCGGCGCTCGACGCCAGGAGCGGACTCGCGTCCGCAGCGACCGCGGGCGGCGCCGACGTGAACAAGCATTGAAGCCGGGGCCGGCGAACCAAAAACGACCGGAACGCCGCGGCGCTCCGGGAGCGGAAATACCAAGAGGCGATACCACATGGCGCAATCCTTCGACTATGAGTCTGCATCTGCATCGGAAGAGACCGAGACGTCTCCGCTGGAGCGGCTGGCCGAGATCGCCGCGCGCACGGCCGAGGAGAGCGGCAAGTTCGCCAATGTCGATGCCATCCTGCGCATTCCCGTCACCATGCAGGTGGTGCTGGGTTCGGCGACCATTCCGGTGGCGAACCTGATGAAGCTCGGGCGCGGCGCGGTGGTTCCGCTCGATCACCGGGTCGGCGAGCCCGTCGACGTCGTCGTCAACGGCCGTATCGTCGCCCGCGGCGAGGTGGTCGTCGTCGAAGAGGACAATTCCCGCTTCGGTGTCTCGCTCACGGAGATCGTTGGACCGCTGGGGCAGGGTGATACCTGACCATGGCGGCACAGGTGGGCATCGCTCCCGTCAAGCAGCGAGGCGTTGCCGCGCTGGGTGGTACGGAAAAGGTCGCGGCGCTCCTGCTGGCGATGGGCCGGCAGGCGGCCGCGAGCGTGCTCGCGCAGTTCGAGCCGCAGGATATCCGCATCGTGACCAAGGCCGCGGCCGAGCTGCGGCCGATCACCGCGCAGGAGCTTGAGTCGATTGTCGAGGAGTTCGCCCAGCAGTTCTCGATGGGTGCCAACATTCTCGGCACGCTCGGCGGCCTCGAGGCCGTGCTTGGCGACGTGCTTCCCGCCGACCAGGTCTCGGCGATCATGTCGGACCTGCTTGGCAATTCGAGCCGGTCGGTGTGGGACCGCGTCTCGTCGGTGTCGGAAAACTCGCTCGCGAGCTACCTCTCCAAGGAGCATCCGCAGACCGCGGCCCTCATCCTGTCCAAGGTCAAGCCGGCCTGCGCCGCCAAGGTCATGAGTCAGCTTCCCTCGAGCCTGCGCAACGAGCTGATGCGGCGCGTTCTCAGCCTCAAGCCGATCGCCGACGATGCCATGAGGGTCCTCGAGAAGACGCTGCACGAGGATCTGACGCTGAACTTCGCCCGCAACCTCGGTGCGGACACCTATGCCCGCGTCGCCGACATCATCAACAAGATGGAGCGCGGCCACATCGAGGACATGCTGAGGAGCCTGTCGGAGAAGCGGCCGAAGTCGGCCGAAGTGCTGAAGGAGCTGCTGTTCACCTTCGACGACGTGATCCACCTGACGCCGAAGGCGCGCACCATGATCTTCGATCAGGTGCCGACCGATCGCATCGTCGTCGCACTGAAGGGGACCGACAAGAATTTCCGCGAGCTGATCCTGTCCTCGGTCGCATCGCGCGTCCGCCGCGTCGTCGAGCACGAGCTCGCCATCGGCGAGCCGTCGAACCAGCGCGACGTGCTGGAGGCGCGGCGCGTGATCACCGATCTCGCGCTCGACCTCGCGGAGAAGGGCGAAATCGAGCTCAACCCCGAGCAGGAGGATGAGCTGGTCTTCCGCTGACCGCTGAACGGGCATGGCAGAAACATCCGATCAGGAGAGCAAGACAGAAGAGCCGACCGAGAAGAAAGTCCGCGATGCGCTCGAAGAGGGCAAAATTCCGGTCTCTCGGGAGGCTTCCATCTTCGCGTCGATGGCGGCGCTGATGGTGATTCAGATGTTCCTGATCGGTCAGGGCGTGCAGCGATTGACGCCGACCCTGAAGAACCTCCTCGACGATCCCGAGGGCTTCCCGCTCAGCACCGGGGCGGACGCGCAGAACCTCCTCACCGTGGTGGGACTCGAGGCGCTGCGATTCCTGGTGCCGCTGGTGGTCATCCTGCTCGTGTTCGGGCTGGCATCGTCGCTGCTGCAGAACGCGCCCAGCCTGGTGCTCCAGCGCATCATGCCGGACCTTTCGCGAATCTCCCCGATCAGCGGCTGGAACCGGCTGTTCGGAACACAGGGCCTCGTCGAGTTCGCCAAGTCGCTGTTCAAGCTCGCCTCGGTGACCGCCGTCGTCGCCTTCGTGCTGCGCTCGTCCGAAGCAAGGGCGTTTGAGGCGATGTACACCGATCCGGTCGCGCTGCCGGAGATGATTCTCAGCATCGCGATGCGGATCGTCTCGGCGATCTGCATCGCGACCATCGTGCTGGTCGCGATCGATCTCGCCTGGGCGCGCTTCCACTGGCGGCGCCAGCTGCGTATGACCCGGCAGGAAATCAAGGACGAGCACAAGCAGGCCGAAGGCGATCCGCTGATCAAGGCGCGCCTGCGCTCGCTGGCGCGCGACCGCTCGCGACAGCGGATGATCGCCTCCGCATCGCGCGCGACGCTGGTGATCGCGAACCCGACGCACTTTGCGATCGCGCTGCGCTACAACCGCGAGGAAAACCCGGCGCCGCTCGTGGTGGCCAAGGGCATGGACGTGATTGCGCTGAAGATCCGCGAAGTCGCCGAGAAGAACAGGATCCCCGTGATCGAGAACAAGGCGCTGGCGCGCGCGCTCTACGAGGCCGTTCAGGTCGATCAGGTGATTCCGGCCGAATTCTTCCGGCCCGTCGCCGAGATCATCTACTTCCTCCAGTCGAAGCAGACGACGCGGCCCGAGAAGGTCCAGTAGATTTCCGAGGATGGTGCTTCGCCCAACAGCTTGACGAAAGCTTAACGCCCTAGGCTTCTCCTCGAATGGACCAGAATGGGGCTGTCGTGGGACCGCTTTATCTCTTCGAACTCGCATCGTCGCAAGCGCGGTATCTCGAACTCCGCCAGTCGACCATCGCCACCAACGTCGCCAACGCCAATACGCCGGGCTTCAAGGCGCGCGACGTCGAGCCGTTCAACAAGGTGCTCGACGGAATGCCGGTCCGGCTCGCGACGACGTCGCCGACGCACATGCAGCTTTCCCCGGCAGAGACCGACACGCGCGCGACCGCCAAGAAGGACAGCTGGGAAGTGGTCCACTCCGGCAATTCCGTCAGCCTCGAGCAGGAAATGATCAAGGGTAGCGACGTCAACCGCGACTACTCGATGAACTCGGCGGTCGTGCGGTCGTTCCACCGCATGCTGCTGTCGAGCACGAAGACCTGAGGTGAATTGACATGCTGGACTCACTGAGCGCCTCCCTGACGGTCGCGAGCTCGGGGCTCGAAGCGCAGTCGACGCGCATGCGCATCGTCTCGGAAAACCTCGCCAACGCGACGTCGACGGGGCGGACCGCCGGCGCCGATCCGTATCAGCGCAAGACGATCACCTTCGACGCCGCGCTGGACCGTGCCTCGGGCGCGCAGCTCGCGAAAGTCAAGGAGGTCGGCGTCGACACCACGCCGTACCGCGTCGAGTACGATCCGGGGCATCCCGCCGCCGACAAGTCCGGCTACGTCAAGCTGCCGAACGTCAACATGATGATCGAGATGGCCGACATGCGGGAAGTCAACCGGTCCTATGAGGCCAATCTCCAGGTCGTGAAACAGGTGAGGTCGATGCTGGGCATGACCATCGACCTTCTGAGGAGCTGACAATGCTTGAGGCAATTTCGTCCACGGCGATCTCCGCAGGCCAGGCGGCGAGCCGCGCAACCGAGGCGCAGGCGATCTCGCCTGCGGCGCCGACCGCGATCCAGTCCGGCGGCGACGTCGGCTTCGATTCGGTGATGAAGCAGGTGACGACGGACGCGATCGGCACGCTGAAGGCGGGCGAGGCGGCGTCGATCTCGGCGATGCAGGGCAAGGAATCGACGCGGCGCGTCGTCGAGGCGCTGATGTCGGCCGAGCAGGCCTTGCAGACGGCGGTCGCGGTTCGCGACAAGGTCGTGCAGGCCTACCAAGAAGTCGTTCGTATGTCGATTTGATCTGAAGGAGTCACATTGTGAAATCGCTTGCCATTGCGGCCACGGGCATGAATGCCCAGCAGACCAATATCGAAGTCATCGCCAACAACATCGCCAACATCAACTCGACGTCGTACAAGCGGGCGCGGGCGGAATTCACCGATCTGTTCTACCAGATGGACCGCATGCAGGGCGTCGCCAACGTCAATGGTTCGTCGCCGATCCCCGAAGGCTCCAAT
>Ga0207647_10003246_pt1 | contig 12205 bp, 11 predicted proteins | sample KBSCornC2_FD_184295 | JGI IMG/M metagenome (GOLD analysis project Ga0207647, IMG submission 184295) | Corn rhizosphere microbial communities from Kellogg Biological Station, Michigan, USA - C2 (SPAdes) (version 2) | ecosystem: Host-associated > Plants > Roots > Rhizosphere ...
TGGCAGGCCGACGGGAACGGCTTCTACGACGTCCAGCGCCCGGACGTACAGCCTCCGGGCAACGGGCGCGGGCTGTTCACCGCGGACGCGGAGGGCCGCTTCTGGTTCCGCACCTGTGTACCGAGCCCGTACCCGATCCCCACCGACGGCCCGGTCGGCGACCTGCTGCGCGCGACCGCCCGCCACCCCTACCGGCCCGCGCACATCCATTTCATCGCCTCGGCCGAAGATCATGTACCGGTGACCACGCACATCTTCGTCGCGGGCAGCGACTACCTCGACTCGGACGCGGTGTTCGCCGTCAAGCCGAGCCTTGTCAAGGGGTTCACCCGAACGGATGACTCCTCCCTGGCGGGGGAGTTCGGCGTCCCGAACCCGTTCCGCCACGCCCGCTTCGACCTCGTACTGGAGCATTCGTGAAGCACCGCCTCGACTTCTCCTACGAGTCCCGGCCCGTGCGGGTCGTCTTCCGGCCCGGGGCCGCCACGACCGCGACCGCTGGCGAGGCCGCGGCGCTCGGCCTGCGCCGGCTGCTGGTGGTGTGCGGCAGCCACGGCGCACAGACGGCACGCGCGGTCGCCGATTCGCTGGGCCCCGCCTGCGCGGGCCTGCACGACGGTGCCCGGATGCATGTGCCCGTCGAGGTCGCCGACCGGGGCGTCGAGGCGGCCCGGGCGGCGGGTGCGGACGGCTGTGTGGCCGTCGGCGGCGGCTCCTCGATCGGCCTCGGCAAGGCGATCGCCCTGCGTACCGGCCTGCCGCTGATCGCCGTGCCCTCCACCTACTCCGGTTCGGAGATGACCCCGGTCTGGGGCCTGACCGAACACGGCGCCAAACGCACCGGCCGCGACCCCGTCGTCCTCCCACGCAGCGTCGTCTACGACCCCGAACTGACGCTCTCCCTCCCTGTGCCGCTCTCCGTCACCAGCGGCGTCAACGCGATCGCCCACGCCGTCGAGGCGCTGTACGCCCCCGACACCTCGCCCCTGATCGCGCTGATGGCCCAGGAGGGCGTACGGGCCATGGCGGGCGCCCTGCCCGAGGTGGCCGCCGACCCGGACTCCCTGGAGGCCCGCGGCCGCGCCCTGTACGGCGCGTGGCTGTGCGGCTCCTGCCTCGGCGCCACCACCATGGGCCTGCACCACAAGCTGTGCCACGTCCTCGGCGGCACCTTCGGCCTGCCCCACGCCGAGACCCACACCGTGGTCCTGCCGTACGCCCTGGCGTACAACGCGTCCGCGGCCCCGGACGCGGCGGCCGCCGTCGCCCGCGCCCTCGACGCGGACGACGCCCCGCACGCCCTGCAGGAGCTGGCCGGGCGTCTCGGCGCACCCCGCTCCCTTGCCGAACTCGGCCTGAAGGAAAGCGACTTGGCGGTGGCGGCCGCGCAGACCGCGGGCCAGGCCTACGCCAACCCCCGCGAGGTCACGGCCGACGGGGCGCTCGCCGTGCTGCGGGCGGCGTACGAGGGCGCGGCACCGGTGTTCCCCACCGCCTGACGCGGAAGGGCCGCCGCCCGCGGGAGCGGGACGACGGCATCCGCCGGACGGTCGGGTCTCATGCCTGCCCGGCTGCGGCCTCCACCTGCTCGGGCGTCTCCTTCGGGGCCTGCGCCGCCGGCTGCCGGCGCGGAATGAACGAGGCGACCAGGAAGGCGAGCAGGGCGGCTCCGGCACCGATCGCCATGACGACCTTGAAGCCGTTCTCCGAGGGCAGGGCGTGACCGCCGAAGTCGGTGGTCATCTGGGCCAGGATGACGCCGGCCAGGGCGCTGGCGAACGACGTACCCAGGGACCGCATCAGCGTGTTGAGGCTGTTGGCCGCACCGGTCTGGGACGGGTCCACCGCGCCCATGATCAGGGCGGGCAGCGCGCCGTAGGTGAAGCCGATGCCGGCGCCGATGACGCAGGAGACCAGGATGAGGTGCCAGACCTCGGACATCAGGAGGATGTTCAGGCCGTAGCCGGCGGACACGATCAATGCGCCGATCATCAGCGTGACCTTCGGGCCCTTGGCCTGGGTGAGCTTCGCGGACGCGGCGGACATGACCATCATGACCAGGCCCTGCGGGGCGAGCACCAGACCGACCGCCAGCATGGACTTGCCCAGCCCGTAGCCGGTCTGGGTCGGCAGCTGCAGCAGCTGCGGAAGCACCAGGGACATCGCGAACATCGAGAACCCGAGGGCGACCGAGGCCAGGTTGGTGAACAGCACCTGCGGCTTGGCGGTCGTACGCAGATCGACGAGCGGCTGCTTGGCCTTGAGCTCCCACCAGCCCCAGGCCAGCAGGATCACGACGGCGGCGGTGCCCAGGCCGAGGGTCGTGCCACTGGTCCAGCCCCAGTCACCGCCCTTGGACACGGTCAGCAGCAGGGAGACCAGACCGGCGGAGAGACCGAGCGAGCCGACCAGGTCGAAGCGGCCACCGGTGCGCACCTTGGACTCGGGCACGATCAGCAGCACCAGCAGGAAGGCGACGGCACCCAGGGCGCCCGAGGTCCAGAACAGGATGTGCCAGTCCCACTTGTCGGCGATGAACGCGGCCGCCGGCAGACCCAGCGCACCGCCCACCCCGAGCGAGGCGCTCATCAGCGCGGTGGAACCCGCCAGCCGCTCGGCGGGCAGTGCGTCCCGCATGATGCTGATGCCCAGCGGCACCACGGCGGCGGCGAGACCCTGCAGGGTACGACCGACGATCATCGGGACGAGCGAGTCGGCCAGCGCGCAGACCACCGAACCGGATACCAGCAGCACGATGCTGACCAGCAGCATCCGCCGCTTGCCGATCATGTCGCCGAGTCGGCCCACGACGGGGGTGGCCACCGCGGCGGCCAGGAGGGTGGCGGTGACGGCCCAGGCGGTGTTGGAGGCCGAGGCGTGCAGCAGGGTCGGCAGCTCCGGGACGATCGGGATGACCAAGGTCTGCATCAGCGAGACGACGATTCCGGCCAGGGCCAGCACCGCCACCACGGCGTTCGGCCGGGGCGGGGCGGATGGCCCCGCGGCGGCGGGTCGGGCGAGCGCTTCGGACATGTCAGGGCCTCCAGCAAGGGCTTATTGCTTGACTTACGCAAGCATAAGAGGGATTGATTGAGTTAAGCAAGTGAACGCCCTGGGGTGTCGGCCCATGTGACGAGGCCCGCAGCGCCGCGGTCTCCTCCCGCTGCCGTGAGGGCTTCGAGCGGCAGCTCGGTGACGACCTCGAAACCGCCCCGGGCAGACTGCCGGGGTGCGAACAGGCGAAGAGAGTGGCGGCGACGACGGCGCCTACTCGAAGGTGACGACGACCTTCTCCGCGGCCCCCGGCGTCATCGCCAACTCAAAGGCCCGGCCGGCCTCGGCAAACGGCACACGATGGCTGATCAGCTTCGCAAACCGCTCGTGATGCTCCACGATCTCCGGTGTCACTTCGAAGATCTCCGTCGGATACCCCTGCGAGGCGACGAGCGTCAGCTCACTGCGCAGCATCCCGCCGAGATCGATGTCCGCACCCTTCTTCTGTACGGCGACCATCACCAACTTGGCTCCCCACTTGGCGGCATCCACCGTGGCGTTGAAGACGGCCGCGACCCCGGCGGCATCGATGTAGATGTCGGTGCCCGCGCGGGGCTGCCCGAGCGCGTTCGCGGCAGCGCCGTGCAGCTCGGTCAGCCGGGCGGTGACGTCCTCGGTGGCGGAGTTGATGACGGCGTCCGCACCGACCGCGAGCGCCGTCTCCAGCCGCTCGGGGATGACGTCGGCGACGACCACGTGCTCCACGCCCGGCAGCTTCAGCCAGATCGTGGCGCCCAGTCCGATGGGTCCCGCGCCGAAGACGACGACCTTGTCGGCGGGCTCGGCCTCGGAGCGGTTGACGCAGTGCCGGGCGACCGCCATCGGCTCGTTCAGCGAGGCGACGTCGAAGGGCACGGTGTCGGGGAAGACGGCGACCGTCCTGCCGAGCTCGGCGTTCTCCAGCAGCAGGTACTCGCTCATCGCGCCGTGCTCGCCGCCGCAGCCGATGATCCCGGAGGGCACGCCCTGCGGATTGACCACCACACGGTCGCCGACCTTCAGCTCGGTGACCTCGGCGCCCACTTCGACGATCTCGCCGGCCGGTTCGTGGCCCAGCGGGATGGAGCGCATCGCCCCGTCGGCACCGGCGGGCATGCCTCCGAGATGCAGGAAGAAGGTGCCGGTGCCGCAGATGCCGCAGGCGCGGATCCTGACCAGCACGTCCTTCGGCCCCGGCGCGGGACGCTCGACGTCGACCAGGTCGATGTGGTTCTGGGCACCGGTCCTGACGGACTTCATGGTGGTCATCGGCAGACTCGCTTTCCGGGGGTGGGTGAGGTGAGTGAGGGGTGTCGGTGCGCGGACCCGTGAGGTGTCACCGGACCCGGCGCCGGCCGGGGGAGTGTGCCGACGGCCGGACCCGGTGACTGCGCCGTTCCCCGTCCCCACGGAGCCGGCGCGCGGGGGCCGCCTCCGCTCGGTGCGGCCCCGGTCTGTGTCCCACTGGCGTGCTTGACTCAGGCAAGCACGGTCACATTACTTAAGTCAAGCAACCATCTTCATATTGCTTAAGTCAGGCAATTAGATTTACCCTCGGCGCATGCCAGCACAGCGATCCGCCTCAGCGTCGGTCCCGGCGAACGTGAGCGACATCGAGCGGGCGCTCACGCGCGTCACCTACCTGGCCGGCCGGGCGCGGCAGCATGAGCGCCTGATGGGCATGGCGGGGCTGACGCTCGACCGGGCCGCCGTCGCCATCCTGCGGCACATCGCCGAGAGCGAGCCGATGCGCCCCGGAGTGCTGGCGGTGCGGCTGTCCGTGGAGGCCTCGCATGTCACCCGGCAGCTGCGGCAGTTGGAGCAGGGTGGCCATGTGGTGCGGATCGCCGACCCGGACGACCGGCGGGCCCAACGGGTCTGGATCACCGACCTCGGCCTGGCGACGGTCGACCGCATCCGCGAGGTGAACCGCCGCGGGCTGCAGATGGCCCTGGCCGACTGGTCGGGGGAGGATCTGGAGCAACTCGCCGCGCTCTTCCGCCGGTTGGTGCACGACTTCGTCGCCCACGCCGAGGATCCGCTGCCGGGGCCTCCGGCCGTCTGACCGGCTCTGACGCACCCCTGGGCCTCCCGTTCTCCCGCGGTGGGCGGTGTCCAAGCGTGCCCGCAATGCGGCGGACAAAATTGTTGACAATCTTGTCTGGCTAGATTTAGGTTCGACAGGCACTCACTCAGGGAGGGCAGCGATGCCGAAAGAAGCCCGTCCGAGCACCGGAGAGCAGGCCAAACAGCATGCGCTCGCGCAGCTGCGGCAGGCGATCCTGCATGGCGAGATGGCACCGGCGCAGCGGCTGGTGGAGACCGAGCTCGCCGAGCAGTTCGGTGTGACACGGGCGAGCATTCGCGCGGCACTCATCGATCTGGAGGCCCAGGGCCTCGTCGAGCGGATCCGCAACCGCGGCTCGCGGGTGCGAGTGGTGACCGTGGAGGAAGCGGTCGCCATCACGGAGTGCCGGATGGTCCTGGAAGGGCTGTGTGCGGCGAAGGCCGCCGTCGCCGCCGGCGACGAGCAGCTCGCCGAGCTGACGGAGCTGGGCACGGCGATGACCAAGGCCGTGGCCGACGGTGAGCCGATGACCTACTCCGAGCTCAACCAGGAGCTGCACGCCAAGGTGCGCGAGTTCTCCGGCCAGCAGACGGCCGTGGACCTGCTGGAGCGGCTCAACGCACAACTGGTGCGACACCGCTTCCAGTTGGCACTGCGGCCGGGGCGTCCGCAGCACTCCCTGAACGAGCATCTGGCGATGATCGAGGCGATCAGATCCAGGGACCCGCAGGCGGCCGAGACGGCCGTCCGCGCCCACCTCACCAGCGTGATCGAGGCGCTGCGCGACTGACAGCCGCGCGGCCGAGAGCCGCTGACAGGGCGGGCGCCCACCTGTCACCAAGGAGACTGCAGCAATGACCCAGGCCAACGCGCCCGCCCCCATCCCACGGTCCACCCTCGTCGTCACCGCGCATGCCGGGGACTTCGTGTGGCGGGCGGGCGGCGCCATCGCCCTGGCCGCCGCCCGCGGGGAGAAGGTCACCATCGCCTGTCTGACCTTCGGCGAGCGCGGCGAGTCCGCCAAGGCATGGCGCGAGGGCAGGAAGCTCGACGAGATCAAGGCGATACGGCGGGACGAGGCCGAGCGCGCCGCCGCCACCCTCGGCGCCGAGGTCCGCTTCTTCGACGCCGGCGACTACCCGCTCCTCCCCACCGCAGAGCTGACCGACCAACTCGTCGCCGTCTACCGCGAGACCCAGCCCGACGTGGTGCTCACCCACCCGGTCGAGGACCCGTACAACGGCGACCACCCGGCCGCCAACCGTATGGCACTCGAGGCCCGCATCCTCGCCCAGGCCATCGGCTACCCGGGCGAGGGCGAGATCATCGGCGCCCCGCCCGTCTTCTACTTCGAGCCGCACCAGCCCGAGATGAGCGGCTTCAGGCCCGAGGTCCTCCTCGACATCACCGAGGTGTGGGACACCAAGCGCAAGGCCATGGAGTGCCTGGCCGCCCAGCAGCACCTGTGGGCGTACTACACGGACCTCGCCGTCCGCCGCGGCGTCCAGCTCAAACGGAACGCCGGCCCGAACCTGGGTCTTGCGCACAACACCATGGCCGAGGCGTACATGCGGCCGTTCCCGCAGATCGCGAAGGAGCTGGCATGAGCGGCGTGATCGTCACCAACCCGCCGAAGGCCGACGCGAAGGACGTCGAGGCGCTGGCCGGCTTCGGCGTGGCGACCGTCAGCGAGGCGATGGGCCGAACCGGCCTGCTGGGCCCGGACATCCGCCCCGTCCAGCAGGGTGTACGAGTCGCGGGTACGGCCGTCACCGTGATCGGCTGGCCCGGCGACAACCTCATGATCCACGCCGCCGTCGAGCAGTGCGGCCAGGGCGACATCCTGGTCGTCACCACCACCTCGCCCTGCACGGACGGTCTGTTCGGCGAGCTGTTCGCGACCGCTCTGAAGCAGCGCGGTGTGCGGGGTGTCGTCCTCAGCACGGGGATCCGCGACACCCAGGAGCTCCGGGACATGGGCTTCGCCGCCTGGTCCCGGGCCGTCTCCTCGCAGGGCACCGTCAAGGCCACCGGCGGCAGCGTCAATGTGCCGATCGCCATCGACGGCCAGGTGATCCGCCCCGGCGACGTGATCCTCGCCGACGACGACGGCGTCGTGGTCGTACCCCGGGAACGCGCCCGCGAGACGGCGGAGAAGGCGGAGGCCCGCGAGGCCAAGGAGGCGGCCACCCGCGCTGCCTTCCTCGACGGGCAACTCGGCCTGGACCGCTACGGGTTGAGGGACACCCTCAAACGGCTCGGCGTCGAGTACCGGACGTACGAGGAGTACGCGGGGGAGCGGCCGTGACCGGTCGGCCCGAGGAGGTCCGCTGTCTGCTGATGCGGGGCGGCACCTCCAAGGGTGCCTACTTCCTCGCCGACGATCTCCCCGTCGAACCCGCCCTGCGTGACGCGCTGTTGCTGCGCATCATGGGCAGCCCCGACGAGCGGCAGATCGACGGGCTCGGCGGCGCACACCCGCTCACCAGCAAGGTGGCCGTGGTGTCCGTCTCGGCCGATCCGCGCGCCGACATCGACTACCTCTTCCTCCAAGTCGCCGTCGACCGAGCAGAAGTGAGTGACCGTCAGAACTGCGGGAACATTCTCGCCGGCATCGGGCCGTTCGCCGTCGAACGCGGACTGGTGACGGCGGGGGAGGAGGAAACCTCCGTCCGCATCCGCATGGTCAACACCGGCGACTTCGCCACGGCGACCTTCCCGACCCCCGGCGGTCGCGTCGACTACACGGGAGACGCCGAGATCTCGGGCGTGCCGGGGACGGCCGCGCCCGTGGTCATCGAATTCCCGGCCGGGGCAGGGAAGTTGCTCCCCACCGGCAAGGTCCGGGACGACCTCGACGGCACACCCGTGACCTGCGTGGACAACGGCATGCCGACCGTCCTCGTCGCGGCCTCGTCCCTCAAGGTCACCGGCTACGAGTCGCCCAAGGACCTGGAGGAGGATCTCGCGCTCGCCCACCGGCTGCGTGAAATCCGCCTGGTAGCAGGCCGGCTGATGGGCCTCGGTGACGTCTCGGACACCACCGTGCCCAAGCTCACCCTGCTGGCACCACCCCGCGCCGGTGGCGCGATCTCCACCCGCACCTTCATCCCGGTGCGCTGCCATACCTCGATCGGTGTGCTCGGCGCGGCCAGTGTGGCCGCCGGCCTGCGGATCGAGGGCGGAGTGGCCGCGGAACTCGCACGGCTCGAAGCCGGCAGCGACCGTATCCGTATCGAACACCCCACCGGGTTCCTGGACGTCGAAAGCAGCCTCGCCACCACTCCCGACGGCCTGCCCGCCGCCCGCCGCACCGCCGTGGTCCGTACGGCCCGCAAGATCTTCGACGGAACCGTCTTCCCGCGCTCCGCCGAGACGGCACCCATCCCCCCGCACCCCCGAGGAGGTCACCGATGACCCCGCCGCTCGGCGACATCGCCCACATCGGCCACGCCCAGCTCTTCACCCCGGACCTGGACGCCAGCGTCGCCTTCTTCACCGACTACCTCGGCCTCACGGTCAACGGCCAGGACGGCGACACGGTCTTTCTGCGGACCTTCGACGACTACGAGCACCACAGCCTGGTCCTCACCGCCCGCGAACAGCCCGGCCTCGGCCGGCTCGCCCTGCGCACCTCCAGCGAGGAGGCGCTGCACCGCCGTATCAAGGCGATCGAGGAGGCGGGCGGCTCCGGCAAGTGGGTCGAGGACGAACCCGGCCTCGGCAAGCTGTACCTGACGACCGACCCCGACGGGCACGAGCACGCCCTGTACTGGGGGAGCGAGCACTACCGGGCGCCCGAGGAGCTCAGGCCCGCGCTGAAGAACCAGCCGCAGGCCAAGCCCAACCGGGGTGTCGGTGTGCGGCGACTGGACCACATCAATTTCCTCGCGGCCGACGTGCTCGCGAGCGCCGAGTTCCAGGAACACGTGCTGGGGGCCCGGCCGACGGAGCAGATCCGGCTCGACTCCGGCCGGATCGCGGCGCGTTGGCTGACGTACACGAACAAGTCGTACGACGTCGTCTACACCGAGGACTGGACCGGTTCGACCGGGCGGCTGCACCACATCGCCTTTGCGACCGACACCCGCGAGGACATCCTGCGCGCCGCCGATCTCGCCATCGACACGGGCGTGTTCATCGAAACGGGCCCCCACAAGCACGCCATTCAGCAGACGTTCTTCCTCTACGTCTACGAGCCGGGCGGCAACCGCATCGAGCTGTGCAACCCGCTCACCCGTCTCGTGCTCGCGCCCGACTGGCCGCTGGTCACCTGGACCGAGGAGGAGCGGAAGAAGGGGCAGGCCTGGGGCCTGAAGACCATCGAGTCGTTCCACACGCACGGGACGCCGCCGGTCGCCTGACGGCCCTGTCGCCCCGGCGCAGCTTTATGGTCGATGAGATTGTTGACAAAAACGTTGACCAATCTTCGACCGCTCCTTAGCGTCGGGGCGGCGACTTCGGGTTCACCGCCTTCGCGCTGGCCGGCCTGTCGTCCATGGTCTTCATCGGCATCGCGGCACTGCGCAGCGCGAGGTCCGGCACCCCGAGCAGCGCCGGCCAGGAGCTGGTCACCGCCCACTGACCAGCGGACCCGCCCGGTGACGGGGGAGGAGGACGGGCGCCGGCCGCCGCAGCGGATGCGGGGACCGGCGTCCGGCGTCAGGCTCGGAGTATGAGCGAGCGGTGGGATGTCCGCCGTGCGGGGCCGGAGCAGGCGCCGCACCGGGTGCTGATGATTCCGGGCGGGCTGTGCTCGACCGAGTTCTACGCCGATGTGATGGCCGAACCGGCGCTGGCGGAACTGGGGCTGGTCGCGGCCACGATGCCCGGATTCGGCGGGACCCAGGCGCCCGCGGACGTGAGCATGGAGCACTACGCCCGGCTCATGGCGGACCTCGCCGCCGAATCGGGCTGCGACGTGGCCGTCGGGCACAGCCTCGGAGCGAACGTCGTGATCGAGATGGCGGCGGCAGGCCTGTTCCACGGACCGCTGGTGCTGCTCTCGCCCACCTTCTCGCGCGGCGACGAGGCGAAGTTCCTGGCGGTGATGAACACCCTCGGGCGGGTGCCCGGGCTCGGCATCGTGGCCTGGACCGGCATGCTGAAGATGCTGCCCAAGGCCATGAAACGCGAAATGCCCGCACACCGGGCCGAGGCGCTCGCGGCGGACATGGCCGACAACGACCCGGCCACCTGCCGCCGCATCGTGCGGCGCTACTACGAATACCTGGACCGGTATCCGGCACTGGTCCCACGGCTGTGCGAGGCCGCCGTCCCGGCCTGGGTGGTGCGCGGCGACCACGACGAGATCGGCCTGACGGACGTCGAACGGCGGGGCCTGGAGGCCTGCCCGCAGGTCCGGATGGTCACCGTGCCCGACGCCGGGCACCTCGTCCTGGTCGAGCAGCCCGCACGGGTCGCCGACGTGATCCTGGACGCGGCCGCCGCGCCGCCCTGAAGCTCAGGCTGGGGGAAATCCCCCAGCTGAACACGGAGGTCAACCGCGTTCCGGGCGCCGCGGCGCGCGCCTAGCTTCGACGGCATGAGTGCAGCCGCCATCAGGGAGCAGCCGTGATCGAAGCGCGCGGTCTCAGCAAACGCTACGGATCCACCCTCGCCGTCGACGCCCTCGGCTTCGACGTCCGGCCGGGCGCCGTCACCGGCTTCCTCGGCCCCAACGGGTCCGGGAAATCCACCACCATGCGCCTGATCATGGGCCTGGACCGCCCCCACCGGGGCACCGTCCGCATCCACGGCCGGGCCTACGACGAGCTGCGCTGGCCGTTGCGCGAGGTCGGCGCGCTGCTCGAGGCGCGCACCCACCACTCAGGCCGCAGCGCCGAGACGCACCTGGCCGCGCTGGCCGCCGCGGGCGGCATTCCCCGCTCACGGGTGAAGACCGTCCTGGCCACCGTCGACCTCACCGACGTGGCGAGGAAACGGGCCGGCGGTTTCTCGCTCGGCATGTCGCAGCGGCTCGGCATCGCCGCCGCGCTGCTCGGCGACCCGGCCGTGCTGCTCTTCGACGAACCGGTCAACGGGCTCGACCCGGAGGGCGTGCGCTGGATCCGCAACCTGATGAAATCCCTCGCCCACGAGGGGCGCACCGTCCTGCTGTCCAGCCACCTCATCAGCGAAATGGCACTCACCGCCGACCACTTGATCGTCATCGGCCAGGGCCGACTCCTCGCTGACACCAGCGTCGCCGAACTGACCGCGGGCGGACGGTCGTTGGAGGAGGCGTTCTTCCAGATCACCGGCGGCAGCGCGGAGTTCCGCGGCGCGGCCCCCGCCAAGAGCGAGCGCAGGAGGCAGTCGTGACCGCCGTGGAGTCGAGGCCCACGGCCGGCCACTACGGGTTCACGCACGCCGCGCACATGGAGTGGATCAAACTGCGCAGCCTGCGCTCGACGCTGTGGGCACTGCTCGCCACCGTCGCCGGGATGATCGCCATCGGGATCGTCACCATGGCCAACACCAGGGCGCCCGGCCCGGACCATGCGGCCACCTTCGACCCCGTGAACAACGTCCTCGCCGGAATCGCCCTCGGCCAGCTGATCGTCGGTGTGCTCGGCGTGCTCGTGATCACCGCCGAGTACGCGTCCGGCTCCATCAGGTCCACGCTGGCCGCGATCCCGAACCGGCCGCTCCTGCTCGCCGCCAAGGCCGGCGTCTTCGGCCTGGTCGCGCTGGCGGTCGGCGAAGTCGTCACCTTCGTGACTTTCCTTGCCGGGCGGCTCGCGCTGACAGACGCGGTGTCCCGGCCGGGGCTCGGCGATCCCGGGGTGCTGCGGGCGTTGCTGCTGTCGGGCGCCTACCTCGCCCTGGTCGGACTGATCGGCCTCGCGCTCGGCGCCGTCGTCCGCCATACGGCCATGGCCGTCGGGCTGTTGGTGGGCCTGCTCTACGTCGTGCCTGCGGTGCTGGCCGGACTGACCGGGGTCACGGTTGCGAAGTTCTTCCCGACCATGATCGCCGCGAATTCACTGGCCGTGAGCAAGCCGGTCGCCGGGTGTCTTTCGCCGTGGGTGGGGTTTGCGGTGCTGTGTTCTTACGTGGTTGCCGTGCTCGGGGTGGGTGGGCGGTTGCTGGTACGGCGGG
>Ga0207647_10003247_pt1 | contig 12204 bp, 7 predicted proteins | sample KBSCornC2_FD_184295 | JGI IMG/M metagenome (GOLD analysis project Ga0207647, IMG submission 184295) | Corn rhizosphere microbial communities from Kellogg Biological Station, Michigan, USA - C2 (SPAdes) (version 2) | ecosystem: Host-associated > Plants > Roots > Rhizosphere ...
CCCGCCGACCCTGAAGGCCACCGGTCGTTTGTTTGAGGCAGCCGAGCCTGCGCTTCCGATGCGAAGCGAGCACCGGGACACGAAACTCAAGGGGAACCATGACGAACTCGTTCGCCGCCTGGCCTATGGCGGCTTTCTGCTTGCTTCCATCGGCGCCTTTGCGGGTCGCGCCTGCGCCACCGAGCCGAAGATGAAATGCGACATCGGGCCGGTGCCCAAGCAGTTCGGAAAATCGGCCTGGCTCGTCTACGGCTGCGAGGACAGCAAGTCTGTCCGCATCGTATCGGCGCCCGCGAACAAGGCGGTGCGCTTCCACTTTTCATTCATCGCCGACGACGACGGCTACAGCCTGCATGGCGAAGGCCAGGGCGACAAGCGGGTCACCGACGCCGCGTACCAGGAGCTCAATGCCATGAGCGAGAGCACCGTGGCGGCGCTGGTTTCGGAAGCCAATGCGGCTTCCAGGAAGTAAGCCACGCGCACGTGCGTGATGGTTGGAGTACCAGGCAGTCTCATCAACTCAAACAGGGGAGTCGTTCGTGATGAAGAGTACGGCAGCAAAGTTCGCTATCGCCGGTTGCATGCTGGGCCTTGCCGGTTGTTCGGCCACGCCCACCCGGCCCGGGGACAGCGTGCCAAGCGTGGTTTTCAACAAGCCGGAGGCGACCGTCCAGAAGGCGGCTGTCGACGCCCTGCAGGCCAATGGTTTTGTCGTCAGCAAGTCCGATGCGGAGTATGTCGAGGGAGCGCGGCCGCACAAGGTCGGGCTGGTCGTCGGGTCCGGCGGCGAATCTGCCGGTGTCTGGCTGGCATCGCTGTCCAGCGACAAGACTGCGGTCAAGGTCAGCACGGCCAAGTCGTTTGCGGGCATGGCCGGCCAGAAGAACTGGGACAAGGAAATCATCGCCGAGATGGACAAGAGCATCGGCGCACACCAGTAAATCAGCGGCCCAATGGAGTGGGGGAGATCATGAAACACGTACTGGGTCTGGTCTTCCTCGCTCTTGGCCTGTGCGGCTGCGCGGCGACCACAGGCAACTATCGGCCGTTGGGCGAGCGCTATCCCGCGCGTCCCGAACACTGCGAGGTCGTGGTGTTCAAGGACGGCCCGCCTGGCCGGCCATACGCCGCCATATCGCGATTGAACGTCCATCTGGAAAAGACCTTCTTCGTGGATTCCGATTTTTCCTCGGCGCGCGGCGAGCTCAAAAGACAGGCATGCCTGTCCGGCGCCGACGCCGTCATCGATATCGAAGAAAAGCATTCGAGCTACCTGGAAACCCGCATCTACAATCTCTCTGCGACGGGTGTGCGGTTCCTCGATGATGCACGCCCCCCACAGTGACGGCCGGCGCGAATCCTGCTGCAGTGCGCATGCCATGTCACGGCAGTCGCGTTTCGCGGTCGCGAGCTCGTCGCGAAAACTTTCGCCGAAAGCTTTGAGGATGATTGTCACGCCTGTGTTATATGTCCGTAGGGAGAGCAGGGCCGGACGCGACGATCGAACGCGCCGCCGGGGCCGCTCGGGATCATCGGGTTCGATGGAGGGGCGTTCTGGTCATGTTCGTTTCGTGGTGCGCGCATCGGCGGTTGGCTCGCGGTCGATGCTGCCTTGTCGCGATGCTTGCGCCGGCGCTGTTGGCCGGTTGCGCGGTGGGCCCCGACTTCAAGCGCCCGGCCGCACCTGAGGTCAGCGGGTATGTCGCGCATCCTGTGAGCACCACGGTGGCGACGCAGAACGTGCCCGGTGGCGACGCGCAGCACTTTGCGCCAGGTGGCGACATCCCCGGCGATTGGTGGACGCTGTTCCACTCGCGGCCACTCAACGAACTGATCGAGCAGTCGCTTGCCAACAATCATGACCTGAAGGCCGCGCAGGCCGCCTTGTCGGTGGCAAGGGAAAATGTGCTGGCGCAACGCGGCAGCTATTACCCGAGCGTGGTGGCGAGTTTTTCCGCCAGCCGCCAGAAGCAGTCGGAGGCCATCTCGCCGACGCCCAATTCCAGCGCGTTTCTGTACAACCTGTTTACTCCGCAGGTCAGCGTCTCTTATGCGCCCGATGTTTTCGGCCTGAATCGCCGGACGGTGGAGTCGGTGCAGGCGCAGGAGCAGGCCGTGCGGTTCCAGATGATCGCAACGCAGATCACGTTGAGCACCAACGTGGCGGCTGCTGCGGTACAGCTGGCCTCCCTGCAGGCGCAGGTGGATGCAACGCGCGAGCTGGTCGACATCAATACGCACATGGTGCAGATCCTGCGCGAGCAATCCGCCAAGGGTTATGCCAGCGGACTCGACCTGGCCGCGCAGGAATCGCAGTTGGCCCAGACCAACGCAACGTTGCCGCCGTTGCTCAAGCAGCTGGCGCAGCAACGCGATCTGCTTGCCGTGCTGGTCGGAAGGTACCCGAGCGAGGCGCCGGAGCAGTCGTTCGACCTGGCGAGCCTCCAGTTGCCGCAGGAGCTTCCGGTAAGCCTGCCCTCGACGCTCGTGGCGCAGCGTCCCGACGTGCTCCAGGCCGAGGCCAACATGCATGCGGCCAGTGCACAGATCGGCGTCGCCATCGCCAACCGTCTGCCCAATATCGTGCTGAGCGCCAATACGGGCAGCACGGCATTGGCGATGGATCAGCTGTTCAAGTCGGGCACGGGCTTCTGGGGCATCGGCGCCGACCTGACCGCGCCGATCTTCCAGGGCGGCACCTTGATGCACCAGGAGCGCGCTGCGAAGGCAGCCTATGTGGTAGCGGCGGAGCAATACCGCAGCACGGTGATGGGCGCCTTTCAGAACGTGGCGGACTCGCTGGTGGCGCTGGACCAGGATGCAGCCGGCCTGAAGGCCGCGGCGGCCGCCGACGAAGCCGCCAAGCGCACCCTGGATCTATCGCAGCGACAGTGGCAGTCCGGCTACGCCAGCTATCTCTCGCTGTTGAGCGCGGAACAGGCCTATCAGCAGGCGCGAATCAACCTGGTGCTGGCCCAGGCCAGCCGCTATGCCGACACGGCGGCGCTGTTCCAGGCGCTCGGTGGCGGATGGTGGAATCGCGCAGATCTAGCCCAGGATAAAAATGAAAAATAGTACCTTGGATGGAGCGCCGTCGAAGCGGCGCGGGCAACCCTGTGCGCGAGGTTTTCTCACCGCCACGCTGCTGGTGGTGGCGTGGGGCATGGCCGGCTGTTCGGGCAAGACCGGCGAGGATGCGCCGGCGGCTTCGGCAACGCCTGCCAATGTGACGCTGACACCGGAGCAGCGCAAGCATATCCACGTCTATACGGTTGCTAATGCCACCTATCACCGGACGGTGGAGGCGACAGGTTCCGTCGATTTCAACAACGATCAGGCGACCGCCGTGCTGGCGCCCATGTCCGGCCCGGTTTCCCGTCTATTGGTCGATATCGGCGACCACGTCAAGCAAGGCGATGCGCTCGCGCTGGTGGACTCGCCCGATTACGCCACGGCAGTCGCCACCTACCGCAAGGCGTTGACCACGGCGCACACCGCCCGTCGGCTCGCCGACCTGGAAAAGGACCTGGTCGAGCATCAAGGCGTGGCAAAGCGCGAAGAGGACCAGGCACAAGCCGATGCCGCCAATGCGGATGCCGATGTCGACGCCGCGCGCAAAACGCTGGTGTCGTTGAACGTCGATCCGAAAGTCATCAAGGCCATCGAGCAGGGCAAGCCCATCGCACCGATCAGCGGCGTCATCCGTTCGCCCACCACGGGCACGGTGGTGGATCGGCAGATCACGCCCGGGCAGCTGCTTCAGGCGGGAAGCACGCCCTGTTTCACCGTGGCTGACCTGTCACACGTATGGGTGATGGCGCAGATTGCCGACGCCGACCTGGCGTCGGTCAAGGCGGGAGACTCCGCCGAGGTCATGACCGGCGTCGAATCCCAACCCCTGGCCGGCACGGTCACCAAGGTTTCCGCCCTGGTCAATCCCGATACGCGACTGGTGCCGGCTCGTGTGGTCGTGGACAACGCGCAGGGTCTGCTGAAGAAGCAGGCGTATGTCAGCGTGAAGATTCACTCGCGCGAAGAAGCCAGGGGACTGCTGGTGCCGGTGTCGGCGCTGCTTCGCGACGACGAGAACCTGCCCTTTGTCTATGTCGTCCAGCATGACGGAAGCTTTGCGCGGCGTTCGGTGACGGTGGGTCATCGCATCGGGGATCAATTCGACATTCCCGCCGGCCTGCAGCCTGGCGAACAGGTCGTGGTTGATGGCGGCATCTTCGTCCAGTTCATGCAAAACCAATGAGCGAGCCGTTCCCTCCGTCCGTATCGCCGTCGCGAACGGCGTCGATCATGAACCGCGTGGTGTCCGCGTCGTTGGGTCAGCCTTTCCTCGTGCTGCTCATGACCTTCCTGTTGATCGGCGCGGGCGCGCACTCGTTGCGGCGCTTGCCGGTGGACGCCTATCCGGATCTCTCGCCACCCATCGTGGAAATCATCACGCAGTGGCCGGGACATGCCGCCGAGGAAGTGGAGCGGCTGATTACCGTGCCGGTCGAGCTGGGCATGAACGGCGTGCCCAAGACCACCGCAATGCGCTCCATCTCGCTTTACGGGTTGTCCGATGTCGTCCTCACCTACCAGACCGGCACGGACTACAACTTCGCCCGGCAGGAGGTGTTCAACCGGCTGGGCGACCTGAGCCTGCCCAGTGGTGTCGCGCCGTCGGTATCGCCGCAGTCCGCACCGTCGGGCCTGATCTATCGCTATGTCCTGCAGAGCACGGACCGCTCGCCGATGGATCTCAAGACGATCGAGGACTGGACGGTGGAGCCCCAGTACAGGGCGGTGCCTGGCGTGGCGGACGATTCGGGGTTCGGCGGCGGCACCATGCAATACCAGGTGCTGCTCGACCAGACCAAGATCGCGTCGCTCGGACTGTCGGCGGTGCAGGTGGAAGCGGCGCTCGGCGCCAACAACGCCAACGCGGGCGGAGGCTTCTATTCGCAGGGCGGACAGTTCTACTACGTGCGCGGGGCAGGGCGCGTGGAGACGCTGGAAGACATCGGCAACGTGGTGGTCGCCGTGCACGATGGCGTCCCTGTGTTGGTGAAGGATCTGGGCCGTGTCGTCATCGGCATTGCGCCGCGCCTGGGCGAGTTCGGCTATGAAAAGCAGGACGACGCCGTGGAAGGCGTGATCCTGCTGCGGGCCGGCGAGAAGACCCAGGATGTCCTGAAGCGGGTCGAAGCGAAGACCCGGCAGCTCAACGAGGAGATTCTGCCCAAGGACGTCAAGGTCGTTCCGTTCTACGATCGCACCGACCTGGTCACGCTGACCACCAAGATCGTCGAAGACAATCTGCTCCGCGGCATGTTGCTGGTCGTGGTGGTCCTGATCTTCTTTCTCTACGATTTTCGCGCGGGCCTGATCGTCGCCACCACCATTCCGCTGGCGCTGATGTTCGCCTTCATCTGCCTGGACCTGCAGGGCGCATCGGCCAACCTGCTGTCTATCGGCGCGATCGATTTCGGCATACTCGTGGATGCTGCCGTGGTCATGGTGGAGAACATCTTCCGGCAGATGGCCGAGCGCCGCGGCACGCCTGTCAATGTCAGGGAAGTCATCCGGGACGCGGCCGCCGAAGTGGACCGTCCGCTGTTCTACGCGGTGGCGGTCATCGTGGTCAGCTTCCTGCCGATCTACGTGCTGTCCGGTCCTTCGGGCACGCTGTTCAAGCCGATGGCCGACACCATGATCTTTGCCTTGGTCGGTTCGCTAGTGATTACGCTCACCCTGCTGCCGGTCCTGTGCGCCGTGTTCATGCGCAAGGGCGTGCAGGAACGAAGAAACCGTGTCTTCGAGTCGATCAAGTCGGTCTACGCGAAGGGGCTCGATGCCTGCCTCGCGCGCCCATGGCTGACAGCGGCCGCGTCCTCCGTGGTGCTGGTGCTGTCGTTGCTGCTCATACCGCGCATCGGCGCCGAGTTCATGCCCCAGTTGGACGAAGGTGCGTTGTGGGTGCGTGCCACCATGCCTTACACCATTTCGTTCGAGGAGGCGTCGAAGATCACGCCCAAGATGCGCGAGGTGCTGCGTTCCTTTCCGGAAGTGACCACGGTCGCCTCGGAACTGGGGCGTCCCGACGACGGCACGGATTCCACCGGTTTCTTCAACGTCGAGTTCTATGTGGGCCTCAAGCCGTATTCGCAATGGCATGGCGCGTATCGCGACAAGGGCGCCTTGATCAAGGCCATCAACCAGAAGCTGCAGGCATTCCCGGGCGTCACCTTCAACTACACCCAGCCCGCCGAGGATGCGGTGGACGAGGCGGAAACCGGCCTGAAGAGCGCGCTGGCCGTCAAGGTTTTCGGGGCAGACCTCAATACGCTGGAAAAGAAGGGCAAGAGCATAAAGAAGGTGCTGGAAAACGTGCGCGGCATCCGCGACGTGACCCTGGTGCAGGAGCTTGGGCAGCCCAGCCTGAGCATCAAGATCGATCGCGCCAGGATCGCCCGTTATGGCTTGAACGTTTCCGATATCAATGGCGTCATCCAGACGGCCATTGGTGGCGACGTGGCAACGCAGGTGGTGCAGGGCGAAAAGCAGTTCGATCTCGTCGTCAGGCTCGAAGAGCAGTACCGCAACAACCCGGAGGAGATCAGGAACATCCTCGTGACCACGCCGGGCGGACAGCAGATCGCGCTCAAGGAATTTGCCGATATCCACGAAATCAACGGCGCGTCCTTCATCTATCGCGAAAACAATTCGCGCTACATCGGCGTGCAGTTTTCCGTGGAAGGGCGCGACCTGGCCGGTGCGGTGGAAGATGCCATCAAGCAGGTCAACGACAAGGTCAAGCTCCCGCAGGGCTACCGCCTGGACTGGGGCGGCGAATACACCGAGTACACCGCGTCGCGCGCGCAGTTGAACGTCATTCTTCCGCTGACGCTGGCGTTGATCTTCCTGCTCCTGTTCACGCTCTACAGCAATTTCAAGTTCCCCTTCATCACCGTGCTCGGCGTGCTGCTGTCTGCCCCGGTGGGTGGCATCGTCGCACTGTGGATCACCGGCACGCCGTTCTCGGTGTCCTCGGGAATCGGTTTCCTGGCCTTGTTTGGCGTGTCGGTGCAGACCGCCGTGGTCTACATTTCCTACGTCAACGAACTGCGCCGCGGCGGCACCAGTCTTGCCGAAGCCATTCGTGAAGGCGCGATCCTGCGCTTGCGCCCGATCATGATGACCGCTCTCGTCGCGGCGCTGGGCCTGCTGCCCGCGGCGCTGGCCACCGGCGTGGGCACGGATACCCAGAAGCCGTTCGCCCTGGTGATTGTCAGCGGCCTGTTTACGCGACTGTTGATCAGCGTGTTTCTCATGCCCGTGCTGTACACCCTGGTCGCGCGCCCGGATGACAGGCTGGAGGTGTAAGGTTGCCGGTCATGCAAGTGGCGCGCGGTTACCGTCACTGCCTTTCACGCGTGATGGATTCACCAGAGAGACAAGCGGCCAGATTCATTGTGCGGACAATCAACCGAGCGGGGCGCCTGTCAACGGCGTGCCGTTCGGAGTGCCAAAGTGATGAGGTGTGAGCCGAGGGAGGCAAGCGTGAACACCCGTGCCGATGCTCCCATCCTGGAAAGCACGCTGACCTGTCCCGAGTGCGGCCATCAGTCGATCGAGACGATGCCGACGAATGCCTGCGTCTTCTTCCATGAATGCGTCGGTTGTGGCGTCCTGTTGCGCCCCAGGCCGGGCGATTGTTGCGTTTTCTGTTCCTATGGAACGGTGCCCTGTCCCCCGGTTCAGCAGCAGGCTCCCTGCTGTCGTGGTCACTAGCGGATCGTGGCATGGCCGTTCAGACGGCTTTGCGGCTGTAAGGAAAGGCAGCTCTGCTTGGCGATGGGACGCGATCTTCAGGGGCGGCGCCTGCTTTCGTAAAACTGAAATGTCCGCGTTCGACGGTGGACCTCCTCGGCACGCCCTGTAGGCCCATATGAAGCGCCGCCAGCGGTCGTCCCGGGTGCCCCGCATGCCGCCGGGTCAATAACAGAATCCACACCTGGGCCCCACCGGGGTATGCGACAGGTTTGGTGTAAGCTCGGCGGGCCCGCCGCGGCAACGGAGGTCGAGCAGATGAGCGCAGAGACAGCCTCTGCTGCGTGGATTGCGTTCGGCACGGTCGAGATCGACACCTTGGGCCATCGCCTGTTTGTCGATGGCGAGGAGGTCGGGCTCGAACGCAAGGCGTTTTCCGTACTCGTGCTGCTGGCGCGTGAGCCCGGTCGCGTAATGAGCCGAGACGAGATTCTCGATGAGGTCTGGGGGCATCACCACGTCACGCCCGGTTCGCTCAGTCGAGTCGTCGCGTTGCTGCGTCACGCGCTCGGAGAAAGCGCAGAAGCATGCCGCTATCTGCATACCGTGCATGGCGTCGGTTTTCGTCTCGATGCCGACGTCCGCTCCGCCGCATCGCGCGAGGAGTTGGTGGCGGAGAAGCCAGTGGCGACCGCGGAACCCGTATTCGAACCGATGCTTCCCGTCGAAGTCGAAGAGCCTCCGCTCCAGACGATAGCGAGCCCGGCCATACCGGTGGAGGCCGGCAAGACCCGTCGCGTCCACGGCTGGCTCATCGCGGTGATCGTCGGCCTGCTCGTGATCGTTGCCGCGCTGCTCGGCCGACACCCGTTCTCGCGCCCCTCCGTGGAGGCGCAGGCTGTCGATCGCAAGTCCATCGCGGTGCTGCCGTTCGAGAACCTCAGTACGGATGGCGGCAACGCGTATTTCGCCAGCGGCATGCAGGACATGATCCTGACCCAGCTGGTGGGTATCGGCGGGCTCAAGGTGATCTCCCGCACTTCGACGGAGAAATATCCGAGCCATCCCGGCGACGTGAAGAGCATCGCGCGGCAATTGGGTGTGGCGACGCTGCTGGAAGGTACGGTGCAGAAGGCCGGCAACCAGGTGCTGATCAACGTGCAGCTGATCGACGCGAACAGCGGCAGCCATCTTTGGGCCAAGGCGTACACGCGGACGCTCGACAACGTCTTCAACGTGGAAGGCGAGGTCGCGCAGAACGTGGCGGAGGCGTTGAAAGTGCAGCTGACGTCCGCCGAGACCGCGCGCATCGATCGAATGCCGACCTCGAACGCCGAAGCTTACGACCTTTACCTGCAAGCCAGCGCGCACGCCAACCGGGCCTACGACGATACGGTGCTGTCGCAGACCGAGTTGCCCGCGGCGATCTCGCTGTATCAGCAGGCACTGACCCGTGATCCGGATTTCGCGCTTGCCCATGCGGCGCTGGCGCGTGCCCACATGCAGATGTATTTCTTCGCGCCCGACCGCACGAACGCACGGCTGGCCGAGGCGAAGGCCGCCGCCGACCGCGCCTTGGCGCTAGAGCCCAGCCTGGGCCAGGGACGCTACGCGCTGGGCTTGTACTACTACTGGGGGCACCGGGATTACGCCCATGCCACCACCCAGCTGGAGTTGGCTCGACAGGCCTTGCCCAACAGCGCCACGGTCGAGCTGCTGATCGCCGCGATCGCGCGGCGCCAGGGGCGCTGGGACGAGGCGGTGGAGCTGTTTCACGCGGCCACCGTGCTCGATCCGCATAGCGAGTTTGCGTTCAACCAGCTCGGTGTGACCTATCAGAGCATGCGCCGCTACGCCGAGGCCGACAAAGCTTTCGCCGCGGCCCTCGCGGTGAGCCGGAATCCTGCCGGCGAGCGGATGGCGCGGGTGTTCAATGAGCTGATGTGGAAGGGCAATGTGGAGCCGATGCGCTCCGCGCTCGCGGGGCTTACGCCCGGCAGCGATGCCTACGCGGGCAACATCGAGAGCATGTATTTCGACCGCTCGCTGGCGCGCGATTACGCCGGCGCCGTCAAGGTCGTCGAGGCGGACAAGGCGGAGTACTGGTCCGATCCGGACAACATCGCCTTGCCTCGGCGCCTCTTTCTGGCGTGGGCCTTGGACGGGGCGGGAGACGCCGCCAAGGCCGCTGCGGCCTATGCGGATGTCGTGGAGCGATCTCGTGCGTCCCTGGTTGATCGCCCCGACGATGCGGATCTGCATCTCGCCCTGGCCTTTGCCTATGCCGGGCTCGGAAAAAAGACGGAGGCCATCGCGGAAGGCGAGCGCGCCGTCGCCTTGATGCCGCTGGCCGGGGATGCGCTTACCGGCCCGGACATGCTCGCGCACCAGGCTCAGTTGTACGTGCGTGTCGGCCAGCCGGACAAGGCGATCGCCCTGCTCGATCGCGTGTTGTCGATGCCCACGGGCATGATTCTTTCGGGTGCGTTGCTTCGGCTCGACCCGGTTTGGGATCCGCTGCGAGACGACCCGCGCTTCAAGGCGCTGCTGCAGAAGTATCCCAACGGCAGCTAGGTGTTCGGTGGAAGGGTTGCCTGCGCTTGTCAGCGAGTCGTGAGCAGAATGCCGTTGGCGTCCAGGGAAGCGTCACGCTGCAGCATGTAGGGCCACTTCACTGGCGGCCACGGCCAGGCCCGAGACCACGCCCAGCGAAGGGTCGCCGTGCACCAGGGGAATCTCCGGGAAGCATGCGGCGACCCTGGCCTTGACCTGCGGTGAGCGCGAGGTGCCACCGGTGAGGAAGACGCTCGCGGGCGGGGCGGGCAGGTCGTTGCGAACAGTGGCGAGCGTGCGCTCCAGCTGGGTGAGAAAGGGTTCGAGGGCCGCGTCCAGGTCGTCGCGGTTGGCATCCACGCCGAGGCCCTGCTCGATGAAGTCGAGCTGGGCACGATAGGTCGTTTCCGCGCTCAGGTTGATCTTGGTGCGCTCGGCGGCCTGGTTGAGGCGCGTGGTCGCGCCGAGCTCCTGCAGTGCACGCAGGCGCGGGCCGTAGGGCGCGGCGACGAGGCGATAGTTCTGTTTGCGGAATTCGCGCTGCTTGGGCAGGTTGTGCACGCTGGCCGCTTCCACGAACTGGTGCTGCGGCACGCGCACGATGTCCTTGCCCATCAGCGGCATGAAACTGTGCAGGCTCACGCCCACGTCGAGATCGGTGCCGCCCTTGGGCAGGCCCCAGTTGCGCGCGATGCAAGGCGAGGCCGCGCCACCCAGTTCCGCGTGCGTGACGTCGGTGGTGCCGCCGCCGATATCGACGATCAGCGCATGCTGTCTGTCGACGAGGCTCTTGTGGTAATGCATCGCGGCCGCGGCGGGCTCTTCCAGGAAACGCACTTCATCGAAGCCGGCCGCGGCGGCCGCTTCGCGCAGGATGTCGATGGCCTGTTCCGATCCGGCGGCGCCCATCGAGCTGCGGAATTCCACGGGGCGGCCGATCACGGCGCCGCGTACCGGTTCGTTAAATTGACGGCTCGCGGTAAGACGGATGTGTTCGAGGATATGCGTGGCGATGTGCACGATCACCTTGCGCACCTGCGGGTCCAGCCGGTAGCCGAACATCGACTTGGGCGACTCGATCAGGTTGCCGCCACCGCTCTCCAGATAGCCTTCCACCGCTTCTTCGCCGAACAGGGCGTGCTGGAAGCTGGCGACGGACGCGGTGGCGGCACGCGCCTGTTCTTCCATCCACTGGCGGCGCACTACGCGCAACGCGTCGCGGCGCAAGTCGTCATCCGTGCGCGCCACTGGCGCCTGGCCGCGTGCCGCCTGTTGGCGCAGGTCGTTGCGGGCCGACCGGATATGCGTTTCCAGCTGCGCCTCCAACTCGGGCGTCAGTTCGAAATCGTTCGGGTCGGGCACCAGTTCCGGGAAGTACACGGCCGTGCGGAACTGCTCCGCGTCCCCGAAGCGGACCAGGGTCAGTTCGCCATCCATGATGGCTGCGGCCGCCGAATAGCTGGTGCCGAAGTCGATGCCGATATGCATGGAAGAGCCGTGCGCGAAAGGGCAATCTTCCATGATCTCAGGCGCGGCCCTTGGGTGCAATGGATCAAGGCGCGAAATGAGCGTGGGCTGGCATCGCCTGCCGGATCTCAGGCGGCGGGCGACATCGTTTCGTCTCCCGGTGATGGGCAAGCGACGGCGACGTCCGTGCTGAAGCGCCTATCGACACATGCCGGACGATCGAGCGCCGCTTACTTTTCCGCGCCGCCTGGTTTTCCCTGGATGAGGATCGCCGCACTGAGTGAACTCAACAACGCCAGTGCCGCGGAAATCAGCATCACCCAACGGAAACCGGCCACGAACGAGGCCTTCACCGCGTGCTTCATGGCGGCCACGGCAGCGGCGGGATAGCCGTCCGGAAGTACGATGCCCGCGAGCTTC
>Ga0207647_10003248_pt1 | contig 12203 bp, 12 predicted proteins | sample KBSCornC2_FD_184295 | JGI IMG/M metagenome (GOLD analysis project Ga0207647, IMG submission 184295) | Corn rhizosphere microbial communities from Kellogg Biological Station, Michigan, USA - C2 (SPAdes) (version 2) | ecosystem: Host-associated > Plants > Roots > Rhizosphere ...
ACGGCGGGTGGTCTCATTTGCGATGCGACCGACCTTCGCGTCTGCCGCGGAAATTCGGATTTCGACATTCGTCATCTGCTGAATGTAAACGGAATCTGGGAACTGCCTTTTGGTCGCGGACACATGATTGGCGGCGAGGCGCCGGGCTGGGTGAACAGCGTCATCGGTGGCTGGCAACTCTCCGGCATCGTGACCGCACGTGGCGGATTGCCATTCAGTTTGGCTAGTGCTTCGTGGCCACGAACGTTCATCTTCGACGGAGCAAACGGAGTTCCCGCGATGCTCACCGGAGACCTGAGTGTTCTGCGAGCCTCGATTCACGACACGCCCAATGGCCAGATCCAGTTCTTTGCGGACCCAAATGCGGTTCACAATCTCGACACTGGAACAGGTGTTGGACAATATCCACGTCACGGTAATGCTGGTAGTCGAAACATTCTTCGATCGCAGCCTTACTGGAACGTTGATGCGGCTCTGCTGAAGAACTTCCGCTTGCCGTGGTCTGAGACACAACGCATACAGCTTCGCGCTGAGGCGTACAATCTGTTCAACCATAATGTCTTTGGGATTCCTGATATCGACATTGGCTCAACAACCCTCGGCAGCATTACGACAAGTCAAAGCACTGCTCGTGTAATGCAGTTCGGGTTGCGTTGGGAGTTTTAGCCTCAACTTCACTCTTCAATATGTTTGTGGGGCTCCTGAAATTTGGGAGCCCTTTTTTTCTTTCGTAGAACTATTGCAATGTCTGCGGTTTGATGGAAAATACGCACATGAATCCCCAACCGAAACTGCTGCTGGCGCTACTTGTCTTAATTATCGCGTTACCGGCGATGAGTCAGAGTGGCTACACGCTTTGGGGCGACGTAAAGATCGATGACAGTAAAGCGGAACACGCAGGTCCGTCGAGTGTCACGGTGGTCTTGTACGATCAGTCGACCAAGATCGTTGGCCGCCAAACAATCGGCAGTCGAGGACGTTATCGATTCACGAATCTACGCGCTGGAGATTACGACATCGCGATCGAAGCTAACGGTGGCGAGATTACGCGCATGCGTATGACACTAACCGGCAACACTACCTCGGATATTCGCCAGGACTTTGACTTTGAATGGAAAGAAAAACCTGCAGCGCGGACGAATAATTCCGGCGTCGTTTCAGCAACGGATTTTTACGACCGTTCCCCGGCAAACAAGTCGTTGTTTGAAAAGGCGCACGCAGCGGTAGAGAAGAAGGATTATGCAAACGCGGTCAGGCTGCTTACTCAGATTGTAGAGAAAGACAAAAGCGATTTTCAGTGTTGGACGTTGCTGGGAACTCTCTACCTGGTCCAGGAAAAACCTGAAGATGCCGAAAAGGCTTACCTGAATGCTATCGAACTCAAGCCCACGTATGCACTCCCTTTAATTAACCTCGGCAGGTTTCGGATAACACAAAAGAAATTCGAAGAAGCTGTCGAGCTGTTAACGCGTGCTGTGGAGCTGCAACCGCAGTCGCCGGATGCGAATTTGCTTTTGGGTGAGGCTTACCTTCGTTTGAAAAAAGGATCGAAGGCGATTCCATACCTAAACGAGGCAGGGAAGCTCGGGAAGATAGAAGCCCATCTCGACCTCGGTTGGCTTTACAACGCGGCCGGACTGAAAGACAAAGCCGTCGTTGAATACGAAGAAGTCCTCAAGAAAAAACCTGACTACGCCGATCGAAAAAAGCTGGAGCAGTACATCAGCGAAAACAAAAAGAACTGAGCCACGGATTTGTACGGATCTGTGTAAATCCGATTTACACAGATCCGTTTAATCTGCGGCTCAGTTTTGTCTTAGTGCCGGCATCGGGATCGGAATGCCGTACGTCGTGGCGCCGACTCCTACACCACCTTCGCACGAGTTAGGAGGCACCGTACAAATGCGCCTCGTCGCCGGACATTCCGCGGCCCAGAACATGTAGCCGAGCATACCGCTAGTCGTGCCCGCACCGTTCGGCGATACAGTCTGCACGAATGCTCCCGTTGAGTTAGTCAATGAAGTGCTAAAGCTGACGCACTCCGGCGCGGGTTTACTGCCCGTAACGATGTACAGCGCGCCTGTAAACTTCGCGGGCGCGAGGGGCAATATCGGAGGTGCAAACTGCGGCTTGCCATCGACGTGTTCCTGCCAGTCAGCCGTTGCTGTCGCCGCACTGTTGGGTTGTCTGCTCGGCACCATCGCATTCGCGTAGTCCAAAACAGGCGTCGTCGTGTTCAGCCAATCACCAGTTGCCTTGCGCGCGATATCAATCAACCAGCGATCGCCGGCAGCGAGGTCGATCGTCAAACGCGCAGCATGATTGTTTCCGGTTGCATCGTAAGGCAGAACCGAGCGATAGGCATTGATGAACGCCTGTAGCCCCGTAAGGTTTGGGTTCGTGTTTTCTTCATAGTCGATCTCGATCCCAACGCCCAAACGTTGCGCCGCTTCCGCGGCATTCAAACCGAACTGGACCGGGTTGGTTGCGAGAGCCTGATTCCATGCGTCGGTATAAGTGATCCCACCGATCGACAACATTACCCGGACGCCGCGGCTCTTGAAGTAATCAACCACAGCCTGATTCATTCCGATAGGGATGCCCAGCGAAGTGCTGGCATCGTTTGTTTTGTTCAGCAGTCGCATCGGATGAACAAAACTCAAAACCACCAGGTTCACTGACGGCGTGCCATCACCACGATTGATTAGCCATTGGTTTTTGGTGTTGAAGTCGGTCATGTTGCGAACGGTGGACCAGGTGCAGAAATCATTTCCGCAATGCCACGCTCCATAAACGGAAATGGGGTTAGCGGCGGAAACCGCCCTCGGCTGTGAAGGAAACCCGCCGAAGAGTGCGGCGAATACGAGTAAACTCAGCGCAAGCATCTTTTTATACATCTCATCTTCCTCCCACGAAGTTTTGAGATCGATTGATTGAAGGGGGTTGTTGCAGGTAGGCCGAATCTTAGACCATTGGTTGGGAATGATCAAAGTTTTCCGGCACCAACAGAATCCCGCCCACGGCAGTGGGCGGATAGTTCAAGTCCTTTTCTAAGAACTCCCGTCTAACACAGAATCTAATCCCGCTCACGGCAGTGAGCGGATAGTTCAAGTTCTGACTATTTATCAACGACCACCCAACTTCGGGGTTGGATGAATAGCAAAGGACCTGAAGTATCCGCCGACTGCCGTGGGCGGGATTACAAAGCGTTTAGACAACGGCGTGATAGAAAGGACTTGAATAATCCGCCCACTGCCATGGGCGGGATTTAGAACTATTTGTGTCTTCGGCAATTACTTTGGACCCGAGGTTTCGGATTTCAGTTCTGACGAGCGTCGTTTTTCAATTGATGTTCGTAGCTCCTCCGGTGTTGCGGGGCGACCGTGTACGCCATAAATCTTGTCGATCTGCAATCCCAATTGTTGCAGCTTCTCGCTGAAACTGACTGTCGTGTCCTGCGCAATCGGGATGGATCCATTCGCGTTCGGATTCAGCATATCCGCCTGAAACAAAATCTTCTCCTTCGGCAAATACGCCACGAGCATTTCATTCGCGTGCGGATTCGGGCCGATGTCGTACAACTCGACGACATGCTTGTCGTCCTGAAACACACGCTTCTTGTTCTCGACGATCTCGATCTTCAATTTATTTTGCAGTGAAAACTTCGGCAGTAACGTCGATTGCACCGCGACCGCCTTTTCAAGAAAACTCTTGTTCCCGGCTGTCGTTACAATCGTCGCCCCTTCGGCAACATACTCGCGAAATCCACCCGCGTGATCTGAATGGTGATGAGTTAGAACCAGGTACTTGATCGGCTTCCCAGGCACGGTCTCCTTGATCTTGGCGAGGGCCTGCACTGAATTGCTGTTGTAGAGAATCTGTTCCGGAGCTTCGACCACGAGAATGTAGTCGTTGAAGGCAACGAACATGATGTTGTGTGTGCCGCCCGCTAATCCATTTAGCATGTAAACATCGTCGGCGATTTTGGCGACGGCTGGTGGCGGTGGATTTGCCGGCCCGGCTTCCAGCTTCTCAAATCCTTCGGGCCCTTTGAATACGCTGTCCGCAGGCTTCGTGTTGATCTGGATGTCGACGTATTCAGCTTCCTGAACAACGCCACCAGAGTTGTAGAGAACCCGCGCGCCCGGCAGTTTCAACTTTCCGACCGTGCGATAGTTTGAATAACTCTGCGCGATCTCCGAATCGCCCGTGATTGGATCCGCGTAAAGGTAACCGTACTTGGTCAGCAGGCCCGTTTGCGCGTCAAACGAGAGCGCGAGCTGTTGATTATCGGGGCGGATGACGCTGATAACCTTTTGCTTCCTGCCTGCAAACTCCTCTTCGCCGAGGTACCGCAGAGTTCCGGCGCGGTCCAATGCCTCGAGTAAGACGTACACAGGCAAGCGACGCATCTGTGGCCGGAAGTTGTTCGCATTAGCATTTGCGATCGGCGTCTCCGTCCTGGACCACATGTCATAGTTTTGACCTTCCGTTCCTTTAATGACCGTGCGGTTCCAGTTATTGAATCCTGCATTCGATGTCTTCAAATCATCGTAGACAAATCCACGCGCAGTATCGACGATCAGAGTTTCTTCCGAGGCGCCGACAACAAACGGCGGCTCCGCAGCCGGGCTCTGATAGCGCGCGTGGAGTTTGCCCTTTTCTTTGAGAGTGAAATCTTTTACCTCGCGTAACGCTTCGACTCCGCCATGCGCCGTGATTGCATCGTCGAGTACGCGGCGAGCTTGCTGGTATGAACGTTGTGAAGCGTCGAGTTGCTGGGCACTCGCAGCAGCGGATGCCAGCAGAGTTACTAGTGTGGCAACGACAAACAGTTTGAGCTTCATCGTGGTGCTCCTCTCCAAAATCTGGCAGGTATTCCGAAAATTTCGGAATATAGGTGTGCGTGGATCGTCCGGGAAGACTGTCTGTTTAATACTTAAAAAACGATGTAAATGTTCTGTGAGTTTGCGCGTGCAAAATATTGGAATTGGACCATTATTTTGGTGAGGTCAGTGATCGCTTATTATGACTTTTTTAGGTCCTGTGCCACCATCCTTACCGAGACTTACGATCATTTCCATTGCCTTGGCCATTTCCACGACGGCTTTCTGATCTTCACCGGTGAAGGTAAATACAATCGCATAGCCTTTTTTGAAACTGACGAATGTGGACTGTCTGATCGAAGCACCATTCACCGTGCCGGCATAATCGTCACGAAAAAACAGCAACCCGGCAACACGGAATGGTACGGGCTCAGGCAGCGATGACCGTAAGCCACTCTGCAGTTTTACTGACCGGTATCCAAGCAAATAATCTTTCGCGGTAGGGTTGCCGGGTACATGACTTATTTTTTCTGCAGCCACAAGAATGGTGGGATTGAGCCGGCTGCTTGGCGTCCCCAGTGGCTGGCGAGAAACGGTAAGAAGTAAGTATGCATCCTTCATGTAGGCCGAATTGCCGCTCTTAACAGACTCTTCATTAGCGCGCTCTTTGATACGTTTCTTGAGTGCTTCGTCGGGAACAACCCAGTCTTTCGGGTAAGCGAAAGAAAAATTAAAGAACGCGTTGGAGTACACACCGTTTTTGATTTCGGCGTCATCGGGAAATGTTTGCGCCTGAGTGGAGAAACACAACAGCAGGAGAACTGTAAGGGCCAGAGACGAAATTTTCATGCGCTGGATGGTAGTGCAGGGTCTCCAGCGATGGCAATCCTGGAGGATTCTTATTGCCTTGCCGGTTGCAGGGGAATAGACTAGCCGTCACCGCAAAGCGTAGAAGCTTCGAAATGCCATCTTCACAGATTTAATAAGGAGGATCTGGCAATGACAGTTTTGCGACTAGTGCTATTGGTTTCGTTGCTGGCTTTGACTGCAAGTGCTCAGCAACCTTTTTCACCGCCAGCCTCATGTCCAGTTACAGGTCCACCGGAGCCACGATTCGTACCTCCGAGTCCTTTTGACTCAGGTGAGGGAGAGAGGAGCTTTCTGCTGGGGACAGAAAAGCTGTGGGTCGGTCTTCGGAAATCAGGAGTCTGGTACTGGGCGCCGCACAAACGAGGACACGAAAACGAGGTCCAGCCTTTAACTGAAAAGACTTTTTGGGCGAGCGTGGATTTTAAGTGGGACAAGGAATGGCGCCCGAAACTAAAAGTCACGGGAAGACGACTCGATGGACCAGCGCCACCGCTGCTGACATTGCCGACGACGAATGCATTTCCAGGCCCCGCGGCCGCCATGCTGGTCGGGGTCTACGTACCGACTCCCGGCTGCTGGGAGATCACGGGCGAGTACCGGGACCAGAAGTTGAGCTTTATCGTTTGGCTGGAGCCGGTGAAGCGGTACAAGGACTGAGAGTTGAGATACACACTACATTACGTTTGTTGTGTTCATTTGCTGCTGTGATGGTGGGGTCTAACCTCAGATGTGAGCGCCTCGAATATGAAGCACGTGAACCTTGTGCTTTCTGATTGTGAACAACACGCGGTAACGGCCCACAATCATCTGGCGAATTTCTTCCGCGAACTCGTCATCCTCCGGCGCAAGTGGAAAGCCGTTAGGTATGAGGCTAAGCTGTTTCAGAATTGCTGTCCGTAGTTCGTGAACCCACCGCTGAGCCTCTCTCTTACCCCAGACGCGGGAACCCCACTCATACGATCCGCGCACATCTGCCTGTGCAGTGAGCTCGAAGATAACCTGGTAACGCTTCATTCGCCCTCCGGAATGCGTTTCTCAGCGAAAAATTCTCGGAAGAATTTTTCTGCCGGTTTGCCGGCATTCCGTTTCATGCTTTCCAAGCCACGCCTTATACCCTCGATTGCTTCGATCCGGTCCTGCGCTTCAAGAAGTTTCTGGTAGCTTTCGGCGTCCTGTACAACCAGTTCTGCCTTGCCATTAACAGTCAGGACCACTGGTTGTCCCGTCTTCTTTAGTTGACGAACGATCTTGGCGGTATCGCGTTTGAAAGTGCTAAGACTCTGAATGTCGCGTGTAAGTTTCATCGACTGCCTCGTTGCTAAATCTGCACTCAATTTCGCATGCAATGTAGCATACATTTTGATGGGCAGACGAATTGACGTCTAGCGTGAGCGGCGTTGATAGAAGAGATGTGAGAGAGCAAGACAAACGAGCGCGACAGTCAGAACATATACTCTGTGTTGCGCGATTTGAGAGAGATTATTGCCGCCCACTAAATCTTCAACCTTCCAAAGCCTGAACAGCAATGGATTGTAGACCCTGCCGTTGTACCCCTGGCTGTACATGTAGAAGAGCCCGATGCCAATCCCAATCGCCGCCGTGTAAGCGAAATAGCGATCGCGCAGTAGAACCTTGAGGAACGTAGCCGCCGCACTGAGGAAGATCGCGTTCGGAATCAGGATCCAGAAGTAAACACGTAAGTACGTCGTCAACTCAACGGGCCAGTTCCCCTTCAATGTTTGGGTCAACACTGCGATCAACCCGACCGAAACCAGGAGAATGCACACCAGAAAGAGCGTCGCAAGGAATTTGGAAAACAGCAGGACGAAGTTTGAAATTGGCTGACTCCAAACCAGTGACTCAATGTTCAAATCCCGATCGCGTTGCAGGGCTTCTCCGATATAGAAGATGCTAATGCCGATCATGAAGAGCAGCGAATTTCCGGCAATGTTGGTGACGTACGCGGCTGAGTAGGATCCGTCGCCTCGCGCAGGCCAAAAAATAACTTCCATCGTCGACAGCAACACCGCAATCGGAATGATTGCCACCAGACTGCGTTCAGCAAGAAGTAAACGAAACTCCGCGGCGAGGGCCGCGCTGAGTTTTCTAAAGCTCGCACGAATACCGCTGTTGTCGCTGCTGACGCTTGGAAGAGGAACAGGCGTTCGACGAGCTTCGCGATCGTCTTCGATCCAATTACTTACTGGTTCGAATGAAATCCTTTCGCTCGCCGGCGAAAGGTTGAGAAAAGAGAAATGAACCTTCTGCGGTGGCTCGCCAATGATGAAGCGCCGATAAACCAGCGTCAGTATTCCCGCAGCAATCAACAACATTCCCGCGCGGTTAATAATCAGCTCCGCATCATACTTAACAACCAACGAATTGAACGCCTCAGCACTGAGCGTGTGAACGTTGCTGCCTTTTCTTTGACCCCACCTCATGACCAGAGGATCGAGTATGTGTTGCCAAAACGACGGCAGTCCATTCAGGAAGAAAAGGTTGTAGCAGATGATGAGCGGATAAAAGCAAACTCCGAGTGCATATACGATTTTGGCATTCCGCGTCAGCGTTCCCACGGCAAAGTAGATCGCAGCCAAAACCAGGTGAGAAATAACCACAAAAACCAGGAAGTGTTTGAGGTAAGGAACGACTTTTACCTCCGGCAGCTGCGTCACGCCCGGCCGGCTGAACCACTGCAGTACGAACAACGTGATCACGAAAGCTGCTTGACCACAGGCGAGCACAAAGAAGCTGCCAAAAAATTTTCCCAGCAGATAGATGGCCCGCCCCACAGGCTTTGAAAAAATTAATGGCCCAATGTCAGCGCGGTAATCTCGGATAACCGGATCTGCCATGATCACAGCTGTAAATAACGGCAGCGTCATGAACGAATAGATCGGCAAAACGCCGGCGATGAAGGCTTCGCTGTTTGTCGCCAGGCCCCTTCCGGAGGCCGGGCCCCGAGCCCACCAAAGAAGTGCATTACCACCACAAAGCAAGGCCATGAGATACGGCGCCACCCGCCTCGAGTTAAGCAGAACCTCAGTGCGAAACACGGCAAAAAACGGCGTGTGAAATGGATGGGCCATCACGACTGAGAGACCAGGCTGAAGTAGTAATCCTCGATTGTCGGCGTCACTTGAGTGAATTCTTCACCGGGTCGTTCACTCCGCGAGACCACTCGGACGCGCATCATGCCGTTGTACATTTGTGAGGAAAGTAGTTTGCAGCGAGACTTTACGGGTTCGATCTGTGCCCGGGTTAACGTCGCTTCCCAAACTGAGTCGCTCAACTCCTTGATGGCTTCAGACGGAGCGCACGAGGCAATGATCTCGCCCTGGCGAATGATGGCCATGTTTGAGCAGAGATTCGAAACGTCGGAGACGATATGTGTCGAAAGAAGCACCACACTCTCTTCGGCAAACGTTTCCGCGAGCAGGTTGTGAAAACGTGCGCGTTCTTCGGGATCGAGACCGGCCGTCGGTTCGTCGACGATCAGCAGAGCGGGCTTTCCGATCAGCGCTTGCGCAATCCCCAGGCGTTGCCGCATGCCACCTGAGAATCCGCCCACTTTCTGTTTGCGCGCACTCTCGAGGTTGACTCTTTCCAGTAAGGCATTGACTAGAGACTGGCGCTCCTTCCTGTCGTGAACACCTTTTAGTCTCGCGAAGTAATGCAGTGTCTGTTCGGCGGTGAGTGTGGGATAAAACCCGAAATCCTGTGGGAGGTAACCGAGCATCATTCGCGCTCGATGCTTGTCCGAGATGAGGTCTGTGTCGCGCATCCGCACCGTGCCCGAATCAGGCTCCAGCAGAGTTGCCAGAATCTTCATGAGCGTCGTCTTGCCGGCGCCGTTCGGCCCCAGCAGTCCGAACATTCCTGGCGGCACGTCGAGACTAATTCCTTTCAGTGCGTGAACTCCGCTCTGGTAAGTCTTATTCAAGCCTTCGATGGCGAGCATTGATGGGTTGCCTCAAAAGTAGAATCATTCTTGGATCGGGTCGGTACAGGGAGCGGTAGCGACCTGGTCAGTGATCAGCATGTGACATTTCCCGGGTGATTCTTGACTCCAATCGTTGACCAGGTCGCTACCGCTCTCTGTACTGACCCGATCCAAGTACGGTTTCTACTTTTGAGACAAAATCGAAAACGACGATGTTTCGTTTTTAGGAAGAAAACGAGACGGAGTTAGAGCGCGCACGTAAAGCAATAAACGGCTTGCAATGGCGATGGCAATCAGCGTGGTACCGATATGACCTACATGAAGCTGTGTGCTACTAATTCGCACGATGAATCCGGCCAGAGCAAGAAGAATCACACAGATTTTAAAAGCACGTTGAAGCGGGCGGTTTCGCCTGCATATCTCCACACATTCGTTTTTGACTCTGTCGAGATTGCCAAAGCGTTTTAGAGTTGCGGCGCGAGCTTCTTCGGGAGACATGCCGCGTTGAATGTTTTCACGGAGGAGGAAGTCAATATGAAGACGCAACTCCTCTTCAACTTCAAGGTCTGTTGGCATTCGTGTTAGCAGGTTATTCATCGACGTGCTCAAGCAGTTTGTAAAATCCTGGAAATCGCTTTGGAGACGCGCTCCCAGTTTGCGCGTTCGCGTTCGAGTTGTTTTTGTCCGGCTCTTGTCAGTTTATAAAACCTGGCTCGACGGTTGTTTTCTGAAACTCCCCACTCCGACTTGATCCAACCGCGTTCCTGCATGCGGTAAAGCGCTGGATACAAAGATCCATCTTCAACCTTGAGTAGGTCTTCGGCAGATTCGTGAATTCTTTGCACGATCCCGTACCCGTGCAACGACTCACGCTCCAGTGTTTTCAGGATTAACAACTCCAGCGTGCCCTGCATCAGATCTGTCCGGTCTTTCGCCACTTCGAATTCCTTCCCTAGATTATCTAGGGCAGAAGACTAGCCGCATTCCCCTCGACTGTCAAGGGAAAGACTGACGAAACCGGCCAACGGCAAAGAGGGATATGGGGTTGGTCCACAGGAGTCAGATGTGCTTCAATTTTTAGTACATGAGATTTAAGCGAGACACGACTTCGGTGAGTGCGCGACAAGAGGCGCTTTACGAATACCGCAAGCGAAACCTTGTGTTTTGGAGTCTCTTCCTCGGCTGTTTCCCCTTTGTTTGGTTGGTTGTGATTCCTCTCGGACGGTGGTTGAATTCTGAAAGTGTTGCTCAAATTGTGTCCACAGGATGGTTCCTCGCCATAGTGGCTGCAGGCATCTGGCGACTGGATTGGAAGTGCCCCCGTTGCAATGAGAATTTCTACCGGAAGTGGTGGTACAAAAACGCATTCGCGATGAGGTGCGTCCACTGCGGGTACCGGCCAGGCGAATTGAACTGACAAAATGGAGGTCAGGCATGTCAACTCAGGCACACAGGAGATTGGCGTCGACTGGGCGAATAGGTTGTTCCTTCATGGCTGTCGTTTGTCTGGCGGTTGCGAGCTGCCAGAGAGGTGTGAAGTTGCCCAAATCGGATTCCACGCCACCTTCACTGGTCTGGAACGTTTTTAACTACGCCACCAACGCGCAGTCCGACCATAACGGTAATCCAACAATCAACGTCAAGCGCGGTCAAAAATATCGGATTACGTTGAAAGCCAACGATCCTGAAGGTATAAAGCAAATCCAGATTAATCCGTCCGCGGGCAGCGGCGAGTTGGTCTGGACCTGCAAGGCGCCGCCAGGCGGTGAGAACATCGCGCAGAACAAAAATGCGACGCTTGGGCCAATGACTCAGAACCTGGCACCGGATTCCAGCGGAAATGTATTAACGAGCATCTTCCTGCTCTACGATGTGGATTTTAAGATGGAGTGTCAGTCAGGCTGGAGCTTTACTTCAGGCAGCGGGACGTTGACAGGCCAGGCGAGCAACTATTTCAGCGGTACGACAACGGCAACGATCTCCTTCAACGTATCGCCTTGAGCCTTCTTCTACGCGATGCCGAAGCAGGGTACGCCCTAATGGAAATCTCTATTACCATAAGCCGAAAATCAATACTTACTGCTGGTCCAATTTACATACACTTCGTTACAAAGTGTCGCGATGTTGCGATACGGTGTAAAAATTCTTGCGAAAAAGAATTGTTCTTGACAGGGTTAAAGGCAAGACTAAATTGCCCTTCATCACCTTTAACTCAGTGTCATTGATTGCGGCAGTTCTTCCCCCAAAGCGGGTCTCCTAAACCTAAAGTTAGACGTCGCAAAGCCCAGCACGTCAATTTAATCGTCGCGCAGCTACGTTGGTGAACTAGTGTACGTGTGAACGTTTGTCACGTACGCGCAACGTCACCTCGAGAGATAGTGTGAGCTTGAGAAGAGCCATGCTCTAAATCAAGCGGACCATTCTCAGAATCGGCAGCAAGCGACAGCTTCAGTTGTTGCATAAGGATTCGTGTGTTCGTTACCCAAGTTAGTTAAGGAGGTAGAACTATGCGTAGGATATCGATGATCATCGTCAGCTTTGCATTCACCGCGCTCGTCGCTCTG
>Ga0207647_10003256_pt1 | contig 12193 bp, 10 predicted proteins | sample KBSCornC2_FD_184295 | JGI IMG/M metagenome (GOLD analysis project Ga0207647, IMG submission 184295) | Corn rhizosphere microbial communities from Kellogg Biological Station, Michigan, USA - C2 (SPAdes) (version 2) | ecosystem: Host-associated > Plants > Roots > Rhizosphere ...
TGATTGATATCGCTACAGATAGAGTTTTCAGATTTTTGAACTGCGTCTGGTCGCGATGATCGTCGCGGTGCGGACGGGGACGAGGGAGTTGCTTTCCGATGATTCCGAATATGAGCGGATCACCCTCTCGCTATGGCGGGAATTGGCCCGAGCCCAGATTGCCCGATACAGCCCGCGCTCCGGGACGCTAGCAGCGACGAACGGATAAAGGCCCTCGATCCCATTGTTGGATGGTGACCAAGATAACGGCCCCCAGGGGAGGCGGCAGATCGCAACTGCCCGCCTCCGATGTCGGCTGTTGCGGTTTACTTGACCCCCGCTCCGTACGCGAGTTCAAGCCTCTCAAATTTCCAGGAAGTCTTGATTGGCGCGGGCGAGCAGATCGCGCATGGCGGCGAGCTTGCTGTTCAGCTCCTCCAGTTCCAGTTCCGTGAATTCCGCGAGGATGATTTCCTTCAGGCGCCCCCGCTTGGGGCTGAGTTCGTCCAGGAGCCCCAGAGTCTTGGCGGTCACGGATAGGCGAACCACCCGTCCGTCCTCGGTCGATGTCCGACGATGCAGCAGGCCCTTCTTCTCCAGAAGCTTCGACTGGGTGGTGACGAAAGAGGGGTCCACGTTGAGTATTTTGGATACGGTCTTTATTGGAAGGCCGCCGCCCCGATCGAGATCCATGAGGGCCATCAGGATGGCCCATTGCGGCGAGCTGATTCCCATCGACTTTGCCAGGACGGCGCGGATTTCCTGAATGTGCAGATGAATCGACGCGATCTCTAACGCCAGGCGCCGGCCGAGGTCCTGATTCTGTGTTGGTTGGATGATTTCATCATTGGCTGCGGAGTCGTCGCCGGGTTTTCCAGTTCTGCGAGGCACTTCATCGGGCTTTCTTGATCGCCGGTTTGCACTGCGGCATCCGCGCAATTTAGGCAATAAAATCATCGAAGTATTGCGTGCGCATATCGCCACACCTCAAAAATCTGTGAGGAACCAGGTGTTGCTACGGAGACACACGGGCCGCGCAATCAAATGCCTAAGCCAATAAAGTATTTTGATTAGGGAACGGGCACATGCATAGTTTGCCCGACGACTGGGGGGCCCTGGATCGTCCCCGTTTATTGGTTCGCTTAATTCCCTCGCGCTGGACGCGGGAGTGTCGGAGGCGCGAAGCAACTGAGCGGGCTTTTTTTCGGGGGACATGGAACCGAGCCACTGGCGTTTCTGCAAGTGGAACCGACCTGCCCACTAGAGCAAACTTGGAGGTTAACACATGAAGATGGTTAAGAGCCTTATCCTCGGCTCAGCGGCAGGTCTGCTCGCTGTGGGCGGAGCGCAGGCAGCCGATCTTCCCGTCAAGGCCAAGCCGGTCGAGTACGTGAAGATCTGTTCGCTTTATGGCGCCGGTTTCTTTTACATTCCGGGTACCGATAGCTGCCTGAAGATCGGCGGCTATATGTGGTATGAAGCGGAATTCGGGCCGGGCACCCGTGGCAGCCACATTCCGGGGTTCAGCGGCAGCGCCGGTATTGGAACGCGCGACAACGATCAGTTCTTCCAGCGCGCTCGTACCAACATCAACTTCGATGTCCGCCAGCAGACCGAATACGGCGTGCTGCGTGCGTTCACGAACCTGGACTTCTTCTTCAACACGTCGAATGGCGCGGCCATCTACAACGTGGGCCTCACCAACAACAACTACGGCAACATTCCGGCGTTCATCTTTGTCCAGTTCGCGGGCTTCACGCTGGGTAAGGCCACCCCGGTCACCTCGGTGCCGTGGTCAGTCGCCGGCGGCTATGGCTTCACCGCCGACCTGTTCGGTTACTCCAACTCGACCGGCGCGCAGATCGGCCAGTTGCAGGCTGTTTACACCGCTGATCTCGGCAACGGGCTGACCATCACCGGTGGTATCGCCGACGCGACCTACAGCCACGCCGCTGTGTTCGATGCGGGTAACATTGCCGCGGCTGGAACCACCAACGCGGTCGGTGGTCCGTTCGGCCTTTCGGCGGGAACCAGCTCGCAATATGGCCAATACGTGCCTGACTTCGTCGGCAACATCACGTTGAACCAGGCCTGGGGCGGATTGTACGTCGGCGGTCTCGTTCACGACATGAACGCCACCTACTACAACAATGGCAGTGCTGCCACGACCACCTTTGCCAACGGACGTCCTGACGACGCCTGGGGTTGGGGTGTTGAGGGAAGCATCCAGATCAAGAACATCCCGACCGGCACGGGTGACCAGGCTTTTGTCACCGCCACCTATGCCGACGGCCTGATCCACGTCTCCGGTACTCCGGCCCCGACCCCGACGCTGTTCGGTCTCCGTGGCTATGACAATCCGCAGACGGTGGCGGGTGCCACATGGGGTGGTGTCGGCTGGGGCCAGCTCTTCGACGGTGTCTTCTCGTCGGGCGGCCAGATCCAGAAGACCAAGAGCTGGGGCATTCAGGGTGCGTTCGATCACTGGTGGGTTCCAGGCACCTGGCGCACCTCGATCTTCGGTGGCTATTCGTCATTCCACTACAACGACGTCGCTACCGCTACGCTCTGTGCCTCCGCCATCAAGGCCGGCTTGACCAACGTCGGCGGCGTGGGTGCTGTGAACTGTAACTTCGACGTCAAGGCCAGCCAGATCGGCTCCCGCACGTCCTGGTTCCCGGTCAAGAACCTGCAGCTCGATGTGGAAGTTATGTGGTCGCACTTCGATCTGGGGCTGTCCGGCCACGGCAACCTCTACAACAATGCCGCTGCAACGGCCTTCATGCCTGCTGGCACCTACGGTCTGGTCAATCAGAACGTAATCAGCGGCGCCTTCCGTGCGCAGCGCGCCTTCTGATCGTCTGACGACGGCAGAAATCAACATTTGAGAAACCCCGGCGGGCAACCGCCGGGGTTTTTCTTTTTGATAAGTAGGTGTTGGAGCCGTCAGTGCCGGGCAGAAGCGCATCTTCCCGCAGATGTCCCGGCCATCCACGTTCTGCAGAATTACGTTATGCGGACGGGATTGTTTGCTTCTTGAGTATCGCCCGAAACGGCATCCTTTACGTCGGTGCCACACGTAATCTCGCGCGCCGAGTTTACGAGCACCGGAATCGTCTGTTGCTGGATTCACAAGACGCTATTCACTGAAGCGTCTCGGTTGAGAGCCTTTGGCCAGAATACGCGGATGGCCGGGAAAACCCGGCGATGACGGTGCTGCATGACAATTCCGCGCCAGCTACTCCGTCACCGTGCCCCGATGCAGATCGGCCTCGATCTGCAGCTTTGTGCCGCCGCCGAACCGGGCGCGATAGACCTGCAGGTTCTCCATGATGCGCTGGACGTAATTGCGCGTTTCCGAGAACGGAATCAATTCCACCCAGTCGACGGCATCGACACTGGGGTCTCTGGGATCGCCGTAGCGGTCGATCCATTTTTTGACGCTGCCGCGGCCCGCATTGTAGGCGGCAAAGGTCATGATGTAGGAGCCGCGGTAATCCTCGATCAGTCCCCCGAGCTCGGCCGCGCCAAGGGTGGCGTTATAGACCGGATCGGTCTTGAGGCGGGCGAGATCGAAAGTGGCGCCGTACTTCTTGCAGACATATCGTCCGGCATCCGGCGTCACCTGCATCAGTCCGTAAGCATTGGCAGGCGAAACCACCGCGGGATTGAATGCGCTTTCCTGGCGAGCGATGGCGTAAATGATGCTTTTCTCAACCTCTGGCCCAATGGAGCGGAAAGGTGGAATGCCGTTGACCGGATAGGCGTAGAAATCAAACGGCAGCCCGCGATTGAGTGCGGACTTGCCGAGCAGCAACATCCCACGGGCATCGCCATAGCGCGACGTTAATTCACCTAAGCCGACGAGCACGTCGGGGTCGCCATTATCGCCCATGTCAGCGAGGATCGGGATCGCGAGCTCGCCCTCCTCGAGTGCGTAAAGCAGCTGCACCGCGCGGACGACTTCGAGCCGCTCGACACCACGTCCGCGAGCGGTGGGCGCTTCCTCCAGCTCGATCTGCGGCAATCCAAGCTTGGCGCGCGCCAGCTGGCCGTAATAGCTGGTCGATTGTTCCGCGGCGGCCGCATAGGCGTTACGCGCCCCCTGCGTTCGGCCCATGGCTTCTGCCGCGCGACCCTGCCAATATCCGGCACGGGCCAGCGCCGTTGGGTTGGCGCTACCGACCCCGATCCGCGCAAAATGTTCGGCGGCCGTGGCTGGATCGGAAAGAAAGCGCAAGGCGATCCAGCCGGCGGTGAATTCCTGTTCGGTCTTGTAGATGTCGCGTGCCGGCAATGCGGCATCGCGCGCGATCAGATAGGCGGTGCGCCGCTCGCCGACATCGAGCATCTTGCGCGACAACAGCCGCCGCTCGATCCACCATTCGTCGACATTGTAGAGCCGGGAGGGATCCTTGGCCGCGGCAAGCATCAGTTGCGCGGCCTCGGCGAATTTTTCCTCGCGGCGAAGCAACTGGATGCGGCTGAACATATAGCCGGGATCGCTGTGCAGTTCGCGCGGAACGGCCTCCAGCAGGGCGCGGGTGTTTGAGGCCTTGCGATAGGCGGCGATGCGCGCCTTGGCGAGGGCGAGCTGGCCGCCGCCCAGCCGCTTGGCGGCGCGCAATGCGGCCTCGTGCTCGGCGCCATACAACAGCCAGTCCATGCGCGCCTTATGGTCGCCTGCGGTCAGCAGCGAGCCGAACAGATCAAGCGCGGCCTCCTCGGTATCGCCCGACATCGTGTCGCCGCGCCAGGCCTCGCGGACCAGCCGCTCGGCGCCACCACGGTCGCCGCGCGCGAGCAGCGCCTTGGCGAGCGCGAACCGCCCCTTGGCTGAAAGAGGGGATTGGCCCTCAAACCATTTCAGGACCGTTGCGTCGTCGCGATGATCGTCCCACAGCGCCGCCTCAATCCGGCGACGCAAGAAGGTCTGCGACGGCCAGCTGGGATTGGCCGCCAGAAAGGCTGCGTAACGTTCGACCGAGGCGCCGTTGTCTTCGCTCCGCAGGATGATCCATTCGGCGAGCTTCTGCGCGAGCGGATCGGAAATTGCCGCTTCGGCCTGCGTCGCATCACCCGGCTTGCGGTTTCGCACCAGCTCAATGACGTTTTCCAGCGCCTGCATGTCGGCCTGGGAGGTGGAAGAGGTCGCGGCCATCGCCGGCGGCGGGCTCTGCTTTCGGGCTGCAGGAGGCAGGACCGCGTGCCGCCTTGTCGCAGCATCGAGGGCCGGGGCAGCGACAGGGTTCACCGGAGCGACATGCGCGGATTTTGGCGCAGGCTTGTTTACGCCAGAAGCCTTTGGCGTCGCCGACTGCGAAGCCTGATCTCTCGACGGAGACGGCGCTTGCGGCGCAGTTTTGGGTGAGGTTGAGGCTGTATTGGGCGCGGCGGCTTTGGGCGAAGGGACTTTGGACAGATCGGCCCTGGGCAGGTCGGTCTTAGGCACATTGGCTTTGGGAGACGCGTTAGCCGAGGAAGCTTTTGGCTGCGAGCTCTTCGACGAAGATGCCTGCGCAGGTGAAGTTTTGGATGATGAGGGCTTTGCAGAGGGTGTCGATGGTAAAGGCTTTGTCGTTGAAGCCTTGCGGTCGGAATCCTTGGAGTTTGAAGTCTTGGAGCTTGTGGTCTTAGAGCTTGATGCCCTGGATTTTGAACTCTCGGATTTTGAACTCTCGGGTTTAGAAGTTTTGGACGGTGTCGCGCCGGACTCCGCCTTGGGGGGAGTTTCAGCAGCCGCGAGTGCCCGCGGGGTCCCTGCAACGGCCAAGGTGACGGCGAGACCGACGCTTGTCAGTAGCGCGGTCGTCCGCAGGGCAGAGGCGCGAAGGGCATCCAGCACGGCATTCCCTGTAGGGCGAATCATATCGAGGACGGATTTCCTTCGTTCTATTTGAACGAATAAATGGAAAAAATACTAAAACGGCGGCTGAGGCGTTACATTTTGGCCTCGGGGCTCAGGCTCGCGGGCCAGGAGCCTGGATTCAGGAGACCTGAATTCAGGAGACCTGGATCAATGCCGCGTTCCGCTAGCTTGCCACCGCGGCAATATCACGGCAGCACAGGCCGCCGGATCCCGGCCCCCAATCCTGGCTGCAGGGAGACCTTTCACTGCAAAGTCAGAAACGATATGTTTCGGGCCGCAAATTTGCCCAATCGCGTGCGTTCGGAGAAAGCCATGGCCGCCAAGACAAAGTTCCGGGGATCATTTACGGCCTTGGCGACCCCCTTCAAAAACGGCGAACCGGATGAAGGGGCTTTTCGCGCCCTGACAAGTTGGCAGATTGCCGAGGGAACCCACGGGCTGGTGCCGGTTGGGACCACCGGGGAAAGCCCCACGCTCAGCCACGACGAACACAAGCGGATCGTGGAATGGTGCATCGACGAGGCCAAGGGGCGGGTGCCGGTGATTGCCGGAGCCGGTTCCAACTCGACCCGCGAGGCCATCGAGCTTGCCGAGCATGCCGAAAAGGCGGGGGCCAGCGGCGTGCTGGTCGTGACGCCCTACTATAACAAGCCGACCCAGGAAGGCATGTACCAGCACTTCAAGGCGATCAATGACGCGATTGGGATTCCGATCATCATCTATAACATTCCTTCGCGATCGGTCATCGACATGTCGGTCGAGACCATGGCGCGGTTGTTCGAATTGAAAAACATCACCGGCGTCAAGGACGCAACCGCCAACATCGTGCGGGTGTCCCAGCAACGGGCAGCGATGGGAGAGGATCTGAACCAACTCTCCGGAGAAGACGCCACCGTGCTCGGTTACATGGCCAATGGGGGGCATGGCTGCATCTCCGTGACCTCCAACGTGGCGCCCCGGCTCTGTTCGGAATTCCATGTCGCCTGGCAGAAGGGCGATGCGGCCACCGCGCTCCGACTCCATGACAAGCTGATGCCGCTGCATCTTAACCTGTTCATGGAATCCAATCCGGGTCCGGTGAAGTATGCATTGTCGCTCCTCGGCAAGATCGAGGACAGTTTGCGGCTGCCGATGGTGCCGGTCTCCGAGCCAACCCGGGTCGCGGTGCGCAAGGCCATGGTGCATGCCGGGCTAATCAACTGACGTGCCGGCTGGTTGGTGCTGTAAGGTTGCGCCTCGCGCGTGATCGACAAGCAGGGGCTTTCAATGCTCAAGGAGTTCCGTGAATTCGCCATGAAGGGCAATGTCGTGGATCTCGCCGTCGGCGTGATCATCGGCACGACCTTCGGCGCCATTGTGACCTCGCTGGTCGGTGACGTCATAATGCCGATTATTGGCGCCATTACTGGCGGGCTCGACTTTTCGAACTATTTCATTGGCCTTTCCAATGCGGTCACGGCCAATACCCTTGCGGAAGCCAAAAAGCAGGGCGCGGTTCTGGCGTGGGGGAATTTCATTACCGTTACGCTGAATTTCGTTATCATCGCCTTCGTGCTGTTCATGGTGATCCGCGCGATGAATCAGTTGAAGCGCAAGGACGAAGCCCCGCCCGCGCCGCCCAAGCCGACGCGACAGGAAGAATTGCTTACGGAAATTCGCGATCTTCTCAGGAAGGCCTGAAAGAGCGCGCTGTCTCTGAGCCAGTACTGGAATTGACGCTGCCATGGCCGAAAAAAACGAACGCGCGATCAGGGTGGTCGCCGAAAACCGCAAGGCCCGGTTCAACTATGCCATCGAGGATACCGTCGAGGCCGGGATTTCGCTGACGGGAACCGAGGTCAAGTCGGTTCGCGGCGGGAAAAGCACGATCGCCGAATCCTACGCCGACAGCAAGGACGGCGAGATCTGGCTGATCAACGCCAATATCCCGGAATATCTGCAGGCCAACCGGTTCAATCACGAGCCGAAGCGACCGCGCAAGCTGTTACTGCACCGCAAGCAGATCAACCGGCTGATCGGAGCGGTCGATCGGGATGGAATGACGCTGATCCCGCTGAAACTCTATTTCAACGAACGGGGTCGCGCCAAACTGCTGTTGGCAATCGCCAAGGGCAAAAAATTGCATGACAAGCGCGAAAGCGAAAAGAAACGCGACTGGGGCCGCGAGAAGGGTCGCCTGTTGCGCGCGCGCGGGTAAGCGGAGAATTCTTTGAACCAGCGCAATCTGCTTGAGGTGGACTGGAGCCAGATTCCAGCGCCCGTAGATGACGGGGCGGCGGCGCATCTTCCGGGCAAGGTGCTTCCCGCCATCGACCTCGTCGCTACCGACGATACCTCGGTGACATTATCGATGCTGCCCGGGCGAACCGTGTTGTTTGCCTATCCGCGCACCGGCGAACCCGGCAAGATCGGGCTTGTCGAGGATTGGGACCTGATACCGGGTGCGCGGGGTTGCACGCCGCAAACCTGTGCGTTTCGCGACTTGTTTGCGGAGCTCAAGGCCGCTGGCGCCCGTCAGGTCTTTGGTCTCTCCACCCAAAGCAATGCCTATCAGGCTGAAATGGCCGCGCGGCTGCATTTGCCGTTTCCCGTTCTGTCCGATGAGAAACTGAGATTGACCCGGGCGCTAAGCCTGCCAACGATGGAAGTGGCAGGCCTGACGCTGATCAAGCGGATGGCGCTTATTATCGATAATGGACGTATCGGCCACGTGTTTTATCCGGTGTTTCCGCCTGATCGGAACGCCGGCGAGGTGCTGGCCTGGTTGAGAGCGCATCCGGTCGGCCGTAACGACCGGGGAGACGCTCGCAAGAGGTCGAACGCCGCATCGTGAGCGGTTTCGCGCCAATGAATCGCGCCAGTGCTAGTACCGCATTTGACGAGCCTGCACCACCTGCGGCGATTTCTTCCAGGCCCGATGCATAAAGTTGCTAGTGCCGATAACTTTCCGAAGTTCGTGTGAGATGTCGCAGTTGACGAACTTCGGAAAGTCGGCACTAGGGCTGATCGAGGTCCGCGCGAACCTTGGCAAACACGCTGCGAAACATTTCAGGTGTCAGCACGCGGGTATTGGTGTTGTAGCGGGAGCAATGATAGCTGTCGTAGAGCGCCAGCGAACCGATCCGGTGGACGGCACCATGGGCGAAGGGCGCGGCGGAAGCCTTGATGCCTAGCGCCCGCAGCGTTGAATCGTGAGCGATCCGGCCGAGCGGCACGATCGCACGCAACGCGGGCATGGACTTGATGGTCGCGGTCAGGAACGACCGGCAATTGTTGATCTCGGCCGGCAGCGGCTTGTTGAGCGGCGGCACGCAGCGCACGGCATTGCTGATGCGGCAATTCACCAGCTGCAGGCCGTCGTCGGGCCGGGCGAGGTAATCGCCCCGGGCAAAGCCATATTGGAGAAGCGTGCCGTAGAGCAGATCGCCGGCATAATCGCCGGTAAACGGCCGTCCGGTGCGGTTGGCGCCCTGCAGGCCCGGCGCCAGTCCCACAATCAGGAGCGCGGCGTCCATTTCGCCGAAAGACGGCACGGGCGCATTGAACCAGCCGGGCTCCTTGTCGCGCGCCTGCTTTCGAAACCCGACGAGGCGCGGACAGAGCGGGCATTCCCGGCCGGGCTCATCCGCAACATGGGTGAGGCCGGGGGATGCCGCCCTCACTTTTTCAATCGTCGAACTCGTCTTCATCGCCCCTCGGCGCCACGGTGGTCGCGCGCTGCAGGAACTGCGGCGCGTGATGGCGCGGCTCGCGCGACACCGGACGTTCGGAGGGATCGCGGCCGAGCTTGGATTGCAGCTCCGCCAGATCTGTAAAGACATCGGCCTGTCGCCGCAACTCGTCGGCGATCATGGGGGGCTGGCTGGCAATCGTCGAGACCACGGTCACCCGCACACCGCGCCGCTGAACGGCTTCGACCAGCGAACGGAAATCACCATCGCCTGAGAACAGGACGATCTGATCGACATGCTCGGCCAGCTCCATGGCGTCCACCGCCAGTTCGATGTCCATGTTGCCCTTGACCTTGCGTCGGCCGCTGGCGTCGATGAATTCCTTGGTCGCCTTGGTAACGACCGTGTAGCCGTTGTAGTCCAGCCAGTCGATCAAGGGGCGAATCGATGAGTACTCCTGGTCCTCGATGATGGCGGTGTAATAGAAGGCGCGAACCAGGGTTCCCCGGCTCTGAAACTCCTTGAGCAGCCGCTTGTAATCAATATCGAAGCCTAAGGTTTTTGCCGTCGCATAAAGGTTGGCACCATCAATGAAGAGCGCAATCTTGTTAGTGGACGAGGGAGACATTCACGTTTTCTCGCTTTTTGTTGTTGGTATGCGTTTTGGCGCGGCGACATTGGTCGCGCGGTTCGGAAGCCGATCGATCGCTCTTGCTCGGGAGGTCCGTTCTGGACAGCTGCTCCCGGCAAGGGGCAAATCCGCTCCGCAGACGATGACCCGCGTGTCAGATCAGCCGGATGGCAACCGACAATAGTGAGGACGCATTTGAGCGTTTTCTTGTCCGAATAGCCGATTTCTGCCATTTGTATTCAATTCGGTCGTTCGGGGAAGGCCCAGGACCGGGTCCGTGGGCACCCGGCCCCGCGTAATTTGTCCTTGCGAAAGGGGACCGACCCCTATACCAAACGGCCAAATCCAGAGATTTGGCCCCCTGAACGGAGCGACAGTCCATGGCGCGCGTTACCGTCGAAGATTGCATTGATAAGGTCGATAACCGGTTCGATTTGGTCCTTTTGGCCGCCCATCGCGCGCGGATGATCTCCTCGGGATCCCAACTGACGGTCGATCGGGACAACGACAAGAACCCGGTGGTCTCGCTGCGCGAGATCGCGGATTCGACCATTTCCCCGGAAGACCTGCGGGAGGAACTGGTGCATTCGCTGCAGAAGTTTGTCGAGGTGGATGAGCCGGAGCCCGACACTGTCCCGCTGATCGGGTCCGCGGGAGCCAGTGTCGATGCCGACGACACCGAAGTGGCGATGGAACGGATGACCGAGGAAGAGCTGCTCAAGGGGCTTGAGGGGCTGGCGCCGCCTGAAGAGCAGCCTGAGGAAGACGAATAGGCAATTGAAGCTTTAACCGCTTCATCTTCAAAGGCCCGGCTCCGCCGGGCCTTTTTGCGTTATCGGGTCTTTTTTAACATTACGATGCGACCCTTCTTGTTATGGTGTTCCTATCCTGGGTCAGAAGCGTCACAATGTTGGCGTTTAATCGGTCGGCGCGAGCGAATTTTCACGTCGATTTGGCTTTGATCCACCGTTCAAAAACAAGAAGATGACGGGTCTATCAACCCGTTTGTGAGGTAGAGAATGGCGTATAAGCGCCGGCGACCGCTACAGATGCAGGCTGCGATCAATTCGGTCGCAGAGGCATCGTCGGCTGCCGGCACGCCGCGGACCAGATCGCCCAGGCCGCGCATGATGCGGCAGTACGATCTGGTTGATCGGGTCAGGTCCTACAATCCCGATACCAACGAGGATCTGCTCAACCGCGCCTATGTCTACGCGATGAAGGCGCATGGCGCGCAGACCCGTGCCTCCGGCGACCCCTATTTTTCACATCCGCTCGAGGTCGCCGCCATCCTGACCGACCTCAAGCTCGATGATGCCACCATCGTGGCGGCGCTGCTGCACGACACCATCGAGGATACGGAGGCCACCCGCGCTGAAATCGACGCGATCTTCGGTCATGAGATCGGCGCCCTGGTGGAGGGGTTGACCAAGCTGAAGCGGCTGGAGCTGGTATCGCGTGAGGCCAAACAGGCGGAGAATCTCCGTAAGCTCCTGCTGGCCATCGCCGACGATGTTCGCGTGCTCCTGGTTAAGCTCGCTGACCGTTTGCACAACATGCGTACCCTGGAGTTCGTGCCGCCGCAGGCGCGGCGCCGCATCGCCGAGGAGACCCTGGATATCTATGCGCCGTTGGCGGGGCGCATGGGTATGCAGGAAATGCGCGAGGAACTGGAGGATCTGTCGTTCCGCACCCTGGATCCGGAAGCCTATGCCGTGGTCATGCAGCGGCTCGACGCGCTCGCCGAGCGCAACCGAAACCTGATCGGCGAGATCGAAAGCCAGCTTTCCAAGAAGTTGCTGAAAAACGGCTTGCCTGCGCACGTCTATGGCCGCCGCAAACGGCCGTTTTCGATTTGGACCAAGATGGAACGCAAATCGGTCGGCTTCGAGCAGCTTTCCGACATCTTCGGATTTCGCCTGGTCTTGAGAGACGTCGAGGCCTGTTACCGCGCGCTCGGGCTTGTCCACACCACCTGGCCCGTCGTGCCGGGCCGTTTCAAGGATTACATCTCGACCCCGAAGCAGAACGACTACCGCTCGC
>Ga0207647_10003257_pt1 | contig 12190 bp, 19 predicted proteins | sample KBSCornC2_FD_184295 | JGI IMG/M metagenome (GOLD analysis project Ga0207647, IMG submission 184295) | Corn rhizosphere microbial communities from Kellogg Biological Station, Michigan, USA - C2 (SPAdes) (version 2) | ecosystem: Host-associated > Plants > Roots > Rhizosphere ...
CTGCCGAGAGCTTGATCAGGAGGGAAGGCAGCGCATCGTCCAAATGCTTTGGGAAATCGTGCTCGCCGATGGTGTCCTGCATGAATACGAAGCTGATCTCGTTTCGAGGGGGGCGGAGCTGCTTGGCGTTTCCACTCGCGACCGCGTGAGGCTGAAAAAGATCGTTGAGAGTCGGACTCGGTAGTGGGGCTAAACTACCGAAGAACGCAACAGCCCGATTTTAAGGGGCGATAACAGCGCGCTGGCGACGCAGTGGACCTACACAGGACCCGGAGGAGCAACAGCGCCAATCAGCGTTTCCGGCATGGTGTCGATGTAGACCTTTTCGCCACCAACCATGATAACCGTTTGTTACGTCGTCTTGACGCTCAAGGGTGAGCACGTTGTCGAGATTGATAAAGATTGGCATTGGAGGCTTACCGGGACCGGCGTGCCTCCCGCAAAGTGACCAATTAGCCATTGCATCTCGTCCTCTATTTGTCAGGCCAGAAGCTTAGCAGGCCTACTCAATGGCACCGAGCGCATCTGTGTAGCGCCACCACGGCACATCGAGCCAATTCGCGTCTTCGGGGATCAGCGGCGATCTATATCGTCGTAGCCGTGACGGCTGCTGTAAAACATCAGCGCCATAAGACCGCAGCCGATCACGAGCGAAAAAACGATGCCGAGGATCATGGCTATGTAGCCATGGATGCTCATCTCCACGTCAATACTGTTCCAGGCATAAACAGCCCACCAGACCGCAAGGCCCAAAAGGGCGACGAGGAGTAGAAGAACTAAGGCGCTTTTCATGGAATAAGCCGCGGTTGAGCAGGGTCTAACGCAGCGCCCGAGTACCCAGTTCGGACCAGGCGTATTTCTGAGGGCTTTCGCAGCGAATCAACCCACGCATCTGTGTACTTAGTCACGTAACTGGAGGACACGCTCAGCAGCCATCTGTGTACTTTGTCGAGGATCAGGTTCAGTCAACTCAACGAGAACGTGTAGACTGGTTGTGGCATGGAGAACCTCCGCATCCATATCAGCAATCGTGATATTAGCGTGTCGAGAAAAACGTCACGATTTGCACCAAGCTGGCGTACTTTCAAGCCTCCTGCCAACCTGCAACTTTCGCGAGTCCAGTAAATCCGGTTTTCAGATCGCACGGCGTTTGGCCTAGTTCACTCAGGTGGGCCTAATTCATCGCCGTGAAGCGCATTTGCCAGACAAACCTTGGGAGGATTTCGTGTCCGAAGCGGAGAAGCCGCAAAATCGACCTTCAAGCGAGGCAGTCAGCGCGAAGGCCGTTTATGACGACATCGTTCACCGCATCAAGACACTCCAAGCCACGCTAGACCCTGACGAAAAGATTGCGCTTTCAGTGGGCGGCGTTGCCATCGATGCGGTTGGCCTGGGAGGCTCCACGATTTGGTTCCAGGGGCGCAATAATCAGGGCTGCGCTGTAGTCATCGCGCAGCACTACACGCAGGTGACGGTGGTCATGACCGCCGAGCGCCTATATCGGGGTGAAGCTCCCACCCAAATCACTTTCCTCACAGAGTAAGGTGGCATCCGGGTTCTTCGCGCCTGTGAGTGGTACACACGACCGATCCGGCCGTGATCAGAAACCTTCCTGGCGGTGGTGGCTTCCGCCGCGGCGGTGGCCCCGGCGGTGGTCCTGGCGGCATCGTATGGTGGCAATCGACATCTGCACGCCCAAGGATAGGTCCAACAGCGGTATTAGAAGGCTTTAGTCACCCTCGATGTGGTTGAGTTCGGCCGATTGAATGCTCATGCCTGCGTCCCTCAATGCGGCTGACACAGATTGGTCGAGACCTTGGGAGGTGCGGGACAGAGCGGCTAGTCCCGGTCGCTGGTAATAGCCTGTCTCAATGTAGCGGGACCGTCTTATCGACTCTTTCTCAGTGAGGACCGCGGCAATGTCCCTTCCCGAGCGAGAGCCCGCGAGAAGACGCTTCATCAACAAGACTTTTAAAGTCGTGGCCAAAAGTGGTTCTGACCTGCTCAATGCCAACCCCGCGCAGCCGGAGAAAGGCCTTGAGGTATAGCTCGATGGCATGGGCGAGGAGGAGGGTGACGGGCGCGTCGGGATGGGTCACCTTCGCTCTCGCATGGTGCAATAGCACGGCAGATTGCCAGTATGTGCGAGCGTAGTTGAAGCGCCCGAGCGGGGTTGTCCGGTCGTCGTCGCTCATCTCAGACCGCGCCGATCCATTGCCTGAATACGTTCCTGAAGTTGCTGCGCAAACTTTAGCTCGCTCGGATGATCTAGCTCCTGAATGCGATCCTTGAGCTTTGCTCTCAGCGAGCGACGGCGAGGATATGCAAGGGCTGCGTTGAATAAGACACCACAAGCAGTAGTTAGAAGCTGGAAGGGGACCCAGGCCGTCTGCTTGCAAGCAGTGATCAAGGCTTGGCGCCTGAGACGACGCTCACATCCTTTAATCGCTTCTGTGTAAAGTTCCTGATGCTGCCCGAGCCATTGCTGGTGCTTGTCCAATTCCGTCCGTGCTGTGACGGCTGCTGCTTTCGCCTGCTCGACAGCCGCTCTGGCGACGGGCAGTTCCTCATCAGCCAAGTCGATCAAATCCATAAAATGGATTGCATCAGCGAGGTGACTTCTATCGGGGTCTTTAGGCAAAGGATGCCTCCACCAGGTTCCGACGTGACCCTCGAACACAGATGCCTGGCATCTAGCGCGTCGGAAGCCGACCCGGAGTGACTCTAGTGGATATTTAGAAGGCCCTCGGGAAGCAGGGGACGCATCTCTAATGCCAAATATCCCGCTTTGGTCACAGTAGCCCGCAGTCGCCGATCGTTGCTGGGGCTAATGGTGACGAAGCCATGATTTGCAAGGCTAGCGAGTATCCAGTTTAGAGAGGCCAGTTCTAATCCTCCTTGCGCTGCGGCGCGCAAAAGTTCCAACTCCTCTTCGCCCATTACCCGCACGCGGTAATCCTGTTCAGGCGTGAGGGCTGAGTGCTGGTCTGCCCTTGTATGTCTTTTAAGCGAAGTGCTGGGGCCAAGACCAACTTGTATGTGAGGACGAAGAGCCATTTGGGGCCTCCGCGCCTATAACGACTTTTAAGCATGAAAAGTTCAATGCAGCGTGCACGGTCGTTTAAGCTTTAATTCAGGCCCAAGCGGCATCCTGCCCGGATGTCTCTCAAGGCAGAACAGTACTCCCAAATCGTTAGGATGGCGCTATCGACCGCTGACATTGCTCTGGCGTGGCCCTGCATTTACCGATGACGCAGCTGTGCTCACCGCCCTATTCGGACTCACCTCACACATCAAGCCTGTCCATCGTGCGGCAGCAGCAAGAGCGCTTGGCAGGGACATAACGAAGACTGGAGAATAAGCAGTCTCTGGTTAAGGCTCGGAGCTATCTCTTCTCGCGCTTGCTGGCTCTGCTGGTTGACTTTGCAGGGCCCTTGGAGCCAACCTTCGTCTTGCCGCTTCCGGCTTCGACCGCTGCCCGGCGCGTTTCCGCATTGCGTGTTAGCGCCGCCAGCCGTGCCTTATGTGCCGCTCTACGCTGGCTTGCTCGACGCTTCATCTCCCTCGCTTTGTGCGCACCCCGCATAGCGGTCCTCCATAGAGCATCGGCGTTATAGGCGAGAGCACCTTCTCTGCCGCACCCTTGACGCTGGTGCGTGCTCTGAGCCACTTCGATTAAAGAGGTCTGTCTATGTCACTCTCAATGTATCAGGCTTCCGTGCCTGCATTTGTCCAAATGCTAAATAACCTCTCTGCAATCTTGGACAAGGCCGAGGCCTATGCCAAGAACCGCAAGATCGATCCAGAAGTCTTGCTGAATTACCGGCTTGCCGCTGACATGCTTCCGTTCATTCGTCAGGTCCAGATTGCAGCCAATCTTGCTAAGGGGGCCGTTGCGTGGCTCGCGGGTGTTGAAGTGCCAAAACACGATGACACTGAGAAGACCTTTGCAGATCTCAAGGCGCGGCTCGACAAGACGGTGATGTTCGTGCAATCCGTACAACCCAATGACATTGAGGGCTCTGAGGATCGTGAAATCAACCTCACGCTCGGTGAACACACAATGAGTTTTAAGGGCCAGCCTTATCTAGTGCATTTCGTGATGCCCAACTTCTATTTCCATTGCACCACCGCTTACAACATTCTGCGCCATTGCGGTGTAGAATTGGGCAAGCGGGACTTCATTGGCGCTATTTGATCGGGAATGTCCCACGCTGTGGAGGAGAGACGTGCCGACCTACCAGTATCGCTGCAGAGAATGCGGTAAGTCGTTCGAGCGCACCGAAACCATCAGCGAGCACGAGGCAGCGAAGGTAAGGTGTCCGAAATGCAACAGCAAAAAGGTGACCCAGCTACCCGGTCGCGTTAACGTCGTGACAGCCAAAAAGAGCTAGGGGTTATCGATCCCGTTCTGAAAGCTTTTCCCTGACGTTCTCGGGCAACAAAAGGCCCTCCGATGAGGGGAGGGCCTTTTGTTGGTCTCCTACTTCTTCTGCCTACCCAGGATGTTTCTTAGAGTAGTAGGCCTGTGCCTTGGCGAGATTGCCCGAAGGGTCTGCCATGAACTGGGTCAGAGCAGACTGGCTGCCGAAGCAGTAGGTCTTACCTTGAATTTGCGAGTTAACGGAGCAGTCCGTCTTTATGTCCTTGCCGCTTGCGAGACCCATCGTGCACATGTTGTCGTACTCGCCGGTCACGGCAAGAGCTTCAGTGGCCATGCCGATTAAGAAAGCGCCCGCGAGGGCAGAACTGATATACGTTTTCATGTTCATCTCCTGTCAGTGGGATCTGCGGCGATCCTTCAGAATACAATTGTACGCTTAGTTGGTTCCTCCGTCAGTTATACAAGTCAGGTACTCGTGACGGTTGTTAGGCCCGAAGGCACGACGAGGATCATGACGTTCCACTCCACGGGCGGTGGGACACTCGCGCCAGAAAGCATCGCCGAGTAACTCCATGGGCGAAGCATCCGGAACCCTCGTGCTGATGTTGCAATGCGAGACTGCGATTCGCTTCACATCCCGCAACAGTGTACAGTGCGCAAATCGAGATCGTCAGCATAAACTGGGGACGATGATCCTGAGCCACTCCTAACGGGGGAGGTGAGGTCATGCCCCTCAACGAAATTCCGAGACATTTCAATCCTGAGACCCGCAACTTGATAGAGGCTGCGCTGGAAGATGCGTGGCAGGAATTAAACAAGGACGGCGATCATCATATAGGCCATCGACCAATCCGGGAACTGCCGCGCAGCCAGCGGTTCACTCAAGAGAAGCAGCAAGTCCTTGTGACGCGGGTCGTGGTTAAGGGTCTCGTAGAGGCGCTCGACGTCGGCGCGAGGACCTTCGAGCACCTGGGAAAAATTGGTATCGCTGAAGAGAAGCGCTCCGGTGATCTCGGCGGCCTCGTTGTTACGGCGTGATACGAATAGGATCTGCTCGATCTGCTCGCGTGCCAATCAGGCTCATCGCTTAAGAGTGACGTGCTCGCATAGACGAGACGGAAAAGTGACATGTCGTGACCTCGCAAAGCACCATGGCGCCGACTTGTCGGTGTAGCCGCTTATGACCCAAAGCCGAAGTTTCGCAACATATAGAAGGTTGTTCAGACGAGATCCACGCGCGTTCCATAAGAGATCCGCTGGCTCGAAGTGTTCTTCAGGGTGCGATAGGATCTGGTTGGCGTGTTCGACGGTGCTCAAGGATCCGCTCGATCGCTAAACCTCATCACCAACTTTTGAAGGAAGCTACATGGGCAACCCAGGCAACGATCGCCGTATCGACAATATTGAGTTCGCCGTCAGCGACATCGCGCGCTCGCGTGAGTTCTATGGCAAGGCCTTCGGCTGGACCTTTACGGACTATGGCCCGACCTATTGCGAGTTCAGCGATGGGAGGTTGACCGGCGGCCTCGCCAAAGGCAGCCTGATGAACCCTGGCGGACCGCTGGTCATCCTCTATGCCGAGGACTTGGGCGAGACGCAGCGCCGCCTCGAAGAAGTCGGTGCAAGGATCGTCAAACCGGTTTTTGCCTTTCCCGGCGGCCGACGCTTTCATTTTCATGACTTGGATGGATACGAACTCGCCGTATGGTCCGACAAGTAGGACGCGCTCGGGGAAGAAGCTAAGGGCTGTTCTTGGCACTTAGCGGACATCGCAACAGTGTCGTCCGATGTTCGCTTTTGGGGTCACTTCGGACGTCAAGTATCGAGTTTCAACTTTGGCCTTCTAAGAACACCTTTTTGGCGCCCGAGAAGTTGAAACTATCATTGATTTCATTCACGAACCCCCGGGCCTCTCACGTCAGAAACAGGGGTTCGAACCCCCTACGGGGCGCCAATGAATTCAGGGACTAAGCTTCGGCTGCGATTTTATGGGGCAGGCCGAGCAAATATCGGGGCAAATCATAACGGGCAACTTCGCCGCCACCAGTGGAATGATGCTTAAGCGAAGTGCGCCTGACCCCCCCAAAATTTGGAAATAACGCATGTTGTCGCGTCTACTTAGCAGCAAGCCGACATTATTGCCTCGGCGCGTTCAGTCCTAGAGCTGACTGGGCGCTTCAGGGCTGCCAATGACCGTAATCAAGAACGGCATACCAAAAGAAAGGCTAATCGCTCGAATTGTCCGCTTCTGGCACTAAGCAGACATGCCCAATGCGCCGACGAATGCCTGCTTCTGGGGGCAAAGCGGACATTGACCAAACGTTGCCTACCAATCTCGATTTATGAGTACACGGCCTAGTTTCTGGTTAGATCGATCGACACGCCTTTGAGCGCAATTCCTTGTGTCGAGATTGAAACGCTCTGGCGCGAGGCACCGAACGATACCAGCATGGACCCGGTCACGCCCCCGCTAATCGCGAGGTTGATATTTCCGCTGGTCGCCTGTCCGGAGGCGGTTCCTTCAGCATTGTAGGTGCGCTCTTCCCAGGTGCCGTTGATGCGTCCGCCGCTTTGGCTGAGCTTGCTTCTAAATTCGATATTCGAGATCTCGCTTTGGCAGCGGATGGCCACGCCGAGGCGCGAGCCTCCACCGGTGTAATAGGCATTGCATTTGAGCCGCTCGGTCTTTCCTTCGCTAAGTTCCATCTGCCCGCCTCCTCGCCACGAGCCGAGAAGCTCGTCGAAGATATTGCCGGTATCGGCCTTGGTACCGTTCGTCGAGACGTACATCAGGGCCGCCGTTATGGTGATGGGAGCCAAGAGCCGCTTGAGTGCGCAGCGAAGCATTGATGTTATGGGGTCTCACTTATCGGCAATGGTGGTTGAGCTTAAAGCCGCCTTGGTTAAGCAAAAGGAAACGGCCACGCTACGTCCAAAGCGGACATCCAGACAGATTTTTGCTGATCGCGTTCGGATACGTCCACTATTGGCACATAGGGGACATTGATAGCGGCTCTGAGCATGTCCGCTGTTGAGGGTAAAGCGGACATGGCGGGTCCGCATCCGGAATGTCCGCTACTGACCCAAAGCCAACATAGCGGACATCTCCAAAGCCCAACCTCTAGCGGTGCACACTCTTCTGAAAAAACAAGCCTTGCAAGTCAATCTGGGTTTAGCCGACTCTGCCGCCCAGAGGCGAGGTGGACTGCACATCGCAGGGTCTTAGGAAAGCGCAGGATGAAGCCCAGGTCTCACTTAGGGTGAGGCGAAGATTGCATCTTCTTATTGAGCTTTACTAAGATGTTGAAGTGGGTGGAGCAGTGGCTGCGGACCGTGCCTAGACCATCCGTGAGTCTGCGGCCTCCCGCTCACCATGGCTGTACGGCTACCGCTGCTAAGTCGCTGGCCTGAATTGAGCTGAGCAGAAGGATAGGCGGTCTCTGCGCTGCAGAGCAAAGGAGCAGAGACAACTATGGCCTCTTCTGCAGGTTAGCGCTTTCTATTAACGACGCCAGCATAGATCCAACCCTTTTGCGACGTCGGGGGATTAGTTACTTCCACCCATCCGGGTCTCCTACTGATAACGCGGAGCTTGGTACCCTTCGCAATCACACCCACGACCGATGCTGTCGCTTTGGGTTCCTTGCGAAGATCCGCTGATGCGGAAGATTTGATCCAGCTAGTATCAACTTCGTCACTTGCGGTCATTGCCGGATGCTTGGTTGGCAGTGATACCGTATCTTGCGCCGCCGACGCTATTGCGGCGTCTAAGTTGCCGGCCTTCCCTTGCCTCTCTTGCATAAGCTCCGGGCTTGAGTGATCCCAATGCTCCCCCTGTATCAACTGAGTTTTGACTGCATAAACGGGGATGTTTGCCGTCACATTGAGCAGGGTCGTGGCGGTAGCGAGGACTCCGCCAGTTGGCTCAACGAGCTGTATCATGAGTTTGGTATCTCTATCGACAGCATTGGGCACCGCGAGATGCACGTCGCCGATCTCGTCGGGTCTGAAATTCCATTCTGTTTCGCCATATGGGCGTCCAGACGAGAATGTGCTTCCTTGTGGCAGCCCTTTTATGGAGATGATGCTGCGCGCCGGCACTGTATCCGTTCCATCCAGCGCCAGCGGGAAAGGTACATTCTCACCGGCTAAGGCCTTTAACGTAGTAGGCGATGATAAGACCGGAGCCGGGAGTGTTGACTGCGCCTGGGGATCAAGTTTTTCGGTCATCCCTATGGGCGTTGACCATCGTGTGCCAAAGATTGCTGCAAGGGTTAAGATTTGTAGCGCTGCTACGAAAATTAGACCTGCTATCAGCAGAGCAATGCCTGAGCGAAGCGCGAATCTACGCGTAGCAAGTGGCCTATCATCCAACAACTGATTGGAAGCCGTCGGGACGCCTTTCGCCTGGCGTGATAAGGGCGTTGGTAGCGGCTGTTCAGCATTGGGTGTCTCTGGCTTACCGTACGCTTTAATGAGTTCAAGGCGCTCGGGCGTAAGCGGTAGTGGCGGCTGTATGGCATCCGGTGCGTGATCGTTTTCTTTTGTTTCTCTCTGGTTTCCCCGGAAAGCTCGACCGACTTTTAGCGGTAGAACATTAGCCGGAGCAATGAGCTTAAGTTGACCCATGGTCCCACCCCTAAAACCGTGACCGCTATCTCAACCTAGAGCGCGGCCCGAGATTTCCCCGAGAGTGTCACCTATTATCTGATGCTTGCTAGTGCCGACCTCCGATCGGCCCAGCTGGCGCTGACCACGTGGGCCGAAGAGAACCTGCCAACGGAGCCAATCATCAACCTCTTTACGGACATGGTCAGGCGAAAACCCATAGAGGTGCTGGATCTTCGTTTCGAGCCGATCACGCCTTCCCGCGATGAGTTCCAAGTCCTCCCTGGTGAGTTTGTCCCACTTGCTCTGGATCCTGCCTTTCGCCTGCGTCCACATGCGTTCGATCACCGTCCAATCCATCGCTCCCCCCTCCGATACGCCCTCTCTTGCAGATGAAGTCACGTCGGTGAGTTGCGTTCCACCACCAAAAAGAAAGCGCAGGCGTGTTGCGTAGATGTCACAGCCGAGACCTCGATATATATAGAGGCTAGACCTGCGTTTGGCCCAGGCTCCCGGTCCCGGCGTTAGTCGTCTCTGGGAACTGGAGCAGCGGCCATCGCGTTGCCAGAAAGTACGAATATCGAGATGCCGTACCATTGGATGTGGGGGTTATGCGCTCGGGGGATCAGGCGCTCAACGGCTCTCATTCGAAACATGAACTCGCGTGCTTGGTCTTGCGGGTCATCGAGAAGCTTGCACCCTGCACCGAGGCGTCGCTCATCGCCTATGTGTCGGGAGACTACACGTCCTCTGAGTCTCCGACACGGCATCTTATTCTTGAGGCACTGCTGAAGCTCAAAGGCCTCGGCCTAATACGATCCACCGACGAGCAAATCGGCATAACTGATGCGGGTAAACGATTTCTGGCGAAATTGCCGGTTGAACCCTTATCGGCTGTGGCGCCGAACACTGTTTTTTTTGCGATACCAGTCAAGCAAACATCGCGGCTCGAATTTCAAGCGCTCAAACGATCCTGCCGAGAGTATGCGGTCACAGCCCACGAAGTGATCTGGCGGGAATTTCACAAAATTTACGCGCGAACAAGAGGCATTTGGAAAATTGCTCTGGCCATTGCGCCCAGAGCAACAAGTTTGTTTCAGGCCCTCGAAAAAATGTGGCGCAAGCGCGCGAAAGTCTCGGGCACTTTTTTGTCCACCGCGCGAAGGTATGTGGAGCTCTTGTTGGGCAAGGCTGCCGGAATGAGTAAGCCGGCCCCAGAGACAGTGTTTGCTAACCGCCGTCGAAAGATCATTTTTGGCTGTACGCTCTTGGTGGTGGCACTGTCGACTGTTGGAGGTTTGGCTTTCCTTTTGACTATCGACACCGAGAGTTCGCGAGGAGGACCAGTAGCACTTGGCAACTGGGAGGGAACTGCATCAGTCGCCAACGTGCGGCCGGACACGCCCCCACCACAGATCGCCCGAATGGAAGAAGTGCGCACCGCCCTTCGGGATCATTTTTCTAAATTCGATTTGCCAAGTGAGCTGGGGAAAGGCGAGCAAAGAGCTCTTGTCGAATACTACTCAGATCTAGCTAACGCGCTTCTTTGGGTTGACCAGCACGGCCTTACCGATCGTGCACAGTCGGCCATAGCGGAGATTGCTAGAGCCGACGACTATGGCCTTAGGGCAAGCGAATATGAGTTGCCAAAGGCAGATGGTGTCAGTCCCCATGACGCAGTCAATTGGCTGGCCGACGCTGAAATTAAGATCAGCATCGCCATCCTCCGTTATGCTTCCGACGCACGTGGTGGCAGACTCTTGCCATCACGGCTTACAAAAAATCTCAGTCCCACACTCACCTTGCCTGATCCGTTACACGTTTTGGATTCGATGGCCGTGCAGGCAGATCCTGCACTCTTTTTGCGGAGCTTCCAGCCTAACCATCCACAATTTGAACTCTTGCGCCAGAAGCTGCTTGAGATAAGGCGTGAGATCAGCGCCTCCACACCAACAACCATCATACCTGAGGGCCCAGTGCTAAAGAATGGCATGCAACATCAGCATGTCGCTCTTCTCAGGAAACGGCTTGAGATGCGCTTGATCAGCGGGAATGAGAATCTTTACGACGATTCTCTTGATATCGCTGTGAGAAGATTTCAGCAGGAGAATGGTGTTGCTCCTGACGGAGTGGTTGGCGCCGGCACACGGCGGTTACTTAATGAGCACGCGCAAGAGGCCCTTACCAGAGAACGCCTGATTCTGCTCAATATGGAGCGCTGGCGATGGCTGCCCATTGATCCAGGCTCCTTCTACGTAACCGTGAACGTGCCAGAGTTCATGGCGCGCGTGGTCAAAGGCGGCGAGGTCATCCACGCGACTCGCGTCGTGGTGGGCAAGCCCGACAAGCAAACCCCCATCTTCTCCGACGAGATGCATGAGGTCGTGTTTAATCCGTTTTGGAGTGTACCCACCTCAATAAAGGTGGAGGAGATCAGGCCCTATCTCGACGAAGAGACAACCTGGTTCTTCGGCGGCTGGAACACTGCGGTTTTCCAGCAGCACGGTCTTCGGGTCAGATATGGTGGTCGGGAGGTCGATCCCGCAACGATTGACTGGAACCGAGTCGACATCCGCGATCTCGAGATCTACCAGCCGCCGGGGCCAGACAACGTGTTGGGAAGGATCAAATTCGTCTTTCCCAATCAGCACGACGTCTACATACACGATACAACGCAGAAAGACCTATTCTCCCAACCCATCCGGGCCGAGAGCCACGGTTGCGTGCGCGTGCAGAACCCGGAACAGCTTGCTGCGATCTTACTGGACTATGACCAGGGCTGGAGTGCGGCGCGCGTGACATCGGCGGTCCAGAACGGCTACGACCAGCATGTGGTACTGAAGCACAAGATCCCAGTGCACATTACCTATTTCACCTTGTGGGCGAATGAGGATGGATCGACGTCCACCTTCGTTGATCTATATGGTCATGACGCACAAATGGCGGCAGCCCTGTTTGGCGATCGTGTTGGCTTCGCGCAACCCAGGATCGCCAACAAGGATCGCGAAACTCGGGTTCTTCGCGGCGACCAGTCGCGATGGGACGAGGCTGCAGGCGAAGACATCGTGGGCAGCATCATTCGGTTGCTAGGAAACTGAAGAAATCCGCTAATGGCACATAGCGGACTCTTTGAGCAGGCTCGCCGCATGTCCGCTTCCGGGGACAAAGCGGACATCCCTGATACCCTTATCAATGTCC
>Ga0207647_10003258_pt1 | contig 12188 bp, 7 predicted proteins | sample KBSCornC2_FD_184295 | JGI IMG/M metagenome (GOLD analysis project Ga0207647, IMG submission 184295) | Corn rhizosphere microbial communities from Kellogg Biological Station, Michigan, USA - C2 (SPAdes) (version 2) | ecosystem: Host-associated > Plants > Roots > Rhizosphere ...
AGCCGGCTGCCATGGCGCGCCTGCAATTCCTCGCTGAGCTCGTCCATGCGGGTGGAGAGCGCCGACGGCGGGACGCCCCTGACCAACGCCGCCAGTCGCGCGTCAGGACCATCGCTGACCAGTAGCCGGTATTCGCCGACACTGGCCGACCCGAGCCGGGCGGCACCTTCCGCCCGCACCGAGTCGTGCACGAACTGCGCGATCGCGGTCAGCATGCCGGCCACGGCGTCCGCATCGATCTCCTGCACGCCGGGTGCCGACAGGTAGTCGAGCAACAGTCCACTCTGGTGCTGGATCAGGAAGAGGTGTTCGACCCGATAGTGCAACCTGTGCCGCAACACCACCTGCGCATACGGCACGCCCGTCCGCCAGGCCTCGAAGCGCCAACGCAGCACCTTCAAACTCAAGGTGTCGGTCAGGGCCTGGTCGAGATCACTGGCCATGTGGCGAAGCGCTTCGACCAGGGCGCGACGGATGGCCGGACCGATCACCGGAAACACGGCATGCACCACCGTATCCGGCTTGCGGCGTACCGCCACTTCCAGCGATTCGGTGGTGGATTCGGACAGCGCCCGCGCCAGGCGCGAGGCACCGCCCGTGCGATTAGCCGACTCGATGCTTTCGGCCAACGTGTCGGGCAGCGCATCCAGCCGGCGGTCGATGCCGTCCAGCCGCTGTTGCTCATCGTCGAGCAGCAGAAGGCGGAGGCTCTCGTACTCGCCACTCATGGCGCTCACCCTTGTGGCAGTTCCAGGGTTCCGCGCAGGCGCATGGACAGCTCGGCCATCATGTCCGCCAGGTCCTCCCGCCCAAGCTTGTCGCCGCGCAATGCGTCGCGTTCGGCGAACAGCTCTTCGCGGAGTATCCGCGTGGCGGCATCAAGGTTCGCCTGCAGCTGAGCCAGCGCCTCACGGCTGCGCGCGTTGTTTTGGCCCAGGTCGGCCTCGACCTGTTCGATGGCGGCGACCAGCTCGCTGCGCTGCGTGCGCATCGCCTGGCCACTGCGATGGTCCAGGTCCTCGATCGACGCCGCCCGCGCAGCGCTTTCCTGACGCAGTTGGGTGGCAAGCTTCTCCGCGCGCGCTTCAAGATGCTCTTCGATGGCTGTTGCGCGCCGGCCATGTTCGTTCTCCAGGCGTTCGATCTCCGCCCGCAGGCGGGTCTCCAGCTCCTGGAAACGCCGATCGTATTCGCGCATGAGACTGCCGAACAGGATGTCGCGAACCTGATCCATTTTCCGGTCTTCGGGCATAGGCGTTTCCACAACGGACACCGCTGCTGCCCGGGAGTCTGTGCCAGGTTTCTTTTTCGTGTTCATTTGCGTCACTCGTTTGTTCGGTGACCGGCTGCAGGGTCGAGCCGGTAAAGGCAGAAGGGTGAGTCGTGCGGCATCCATGCGGCATGCGGAATCCGGTGTCCGCGGATGACGTCGGTGATCGCGCCGGCGACCTGTCCTTCGGCAGCCGATCGTCGAAAGCGATACCTCATCGCAGCGTGCCAGGTGACTGGATGGGCGCAGGCCGTGCAACGGCAACGGGTTCTCTGAGACCCCCGGTCCTGCCAAGTATTGGCGACTCTTGCCTGGTGACGTCCGGGCATGCGCATTGGCGTCTCCCCACACCTCGCGCACGCCATGGCGGCACGAACCTGAAACGGTCAGCGCGACCCTAAAGCCGCTGTCTGACCTCCACCATTGGGAAAAGTCTTAGCCGGTACTCGGAGCTGCCATGCGCCGCGGAAGAGCTCTGCCTTCGGGCCTTCCATCTCCTTCATTCGACCAGAAAACTCAATCCATGATGATTCAGAAACACGCCGATCTCGGCTTTGGACCGCAGCCCCAGCTTCTTGAAGGCGTTGTATTTGTGCGTCGAGACCGTCTTGTAGCTGCGGTGACTGTCAATGGCGAGCGCCTGCATGTTTTCGCCCCTCGCCAGCGCAAGCATGACGCTGCGCTCGGAGCTGCTGAGGCTGTTCCATGGATGCTTGCGGGCTGCCTCCACGTCGATCGAGGGATCAACGAAGGTATGCCCCGCAACGACGGCACGGATGGCATCGATGGCCACCTGCGGTCCGCTGCATTTGGACACATAGGCCATGGCCCCCTGGTCCAATGCCGCCAATGCGACGCTAGGACTCGTGTTGCCGGTGTAGACGATGAGCTTCGACGACGGATCTTCGCCCCTGACCGCCTTGAGCAGCGGAATGCCTTTCGGAGGCGCGGACATGTCCGGCTCCAGAATGAGGTAGTCGTAACGGATCTCCCTCAGACGACGCAACAACCCCGGAACCCCGGCGGCCGTGTCGATGCGGGATATCTTGCTTCGAAATGCGGCATGCAGCATTTCGGAAAGAGCCACAAGAATGATTGGATGAACATCGGCAATCAGGAACCTCATTGTTCCTCCCCCGGAATGCGCATTAACAGACCCGTGGATCAGCACAACCACGCCAACCCGCGAACAAAACAAGTCGTCCCTGCTTATCTCAATGGATCAACGGTCCCGGCCCTCCGCTTGGCAGGGGTCGAACGGTGCCCTACGCATGCATCGGCTGCGCTGGATCTGTCGATCTGTGATCGCTCATGGTCATACGCCTCTACCCGCCTTGATCGTGTCAGGCATCGGAGAAGTTTCTTGGCATGGAAGCGGGACAACGCATCTCTCGAGTGGCGTCGAGGGGCGGTTACCGACCGAAAGGACTTCATGTCAGTGTCCATCCCGTCCAGCGACGGGACTAAAACCGCAAGACATTCGAACAACGCTCATCCTGAGCCTCCCTGATGACTGGCGCGTTGCGAACGGGGCGCTATGGCGCTTATATCACGTGCGCAGCGAGCCAACCGAGAGGACACGCATGACTTCTTACCTAGCAACAAGGGCGCGGCGGTCTTTTCGGCATTGCGCATCACATGGCATGTCATCTCGATAGAGACTCTTTGTCAGGCCAGCTCGAATGGGATGCAGGCGTCGCGCGGCGTCTGTGCCCCTTTGCGCTGCTGCTATCGGTTTACAGGGGGATCGCAAACTCTGTAACTGATAGTCGACGTTCACGACCTCCTGCACCATGTCCTTATCCGACACTCGGTAGTTCCAATTCGCCATGTGATTTGCGCGACCTGCCAGCGGCGTTCAGAGGGACCGCTTCAACGGGTACTATGGCGTAGGCACCAGCGCTCGACCTCGCTGCCGTAATGGCGACCGTTACATTCGCAACCGTACGTGATCACATCCTTTGGGCCGTCGTGATCTGCATGTAGCCGTATCTGTCGATCGTGGCCACGTCGCCCGTGGGAAACCAACCATCCACGCACGCGTTCTCGCCACGCAGATAGCTGGCGACTACCCCGTGGCCGCGCACGTGAAACTCCCCGGCAAACTTGCCATTCCATGGCAGATCCTGACCATCGGCATCGACGATCTTCATGTCCACGCCGAACAAGGCCCTTCCCTGCTTGGACTGGATGACCATGCATTGTTCATCGGTCAACGCCATCACGTCTGGCTTGAGCGCGCAGACCGTGCCGATCGGGCTCAGTTCGATCGTGCCCCAGGCATGCAGGACTTCCACGCCATGTTTCCGGAACTGGTCAGGCAGGACTGTGGAACAGGTCGAGCCGCCGAGGACCATGCGACGCATCGTGGAAAACTGCAGGCCGTTGGACTCGACATGAGACGACAACACCTGCCATATCGCAGGCACTCCGGCCGCCAGCGTGACGCCCTCTGCCTCGATCAATTCGTATAGCGGCCTACCCTCCGGCGCCGGACCGGGAAAGACCAGCTTCGCGCCGACCATACACGCCATGTATGGGATGCCCCAGGCGCTGGCATGAAACATCGGTGCCACGACCAGGACAGTGTCGTTCGCGGACATGCACAGCACATCCGGCAGAGCTCCCGCCATGGCGTGCAGGAGCGTCGACCGGTGGCTGTAAAGCACGCCTTTCGGATCGCCCCTGGGCCCGACGTGTAGCATAGCGACGAAGCACAGTTCTCATCGAACTCGGGCCACTCGTAGGCGTCGTCCTCCGCCGCGCAAAGATCCTCATAGCAAAGCAATCCGGGAATGCGAGAGTTCGACGGCATGCGCGAGCGATCGCTCATCAGGACGAAATGGCGCACGCTGGTCAATTCACCTGCCATCGATTCGAGCAGGAGAAGAAAGGACAGGTCGAAGCACAGTATCTGATCGTGTGCATCGGCTACGATCCAGGCCAACTGGCCAGGATGGAGTTTCGGATCGAGCGTATGCAGCACCCCATCGGCACCGGACACGGCGTAGTACAGCTCCATGTGGCGGTAGCCGTTCCACGCCAGCGTGGCCACGCGATCGCCAGGAGCCATGCCGAGCGCCAGCAAGGCCTTGGCCATCTTTCGCGCACGGGCGGCCAGATCGCGATAGGTGTAGCAATGGATTCCGCCCTCGATCCGCCGCGACACGATTTCCTGCTCGCCATGATGGCGTTCCGCATGCCGAAGCAGCGACGAGATAAGCAGCGGCTGCCGCGTCATCTGACCATGGATCATGAATTCCTGCTGCGCTGAGCCCGAACGGCAGCTGCGTCGCCGGCTGGCGTTGCATCAACCAAATCGAGATCGGCATCGGCATCGGCAAATACCCCGGCTGTAGCGCCCCATATCAGGGGCCGCACCCGTAACCGGCAGACAAAGTGAGCGCTCTCCTTGGCCACGACTACGGCTCAGCCGAACGCCGTCAGGTCCCGCGGCGTGACGCCCGCACGCTCACAGAATGTGAGATACCGCTGCAGGCCGGTCTTCCAGTTCTCGATGCCCAGGACCTGGCCTTGCTCACTGAGGAAGATCAGGTCGCCGACCACGATATTCAGCACCAGGACGTGCCCTTCCCTGCTTACGGCTTCCGGCGTGTGCGACGACGCGGCGGTTTCAAAGACCACGCTGCCCGGGCCGGCGATCCAGTCGTGCTCCTTGTATTTCCATCGACCCTCGATCGTGTACGCGATCACGGTGCCCGAATGATGATGACGCGGCAGCTCCAAGCCTGCCGGAACCTTCATGAGAACGATCATCTCGCCGCGGATCGGGTCCAACTTGAAGTACTTGAGGAAGACGTCGCTCGCGTACGGAGCGAAAGGCACCCAAGGAAGCGCCTCATCGTCGATAACCGAGGTGTGGACGTGCTCGTGATACATGGATCGCCTCCGCTGGCTAGCATCGTGGCCGCCGACTAGAATCCGCCCCAAAAGGGCTACAGGCCGAATCCGCTCCCTCTTGACCGGATTGCCCACCGAGCGTCCATGGTCGGCGGGGACACCGGAATGGCGCGATATCCCGTAACGACATCTGCCAGTCAGTTTTCGACAACCGCCCCTCCACGACCGGATCGAGGAATAACGATGAACGCAGCGCGCAGGGTTCCGGTCCGATATCTGGTCCTGTTGCGCGACTGGCTCCGGAAGCAGGACGTCGACACGGACGCCCTGTTGCGCATGGCGGGCATCGATGCGGCGAAGTTCGATCGCCGCGATGCCACGCTGGAGCCCATGGAGATGGAGGCGTTCATCGTCAGCGGGCGACGACTTACCGGCCGCACCGACCTTGGTTTCGAACTGGGCCGGTTGATCAAGATGACATCCCACGACCTGCTGGGCTACGGGATGCTCAGCTGCCGCAATATCGACGAAGTCATGCGGCTGGTGGCGCGTCACTATCACCTGATGACCGAGACCTTCTCGCTGCGCTATCAGCGCAGCCCTGCTGGCGTGGGCGAGGCGATCTATACGCCGGCCATGGCGATGCCACTTGAGATGCTGTACTTCTACCTGGAAACGCTGGCCGTCGCGCATGACAACCAGATGCGCTTGATGCTGCCGCAGGGCTCCAGGGAAACCTACGACGTCCACATATCGATGCCACCGCCACCTCATCTGGCACGATATCTCGGACTGGCGCCGGCGCGGTTCCACTTCGACGGCAATGCTTTGCCCGAAGTGCGCGTGGTCATGACCGCCTCCATGCTCGATCATCCGCTCCCGTTCGCCGACGTCCATGTCGTGGAGGATGTCGACAAACGATGCGCCGATATGGCGCATCGCCCCCGCAGTGCCGATGTTGACTGGGTGGAATACCTGCGCATGATGTTTCTCCGGCTGGAGGGAGAGCCACCGACATTGGAAAGCATCGCTCGGAGCAACCGGGTGTCTCCACGCACGATTGATCGCTACCTGCGACGCGAGAACCTGAGCTTCCGCGAACTCCTTCGTCAAGTTCGCTTCGAACGAGCCTGCGAGCTGCTAAAGCATTCGCCGGCCTCCGTGATGCAGATCGCCCAACGCCTCGGGTTCAGCGACGCCGCAAACTTCAGTCGCGCGTTTCGGCGCGCCATTGGCGTTTCGCCGGCGGCGTATCGCCAGCGCGCGATGAAGAACACGTTTGGCTAGGCACTACAGAAAGGCGATGCCGATTCAGAAGGCGGCCCTCCATGGGCTCGGCTGCCGACGGCTTCTATCGGACTCTACGGCGCGTCCACGCCCACCCAAAAACAGACGCCCTGCCCCCGATAACGCTCTCTAATCGCAGTCCCACCCCACGCATGGGGCGGGACTCACTGCACAATCGCCGCGAAGCTACCCACCGCGCCCAACCGCAAAGGTGCGAGTCATGTTGCGCCAAGCATTCCGGTAGCGCCGCACCCGCTGCAATGCCGCCAGTTCCCTGGCACCGTTTTCCGTAAAGGCATTGGCCTCGGGGATCAGGCCCGCATCCGGTCCCGAGCAAGAACACAGCCAGACAATACCCCAGCGTCACCGACAAGAGCTCAATTAAAAAAGACAATCCTCACAGCTAGTCGGCGCGGCTGGAGCCCCGAATTGCAGTCTCTTAGCCATCGATCTATGCCACTGTGTCAATTGACTTATTCGTGCTTATCGCTGTTTTCCGTTCATTGCTCCCGGGACCGCGATGACTCCAACGGCAACACGCTGCGGCGCATCAGCAAACTCGGGCCGAAAGACACGAATCGCTCGCGCTTGTTGACGAGCTGAGGACGTATTCAGACGGCCATCAAGTCTGCAGGCCACGCGTGCGCAAGCGCGTGGCCTTGAACGTATCTCACAGGGCGATCTGTTTTTGCCCGGCCGCCTTGAGCTGTGCGTTGATCGCTGCCAGGTCGGCATCCTTCAACTGCTTCCATGCGTCGAGCGTGGCGGTCAGCGTCTGCGTCAGTGCAGCGTAGGACGCCAGGGCATCCTTGCTGGGATCGGCATCGGCACCATCGACCGCTTGTTTGAGCTTGCCCAGCTTCATCGAGAGCGCACTCAGGCTATCGGTGCGCCGAGGTGGCGCGCCCATGCTGTTGCGCGGATCGGGATGCAGCTCGACGCCGGACAGGTCGTTGGTCTTGTCCAGCAGGCTCGCGATCTGGGTGTGCAGGGTGTTGTCAGCGTGCGCCTGCCGCGCGTCCAGCTCCTTGAGCAAGTGGGTGGCCTCGGTCGTGGCCGCGCCCGTTTGTTCGGCGGCCTGCTCCACCTTGCGTGCCAGCGCAAATTCGCGCTGCAAGGCGGCGTCGGAAACCTTCACGCGGGGATCGACAAGCAGCCGCAATGGCTGTCGATAGCGCCGGCCATCGACATTGAGCTCAACGGTATAGTTGCCGGGCGGCGCCCACACGCCCAGGTTTTCCTTCTCGGGGTCCGGCGTGACGGACACCGGCTGCGGATAGTGCAGATCCCACACGAAGCGGTGCATGCCAGCGGTCGTGGAAAGGCGTATCGGTTCGGGCACCCACTCCGCTGCGGCGTGGAGCTTGCTCGCATCCGGCGGTGTCACCGTGTCGGCGCTACTGAAGCCGCGCACTTTGTTGCCCTGTGCGTCGAACACGGTCAGCGTCACGGTGCCCTTGATACCTTTGGGCAGTGCGTAGTCGATGACGGCACCGTCGGGCGGGTTCGCCGCCATCGGCTCGTCCTTCGGGAACGGCGTGCCGGTGAAGCCGGGCGGTCGCACGCGGATCGCGTCGGCCGGCTTGAACAAGGTGACCGCGCCGTCGCGCACGTCGTTGACCTGCTGCAGTGCCGTGACATTGTCCATGATCCAGAAACCGCGACCGTGCGTGGCGATGACCAGGTCGCTGCCATGCACGTCGATGTCGCGCACCGATGTCACCGGCAGGTTTTGCTGTAGCGGTTGCCAATGCGCGCCATCGTCGAAGGACACGTAGATGCCCTTTTCGGTACCGGCGTACAACTGACCACGCTTGGCGGGATCCTCGCGCACGACGTTGACGAAGCTGCCGGCAGGAAGTCCGGCGTCGATGCGCGTCCAGCTGCTGCCGCCGTCACCGGTGCGGTAGATGTAGGGCGCATCATCGTCCAGTCGATGGCGATCAACCGCCAGATAGGCAACCTTAGGGTCGTAGTGGGACGGTTCGATGCCGCCGACTTTTGACCATGGCGTCAGCGCGTCAGGTGTCACCTGGCGCCAATGTTCGCCGTCGTCGTCGCTACGCCAGACCAGCCCGTCGTCCGTGCCTACCCACAGCGCCTTGGCGCTGAGCGGTGAAGGTGCGATGGTGTAGATCACGCCACGGCGCGCATCGATGTGATTGTCGTCAGCCGCCGTGACCGCGTCGAGATTGGACGGTATGCCGGCATCCTCGCGGGTCAAGTCGGGGCTGATCGGCGTCCAGTGATCGCCACCGTCGGCGGTGCGGAACAGCCGCTGGTTGGCGAAGTACAGCACCTTCGTATCGCGCTTGGAGAACGTCAGCGGCAGCGTCCACGCGCCACGATAGTGCGCGGCCGGATAGGCCAGCGTGGGATCGACGTCGCGCGTCTGCCCGCTATGCGTGTCGAGCTTGTCGACATTGCCGCCGTAGACGATGTCCGGGTCGTCAGGGTCAGGGGCGATCATGCCGCTCTCGCCGCCGGGCGTGATCTCATGGAACTGCGCCATGGTGATCCCATCACCGCCGCCGCGGCTGGGTAGCGCCACCGCGCCGGAATCCTGTTGCGCGCCGTAAACCCAGTACGGAAAACGGTTATCCGTGCTGACGTGATAGATCTGCGCCGTCGGCTGGTTGAACCAGGTGCTCCAGGTCTTGCCGCCGTTGAGCGTGATCACGGCGCCCTGATCGACACCCAGGATCTGTCGGGACGGCTCGGTCGGGTCGATCCACATCTGGTGGAAATCGTCGCCGGTGGGATCGCCCTTCATGGCGATGAACTGCTTGCCGCCGTCGTCGGAGCGCAACACGATCGTATTCATCACGTAGACGCGATCGGCGTCTTTCGGATCCACCGTCAGGCGCGAGAAGTACCAACCGCGCTTCCAGATACGCTCGTCGTCGGAGAGGTGCTTCCAGTGCGCGCCGCCGTCGTCGGATCGGTACAGGCCGCCTTCGCCCTGCGCCGCGTCGACCAGGGCATACACGCGATTGGGCTGACTCGGCGCCAGCGCGATGCCAATACGGCCTGGATGCGCAGGAAAGCCGTTGCCTTGCAGCTGGTTCCAGTGATTGCCGCCGTCGTGCGATACATACAGGCCACTTCCCGGCCCGTTCGAAGGTGGATACACGCTCCACGGTGGGCGCCGCGTTTGCCACAGCGCCGCGTAGATCGTGTCAGGGTCGCCGGGCTTGAAGGCCAGGTCGATCGCACCGGTGTCGGCATCCTTGAACAGCACCTTGTCCCAGTGCTTGCCGCCGTCGGTAGTGCGGAACACGCCGCGCTCGGCATTGGCGCCGTAGGCGTGGCCAAGCGCGGCGGTGAACACCACCTTGGGGTTGCGCGGATCCACCAGCACATTGGCAATCTGGCGCGTGTCTTCCAGGCCAATATGGGTCCAGTGCTTGCCGGCATCCGTCGATTTGTACATGCCATCGCCATGGGCGATGTCCGAGCGCATGTCGGCTTCACCCGAGCCCACGTAGATCGTGTTCGGGTCGGATGGCGCCAAGGCCAGCGCGCCAATCGATCCAGCCTGCTGCCCGTCGAAGATCGGCTGCCAGGTACGCCCCGCATCCTGGGTCGTCCATACGCCACCATTGACCGCACCGAAATAGAAATGGCGGCTGTCACCGGGGATGCCGGCGACCGTCAGCACGCGACCGCCGCGAAACGGCCCGATCAGGCGCCAGTGCAGATCCTGGTACAACGAAGGATCAACGGCCGCATGCGCACTAAGCGCTGTGGAGATTCCAAGGACGAGAACCGCAAGGCGACGATGCAAGTGCATGGGCAATTCCTTAGTACAAAACGAGCCAAAGGGTTAAGGCGACGCTGACAACAACGGGCCAGATCGCGAATGAATCAGGGCGCCGAGGCGCCCCGATTCTTGCCATCTTTCGACTTTCACGGTGAGCCGCCGTCTTCAATCGCGCTCTTGCTCCAGGCCCCGCATGGCCGCCTCCAGCGCTGCCTTGCCGCCGCCCGCTGCACCCTCCTCCTCCGGCATCGTCTCCGGCACCGTGATTTCCTTGAGGTGCTTCGCGCTGAGCACGGCATTGGTCTTGCTCAGGTCGTTGGCGGTGAAATCGGCATAGGCCTTCTGCACGTCACCGAGCTCGCGCTTGAGCGCGTCGAGCGAAGCCAGCTGATAGTCAGACGGGCGGCCCTCGTACGACATGATCGCTCCGTACAGTTCGTCGGTGTGTTCGCGCAGGCGCAACTCGCCCGTGATCGCTCCGCCTTCGGTCGTCGCCACGATCTTCTTGCGAATATCGTTGGCCTTGTCGCCGAGATCGGCGAGCTGCTTGCGGGTGGCATCCCCAACGGGCAACGTGGCGGCTTCGGTTTCAGCGTCGTGGCGCACCGAGTTGATCCGGGCTACCAGGTCGCTCATGTCACCAAACAGCTGCTTGACCCGGTTGGCGGCGTCGAACTGCGCCTGGCGATCGGCCACGCTGAACTTGTCGCGGCGATCGAGGCCGACCTCGAGCTTGCTCTCGAACACGTCCTTGCCCTTGGTCATGCGCACCGTATAGATGCCCGGCGGCACGCGTGGGCCCTGGATCGAGTTGCCGGCGATCTGCGCTGCCGGAGGCACGCGCGGCGCCTTGGTCTGCATCGACCATTGGACCCGGTTGATGCCACGACGCACACTGGCCGGAATGGTGTCGACCAGGTTGCCCTTGCTGTCCAGCACGTCGATCTTCAGCTTGCCAAAGAGATGACGATCGCGCTGGTAGTAGGTGATGGCCGCTCCCCCCGGGGGATTCGGTCCGACGAAACCGGCGTCTCCGCCCGGCCAGCCGCCAAACGCATCGATGCGTTGCTGAATCGGCCGCGAAGGCAAGAACATCGCTTCGCTGCCGAGCTCCTTGGGATCGAGCGCGCGCAATGGCGTGATGTCATCGACGATCCAGATGCCACGGCCGTGAGTGGCCAGCACCAGATCGCCATCGCGCGGCTGGATGGCGATATCGCGCACGGCCACGGCCGGGAAGTCCCCGCCCTTGAACTGCGCCCAGTTGACTCCGCCATCGATCGAGATCCACAGACCGAACTCGGTGCCGGCAAACAACAGATTCGGCTTGAGCGGATCCTGCCGGATGACGTGCACATAGCCTCGCAGACCCTTGTTGTCCTGCCCTGTCACCAAGGGGGTCCACGATTGGCCGTAATCGGTGGTCTTGTAGATATAGGGGTTCATGTCGCCGAAGCTGTGGCGATCGAACGCTGCGTAGGCGGTGCCGGCCTCATACGGACTCGCCTCCACCCATGACACCCAGGTGTCGGCAGGCTGGCCCTTGATACGGCCGCCTACCTTGGTCCAGCTCTTGCCGCCATCGCGGGTGAGCTGCAGATTGCCATCGTCGGTGCCGACCCAGATCAGGCCGGCCTGCTTCGGCGATTCGCTGATCGAATAGATCGTCGTATAGGTTTCCGCTGCGGAGTTGTCCACGGTGACGCCGCCGGACTTCTCCTGTTCCTGCTTTTTCGGATCGTTGGTGGTCAGATCCGGCGAGATGCGCTGCCAGCTCTGTCCATGGTCGCGCGAGCGGAACAGGAACTGCGCGCCCATATAGATCGTGCCCTTCTCGTTCGGGCTCAACGCGATCGGCGTGTTCCAGTTCCAGCGCAGCTTCTCGTGGTAGTTCGCCTTGGGTTGGATATCGCGCGCTTCATGGGTATGCCGGTTGACGCGCGTGATGCTGCCGCCTTGCGTCTCCATATAGATGTAATCGGCATCGGCCGGGTCGGCGAACATCCA
>Ga0207647_10003259_pt1 | contig 12187 bp, 8 predicted proteins | sample KBSCornC2_FD_184295 | JGI IMG/M metagenome (GOLD analysis project Ga0207647, IMG submission 184295) | Corn rhizosphere microbial communities from Kellogg Biological Station, Michigan, USA - C2 (SPAdes) (version 2) | ecosystem: Host-associated > Plants > Roots > Rhizosphere ...
CGGGACCACGATCATCTACCTGGACAATACCTACAAGACCATCAAGCGCTTCACCCCGAACGGGGCGCTGACCACCGTCCTGGCCTCCAGCATGTATCTCGCCGATCTGGCGATCTCGCCGGATGGCACCAGGCTCGCCTACTCCGCGGGGGTCACCGCTTCCAACAGTGAGATCTACGTGCTGAACCTCGCGACTAAGGTGACCAAGCGCCTGACCTACAACAGCGCGGCGGATCAGAGTCCCACCTGGTCGCCTGATGGCACCAAGCTTGCCTTCGCCAGCTATCGCACGGGAAAGATGCAGATCTGGACCATGAACAGCGATGGAGATCATAAGGAGCAGGTTACTAAAATATCGACCGGTGCAGCCGCCCCAGTATGGTCACCTGATGGCAAGTTGATCGCTTTTACCTCGGATGTCTATCCGGAATGCAGCAATGACGATTGCAATAAGAAGAAGGACGAAGACGCTGAAAAGAGTAAAGTCAAAGCTCACATTACTACTCGACTCCTCTTTCGACATTGGGACGAATGGCGCGATCAAAAACGAACCCATGTCTTTGTTGTCCCCAGCGATGGCGGAACTGCGCAAGAGATAACTCCAGGAGATTTCGATTCACCGCCTTACGCCGCCGCCAGTGGTGTCGATTTTGCTTTCTCTCCTGACTCAAAAGAGATTGCCTACATTCGCAATCCGGACAAGGTCGAAGCCATCTCAACCAACAGCGACATCTACGTGGCGCCGCTGAACGGTGGTCCGGCGAAGAATATCACTGCGCGCAACAGAGGCTACGATGCCAGCCCGGTCTACACGCGCGACGGCAAGTTTATCCTGTATCGCTCGCAAGCGACGGCGGGCTTTGAAGCCGATCGCTGGCGGCTGATGGCTTATAACCGTGCGACCGGCGCGAGTGTCGAGTTAACGCGAGGCTTCGATCTGCAAGTTGAAGAGCTGGTCGTTTCACCGGACGGCAATTCCATCTATTTCACCGCGGCGGATCGTGGTAAGAGTCCAATCTTCAAGATTCCCTTCAGTGGCGGCGCGCCACAGAAGATCGTCAACAACGTTTTTGCTAGTAACCTTCGAATCACACCGGACGGCAGAACGTTTGTCTTCGCGTCGAGTTCGATGGCATCGCCGGCTGAAGTCTATAAGGCGAATGCGGATGGCAGTGGGTTGACAGCCTTGTCATCAGCCAATAAGCAGTTGATGGCGCAAGCAAATTTGAAACCTGCGGAAGAGATCGAATGGAACGGCGCGCTCGGAAGAAAAGTGCACGGCTACATCATTAAACCGAATAATTTCGATCCGAGCCGGAAGTACCCGCTGGCGGTATTGATTCACGGTGGACCGCAAAGCGCGTGGAACGACAACTGGGGTTATCGTTGGAACCCGCAAGTGTTCGCCAACGCCGGTTACGTTGTGTTCACGCCGAATCCGCGTGGATCCGTCGGTTATGGCCAACAATTCGTCAACGAGATCAGCGGCGATTGGGGCGGCAAGGTTTACACGGACCTGATGAACGGCGTTGCCGAGGTTCTTCGTCGTAATGACTATATCGATCGGAATCGGGTCGGCGCGGCGGGCGCAAGCTACGGTGGATACATGGTCAACTGGCTTCTAGGACACAACAACGATCCGCGAATCAGATTCAAAGTGTTCGTGTCTCACGACGGTGTCTACAACCTTGAGAGCATGTACGGCGCCACTGAGGAGCTGTGGTTTCCCGAGTGGGAATTTAAAGGAACTCCGTGGACTAACCCGGCTTTGTACACACGCTGGTCACCACACAAGTTCGCGCAGAACTTCAACACTCCAATCCTGATCATTCACAGCGAGTTGGATTTTCGAGTCCCACTTGGTGAAGGCATGCAATTGTTCACGGCTGTCCAACGCAAAGGCATCGACTCCAAATTCCTGTCCTTCCCCGACGAAGGCCACTGGGTCCTCAAACCCCAGAACTCCCAACTCTGGTTCCACACGGTGCTGGACTGGCTGGACAAGTATCTACAATCGACGTCAACCACGGAGTAACACGAACTATCCACAGATTACGCAGATATTTTTAGATAATCTGCGTAATCTGTGGATGGCTTTACTCGGGCCGCTCAGGTGGTGGGGCGACGGCGACGAAGTCTTCGACGAAGCGATGGCCGTAGTCGTCGAGGAGTTGGTTGACTCGCTCGAGACGTGGGGCGCGGACGATGAGTCCGGCGTGGTGGAGCTTCTTCACGCGATAGATGATCTCTTCGTCTGTGTAGGCTGAGGTGTCGGGATATTCCTGTTTCGCCAAAGACAAGATGATACCCGCGTACTCCTTGTGCAGCGGCGTGATCTTCGACGGCGCTTTCCCATCAGCAATCTCGAGGCGAGCCCACTCACGCCAGAGATTGATGCCCGATGCTGCTTCCAACACGTCTGAAATGTAGGCACCGCCCACCCGTGCTGCGATCTCGAGAAAGTAAAACTTCCCGTCCGCATCACTTTTAATAAACTCAGCGTGCGTGGCGCCACGCTCGAGTCCGAGTGCGCGCACGAGTTTCTTGTTAACCGCCAGCAACGTCTTCTCGTCGGCCGAGCCACGTTCAAGCGTGCGCGAGATGTACGCACCGCCCTGATGCGCTACCTGCATCGGCGGGCGTCCGTATTGGTTTGTTCCGGCAAACAAAACTTTCCCGTCGTTGACAATCGAATCGACGTGAAAGACTTCACCCGGAATGAACCGCGCCAGCACATAATAAGAAGCACGTTCGCGCAAATTCTCACGCTCATTCATCTCACTCATCGCGCGATGCACCTGTTCCGGCTCACTAAGTTTGGAAATTCCAATCGCCGAAACGTCGGAGCGCGGTTTGATGACCCATGGTCCAGGAACCCTCTGCATAAAAGCATCAACTTCCTCCACGTTAACGAGTGGGACAAAATCCGGCACATTGATTCCCGCGCGCTGGCTGTAAACGGCCATCGACAGCTTGTCGCGAAAGACCTTCGCACCCGAACTACTCAGCCCAGGCAAACACAAATGCTCACGCATCAGAGCTGCAGTAACGACGTCAAACTCCTCGAGCGCAATGACGCGATCAATCTTTCGGTTGCGTGACAGAAATGCCAGTAAGTCGATGAACAGCGGCGGCCCGGCATCATTCGGAACGGCAATCAGATCGTCGAGACTTTCGCGCGGCCAGTCTTCCCGGAGCATCTTCTCCTTCGTCACCAAAACCACATGACAACCATGCGCTTTGCACTCGTGGAGAAAATCGGCGCCTTTGAAATAGGTGGCCAGGCAAATGATGTTGAGGGGGCGATTCGCGGTTTCCGGCATTTCGTTTTCTCTTTTCAGAGGCGTGATGATGCTGCTAAGGTATCGAACGACAGGATTTCACAAAACATAGATTAACCCAAATAAAGCCGAATGATTATCAAAGGTCCCTACCCGGATGTAGAAATCCCTGAAACACCGCTCACGCCTTTCGTTTTGCGGCGCGTTGAAGAGCTCGCAGATAAGCCGGCGCTGATCGAAGGCCCAACCGGCCGCAAACTCAGTTACAAACAACTGGCCGAAGCGATCAGTATCGCTTCGCACAACCTAACGCAACGTGGGTTCAAGAAGGGTGAAGTATTCGGCATACTCAGCCCGAACTGTCCGGAGTATGCAATCGCGTTTCACGCGGTAGCGACTCTCGGTGGCATCGTCACGCCAATCAACCCGCTGTACACGCCGTATGAGATTGCCCATCAACTCAAAGACTCAGGCGCGCGCTTCCTCGTAACGGTTCCGAGCTGTGTTGAAAAAGCGGCAGCGGCGGCTGAATACGCTCATCTCGACGAACTGTTTGTCTTCGGAGAAGCACCTGAGGCAACTCCATTCGATTCACTCCTCGTCGACAACGGCCGCGCTGAACAAGTAGAGATCGATCCGCGCAAGGATCTCGTTGCGCTACCGTATTCAAGCGGCACGACCGGACTACCAAAGGGCGTGATGCTAACTCATCACAACCTCGTAGCGAACCTCTGTCAGATGGAAGGCCTCTGCTATTTCTACGAGACTGACACTCTGATCTGCGTGTTGCCCTTGTTTCACATCTACGGTCTGGTCGTGGTTCTAAACATGGGACTTTATACCGGCGCCACGATCGTAACGATGCCGCGCTTTGAATTGGAGTCGTTCCTGAAGGCAGTGCAGGACTACGACGTTAGCCTGGCGCACATCGTGCCGCCAATCGTTTTGAGTTTGAGCAAGAATCCGATCGTCGACAATTACAAGTTACCGAAACTCAAGACGCTCTTCTCCGGGGCCGCGCCACTGGGCGAAGAACTGACGCGCGCATGCATGGAACGTCTCGGATGTAATGTTCGTCAGGGTTACGGAATGACGGAAACGAGCCCGGTTACTCACTCGTCGCCGGCGCCACCGCTACCGATGAAGTTTGGGTCGGTCGGAGTCGCGGCGCCGAATACTGAATGCAAGATCGTCGATCTCGAATCGGGCGAGCCACTCGGTGCAAACCAGAAAGGCGAGGTCTGTGTACGCGGGCCACAGATCATGATGGGTTATCTGAATAACCCGGAGGCAACCGCGCGAACGATCGATGCAGACGGGTGGCTGCACACGGGCGACATCGGATATGCAGATGAAGACGGACACTTCTTCATCGTCGATCGGGCCAAGGAGTTGATCAAATACAAAGGTTTTCAGGTGCCACCGGCCGAGCTCGAAGCCGTGTTGTTGACGCATCCGTGCGTGGCCGATGCGGCAGTGATCCCATATCCGGACGACGAAGCGGGAGAGGTGCCGAAAGGAATCCTTGTTCTACGAGAGCAGGTCGAGCCCGAAGCGATTCTGGAGTTCGTGGCCGAGCGCGTTGCGCCACACAAGAGAATCCGGCATCTCGAGTTTGTCGACAAGATACCGAAATCGCCATCCGGCAAGATTCTGCGTCGCGTGTTAGTGGATCAGGAAAAAGCGAAAATAGCTGCGCGTTGAATTGCGCCGTTGCGTGAGAACACCCTATCATAGCCGCGACAACCAACTGATTCGCGACCCCGGACACGCTTGAATCAGCACTCCTCGTGGTCAAGCTCAAAAGCTGAAGGAGGTAATGACATGCATTCTCGTCGATTACATTTGGCACTCGCGATTCTCCTGCTTGGCGCGTTCGCGCTTTCGGCGCAGGCTCAAAAGCCCGCCGCCGACGGTTTTCCGGAGTGGGAGACTTTCAGCCCCGAGAACGAAGAGTTCACTGTCCAAATGCCGAAGAATCGAACCACCGAGTCAACCACGTTCCCGTATCACAAGATGGAACTGAACGCGCGGTTGTACCTGGCAACCTCGTCTGCCGGCCCTGTGCTCGCTATAGCATCGTTGAGCGGCATTAAATCCGATCCCGCGCAATACACGGAGTTCGCCCGGTTCAACTCGTACGTCGACGCATTCAAAACTTTCTTCCCGTCGAAGGTCCGGTCGAAAGAGACGCCGGCTAAACTTGTCCTCGTCACGAGCCGTCAATTCCGCGGCCACGGCAGTAGATCGTACAAGATGACTCTTGGCGACCTGAGCGGATCCGTAGACACGATCGTGACGAAGAAGCGGTTCTACGCAATCATTACGCTCAACACTAAAAAGGACGAGGCCCTGGATGAAAAATTCCTGAGCTCGTTCGAACTGCCCGAGCGCACAAACGACCCTGCCAAGATTACGGCAAATACCAACGTCGATCCGAGTTCCGAAGTGAAGAACGAACTAGTGAACGCCCGCGCAGAAGGCGAGACTGAACTGCCGCCGACGCCAAACAAAGAAAATAACACCGACGCGGGCGGGACCAACAATCAACCGCAAAATCAGGCACCGCAGCCGACTCAGCCGGGTCAAAAGCGTGCGCCAATCGCCGGCGGTATGTTGAACGGCAAGGCGATCTACCTGCCGTTACCCGAAGTTCCGGCGGGTGAGGCGACCGGCGTGGTGCTGGTCCAGGTGTTGATTGACGAGCAAGGCAGTGTCGTCGATGCCAAGGCTGTCTCTGGCCCGCAACATCTGCAAGCTGCGGCTGTAAACGCAGCGCGCCTGGCGAGGTTCACGCCGACACTGATGATGGGCGAACCAGTCAGAGTCAGCGGGACGCTCAGTTATAGTTTCGTTAAATCGAATTAGGCCGCAGATAAAAATCCCAACTGGAGCTGAAACCACAGAATGTCATCTGGAATTGCCACTCTGTGTCCCGCGTGGTCTATACCGGGATACCTGGAAGTGCGCGACGATCACCTGACCGTCAATGGCGTTGATACCCTCGAACTCGTGAAAGAGTTCAACTCGCCCTTGTTTGTTTTTTCTGAAGGTCGTATTCGCGACAACATCGATCGCCTGCAACGCGCCGCCGGCGCGGTCGACCGGCCAATCAAGTTTTGCTACGCGTCGAAGGCAAACTCAAACATGGCAATCCTGAAGGTCGTGCTTGAGTCGGGAATCGATATCGAGGTCAACAGCGGAGGCGAACTCTTCAAGGCGCTGCGCGTAGGGTTCCGCCCCGATCAGATTATCTTCAATGGCACGAGCAAGTCAGACGACGAGATCGACGACGCGGTACGCGCCGGAATCTACGCGATCAACGTCGACTCAATTTACGAGATCGATTTAGTCGAACAATCCGTCGAGCGTCTGCGATCGCGCGGTGAAAACGTTCCTCCGGCGCGCATCACCCTGCGACTTGTCCCCGAGATTGGCACGCGCTCACATCTCGGTTTACAAACAGCTCTGTTGACTTCGAAGTTTGGAATTTCATCTTCAGAAGTGCTGGCTGCATTTCGTCGGGGTCTGCAAAAGCCGGATCTGGTTCACGTTTGCGGCATTCACATTCACGTCGGTTCGCAGACGCCCGACGTCGAACCGTTCGCCGAAGCGTTCAAGAGCATGTGGGAACATCTCGTCACGATTCATCGCGAGACGGGGCACACTCTCGAGCACATCAATCTCGGCGGCGGCATTCCGGTCAACTATCTGCGCGATCGAACACAGGCCGACCAACTTCCGGAACACGAGCGCGACATGCTCGGCGCCGATCTCGAGCCGGCCGCGGTGCTTACCGAGGCCTTGCGCGTCGCACGCGAGTCAGCTCGTGCTGCGAATGCCGAACACTTGCTCGATCAAGTGACGATCCTGTTGGAACCGGGACGCAGCGTTATTGCTGACGCAGGTTTGGTGCTCACGACCGTGCGGAATATCAAGCGCCGTCCGGAAACAGATGATGTTTGGTTGCTGACCGACGCCGGTTACAACATCATGCTTTCGATGAACAACTACAAGTGGTACTACCATTTGATCTCGGCGTCGCGAGCAGGCGCGCCGTACGCGCGAGATTACAAGGTTGCCGGTCCTTTGTGCGATTCCGGCGACGTTTATTTCGACATCGAACGCGAGGGCCGTTTGCCTGACTATCGTCGCTTGCCTGAAGATGTTGGACCAGGTGAGGTGCTGGCGCTCTTGAATTGTGGAGCTTACTCGCTGGCCCAAATGTTTCATTACAATGGCCGGCCGCTTCCCGCTGCAGTGCTGGTTCGCAAGGACGGAACTACGGATCTCATTCGTCGCAGAGATACCTACGAAGATCTGATTACCAACGATATATTTTAGCCACAGATAAACGCGGATTTTTGACGGATTAACATGCAGGCTCAACATAGAGAACTGATCCGCGGGCTGGGATTGATCGCGGCGATCTCGGTTAACGTAGCCAATATCATCGGTACCGGCGTGTTTCTCAAGGCGCGTGTGATGACGTGCAATGTCGGAACGCCGGTCAAAGCCCTCATCGTGTGGGTTCTGGCTGGTCTGCTTGCCATGGCCGGTGCGCTTACGTATGCGGAGCTGCTCGCCATGAAGCCTCGTGCGGCGGGCGAGTACGGGCTCGTGAAAGATGCATACGGCCGACCGCTCGGGTTCATCTATGGCTGGACTCAGTTCCTGATTGCTCGCACGGCCTCAGCCGCAGCGCTCGCAGTCGGCTTTGCGATCTTTTTGAATGATTTGGTCCATGGAGCACTTAAGCCTGCGGTGCTTGGACCATTCCCACTTCCCGGTGGATTCAATTTGTCACTCACGCGTCTTCAACTCGTCGCCTTATTAGCCATCATCGTCACCACCCTCATCAACTGCGCCGCAGTGCGAGTGAGCGGTGGCGTCGCAAGTGTTCTCACTGGCATGAAGGTCGTGCTGTTGGTTGGCGTGGGTTTGGGCGCGTTTTTCTACAGCGATGGTAATTGGGGCAATCTTGCGCTCATCAACAACGGCGGCACGTGTGAAGGCGTTGATATCGTCGGCGGAGGAATCGCCGGATTCTCCGCCGCGATGATTGGCGCACTCTGGGCTTACGATGGTTGGAACAACATCACGTTTCTCGCAGGCGAGGTGAAGAATCCCGGACGTAATTTACCGTTCGCTTTGATTGGCGGCGGGTTCGTCGTAATGGCACTGTATCTTTTCGTCAACCTTAGTTACTTTCACGTGCTGACGCCGACGGAAATCGCGAGCGTGCCCGCATCGTCGTCGGTGGCCGCGGAAGTAGTGAGACGGCTGCTCGGCTCCCTTGCGGTAACGATCATGGCGGCGGCCATGATGACTTCGTCTTTCGGCGCGCTACACGCATCGATTCTTGCGACAGCGCGCATTCCTTACGCGCTCGCGAAAGACGGTCTGATTGTAAAGAGTTTGGCCCAGGTGTCACCCCGGACTCATGTGCCGATCAGGGCTCTTGTCGTGCAGTGTTTTTGGGCGTGTGTGGTGGCTCTTTCGGGCGAGTACGACACGCTCACGGACTATGCGATCTTCGCGCTTACTTTGTTTTATGCGCTCGTTGCCGCTTCGATCTTCATCTTCCGAAAGCGCGAGCCGAATGCAGAACGGCCGTATCGCACCTGGGGTTACCCGGTGGTGCCGGTATTATTTCTGATCGTCTCTACCGCGCTGATCATAATGACGATTCGAAACTCACCACGGCAATCCGCCATCGGTCTCGGCCTGATACTGCTGGGCCTGCCTGTTTACTTCCTGTTGGACCGTAGACGTTCAACCTGAATCAGCGGTGATTGCTTCCCTTCACTGGTGGCAAGCAGAGCGTCGCCGTCGAGGCGGTACGTGATTGACTCACCCTGTTTGCGCTTGCCGAGATCAAATCCCGTCAGCTTCTGCTTCCAGATGTCGTTGAAGTCGCTGCTGCCTGCAGGCAGCACAATCTCGTAACCCTGAAAATAGTCGCAGAGCGCGACGCGCCTTCCGTCGGGAGAAATGCTTCCTCCTGTAACAACACCGCCAAAGATACTCGGAATATGAATCTCACCGAGACGTCGCATCGTGACGAGCTTGCCGGATGTGAATGGAGCGGTTGCTTCGTAAACCGTTGGATTCGCGATCGGAACTTTGTTGATGATGTAGATGTTGCCGGTGGTGGGATGGACGAGAAGCGCCTCGGCGTCGTGTTTGCCGTCCGGATACCTCAGCCTGATTGCTGCAGCGGGTTCAGTTGAGCCGGGACGAGCTTTTGTTAGGCTCCGAGTTGTAGTTGTTAATGTGGGTTCAGCGACGCGATAGACCACCACTTCATCGCGTACCGCATCGTTGTCGCCGATGTCGCCAAGATAAAGATACGACTTGTTCGCCTGTGGTCCGGGGCCGGCAGCCATATCTTCCCAGTCACGTGCCTCGGCGCCTGTCACGCGAAAGATGCCGAGAGATTCGCCGCGCGTGTCGAAGGCATAGATGAATGGTCCGTCGCCCGAGTCGTTGTGCGTCCAATACGCGCCCGGCGTTGAACGCGAGGCGGCGAGACCACTGCTCTCCGAAATCGATTTTTCTTTGATGGTGGTGATTGTCGTTGGCGGGCCGTAGGTTTGGGCGAAAGCTACGACGACCGAGAAAACAAGCGAGCTTAGATGCATACAGTTTAGTTTTACAGGATTTCAGGATTTGCAGAATGTACAAGATGAAATCCTGTAAATCATGAAAATCCTGTAATCCTGTGAAGCTAACCCCGCTGGGCCAGCGCTGCCCTGGCTACTTCCTTGTCGTCGAAGTGAAACGTCTCGCGGCCGATGATCTGATAATCCTCGTGGCCCTTTCCGGCAATCAACACTAGATCCCCATTCTGCGCTTCAGAAATCGCCTGATGAATTGCCTCGGTGCGATCGGCGATCTTGCGATAAGGTTTCCCTGTTTTCTGAATTCCCTCTTCAGCATCACACAGAATCTGCTCCGGGTCTTCCGTGCGTGGATTATCAGAAGTCAGGATCACGACATCGCTCAAACTGCCCGCCGCTTCCCCCATGGGCGCGCGCTTCGAGCGATCGCGGTCACCACCACAACCAAACACCGTGATGATCTTTCCCTTAACCACGTCGCGCGCCGTGCGCAACACATTCAATAGCGCGTCATCGCTGTGCGCGTAATCTACTACCACCGAGAAATCACCATCATGCGGCACGCGCTCGAAACGACCGGGCGCGCCGGTACACTTCTCCAGTGCCGCCGTCACCGTGTCGAGGCTATAACCCAGCGCGAGCCCACTCGCGACTGCCGCAAGCGTGTTGTAAATGTGTGGTGGGCCAACAAGCGGCGAATGAAAGTCGCGTTCGCCCGCCGGAGTCGAAAGCCTGAAGCGCATCCCGTTCAACGAAAACTGCGGATCGCGAGCCGTGACCTCTGCATCGCCTTTAACGGCATAACGAATTACACGCAATCCATCTTTCTCCAACGACTCGGCAAGCTCCAGACCGTACGGATCATCGACGTTGATGACTGAAGTGCGTGGTCGCGATCCCAGACGACCATCGAAGAGTCGCTGTTTCGCGTACCAGTAATTTTCCATCGTCTTGTGGTAGTCGAGATGATCGCGCGTGAGGTTACTGAAGACTGCTACCGCGTATTCCAGCTCGTCACAACGATGAAAATCCATCGCCTGCGACGAACACTCCATCACCGCAGTGCGGCAACCAATCTCGACGGCGCGTCGCAGCAGACGCTGCATGTCGGGAGCTTCAGGTGTGGTGCGATCAGCTTTGAAGCGTTCTTTGCCAAGACGATATTCCACGGTGCCGGTCATTGCGACGAGCTCGCCTGCTTCTTCGGGGATGGAAGCGATCAGGTAAGCGGTTGTGGTTTTACCGTTGGTGCCGGTAATGCCGACGAGTTGTAGTTCGCGCGATGGGTGGTGTTGTACTTCGGCGGCGACGAGTGCCATCGCGCGACGAATATCGACGACTTGCAGCCACGCACCGTCGAAACCCTCCGGCGCCAAACGCTCAGACAAAACACCCACCGCGCCCTGCGCCATTACCTGCGGGACAAACTTGTGCGCATCGAACAGCGCCCCACTGACGGCAACGAAAAGGACGCCCTCTCCAACACGCCGCGAATCGTGACTTACATCCGTGACGATCCGCGTTTCATCACCGCTGAGTTTCGCGCCCGTTATTTCTGCTATTCGTTTTGTGTTAATCACGGATTTGAAGTGGACGGCTTCACCACCACCGCCGGAATGTTCTGATCACGTACGAGTTGATTGAACGCCGGTACATCGCTACGCATCAACTGCGCAAGCTTCTGCAACTGCGCGTCGATCCCCGCGACCACTTCATCATACACCGCATACGACTGCGCGGTCGGTGCTGACTCCGCACTTGCTACCACACCACCGAGCGCCGCGAGTTTGTTGTTCAAACGGATCGGGAAATTCAGAGGATCCTGACTGCTCTGGTTCTTCGTCTGGTGCAGCGCCTCTTCGATCGCTGTCAGGTTCATGTCCAGATCCATGCCCGGGAGACAGGACCTTTTGCCGGCCGGGACATTCGGATCAAGAACAAGTACATTGCCTAGTTGAATTTCGACCGCTTCTAGGCCTAAATAGGCCTTCGTGGCCCTCACTAAAGCCAACCCATGTCATCTGAACCAACTTTTCCTGAAGGCAGTCGACGGCTGGGAGACTATCGGCGCTTTAAAGCCGCAATACACTCCTTTGGCCTCTGATTTCCTGCCGGCTTTGCCCAATGCTGCCTTATCACACGTGAGATCGCAACGGCCTTAATCATCGCTCCAGGCTGCTTCGTTTTGAATGAGATTGTGAGTTTAGGTCGAGACGGAAATTAAACCAGCAAACGCTTTCTTTGAGTAACTTCCATCGTATTTCTCTATATTCAAGCGAGTCA
>Ga0207647_10003260_pt1 | contig 12187 bp, 17 predicted proteins | sample KBSCornC2_FD_184295 | JGI IMG/M metagenome (GOLD analysis project Ga0207647, IMG submission 184295) | Corn rhizosphere microbial communities from Kellogg Biological Station, Michigan, USA - C2 (SPAdes) (version 2) | ecosystem: Host-associated > Plants > Roots > Rhizosphere ...
CGCCTTCCACGGAAGAGATCGCCGCCTGAGCCGAAGACAGTCAGCCTTCCAGCCGGGCGTCCAGCGTGATCGTGGCCTTCAGCACCTTGGACACCGGGCAGGCCAGCTTGGTCGCCTGCGCGATGCTGTCGAAGGTGGCCGCGTCGATGCCCGGTACCTTGGCGCGGCAACTGAGATCCACCGTGGTGATGGTGAAGCCGTCGCCGTCCTTGGCCAGGGTCACCGCCGCCTTGGTGTCGATGCTGTCGGCGGTGAAGCCAGCATTGCCCAGTCCCAGCGAAAGCGCCATCGAGTAGCAGCCGGCATGCGCCGCCGCGATGAGTTCCTCCGGGTTGGTGCCGGGGCCGTCCTCGAAGCGCGACTTGAAACCGTAGGTGGCTTCGCTCAGCACGCCCGTTTCGGTCGTGATCGTGCCTTGGCCGTCCTTGATGCCGCCGGACCAGTGAGCGGATGCGGATCGTTTCATGGGGTTCTCCTGTGGGGTGATGCGGACAAGGGCTCACCGTGCCCGACAGCGCATGCAGCCGGCGCGAACGAACCGGCATCCCGACTTCACGCCCGGTTGCCCCGTGCACGTCGTATGCTTGTCGATCGTCTTCCGATCGGGAGTTTGCATGCCGCTCGACATCCAGCACGACCGCGTCGCCCATCGCTTCGAAACCCACGTGGAAGACATGCCGTGCCTGCTCGACTACACCCTGGCCGCCGGCGTGATGACGATCACCCACACCGAAGTGCCGGCCGCGGTCGGTGGGCGCGGCATCGCTGCCGCCCTGGTGCAGGAGGCGATGATCACGGCGCGTGCCGAAGGCTGGAAGGTGGTGCCGGCCTGCTCGTATGCTGCCGCGTGGATGCAGCGGCATCCGGAATACCACGACCTGCTCGGCTGAAATTCTGATACGGAGGCATGCATGGACGAACCATCAGGGTCGGTGCGCGAACGCGTGCGGCAGCGCGGCTGGCGGCCATGGCGCTTCGTGAAGGGCCGCCGGTGGACGGTCTTGTCGCTGCTCATCTTCCTCGTGACCATGGCGGTGCTGCTGCATGCAGGACTGCGCCCGGCCAGTGCGGTGCTGCTGGGTTTCGACCTGGCGGCGCTGGTCTTCCTGGGCATCTTCGCGCACCTGTTCAACCGGGCTTCGCCGAGCCACATGCGCAGCCAGGCGCGGGCGCTGGATACCGGACGCTGGGGCGTGCTGTGGGGCGGGGTGCTGCTCTCGGCGGTGGTGCTGGCGGCGCTGGGCAACGAGCTGCATGCGGCCAAAGGCGGTGGCCTGCTGGAGCTGGCGGTCGGCGTGCTCAGCGTGGTGCTGAGCTGGTTGTTCCTCAACGTGATGTTCGCGGTCCACTACGCCCACGGCTACTACGGCGATTTCGGCAAGAAGCACGCCGGCCTGGAATTTCCCGACACGCCCGAGCCGGACTACTGGGATTTCGCCTATTTCTCGATCGTGGTCGGCATGACCTTCCAGGTCTCGGACGTGCAGATCACCAGCAAGTACCTACGCCGCGTGGTGCTGCTGCACAGCGTGATCGCGTTCTTCTTCAACGTGTTCATCATCGCGATCACGGTGAACATCGTGGCCGGGCAGGGCGGCTAGCGCCGTCGCCTCGGCCCGGGTTGCCGCCGATGTAACTCCCGGCCGGCGTGCGGCGAATGAAGGGGTGGAGACGGCATGACCGTCTCCACCCCTTTTCTTGCCAGGACTTCCCATGAACGCTCGCTTTGCCACACTTCTCGCCGCCGCCCTGACCTGCGGTCTTGCCGCCTCCGCCTCGTTCGCGCAGGACGCGATGGCCGCCAGCTCCAGCTCCGCGATGTCGCACGACGCGATGCAGAAAGACTCCATGAAGCACGATTCGATGAAGGCCGGCTCCATGAAGCACGGTTCGATGAAGCACGATTCCATGAAAAAGGATGCGATGAAGCACGATGCCATGAAAGCCGGTTCGATGAAGAAAGCCGATGCGATGGACGCCGGCCACTAAGTCCGGTCCCGGAGCGGGAGAGCTGCATGGCTCTCCCGCTCGCACAGACTTTCGGAGTCAGGAGAAGACCATGCGCATATCGGCTCGCGCGCCGTTCTGGTCCGATTGGGCACCGCTGCCGCTGCGGCTGGTGATCGGATTCGGTTTCATGGCCCATGGCTGGGCAAAGTTCAGCCGTGGCCCGGACAAGTTCGCCGACCTGTTGCACTGGATCGGAGTGCCGTTGCCGCATGTCATGGCGTGGGTGGTCACGCTGCTGGAGCTTTCAACCGGGCTGGCCATGTTCGTGGGCGCCTTCGTCATGCTCGTCAGCATTCCGATGGCCGCCATCCTGCTGGTGGCGACGTTCACGGTGCACCTGCCGTACGGCTTCAGTTCGGTCAACACGATCGGTCTGACCGCCAGCGGACCGCAGTTCGGCCCACCCGGGTTCGAGGTCAACCTGCTCTATCTCGGTGGATTGCTGATGCTGGCGGTGGGTACGGGCGCCGGCGCACTGTCGGTGGACCGCCTGCGCAAGCGCGGGCGTGATGCCGCCGGTTGAGCGTCATCGGCACTCGGCGGCCACCGCAACGGCATGCTGCCAGTGTCGTGCGGTGGCACAGGTTTATCTCCGGTCCGTTCGCCGCGCATACTTGATCGCCCATTCATCGATCAGGTACCGCGCATGACCTCGCCCTTCGCCGATCGGCTCGGCATCGAGCATCCGCTGATCCAGGCGCCGATGGCCGGCTCGACGCCGCCGGAACTGGTCGCGGCGGTATCCGGTGCCGGCGGGTTGGGCTCGCTCGGCGCCGGTTATCTGGAGCCGCAAACCATCCTCGCGCAAGCCACGCGGATCCGCGCACTCGGCGACCGGCCGTATGCGATCGGGCTGTTCGTGTTGCCGGACGAATTCGAGGCCGACATGGCGGCGGTGACGAAGGCGCGCGAGCAGCTCGATGCGCTGATGGCGCGCGAGGGCCTCGACGTGCGCACCAGCTTGCCGGCGCGCTGGGCGCCACGCTTCTCCGATCAGTTCGCCGCGCTGTGCGAGGCGCGCCCGGCGGCGGCGATTTTCGCGTTCGGGGTGATCGCGCCGGCCCAGTTGCGCGAGCTGCACCGGCGCGACATCTACGTGATCGGCACGGCCACCACGGTGGCCGAAGCGCGTGCCTGGGCCGACGCCGGTGCCGACGCGGTGTCCATGCAGGGTGCCGAGGCCGGCGGCCATCGCGGCAGTTTCCTGCACGAGGCCGAGGACGCGATGATCGGCCTGTTCGCGCTGCTGCCGCTCGCCGTGCGCGCGATGACGGCACTTGTCCGGGATGTTCCGGTGATCGCTGCCGGCGGCATCATGGACGGCCGCGGCATGCTGGCGGCGGAAGTGCTCGGTGCGGCGGCCAGCCAGCTCGGCACCGCCTTCCTCACCTGCCCGGAGTGCTCGGCCGCGGAGGCGTGGAAGCGGGACCTGCCGCAGGTCGAGGAATACCGGGTGACCACCATCCGCGGCTTCTCCGGGCGCGCCGCCCGCGGCTTGCGCAACCGCTTCGTCGAGGCGATGCCGCAGGCGGCCCAGGGCCTGCCGTATCCGGTGCTGAACGCGCTCACCGCGCCATTGCGCCGCGCCGCTGCCGAAGCCGGGCGCGGCGACCTGCTGTCCGAGTGGTGCGGCCAGGCCGCCGGCCTGGTGCGCCCGCAACCCGCCGCCGAACTGGTGGCGCGGCTGATGCACGAGTACCGGCTGGCCCGGCGCTCGCTGGCCCATTGAATGCCCGCGCCTCGGCCGGCCGACGCCTTGACGTGCCGTTGCGGCAGGGCGGTTATACTGCGCCCGCGCCATTTTGCGCTGCGATCCCGCATCGAGGCCCATCCTCTTGAGCACAGCCCGTACCAACAAGGCCGTCACCACGGCCACCCTGCGCAAGTCGGTCATCGACGCGCTCGAAGAACTGAAGGCCAAGGACGTGCGCGAGATCGACGTCCGCGGCAAGACCTCCATCGCCGACCTGCTGGTGATTGCCTCGGGCACCTCGGCACGCCACGTCAAATCCATCGCAGACGAAGTGGGCAAGTTCGCCAAGAAGGCGGGCGTGATGCCGCTGGGCGTGGAAGGCGAACAGGAAGGCGAATGGGTGCTGGTCGACCTGGGCGACGTGATCGTTCATGTGATGCTGCCGCGCATCCGCGAGTTCTATGGCCTGGAGCGGCTGTGGACGGTGGGTGACCACGGGCACGAAATCGACGCCGCGCAAGCCAGCTGAGTCGAACCCACGGCATGCGCGCGCGCCTGATCGCGGTCGGTGAACGCATGCCCGGCTGGGTGGCGGAAGGCTTTGCCGAATACCGCAAGCGGCTGTCGCACGAACTGCCGCTGGAGCTGATCGAGCTGAAGCCCGGCAATCGCGGCAAGGGCCGCGACGATGCGCGGGCGATCCAGGACGAGGGCGCCGCGATCCTCGCGGCGTTGCCGCACGACATCCATGCGATCGCACTCGATGGCCGCGGCAGGAACTGGTCCAGCGAGGAACTGGCCGAACAGCTGGCGAAGTGGCGCATGGCCGGGCGCGACCTGGCGTTCCTGATCGGCGGCCCGGACGGCCACGCGCCCGAGGTGCTGGCGCGCGCCGACCAGTGCTGGTCGCTGGGCCCGCTGACCCTGCCGCACATGCTGGTGCGGCTGGTACTGGCCGAACAGCTGTATCGCGCCACCACGATCGTGGCCGGCCACCCTTACCATCGCACCTGACAGCCAACGGAGTCTCCGCCATGTCCTTGCAGATCCGCCAAGCCACGATCCTCGACCTCGACACGCTGGCGCCGCTGTTCGACGGCTACCGCCAGTTCTACGGCCAGCCGGCAGACTTGGCGCGGGCACGGCATTTCCTGGCGGAGCGTTTCCACCACCAAGAGTCGCTGATCCTGCTGGCGCTGGACGAACACCGCGCCGGGCTCGGCTTCACCCAGCTGTATCCGCTGTTCTCCTCAGTACGTACCGTGCGTACCTGGCTGCTCAACGACCTGTTCGTGGCCGCACACGCGCGGCGCCAGGGTGTCGCCGCGGGCCTGCTCGGCGCGGCGGTGGAGCACGCGCGCGCGCTGGGAGCGGCCAGCCTGTCGCTGTCCACGGCGCTGGACAATGCACCGGCGCAGGCGCTGTACGAGTCGCTCGGTTGGCAGCGCGACCACCAGTTCTGCGAATACAGCCTGACGCTGTGACGCCGGTGCTCTACCTCGCCTCGCAGTCGCCGCGCCGGCGCCAACTGCTGGAACAGCTCGCCGTGGACTTCGCCGTGCTCGACGTCGACGTGCCCGAGCAGCGCGCACAGGGCGAATCGCCGCGGGACTATGTGAGCCGGGTGGCGCGCGACAAGGCGAAAGCCGGACTGGCCGCGCTGGCGCACGCAAGCGATGCGCTGGTGCTCGGCGCGGACACCGAGGTGGTGCTGGACGACGAGGTATTCGGCAAGCCGCAGGATGCCGCCGCTGCGGCCGCGATGCTGCGCCGGTTGTCGGGGCGAACGCATGCGGTGATCTCGGCGGTATGGCTGGTCGGCGCGACCGGCGAGCAGTGCGAGGTCTGCGTGTCGCAGGTGCGTTTTGCCACGCTGGACGAGCCGACCATCGCCACCTACGTCGCCACCGGCGAGCCGTTCGGCAAGGCCGGCGCGTACGCGATCCAGGGCCGCGGTGCGACCCTGGTCGAGCACCTCGACGGCAGTTATTCCGGGGTCATGGGCTTGCCGCTGTTCGAGACCGCGCGACTGCTGCGTCGCGGCGGAATCAGCCCGGCGGATTGATCGCCACGAACCAGGCGGCGACGGCGAGCAGGTTGTTGGCGCCGTGCGCCAGCACCGCCGGCCAGATCGAGCCCGAACGCAGCCGCAGCCCTGCCAGCAACAGCGCCAGCAGGATCAGGTTCGGCAGTGCGTACCACTGGTATTCCAGTCCCGGCAGGTGGACCAGCGCAAACAGCAGCGAGCTGCCGGTCACTGCCCAGCCGACATGTACGCGCTTCATCAAGGCCGACAGCAGCACGCCGCGGAACAGCAGCTCTTCCACCAGCGGCCCCACGCACACCACCACCAGCACCAGCGGAATGCGCAGCCCCAGCGGGGTGTTGCTGCCGATCTGCTGGATGTCCTGGGTCACCGTATGGCCGTGGGCCAGCCACTGGGTCAGCAGCGAGCCCAGGATGGGCGCCGCCAGTCCGGCCACGACCGCCAGCGCGAAGAACAACAGCTGGCGCGGCGGCGTGAAACCGAAACCCGGCGGCTGCGCCAGCGACCACAACTGCGGCCATGTACGACGTGCCAGCCAGAGGGTCGGCGGCGCGGCCACGCCAAGCGAGAGGATCGCCACCAACGCCTGCATGGCGGGTTGCCCCAGAGTCGTGCGGATCGCGGCGTCGATGCCTGGACCGGTGGGACTGAAGGCTGCCATCACACCGATCGCCAGCGCGAACGCGATGCCGACCGCGAGCTGCAGCACGAAGTAGGTGGCGATGATGCCCGCGGTGGCCCGCAGGCCAGGCGCGGGTCGGCTGGCCTCGGGCAGAAGGAGCTCCGGCGGCAGGGGCGAAACCTCGGTGCAGCTGATTTCCATGCGGTCATCGTGCCTGTGGCGGCGAATGGCGAAAGCGGACGCCGCGTGCGGCACTCGCGCCCCCAAGCTAGTGCCTTGCGGGCCGCTTGCGCAATCCTGCCGACCGGCATGGCGGCTGGCATTCGCTTGCAGCGCAAGACCATCGCAGTACCATCGGCCTGCAGACGAGCACAGGGGAGTGTCGATGACTACCGATTTCGGCAGGACTGCCAGCGATTACGCGCGCCATCGAGCGGGGTTTCCGGACGCCTTCTTCGAACGTCTGTTCGCCGACGGCAGCGTGCGCAAGGGTGACGTCGTTCTCGACCTGGGCACCGGCACCGGCACGGTCGCTCGTGGCCTGGCCGTGCGCGGCTGCGAGGTGACCGGGCTGGATCATTCCGCGCCGCTGCTGGCGCAGGCCGCGGAGATGGACCGGGCCGCCGGCGTGCAGGTGAAGCAGGTGCGTGCGCGGGTCGAGAACGCCGAGTTCGCCGCCGCCTCGTTCGACGCGATCACCGCCGGCCAGTGCTGGCACTGGTTCGACCGGCCGCGCACGGCGGCCCTGGTGCGCAAGTGGTTGCGGCCGGGCGGGCGGCTGCTGATCGCGCATTTCGACTGGGTGCCGCTGGCCGGCAACATGGTGCAGGACACCGAGCGGCTGATCCTGGCCTACAACCCGGCCTGGACGCTGCACAGCGGCAGCGGCCTGTATCCGGCGTGGCTGAAGGACGTGGCGGAAGCCGGCTTCGGCGACCTGCGCACGTACTCGTTCGACCTGGACGTGCCGTACAGCCACGTGGACTGGCGCGGCCGCATCCGTGCCAGTGCAGGCGTTGGAGCCACGCTGGACGAGGCGAAGGTGGCGCGCTTCGATGCCGAACTGGCCGACATGCTGGCCGCCCACCATCCAGCCGAGCCGATGGCGGTGCCGCATCGCGTGTGGGTATTGAGCGCGATCGCTCCCGGTCCGCTGGTCTGAGCGCTCAACCGATCAGCATGGCCCGGCCGACGCCGATGCAGGCCATCACCAGCAGCGCGGCCCAGCCGAGCATGCCGACCATATAGCCGGGGCCACGTTTGGCGGGATCCTGCAGGTAGGCCAGCGCGTACCACACGCGGCCGACGATCCAGACCAGCCCCGCCACGCCGGCCCAGCCGCTGAAGCCGTAGTTCGCCGCCAGCCACAGCGTGGGAAGGAACATCACCGTGCTTTCCAGGGTGTTCACCTGCACCCGGTAGGCGCGCTCGAACGCCGGGTCGCCGCTGGTGGCCGGTGCCTTGATGCCGTACTTGCCGCGGGCATGACCGACCGCCCACATGGTGCCGAACTGCAGCAGCACGGCGAGCAGGGTGACCAGGGCGGGCAGGTGGGTCATGCTGAAATCCTCACAAAAGGTCGCCTACTTTAGCGGCAGCGCGCGCCGTGGCGTGATCCCGGTCGACGCGCTATCGTCGCCACGCGGCACGGGGTGCGTGCATCGGTCAACAAGGGATTCCTATGGATTGGCGAAAAGGCGGCAGCAGCAGCAACGTCGAGGTCGACAGCGGTGGCGGTGGCGGTCCGCGTTTCGGTGGTGGTGGCCGCATGGGCCTGGGCGGTCTGGTCGTGCTGGCGCTGCTGGGCTGGATCTTCTTCAAGAACCCACTGGCGCTGCTGGACCAGAGCGGCACCCTGCCGGGCGCCCCGACGCACACCGGGCAGCCGGCCCAGGTCGATCCCGAGCAGCAGGCCTTCGTCAGCGCGATCCTGCACTCGACCGAGCAGAGCTGGGGCGCGATCTTCCAGGCGCATGGCGCGACCTATGTCGAGCCCAAGCTGCACCTGTTCAGCGGCGGCGTGAACACGGCCTGCGGCGGCGCCACCACGGCGGTGGGCCCGTTCTATTGCCCCGGCGACCAGAAGGTGTACCTGGACCTGGCGTTCTTCCAGCAACTGCAGGACGAACTGCATTCCTCCGGCGATTTCGCCCGCGCCTACGTGATCGCGCACGAGGTCGGCCATCACGTGCAGAAGCTGACCGGTGTATTCGACAAGGTCGACGAGGCGCGTCGCCGCGGTGCGCCGATGGACGGCGCCGACGGCCTGTCGGTGCGGCAGGAACTGCAGGCGGATTGCTACGCGGGCGTGTGGGCGAACCACAGCCAGCAGAGCCTGCAATGGCTGCAGCCGGGCGACATCGAGGAAGCCCTGAACGCAGCCAGCCACATCGGCGACGACGCCCTGCAACAGCAGGCGCAAGGCCGCGTGCGGCCGGACACGTTCACCCATGGCACCTCAGCGCAGCGGGTGAAGTGGTTCAAGGCCGGCTTCAGCAGCGGCGACGTTGCCCAGTGCAACACCTTCGCCGGCGAACCATGAGGACTCAAGCGGGCGGGACCGCCCGCTTTCAAAGCCTCCTCCCCTGCGGCGCAGGGGAGGGCAGGGAGGGGTAGCTCTCCGCCGCCGCTGCGCAGCGGACGCCCGCTGCTCTAGAATTCGCCTCCTGCGCGCCTCGGGGCGCCGCCGGTCGCTTTGATGGAACATCCCTGCTTGCGTTGCGGTGCCTGCTGCGCGTTCTTTCGCGTGGCGTTTCATTGGTCGGAGGCGGAAGCCTTCCTCGGTGGCAAGGTGCCGCCGGAGCTGACCGAAAAGCTCGACCCGCACCGCCTGGCGATGCGCGGCACCAACGCCGCGCAGCCGCGCTGCGTGGCCTTGCAAGGCGTGGTGGGCGAGGCGGCGCATTGCGGCATCTACCCGCAGCGGCCGTCGGTATGCCGCGAGGTGCAGCCGTCGTGGGAGTTCGGCGCGATCAGCCCGCAGTGCGACAAGGCGCGCCTCGCGCACGGTATGCCGCTGCTGACGCCGGAGGACTGGCTCGACCCGTTCGACGCCGGCGAACCGCCGCTGCCGCAGAGCGCCTGATCGCCTCGTCCGAGAAAACAGCAAGAGAGATGCCCGCCACCGCCATGCGTGACGGGCATCCTGGATACCTGGGAGCCTTATTGGCAGCCAGGGAACTTGAACGACGCAATGCGCGTGTTCCAGTTGAACGAGCCGGTGTTTTTCAGGTACTCGGTGGTGTACCAGAAGGTGCAGTCATCGACCGGGTCGACGGTCATGGCGCTGTAGTCGCCCCAGCGCGCGAGGTTGTTGCCGCTCTGCGAGCCGGTGCCTTCGATGATGCTGTTCTCGGCCTCCAGCGTGTTCAGCGGGTCGCTGGCCAGACGGCCGGTGTAGCGGATCGCCGGGTGGATGGAGCTGTCCGAGACGCTGTAGCCGAGCGCCAGGTTGCCTTGCTTGTCCATCGCCACCGAGCCCATCCAGCGGTAACTGGTGTCCGGCGAGAAGGTGGACTGCTGGTACACCACCGGCGAGCCGGCAGGATTGCGGATCTCGTACCAGCGCACGCCGGTGTAGGGGTTGTTGTGCTTGGCGCCGACCTGCACCGAATGGTTGACCACCAGTGACTCGTGGTCGCCGAAGTTGCGGTAGGCCAGGCGGAACATCAGGCGATCGCCCAGCGAGTCCAGCTTTTGCCGCGTACCGTACTGCGGGATGCAGCTGCCGCCCCGGCAGGCGGTGGCGAAGGCGGCCACCGGAATGTTGATCGGGCCGCTCAGCGTGGTGTTGGCGCTGTTCGCCCAGTCCACATGGAACTTCCACAGGTTCAGCGAATTGCTGGTGAAGTTCAGCATGTAGTTCGGCGAGCCGGCCGGCGGCGCGGTGGCGCCGTCGAGATCCGCCGGCAGCACGCCGCCGTAGCTGGTGGACAACTGGAAGCACTGCTGGGTCGCCGCCTGGCCGCTCAACATCGCATTGCGGTCATAGGCGCACAGTTTGGCGCCCTGGAAGGTATTGGTGAACATGTTGAAGGTTTCGTAATAGGCATCCGGCCAGACGCCCATCTTCGGATAGTCGGGAAAGACGCTGCCGTAGGAGAAGGCATAGCGGTAGTACGCGCCGGTGGCGTCGCTGGTGGCCGACACGGCCACGCACTGGTAATACGGCGTGGCGCTGACGGCGAACTGCGAGACGACCCAGCGGTTGGCGGCCTTGTCATAGACCACCACGGCATCGCCGTCGTTGTCGTTCTCGCAGGGGCCGCCGAAGCCGGACCACAGGGTGTTGCTCGGCACCGGACCGTAGATCACCGCCTTGCTGGCCTTGTCGAACACGGCGAAGCCGGTGTTGACGATCTGCAGGTACTGGGTCGCGCCTACCGCGCCGTTGGTGTCTGGCGGGGCACTGTTGACGTTGAACGTGCCCTGCGGGCCGCTGAAGCCCTGGCCGACGCCGTCGAAGCCGGCGCCCAGTGCGGGCGCGAACGCGCCGGTGACGGCGTGTTGCACGGCACCGTCAGCTTGGTTGCCCGGAGCTAGCGGCGGCAGCGGGTGCAGCGGATGGATGCGGGGGCTCCTGGAGAAATCTTCCGGGCGCGGCATCGTGCCGCGCAGGGAACGCAAGGTGTCGTGTTTCACGGCAGGTGTCACTTCCACGGCGGTGGCCGCGTTTTCAGCGAAGGCCTGGTTGCTTGCCGCCAGACCGAAAACGGCGCCCAGCGCGATGCTCAAGCCGGTCAAGTTTCGTGATGACATGGGTTCCCCTCCACGAGGTAATGGCATTGGAAAGGGTCGACGCGTGCGACTGGCGTTGCACAGCTTGGCGGCCAGGCACGACGGGGATCCGATAACCGTTCCGCCATCACGCGACGTCAGCATCGCGAGCCCCCCAGACTCCCAGGCGGAACGGCGGAGTCATAGCGCTTTGCCGGGAATTTTTCGTGAAGAGGCCGTCCGGCGCCTGACGGCGGGCAGCCGCTTATCCCGCGAACCGATAGATATCCATGGCCAGGAAGCCCATGTCGATGCCGGCGTCGATCCGCTGCGCATGGATGTCTGCGCCCGCCGCGCCGAGCGCCACGAACAGCGGCAGCAGGTGCTCGTCGGTGGGATGTGCGCGTTCGGCGAACGGTGCCTGGCGGCGATAGTCGAGCAGGGCATCGATATCGCCGGCGGCGAGCCTGTGCTCGATCCACTCGATGAACGGCTTCACGTGCGGTGCCTGCGTCGAACGACCGGCGTCGGCTTCTATCGGCCGAACATCGGCAGGCCGAGGCCCAGGCGCAGCGGATCGAGCAGGGCGCCGTAGCGATCGGCACGCGCGGTGTTGTGTTGTAGCGGCTGGCGCACCTGGGTGGCGCTGGCGGTGCGCACGCTGCGTTTCGCATGGTGGTAGTCGAGGCAGGCGGGATCGAACGAGAGGTCGCAGAACGTCAGCAAGTTGCGGATCTCGCGTTCCGGCTCGACCAGCAGCGCTTCGTAGCGCTGGATGCGGATGCGCTGCGGGGCGGCCGCCTGCCACGCGCCCATGATCCGCTCGTAGTCGCGGATGTAGGCGGCGATGTCGGTGAGCGTGCAGGCGAAATGCGGCAACCGGTAGAACTGCTGCTTGTAGCAGGACCAGCCCGCTTCCAGTGCGTCGCGCCGGGCGTCGACGATGCGCGCGCCGGGCAGCATCGCGCCGAGCACGCCGCCGAGCAGCCAGTTCGACGGCAGCTTGTCGGTATGCCGCGGCTTGTGCCGGCGCCAGCGCGCGGTGAGTTCCAGGTAACGGCGCCCGAGCCGCTGCCAGTCGTCGGCCGTTGCCGCGGCG
>Ga0207647_10003261_pt1 | contig 12185 bp, 11 predicted proteins | sample KBSCornC2_FD_184295 | JGI IMG/M metagenome (GOLD analysis project Ga0207647, IMG submission 184295) | Corn rhizosphere microbial communities from Kellogg Biological Station, Michigan, USA - C2 (SPAdes) (version 2) | ecosystem: Host-associated > Plants > Roots > Rhizosphere ...
CAGCCCGCGATCATCCTTGTCCGCCCCCAGCTTGGCGAGAATATCGGCAAGGCCGCGCGGGCCATGCTCAATTTCGGCCTGACGGATCTCAGACTGGTATCGCCGCGCGATGGCTGGCCAAACCCCGATGCCGGCCCGGCGGCATCGGGCGCCGACATCGTCCTCGAGCAGGCGCAGCTTTTCGAAACCCTCGCGGACGCCACGGCCGATTGCACGCATGTCTATGCCACCACCGTGCGAAAGCGCGGAGTGACCAAGCCCGTCGTTACCCCAGCCGAAGCAGCGCGCGCGCTTCATGCCGAGCCCGGCCGTTCGGGCATCCTGTTCGGGCCGGAGCGATCGGGACTTGAGACCGACGACGTGGCCGTCGCCCGCACCATCATCACCGTGCCGATCAATCCCGAGTTCGGCAGCCTGAATCTCGCCCAGGCCGTGATCCTGGTGGCCTATGAATGGTCCAAGAGCATTGCGCTTGCGCAGCCGCCCGCGACCGATGCCGATCCGCCCGCGACGCAGGAAGAACTGGACGGCCTCGTCGCTCATCTCGAAACAATGCTGGAGAAATCCGGATATTTCTATCCGCCCGACCGCGTCCCAACCACCAAGCGCACATTACGCGGTCTGCTCACCAAGCCGGGCTGGAATGCACAGGAAATACGAACGCTGAGGGGCGTCCTTTCCGCGCTGGAGAAGCCCCGCCGGCGCTGATGCCGCGCGTCAGCGCTGCTCGAACCGATCGAGTTCGTAGGCGATGGAGGATTCCACAAGCGTTTCGTAAAGCTGCCGGACCAGAAGTTCCGGAACGCCCTCTTCCCGGCCAACCTCGCACGCATGCTCGATCACGGCAGCCTTGCGCGGTTCGTCCCGTATATCGTCGCGACGCTGCTTGATCCGTGCTGCCGCCTCCATGTAGCGCATCCGCTGCCCAAGCAGCTTCACGATCGCGGCATCGAGATGATCCACCCCGGCCCGCACCTCTGCCATGGTGGAACAATCCGAAGCCGGCACGATCGATTCGCTGCTCATGCGCGCCCGCTTAGCGGAGGTGCGCGGACTTGACTATTCCGCCTGCCATCGTCATAGGCGCGCCTTCGCAATTGGCCCCGCACCCCGGTGAAGCGGTGGCCCGGCCTGGTCTTTGATCGGCAACCGCGCGGCTCCGGGCTGAGAGGACGGGCATGTCGCCCGTTCAGACGCAATTGAAGGAAAGATCATGTCGAAGCGCTCAAGCGCCAAGTATAAGCTCGATCGCCGCATGGGCGAGAATATCTGGGGCCGCCCGAAGAGCCCGGTCAACCGCCGCGAATATGGCCCCGGCCAGCATGGCCAGCGCCGCAAGGGCAAGCTTTCCGATTTCGGCATCCAGCTCCGCGCCAAGCAGAAGCTCAAGGGCAGCTATGGCGACGTGACCGAGAAACAGTTCAAGAAGGCTTATGTCGAGGCTTCGCGCATGAAGGGCGACACCTCGCAGAACCTGATCGGCCTGCTCGAGCGCCGCCTCGACGCGGTCGTCTATCGCGCCAAGTTCGCGCCCACCATCTTCGCGGCGCGCCAGCTCGTCAGCCATGGTCACATTCGCGTCAACGGCACCAAGTGCAACATCGCCTCGCGGCTCGTGAAGCCGGGTGACGAGATCACGCTGGGCGGCAAGGCGCAGGACATGGCGCTGGTTCTCGAAGCGCAGAGCCTGGCCGAGCGCGAGATCCCCGATTACATCGCTCCCGACGGTGCCGCGAAGGTGACCTTCACCCGCGTGCCGACGCTCGACGAGGTGCCCTATCCCGTGAAGATGGAACCGAATCTCGTCGTCGAATTCTATTCGCGCTGATCCCTGCGGATATCGGCGGACAAGAGGGCGGCCCTGCGGGGCCGCCCTTTTTTCTTTGCGGGACTGCTGAGGGCACAATCGTCACGCCATCATCCGGCGCCACTTGCCGACATCATTGTTAGTTGCCATGAGGCGAAGGGGGCTAATGAGGAAGATGATGCCCCGACTCTTTTGCCTGCCTGCCTTGCTCTTGCTCGCTGGCGCCGCTTCGGCCCAGCCCGCGGCCACACCGCTGATCTCCACCGAAACGCTCAAGGATGTGACCCGCACGCTTTCGGACGACAGCTTCGAAGGTCGGGCACCCGCCACGCCGGCCGAAGACAAGACCGTGGCCTATATTTCGGACCGATTCGCCAAGGCGGGACTGAAGCCGGGCGGGACCGACGGCGGCTGGTACCAGCAGGTTCCACTGGTCGCGCTGACCCAATCGCCCGGCACCGTGCTGCATTTTCGTGGTGGAAAGACGCCGCTGGATTTCGCCTTTGGCAAGGACATGATGATCGAGACCTATCGGGTCCGCCCGCATGTCGAGGTCAAGGATAGCGACGTCGTCTTCGTCGGCTATGGCATCAACGCACCCGAGCGGGGGTGGAACGACTATGCCGGCGTCGATGTGAAGGGAAAGACAGTCGTCATTCTCGTCAACGATCCCGACTGGAAAACGCCGACGCTCAACGGCCCGTTCGAAGGCCGCGCTATGACCTATTATGGACGATGGACCTACAAATATGAGGAGGCGGCCCGGCAGGGCGCGGCGGCCGCAATCATCATCCACGATACCGAGCCGGCCGCCTACCCGTTCAGCGTGCTGGTCTCGTCCGGCACCGGCCCGCAGCTCGAATTCGATGAGCCGGGCGGTCACATGGATCAATCACAGGCGGTGGGATGGATCACTACCCCTGCGGCCAAACGCCTGTTCGCTGCCGCCGGCCGGAATTATGAAGCGCTGGTCGAAGCGGCTGCGCACAAGGGCTTCCGCCCAGTGCCGCTTGGTCTCAAAGCGTCGGTGGCAATCGACAACAGCATCCGCCGGCAAAGCTCGCGCAACGTCATCGGCGTGCTTCGGGGCGCCAAGCGGCCGGACGAATATATCGTCTATTCAGCGCACTGGGATCATTTGGGGCATTGCGAGCCGATCAATGGCGACGACATCTGCAACGGCGCCGTCGACAACGCCAGCGGCGTGGCTGGCCTGGTTGCTCTCGCCGAAGCCTATCGGAAGCAGGGGCCGACCGACCGATCGATCCTGTTCATCGCGCTGACCGCGGAAGAATCGGGAACGCTGGGATCGGAATATTATGCCGCTCACCCCACCGTTCCGCTTCGCCAGATCGTCGGTGGCGTGAACATGGACAGTCTCAACGTGTTCGGCGCGACCCGAGATATCGTCTTGGTCGGCGGCGGCAAGTCGGAACTTGAGGACTATCTCGCCCGTGCCGCCAAAGCGCAGGGACGCGCCGTGAAGCCTGAACCGACCCCGGAGAAAGGCTATTATTATCGCTCCGACCATTTCAGTTTCGCGCGGCTGGGCGTGCCGATGCTGTACACCGATCCGGGCGAGGATCTCGTGAATGGCGGAGTGGCCCGCGGCAGGGCGTTGCAGGCCGATTATGTCGATCACCGCTATCACAGCGCGAAAGACGAATATGATCCGAGCTGGGATTGGTCCGGCGCGGTTCAGGATCTCGAGCTCTGGTACGCCATCGGCCACACGCTGGCGGACAGCGATGCGTGGCCCAACTGGTATCCCAACAGCGAATTTCGCGCCGTTCGGGACAAGTCGCGCGCCGGGAAATAGCCGGCGCCGCTTGCGTCGTCATAAAGCAAGGCTATGGGCGTGGCATGAGCTTTGTCCGTCCCCCCGCTGAATGGGCGCCTCACGAAGCCGTGTGGATCGGCTTCCCCAGCCATCCCGAGCTTTGGCAGGAGGATCTGGAGCCGGCACGGGCGGAAGTGATCGCCTTTGCGCGTGCCGTTCATGATGGTGGCCGTGGCGAGCAAGTGATCCTCGTCGCCGCAGACGAAGAAGCGGCTTCCCGCGCCCGTGTGCTGGCCGATGGCGCGGCCGACGTGATCGTCGAGCCGTTCGGCGATATCTGGCTGCGCGATACCGCGCCCATCGTCGCGCAGGGAACGGCCGGGCGCTGCGCGGTCGATTTTCGCTTCAATTTCTGGGGCGGCAAATATGATCTGCCGGGTGACGAAAGCGTCGGCATGCGCCTGGCAGCCCGGACCGGCTTCCCCACCCAGCATCGCGATTGGATCCTCGAGGGCGGCGCGATCGACGGCGATGGAACCGGGCTCGTTGTCACCACCGAACAATGCCTGCTCAATCCCAACCGCAACCCCGAGCTGGATCGTCCGGCGATCGAGCAAAGGCTGGCCGAGCAGCTTGGGCTCTCGCGCGTGCTCTGGCTCGGCGAGGGATTGCTCAACGATCATACTGACGGCCATGTCGACAATCTCGCCCGCTTCGTGGGCGAGAAGCGGCTGCTGCTGCCGGTTTCGGCGGGAGACGATGATCCGAATGCTTCGGTGTACGCCGATGCCGCTTCTCGCGCGGTGAAGTTCGGGGTGGACGTGATCCCCTTCCCCTCGCCCGGCCTGGTGCTGCGCGATGACGAGATCGTGCCCGCTTCCTATATGAACTTCTATATCGGCAATGCGGCCGTGGTGATGCCGACCTATGAGGGCGCTGCAAACGAGGAGGCGGCGATCGAAAGCTTGCAGGAACTCTTTCCCGGCCGAACGGTCGTTGGGGTTCCCGCCGACGCGGTGTTGACCGGTGGCGGCAGCTTCCATTGCATCAGCCAGCAGATACCCAAAGGGAGCAGCGAATGACCGAGATTACCGTCGCCGCGCTCCAGCTCGCCTTCAGCGACGATATCGAAGACAATATCGCCCGCGTTTCCGAACTGGTCCGTGAGGCGGCAGCCAAGGGCGCGCACGTCGTGCTACCGCCGGAGCTGTTCGAGGGCTGGTATTTCTGCCGCAACGAGGATGAGGGCCTGTTCACGCGTGCCAAGCCGGTCGGCGAGCACAGGGCCGTGCGGGCGATGCAGTCGCTAGCCGCCGAACTCGGCATTTATATCCCGACCAGCTTCTTCGAGGCCGACGGACCGCATTATTATAACAGCCTCGCCATGATCGACGACAAGGGATCGATCATGGGGGTCTATCGCAAAAGCCACATTCCGGACGGCCCCGGCTATGAGGAAAAATTCTATTTCCGGCCGGGCAATAGCGGCTTCAAGGTGTGGCCCACCCAGCGCGCGATGCTTGGCGTCGGCGTGTGCTGGGATCAATGGTATCCGGAAACGGCGCGCTCATTGATGCTGTTGGGCGCCGAAATCCTATTCTTCCCAACCGCGATAGGCAGCGAGCCGCACGATCCCGGCCTCGACACGAGCCGCATGTGGCAGCGCGCGATGATCGGCCATGCCGTCTCGAACGTGGTGCCCGTGGTGGCGGCCAACCGCATCGGCACCGAGGAAGGGCAGACTTTCTACGGACATAGCTTCATCTGCGACGAGCGCGGCGATATGCTGGCCGAATTCGGGAAGACGGAGACGGGGGTCCTCGCCGCGACCATCGATCTGGATCGGGTGAAGCGCCATCGTGCCGCCTTCGGCTTCTTCCGCGATCGGCGTCCGGAGCTTTATGGCAGGCTAGCCGAGGACATTTGAGGGGAGACTGAAATGACGACGGCGCGCTTTTACATCATGCATGCAGCGGCGGGTAAGGATGCGGCGCTTGAGACCGCATTGCGCGATCTTGTCGACAAGGTCCGCCCGCTGCCGGGCTGCGAGGGGGTCGAACTGCTGCGCGATAGCGGCAACGAGCTTCGCTTCGTCTTCATCGAAAAATGGAGTTCGATTGAAGCCCATAAAGACGCGGGCAAGGCGCTCGGCAAGGACGCGCTCGCGCCGGTCATGGCCGCGCTCGACGGGCCGCCCGATGGTTCTTATCTCGATTACCTCAAAACGATATGACGGCGGGCACCGCCTTCAAGATCCTGACCGCACAGCAATGGAGCGACTGGAAAGATGCCCGCGTGCTGCACGGTGCGCCGATCGATCTGCAGGACGGCTTCATTCATCTTTCGGCCGCTGACCAGGTGGCAGCCACGGCCGCGAAGCATTTTGCCGGGCAGACCGGCCTGATCCTCGCCGAGATTGATCTGGCGCAGCTCGGCTCCGCAGTGCGTTGGGAGACGTCACGCGGCGGCGCGCTCTTTCCCCATGTCTACGCGCCGATCCCTCTTTCCGCGCTCGTGTCCGCCGTCGCTATGGATGACAGCGATTTCAGTCCGGCGGCAGCGTAGCGGGACCTACCGCTCGTGCGCGGCTTCCATGCCCGCTTCTTCGATCGGACTGAGCAGATAGCTCATGAAGGTCCGCCGCCCGGTCTTGATGTCAGCGGTCGCCACCATGCCCGGCAGGATCGGCACCACCTTGTCGCCACGATTGATCGTCGTCTTATCAAGGGCAACGCGGGTTACGTAGACCGGCCCGAGCTTGTCGTCGACGGTCGCATCGCTGCTGATGCTGAGCACCTTGCCTTTGATCGTGCCATGTCGCGTGTACGGGAAGGCGTCCAGCTTGATCGCGACCTCCTGGCCTTCCTGTACGAAGCCGACGTCGCTGTTGAGCAGCTTCACCTCGGCAACGAGCAGCCCACCTTTTGGCACCACCGCCATGATCGGCTTGGCCGATTCGACCACGCCGCCTTCGGTGTGGATTGAAAGCTGCGCCACCGTGCCATCGACTGGCGCGACCAGCGTCTGAAGATTGGCGCGCCGTTCCGCCTTTACCAGTTCTTCGCGGCGCAAATTCACGTCCGCTTCGGCTTTGGTGAGCTGCGAAAGCAGGTCGGCACGGAGCTGGGCGCTGTTTTGAGCCGCGGTCGAAGAGGCCGACGCTGCCTGCGCGCCCGCGCCGGTCATCGTGCTGCCGGCGATCTCGCGGTCGCGAATCGCGGCCAGATATTGCCGCCGCATCTCGATCACGCGCAGCTTGGAAACGAAGCCCTTGGCGAGCAGCTTCTCGTTCGCGGCAAGCTGCTCCTGCAGCAACGGGATCGTCTCGCTGAGCTTGGCGGCGTTGATCCGTGCTTCATTGGCCGCAGCCATCGCAGCAGCGCTTGAAGCCCCACCCTGCGACACGCCCGACTGGATCTGCTTCAACTGCGCTTCGGCCAGCGCACGATGCGTGGCGGCAAGTTGCGGATCGGTGCCAGCCGGCACGACGAAATTGAAGCCTTGGCCGTTGAGCGCGCTCTGCACGGCGCGCGCGCGCGCTGCATCGAACTCCGAGGTCAGCAGCGCGGTGCGCGCCTGCTCCAGTTCGGCGCTCGATGCGGTGGGATCGAGGATCACCAGCGGCTGGCCTTTTTTCACATGATCCCCGTCATGGACGAGGATCCGCCGAACCACTCCTGAATCGGCAGGCTGGATCAGCTTCACATTTTCTGCGGGAATGATCTTGCCCGGCGCGGTCGCGACGACATCGATCTTGCCAAGCACCATCCACAACACCAGCAGCAACATGCCCGAGAGCAACACCCAAGCCGTAACACGCGCCGTAGGCGAAACCGGGCGCTCGACCACTTCGAGCGCGGCCGGAAGAAAGCCGGTCTCATGAACCTGTACGATCCGCTTGGCGCGGGCCCTCTCCGCCGCGAGCGCCTGCTTGACGACGACCAGATGTCCAGCGACGCCGTTCATGCCGCCAACTCCCGATGGTCGCCAATCTGTCGGCGATGCAGGTCGGCATAGCGGCCGCTCAATTGCAGCAGCTCGGAGTGCGTGCCGGTTTCGATGATCTTGCCGCGCTCCATCGCAATGATGCGGTCGCACTGGCGGATCGCCGAGAGGCGGTGCGCGATGATCAGCATCGTACGGCCGACTGCCATGTCCTTGAGGTTGCGCTGGATGATCTCCTCGCTCTCGGCATCGAGTGCGGATGTCGCTTCGTCGAAGATCAGGATGCGCGGGCTGGTGACGAGCGCACGGGCGATCGCAATGCGCTGCCGCTGGCCACCCGAGAGGTTGGCGCCGCGCTCGACGATCGGCGTGTCATAGCCCTGGGGCATCGAGACGATGAAATTATGTGCGCCGGCCATGTCCGCCGCCATCATCACCCGCTCGAGCGGCATGGCCGGATTGGCCAGCGCGATATTTTCGCGGATTGAGCGGTTGAACAGCAAATTCTCCTGCAGCACCACGCCGATCTGACGGCGCAGCCACAGCGGGTCCATTTGCGAGATATCGATGCCATCCACCGAAATCCGGCCCGAATGCGGCACGTAGAGGCGCTGCAGCAGCTTGGTGAGCGTCGACTTGCCCGAGCCCGAGCTTCCGACGATACCCAGCATCGTGCCTGGCTCGAGATCGATATTGATATCATCGAGCGTCCACGCCCCGCTATCGCCATAGCGGAAGTTGACATTCTCGAAGGCGATGCTCCCGCGCACCTGCGGCAGGGTCACGCTGCTCGGGCTGCGCGGCTCGGGCGCAGCGTTGAGCACGTCGCCCAGGCGATCAACCGAAAGCCGGACCTGCTGGAAATCCTGCCAGAGCTGCGCGAGGCGGAGCACGGGGCCGGTGACATGCTGCGCGAACATGTTGAACGCGACCAGCGCACCGACGGTCATGTTCCCGGAAATGACCTCCTTGGCGCCGAAATAGAGGATCGCGGCGAAGGTCAGCTTGGAGATGAGCTGGACAGCCTGGCTGCCGGTGTTGCCGAGGTTGATCACGCGCTGATTGGCAGCACTGTAGGCGGCGAGCTGGCGTTCCCAGCGATCCTGCCATTGCGGCTCGACCGCAGCGGCCTTCACCGTCTGAATGCCGCTGACGCTTTCGACCAGCAGCGCATTGCTCGCAGCGCTGCGATCGAACTTCTCGTCGAGTCGCGCACGCAAAGGCCCGGTGACGAGCTGCGAGACCACGACATAGCCGACGATGCTGATGATCGCGATCCAGAACAATGTCGAGGAATAGACGAACATCGCCACGAGGAACACGATGGCAAAGGCGGGGTCGACCAGCACGCTCAGCGACGCATTGGTGAGGAACTCGCGCACCGTTTCAAGCTGGCGCACGCGCGTGACGGTATCGCCCACGCGGCGTTTCTCGAAATAGGACAGCGGTAGCATCAGCAGGTGCCGGAAAAGCCGCGCACCAAGCTCGACGTCGATCTTCTGGCTGGTTTCGGAGAAGAGCCGGGTGCGCAGCCAGCCGAACGCCACCTCCCACAGCGATATCGCGACGAAGCCGAAGGCCAGGACGTTCAGCGTCGACATGGTGTGATGCACCAGCACCTTGTCGATCACATTCTGGAACAGCAGCGGCGCAGCAAGCGCCAGCAGGTTAAGCGCGAGCGTGATCAGCAGCATCTCGCCGATCAGGCGGCGATAGCGCACGATCTGAGGAATGAACCAGCGGATGTCGAACTGGTTGAGGCCACCCGTTGTCTCGCGGATGGTCATCAGGATCATTTCCCCGGACCAGATTGCGTCGAGGCCTTCGCGGTCGACCTTCTGGATCGGCTGGTTCGGGAATTGGACGAGGACGCCGTCTTCGACGAGGCGACCGATCAGGAACCAGCCGCGCGGCCCAGAGGCCAGGGCCGGCAACGGAAGATTGGTCAGCCGGCCGTGCTGGTCGGCGAGATATTTGACGCGAACGCCCTTGTGCAGCTTGGCGAGGCGAAGAAGATCATTCTGATCGACCGGGTCATCATGCCCCAGATCGTGCCGCATCTGATCGGGTTCGACCGGAATGCCATAAATGGCCATGATCGCCGAAAGCGCAGCAAGGCCCGAGTCGGGGTCAATCGCCGGCTCTTCCTGTTCCCAATGCTGATCCCGCTCAAACTGCCGCAATTGCTCTTCACTGTCCCCCGGCAAACGCATCCGTACGCCACTTTCTACAATAGAACTCGAATGCGTCTTGCCTACCCCGAGATGGTTAACAAAAGGGAAGCAAACCCATCCCGTCCATGCGGTTGCGACCAACGCATGCAAATCGAAGACAGGGCGTTAACGATTTGTGTCAAACATAGATTCGGCTAGGAATTCAGCGCCCATTGCCGCTATCAGCGCATCGTTCGCACCTGCGGGAGGAAATGTGGCCGTCATCTCTCTAACGCCTCGCGCATTCGCCGATTCCCGTGGCTGGTTCAGCGAAACATATAATCAGGCGCGCGCTGCGGAAGCGGGCATCGACGTCCTGTTCTGCCAGGACAATCAGAGCTTCTCCAAAGCTGCCGGCGTCGTTCGCGGGCTGCATTTCCAACGGCCGCCCTTTGCCCAGGCCAAGCTTGTGCGTTGCATGCGCGGCAGTATCTGGGATGTTGCGGTCGACGCGCGCAAGGGTTCGCCTACCTACGGACAATGGGTCGCTGCAATACTTTCGGCCGAAAACCGCCGACAGCTTTTCATTCCTGCGGGCTTTCTGCACGGCTTCGTGACCCTGGAGGACGAAACCGAGGTCGCGTACAAGGTCTCCGCGCTTTACGATGCCGCGAGCGACGGCGGCATCAAATGGAACGACCCGACGCTGGCTTTGCCATGGCCGCTCGACGGTCGTGCGCCATTGGTCTCCGATAAGGATGCGGCCCTGCCCTCCTTCGCCGACTTCGACAGTCCGTTCGAATATGATGGCGTGCCGCTGAGGCCGCTGGCAGAGGAAGCGGCATGAGCAAGCCCCTTCGCATTCTCGTAACCGGCGGCGCGGGATTCATCGGGTCCGCGCTCGTTCGTCATCTGATCGGCGAGACCGAGCACCAGGTGCTCAACGTCGACGCGCTCACCTATGCCGGAAATCTGGCGTCGCTTGCGCCGATTGCCGACAGCAACCGCTACAGCTTCGTCCGCGCGAACATCTGCGACGCGCCGGAAATGAAGCGACTGGTGGAAGAATTCCGTCCCGACGTCGTGACGCACCTTGCCGCCGAATCGCATGTCGACAGGTCAATCGACGGTCCCGCCGACTTCATCCAGACCAATCTGGTCGGCACCTTCACCCTGCTTTCGGCGGTGCTCGATTATTGGCGCACCTTGGAGGGCGCGGACGCGGAAACATTCCGCTTCCATCACATATCGACCGACGAAGTGTTCGGCGCGCTCGGAGATGACGGCTATTTCACCGAGGAAACGGCCTACGATCCACGTTCGCCCTATTCCGCATCTAAGGCGGGGTCCGATCATCTCGTACGCGCCTGGCACCACACCTACGGGTTGCCGGTGCTGGTGACCAACTGTTCGAACAATTACGGCCCTTATCATTTCCCCGAAAAGCTGATTCCGTTGATGATCATCAAAAGCCTCGATGGCGAAAAGCTGCCGGTTTACGGTGCCGGGCAGAATGTTCGCGACTGGCTGTATGTCGATGACCATGTCCGCGCGCTGACCGCCGTGTTCGAGCGCGGCGTTCCGGGCCACAGCTATATGATCGGCGGCAATTCGGAGCGCACCAACCTCACCGTCGTGCAAACCATCTGTGACACGCTCGACCAAATCCGGCCCCGCTCGGATAGCAAGAGCTATCGCGAGCAGATCAGCTTCGTCGCCGATCGGCCGGGCCATGATTTCCGCTATGCCATCGACGCGAGCAAACTTCGCCGCGAACTGGGCTGGCAGCCTCAGGAAAGTTTCGAAAGCGGCATCGCCAACACGATCCGCTGGTATCTGGACAATGAGCACTGGTGGCGCCCGATCCTGTCCGGAGCCTATGGCGGCGAGCGGCTCGGCCTGAAATCCGCGTGAGCAAGCCCGCCATTCTGATTACCGGCGGCACCGGACAAGTGGGGACCGGGCTGACGCTTGCAAATCGAGGCCGCTTTGAGGTGGTTGCGCCGGCGAGGGCAGAGTTGGACCTGCTCGACGCAGCTTCCATCGAGCGGAATATCTCTTCCAGAGATTGGGCCGCCATTATCAACTGCGCGGCCTACACGGCGGTGGACAAGGCGGAAAGCGAGCCTGAGCTCGCCTTCGCCATCAATGCCGAAGCGCCGGGCATCATTGCACGTGCAGCGGCTGCACGCGCGATCCCGCTGCTTCACGTTTCGACCGACTACGTGTTCGATGGCTCGAAGGCAAAACCTTATACCGAGGACGATCCGGTTGCTCCCTTGGGCGTCTACGGCGCCTCGAAAGAGGCTGGCGAGCGCGCCGTTCGCGATGAAGGAGGCCGGAGCATCATCCTGCGAACGGCCTGGGTCGTGAGCCCCTGGGGTCATAATTTCGTCAAGACCATGCTGCGCCTGGGCACCGAACGGGAGGAGCTCGGCGTGGTCGCCGACCAGATTGGCTGCCCCACTTCCGCGATGGATATCGCTGAAACGCTGCTGAC
>Ga0207647_10003263_pt1 | contig 12181 bp, 13 predicted proteins | sample KBSCornC2_FD_184295 | JGI IMG/M metagenome (GOLD analysis project Ga0207647, IMG submission 184295) | Corn rhizosphere microbial communities from Kellogg Biological Station, Michigan, USA - C2 (SPAdes) (version 2) | ecosystem: Host-associated > Plants > Roots > Rhizosphere ...
TGATCGTCCATTGGTCCCGGTTACAAAATATTTCTCAACCTCGCCAATGATCTTGTTTAGCTCAAAAACCCATGCTTCTTTGTCCTTGCTGTCGATGATTGCCTCGATTATTGCCATTTGGATACGGATTGCTCAGGTAAAAATAGCTTGGGCTTTTGTTTAATCAAATAGCACGGCATTTAAATTTCTATTTAACAAAAATCACACGCAGTATTGCTACTCTGGCGTACAAACAGATCTTGCGATTTTTGCAACGATAAATTATTCTCTAATAACAATTCATGTACAGGGCCCGTACAAACGAATTTACAAGTCAATGAGCCGGAGGTGAAAAATGCGGCTCTCCTATTTAGGGCAATCAACCACTCCTTTGCTGGCAAATCCTTAAACTGATTGACAGGGGGGCGATCGATGATCATTAGTATTCATGGTGAAAAATGTTTTTGAGGAGAATAGAACTCTTCTTGCTAGGCTACATACCTGACACAAGAGCCCGTTCACTAAAATTTCAAACAAGTGTTTAACCTTCAGCGTCAAATACCCAATTCTATATCTTTACATGGTTCACTGGTAAGTTCCAACTTCAATAAATTTTATGCAGCCCATTAAAATTCTGGTCATTGACGACGACCTTGATGATATCTATTTTTACCGCGAAGCTTTTGAAAAAAAACTCCGCTTCGATTTTTCTTTTTACCAGGATGCTCAACTGGCCCTGGACATGCTCCAAAAAATGAGTCCGCAACAAGTTCCCGATCTTATTCTCTGCGATCTGAATATGCCACTGTTTAATGGTTTTGAAATACTAAGCCGCGTAAAAACCTTTGAACATTTGGACGAGACCTGTTTTATTATTTGTTCCAACTCCACACTCCCATCTGACAGGCAAAAAGCAAAAAGCCTGGGTGCAGACGCTTATTTTGTAAAACCCCTCACCTTCAACCAATACGCAGAACTGATCGAAGAAATCATCATTACATGTGGCTTCGAACACCGCCTGGTTTTTGACAAACCGCTTACAAGCATAAAACATAGAGTGCGGGTCATGCTTGTCGAAGACAACGAGGATGAAAGAATCTTTATGAAGGAGGGGTTCGCCCAAACAGGTCTCTATGAGATTATAGGAGAAGCTGAAAACGGGAAAGAAATGCTGGAATTTTTAAATGACCCCGAGATGCTACCCGAGCTAATTGTATCCGACCTGAACATGCCGGTAAAGGACGGCTACGAAGTTATTTCAGACATTAAGTCAAATAAGACCTTATCGGATATTTCCGTTGTGATCTTGACTACGGCTCCACTGGTTTCCTATGCAGAACGTTGCAAAAAAATGGGAGCCTGCGCTTATTTTACCAAGCCCGAAACTTTTCTCGACTATCCTGCATTTGCAAAAGCAATTTACCCGGATATTCTTCACTGCGTGCAAAAGAAAAATTAGTGGTCAAGTTCTGCAGCTTAACGGAAAAATAAAAAGGATGGTTTTGAACAGCGGAATCTCATTTAAAATCGTAAAGAGAAAGGCGGGCCTTCGAATAATCCTCATACCTGGTCAACGCGATCATAGTTGCCACAAGCACATCGCCATTTGTCACCGAATTTTTATCATCATAAAGTTTTAATCCAGGGCCGCCGGTTTCTAAAAAAGCGTTTCTGAGAAAATAATGGCGGTTCATCAAACAGACCTCGTTTTGATAACAGGCAATGAAATCTTTATGATCTGTTCTAAACTTTTGCAGTCGTCCTCGCTCGCGCCTCCAAAATTCAATGGCCATCGAATGCTCATCCGGCTCAAACAAAAGTCCATGGTAAATCAGGCAATAATATTCAATCTTCGAGGTAAACAGCGGCTTTATTTTTTTAAAAAATTCAATCTCCTGCTCTTCCTTTGAAAACCGGTGACCCTTTAATTTATCTTTCACCTCGTTCCATGCGATATTACAAATGGTAAATGCATTTTGCACCTGCTCATGGTTGCTGTAAAGATCTAAGGGATGCGCTTTTAATTGGGTGATCATGCGTCGATACACTGCTTTGCAGAGTTGTTTCATATAGCTTTGGTTAAAAATTAGGGAGTAGTAGACACTACTCCCGCAGCAAGGAGTCCTCCTCCTTACGAGTTCTAAAAATTGTTGCAGATAGGGTTTGAAAACAGGGAAAGAAAGGGCAAGTAAAAACAAGCCCTTGAATCCACATGAGAATCATGTGACGCCTAAAATGTCACATGCAACAGCACTATACCAAACGCTGCTAAAAATTACCGGACCGACGATAGATAAGACGTTTGAAATGAATTCAAGACGAAGTAAAAGAAGATTTTCTTTGAAAGAACAAGCATGCCCTTTCCACATATGAGGTGTATGCAGGAGCTATTGTTTGGGCTTAACCCGCTTCCAGTTTTCTCCGGACTTAATCCGGTACATGGTCATTTCACTGACCCCGTGCTTTTCCGCAAGCTGCCTTACCGTTAGTCTGCGTTTCTCGTTAAAAAGCTGGGCTTTTATCTTGGCCACCTGCCCTGCACTCAGTTTAAGTCCTGTAAGGCGATTGGCCTGGAGTTTTTTATAGGCTTTTTTGGCCGGGCTGTGCTGCTGGTGCGCAATCATTTCTTCCAGTGTGGCCCATTTTAAATTTTTTGCTGCATTATCCAGCTTGTTGTGATTGAGATGGATCACGTATTTGTATTTTAAGGAAGGCTTCTTTACAAAATGCTTTGCAATTTCGCGGTGAATGTAGAGCGTGCCTTTGTTGCCGGGACAATGAAGGTTGAGTGTTCTGTAGCCAGTCGTCAGGGAACCGCCCAGCACCCTGCCATCCTCGTAGACGGAGTCTTTATAGCTCGCCACCCTACCCAAGGTAGATACGGCATAACGGTTTCGAAGCTCTTTATAACCCGCGAACACCAGGTTTTTCCAGACCTCTCCTTTCTGTTTTTTAATCATTGTATTCGTTTATGGATTGACGATAGTTACAAAGATAACGAGGGAGCAGCCTTCCTGCAAGCGGCGATACATCAATGCACTTTTTCGCGAACCTTCGAGCGACCGGAAAAAAACTAGAAAACTGTTTCCAGCGAATCTATAATGGCTGCAAGAAGACGCTGATCCGGCAGCTTATTTAAGGAAATTGCGGAATCCTGCATCAAGGCTCTCCAGTTGCGCTCTTCGTCGCGCTCAAACACCAGCAGGGCCGATCCTGCCTCCACTTCTATCTTATAAGTATACCCGAAATTTAAAAGCCTGCACGGGAGGAGGATTTCATTTCCCAGGTACGCTACAGGCAGTTCGAAAGATTCTTCCATTTTATTCGTATTAAAAAAACAAGCGCAAGGACCAACGCATGCCCCCGTTTCAAAAAATATTCAACAACCAAAAGCCAGCTTATTCAAATCCCGACAAAGCTAACGTGTACTGGCCATCATTGATAGTTCCACAAAGTTCGTCTTTGGCGTTCTGTAGCGGCAAAGAAATTCCGGCATAAACAAACGGAGGAGGCAAACAAAAATGCTCATTTATTCCGTTGCTTCTTTGCCTTGATCCGCCAAAGACGGGGAAGGTTCCATAATCAATTTTAAAACCTTTTAAAAAATTTTTTATGGAAAAAATGTTGAGCCTCGAGGTATTAAATAACGTCTCTGAAATCGACATTGTTTACAAAAGAAAAGCAAACTGCAAGATTGCAGAGCGTCCCCTCATCAGTTCATCAAGTGACGCCTACCAGGTATTTCTTCATTATTGGAATGGTGATAAGATCGACCTGTTAGAAGAGTTTAAAGTAATTTTTTTAAACCGGGGCAACCGGGTCATGCAATTGCTTCCGGTATCCCAGGGCGGCCTTACGGGAACCGTAGCAGATCCAAGGGTTATATTGGGAGCTGCCCTTAAAGTCGCAGCTTGCTCGGTAATCATTTCCCATAATCATCCATCGGGCAACCTTCGGCCCTCCAAGGCTGACGAAGAACTAACCACCAGGATTAAGAGTGCTGCAAATTATTTTGACATAAAGCTTCTCGATCATCTCATCATTTCACAAGAAGGGTATTATTCATTTGCAGACGAAGGGCTCTTATAGCCCTTTTTTTATTCGGCTCTTTTTTAAATAAACAAAAGGAGTAGTACTATAACGTATAAAAGCATACGTTTAAAGACAAATCCAAGGCCCTGAATTTTTGATTGAGATGAAGCTTACCCTCCCCAGATGTGGTTTTGTAGCAAAGATTACAGATCGAAAAGCAATGGAGAATGATTGGGCCTGCCGGTTCACAGTTCCTTATCCAGGTCTCTTATCCGAACCTGGTCAATATAAGGATGAACGATGTCAATACCTGCCGATGTAACGATCTTGCCGACGGCCTTCCTGTAATCGGTAAAATAAACTTCAGCATAGAACTCGTTTAACTGGTAAAGAATAACGGGTTGGCCCTCGACAACACGTTTGCCTATGTGAACGCCATCGGTATGTAACAAATCTAATTGCTCTTTGAGAGAAAGATTTTCAAAATCTGCAAGTCCGATCGCTTTTTTTGTCATAGCTGTACTTGAAAAAAGAACAATGCAATAAATCCAAAGGTACATCCTAGTCTTTCTTTTAAAAAAGTTAAGTCCGCCAAAAAATCTCTAATAAGTGTTTGCCCAGGCTAAGGCTTTTGGCTTGAGTCGTGTAATAGACTTTAAAATCGATTGCTATCGCCGTGGGCCTTCTTTTCGGTATGCTATGTTTTTAAAGCTGACACCCATGCTAATCGTAAAAACGGTGTTGAAAAATTTCCACAACTCTTGCCGCTATCTGTTATTTCGGCATTATAAAAAACCAGCAAAAATTAAAGCAGGATGTAATTTCCATGCAGGCACAATTCTTTTTGTTTTTAATTAAACGAAGCACGCCCCTTTATTTAAACTGAAAATCAGGCCGGCCATATGTAACGGTATTGAACAGACGCGCAATCCGAAACACCCAAGAAATTTAAATAAAAAAAATTGCCAATTAATTAGCGCTGCAATAAAGCCGCGCGAACTTGATTGCAATCCAAAACTCTAATTGATGTTTCATGCGCAGGATTATTTGGCATTGTTTTGTAACTGAAAATGAAAAACGTAGCGGATGGCTAAAAAAGGTTCAATAGTTATCGTAGAAGATGAAGCAGAAGATCAGGACTTATTGAAAGAATTGTTCGAAGATCTGAAAATTGAAAATCCATTACAGTTTTTTAATACGGTGCCACCTGCACTAGATTATCTTTTGACAAGTTTTGAAAAACCATTTTTGGTTCTAAGTGATATCTACCTGCCGACCATGTCAGGATTTGATTTTTTAAAAACCGTCCGGGAGCATCCTAAACTCAAACTGAAATGCATTCCTTTTTTGTTTTTTACGTCTGCAAATAATAAAAACATAATTGAACAGGCTTACCAGATGAACGCCCAGGGCTTTTTTGTAAAGCCATTAACCTCCGAACAACTGAAATGTTCTATGAGCGCTATTATCAATTACTGGAAAGTGTCTGCTGTCCCGTTGTAGTGCCGCCTATCCACACCAGCTAACTGACATCGATACACAGGGTCCGCCAGTTCCACGTTCCTCAACGCGGCCTTGCATGTATTGGTATGAAAAAGGTTACCGAACCAGAGGGGATGTTTTCCATTTGTTCTCGAGCATTTTCATAAAATAGCCGCCCACAACACTTCTTGCCTGGAAGCCGACCTGTTTGCCATTTGTGGTTTCATGCCAGTCGCTAAGTGGTACCCGGCTCGGTGTTTCTGTAGCGTACTTATAAACCGGTCGGATGAATTTTTTAAAATCCGAAATATTACCCGCAAGTGTTGCAGTCCAGATAATCCAATCCGATTTTGTATAGGTCCTTCGGCTGTCGAGAGGAAGTCCGAATGTATTTTGTTTTGTCAGATAATAATTTACTTCTTTATTATACACCTCCTGGGGGAAAAGATGAAAACCTAAAACCTTATCCCAAACCAGGTTGTATTTCTGGCTCCAGGTTGAAGGGTTTTCAAAGACCAGTGAATAGTGATCGCCCGCCGCAGCAAAATCCATCCAGCGCCTGACCATTGCCGTTGCACTGTCATGAAACTTCTTCGCCTCTGAAGCAAAGCCCAGTTGACGCGAAAGCATTGCATAGGATTCAATGCCCATTATGGCCTTAATGGAAAGATTTGCATTGCGCGCAAGGTGTCCTGCAAAATCATCTGTGCAGAGTTGATTGGCAGGATCAAAACCTTCTTTCAATAAATAATTGGCCCAGGTCGTGAGGGTTTTCCAGTGAAGCTTTGCATAAGCCGCACTCCCTTCCGCCTTTGCAATTGCAGCAGTTAAGATCAACATATTGCCGCTTTCTTCTACCGGCATATCTTCCCCATAAGTCTGGCCATTGGCAATCGGGTAGGTGCCCAGGTCATGGGCTGCAAAAGGCTTGGTCCACCCGCCGCTTTCACTATAATAAAAATTGCCGTTCAGCATTCCTTTCAACAGGTCAGGATTATAAAGAAGGAAAAGCGGCGAAGAAGGATAAGTCACATCCACTGTATTGATCGAACCGTTGCTGTAATTTTCTTTTGAAAGGAAAAGGAGCTCGCCACCGGGACTTTGCACGAGCTTATGTGCGGCTATACTTTGCCGGTAGGCAAGCTCGCAGAGCTTTGCATATTCCTCCCCTCCTGCCCTCACTGCATCCGCGTGTAATTTCCTGTTAAAGGTCTCACACCGGGCAATCGTCGTTTTGTAATCCTTCAATGCTGAAGCCAGTTCGCTAAAAATCGTTTTGGAGGAATCCCTGTTCCACCAGGGCCTTAGGTTTTGATGAAAGTACTGAATGGAATATAGATCGTCGTACCCCATCATCATCATCTCTTCCCTGGGACTTGCGCCAAGTTTTCCAAATGAAACGAGGGTGTTTAAAAAAAGGTGTTTACCCGCTGTGTCAGAAGGGAAAGCGGAGTTTTTGCCCTGTAAAAGACCGGGTGAGGAAGCTGAAATAAACTGCTGAATATTCGAAGCTTTTGCAGCCGCAACATACATGTAACCCCAGTCAATTCTAAGGTCGTCACCCTTTTTTTGAAGAATCGGTTGAGCTGCAGTTCCCGCTTTAAGATAAGTCAGGTTGCCATAAATATTTTTTTGTGCAACAATCGTTTGCACAGGCGTATTTGCGGCAATATCGGTTGATGCAGAGAAAACCAAAGCGACATCGTGCGATTTTCCGTCGTTTGCTTGTACCTTAAATGAGAGGTAAGAAACGGGGCGTGAAAGAAGATCCAGGTTATTCATCAGCAGCGGAGAAGTAAAGCTCAGGGTAAGATCAACGCCTCCGCAGCTAAAATCATAAATCGTCTGGGTAGCGTTCAACTGCACATTTTTCTGGACTGCTTCGTTCATCTCATTATTTTTAATTACTTCCGGAGCTTCCACGATCCCTGCATCCAGCCATTGACCTCCTGCAGTATTGGTAACATGGATGGCGAGCACATTGTTTTCTTTTTTCAGTTTAGACTTCACCGCATCATCAATAGCAAAGAGCTGAAACTTATTCAGCCATCCCTTCTTACTATAAATTTGTTGCCCGTTCAAATACACTTCTGTGTTATCATCATGATTGATCTTTAAAAACAATTTATTCAGCTCCGTTTTAGGCAAGGAAAAAGTTCTTCTGATCCACAGGTCTTTGCTTGTCCATTTTGTTGCTGCCTCCTCTTGATCGCCAAAAGGAGCCCTTCCTGTTTGCCAGTTTTGATCATTAAATTCCTCGCCCATCCAGTTAGCTGGAGGCTGATCCTGGGTGAACTTTACTTCGTATGGAGCTTCATCACTTGCCGGGATAACCGTCCGATAAATGCCCTCTTCTTTTCCTAAAAAGCGGTACCGCCTTCCGTCTACTTTCAAAATACCAATGAGGGACTGCTCCGCACCTGTCCAATGTCTTGTGACCGACCTGTTGAGGGTATCGCCAAATGACCAGATACTGAAGTAGGGATCATGAGTGATCAGTGGGTAGGCAGGTGCCTTTCCTTGTGCCGAGATTTGAAGAACTGAAACACTTACCAGGAAAAAAAATAAAACAGTCTTTTGGAATGCTGAACGTCCGCTCATAATGAAATTGAAGATTATGGTTTAGAATGGTTTGCAAAATTGTATACCATTAGAATTAAACGACGATGTCAATAAACGCTCTTCGTTTGGTTCCCGGTTCGCCAAAGCTATTTTAAAAGGTCAATAAAGTTGTTTTCAATTAAGACGGCAAGAGATTTAGAAAGTGCCAATGGAGAGGTTTGCGTTAACCATCAGGCTTTTTTGAACAAACAACTTCAAAGAAAAATTATGCTGTCCATTAAGTGCGGATGCTAATATATTTAGCATTCTGGTATGGTCTTGGTAGGACATTGGGACATAAAACTCAGTTATGAAACAGAATAAAAGAGACAATACGATAAAAAATCCTGACGACTGGAAAACCGGGGACGAAGAAATGACCGGGGCACAGAACTCCTATCTCCATACACTGGCCGATGAAGCCGGGGAAAAAGTAAGCGATGATCTTACAAAAGCTGAAGCAGCAAAGAAAATCGAACAATTGCAGAAAAAAACGGGACGAGGGCAATAGAAAGAAAACAAAATAGGAAATCAGCTGTAGGAAGCAGCGACACTGGGTTATGACCTTTCCTTTAATCCTTAGAGATACAATTGGCATTTTTAAAAAATGAAAAATTAAATTGTTTTAATTTAAAATAAAATACATATTTTAATCGATTTATTTAAGAGGATCGCCCCGATTGACTCATTTAAAATTTGAAGGATTAAAGGATTGTTTTTGACTAGGTCATTCTCTAATCAACAATGTATACAATAATGTGGATGCGTAGTTTAACATTGCTGCTTCTTTTTTGTTTCGCCCATGTCGGACATGCGCAAAAGAATTATTTTAAACTTTTCAAAATTGAGTTTTTAGCTCCCGATCAGGTTCCGGTAGTTCTTGATTACTCCAGTTCATTTGACTATGCAAGAATTGATATGTCGACTCATTTATTCGATCTCCCTTCATTGCCGCAGTATCGCTACAATTTATTATCGAGAACTGAAACCTCAAACAGTGATACCTACAGAAAGTTCGAAGGACAGGCGATCGTCGAAGGAGAAGAAATAAAGTATCGGCAAGAGCAGTTTCCTGAATCCGACAAAAACGTTTTTACTTTTTACCTGAACAATGGCACCAAAGCTGTATTCACCTGTAGTTTAAAAACCTACCGGAATAGCAAGATCGTTCTTGATCATCGTTTTCCTGAAGCGGATTCATTGGACAGCGTTCCGAAACAATCACGCGCAGGAGTCTATGAATACCTTATCGAGGAAGTCAACACAAAAATCGGAGGCGAAGAAAAACCGGTAATAAATCTTGATGGCAAAAATGTTACACTAAGTTTTGACGTCAAGAACAATCTGATTGAAATTCCTGCTATTAAATCAACACTGTTGCTTTCTGATTTGCACAAACTGTCCGACGATAACAAAGCAACCATGTACGAGGGCATCGCAACTGATGCTGGTACAAAGTGGAAGTTTACCTATTACATAGAAAAACAGGCGGAAGAAACCATTTTCGAACTGGAAAGTCTGAACGAAGAAGGCACCGGGACAATTTACTTATGCAAAGGTCCGATTAATCAAAGCAGCAACGAAGAACCAGGTCCAACCAACCGATACGAAGTTTCAGGAACAGGTTTTTTCGTGACCGGTGACGGAGTTCTTGCCACTAATGCCCATGTAGTTGATCAATTAGAAAACATTAATGTCACAGTTAATAGCGATACTGGAATTAAAACATATACCGCCAAGGTGATCGCGGTTGACAAGAACCATGATGTCGCCCTCGTTAAAATAGTTGATCCCGGTTTTGTTAAACTGGACGAAATTCCATACCGCCTTAGCTCAGTAACTGACGTTGGGGAAAGAGTTTTTACGATCGGGTATCCTTTGGATGATATCATGGGAAGTAACTACAAATTGACAGACGGCATTGTGAGTTCCTTGACCGGACTAGTAGATGATTCTAATTATCTACAAATATCTTTGCCACTTTTGCCAGGCAACAGTGGAGGTCCATTATTCGACAGCAATGGCGACGTCATAGGACTTACAACCTCAAGGCTGGAGGGCCAGAAAATAGGCATTCAGGTTGACAATGTCAGCTATGCAATTAAGACAAGCTATTTAACGAACCTATTGAAGGCTTTTGGATTTAATTATCCAAGTAAATCAAAATTGCACGGACTTCATTTGAAAGATCAGGTCAAAAAAGTTAAAAACTATGTCGTGACTATCAGGGGCGATCTAGTGAAATAAGCGGTCGCTTTTCTATTTTAAATAACAAACGACAGAGGCCGTCCATGTGAATCAATTACGGAATTTACTGTTATGGCTATGCGAAATCGAACAATTCTTTAGCCTTGCCTCATTGTGGGCTTTGAAGTTTTTAGACTACGATGCGAGCTGTCAAAGGCCAAAGACGTATCGACATTTTCTTAAGCAGGCCACTTGAAAAACGATTACAGATGAAACAGTGAGGAATAAAACGATAAAAAATGGGCTGAATAGACATTCAACCCCTGATTAACGAACTTTTAAAAAGCTTTTACGAAACTATTGGACCGCATAAAATGAAACAACCGTAGAACTACCCAAAAATGTACAGGGTTACTACGCAATGCGGTCAGCTCGAAAACTTTTAAAGGGCTACTGTATTTCTACAGTGTTTTTGACTGTATTTACAATATTGCATTTTTCAATTTCAATCTTCAATTTGCTCTTAAATTCAAAACGAACTTTTATGAACAATGTAATTACGCTCAAGCAAGCGATAGAAATGACAACGGCTTTCAGGAAGCAAATCGGGGGCCTTGCGCCCAAACTACCCATCCCAATTTGCGAGACCTTTGAGCGGGCAGCAATTGACCAGATCCTGGCCCAGCCCGGGTGCGTGAAGATCAGGATTTATGCCGCACTGAATCAAAACCTCGAATTCCGCTCTATCATCGTTGGAGTGGACGCCAATGACAAAGACATGCTGCCTTCGTCAACAACGGCTTTGGCGGGGACTGTCGGCGACAACACTATTTCAGAAGATGGCATTACCTGTCCACCGTATTGTCCACCGCCCTCTGATTTAAATCCGTAATTTTTTGCATCTTGCTGGTTGAATGAATTTCTATTTAGTATCAGCAATTTCTTTCAGCATTTTTTTACCCGGCGCACTGGCGCTTCTCTTTTTTCAAAAAACGGAACGGAGCTTCTACCCCTTTGTTTTTTGTCTATGGCTTGGATGCCTCAATGAAATTTTAAGCTTCGCGCTGAGCATGAACCATTATCCCACCCTGGTTAACAGTAATGTATATGTGCTTGTAGAGTCGATATTTCTGACCTGGTTTTTTTACAAGATTGAGACTATTGAAACCAGGCGAATCTTTATTGGTATTGTATTTACTTTAGTGGCGGCTTGGCTTCTTGAAAATTTTGTATTCAGAAGCATTTTTGTCAATAGCACCTATTTCAGGATCTATGCTTCCATGGTCATTGTGTTTTTAAGTATTCAGCAGGTCAACAAAACTATTTTCAGCTATAAAAAATCACTCTATCGAAATGCAGTCTTTATTCTTTGCATCTGCTTTATCATTTATTTCGTCTACAAGGCCCTGCTCCAATCATTTTTGATCTACGGATGGACACGCAACCTGAATTTTCTGGTGAAAGTCTATAATATCATGCTTTATATTAATTTAGGTGTCAACCTGCTGTATGCACTAGCTGTTTTATGGATCCCCAAGAGAGCCAAATATACATTGCCATCATTGTAGCTGTGGTGATCACGGGACTTACAGTTTGTTATTTCTTATATTCCATTATCCGGCAACACAAAAAGGTTTTGAATCTTGAAAGAGAGAACGCATCTGCACAGGTAAGACTGCTTGAAAAAGACCGTGAAAGAATTGCTGTGGACCTGCACGATGACCTTGCACCAATGCTTGTGGCCGTGAGAATGCGGGTGAACAGTTTTGATCTCCAACAAGATGCAGACAAGGATCGCCTTCTCCAGACCAATGCCGTTATCGATGATATTGCAAAGCGCATGCGGACCATCTCCTACGATCTTATGCCTACTGCGTTAAAAGAAAAAGGGCTCAAAATC
>Ga0207647_10003264_pt1 | contig 12181 bp, 12 predicted proteins | sample KBSCornC2_FD_184295 | JGI IMG/M metagenome (GOLD analysis project Ga0207647, IMG submission 184295) | Corn rhizosphere microbial communities from Kellogg Biological Station, Michigan, USA - C2 (SPAdes) (version 2) | ecosystem: Host-associated > Plants > Roots > Rhizosphere ...
CCTCCGCGAGCCGGACGTTCTCGGCGATCTTGTGCATCGGGACATGCCCCGGGCCCTCGATCATGACCTGGACGTCGTGCTCCCAGGCGACCTTCGTCAGCTCGCCCAGCGTGCGAAGCTCCGCGAACTGCGCCTCGTCGTTGGCGTCCGCGATCGATCCCGGCCGCAACCCGTCGCCGAGCGAGAACGTCACGTCGTACTCGCGGAGGATCTCGCAGAGCTCCTCGAAATGCGTGTACAGGAAGGACTCCTGGTGGTGGGCCAGGCACCACGCGGCCATGATCGACCCGCCGCGCGACACGATCCCGGTGATCCGCCGCGCGGTCAGCGGGACGTACCGCAGCAGGACGCCGGCATGCACGGTCATGTAGTCCACACCCTGCTCGCACTGCTCGATCACCGTGTCGCGGTACACCTCCCACGACAGCGCGGCCGGATCGCCCTTGACCTTCTCCAGCGCCTGGTACAGCGGCACCGTGCCGATCGGGACGGGCGAGTTCCGCAGGATCCACTCCCGCGTCTCGTGGATGTTCTTGCCGGTCGACAGGTCCATCACCGTGTCGGCGCCCCACCGGGTCGCCCAGACCAGCTTCTCGACCTCTTCCTCGATCGAACTGCTCACGGCGGAGTTGCCGATGTTCGCGTTCACCTTCACCAGGAACTTCTTCCCGATGATCATCGGCTCGCTCTCCGGGTGCCGCCGGTTCGCCGGGATCACGGCCCGCCCGCGCGCCACCTCGGCCCGGACGAGCTCCGGATCGAGCCCTTCCCGCAGTGCGACGTACCTCATCTCCTCGGTGATCACCCCGGCCCGCGCGTGCCCGAGCTGGGTCCGCGGCTCCCGCCCGGCGATCCACTCGCGCCGCAGCGCGGGCAGACCGGCCTGGACGTCGATCCCGGCGGACGCGTCGGTGTACGGACCGGACGTGTCGTAGAGGTCGAAGTGCTCGCCGTTGGTCAGATGCACGCGGCGCGCCGGTACCCCGAGCTCGCCGCGATAGATCTTCTCCGAGCCCGAGATCGGACCCGTGGTGACGGCCGGACGGATCGTGCTGACATTCACCATGCTGCTGCTCCCTACGCCGGAATTACCCGGACAGGTTCGGCGGTCGGCGGCGCCGGCGAATCAAGCCAGCCGCCCTCTCAGCCCACTACGGTGCGAGCTCCCGCGGTATCGAGTTGTCACGGACACCCTAGACGAACCATGTAACGTCGAGGGATGCGCGACCTCGTCTATCCGCCTGTCATCGCCTTCGCGAAGACCGCGTTCACGGTGCTGGACCTCAAGATCCGCCGCACCGGGACCGAGCACGTCCCGCGCACCGGCGGAGCCCTGATCGCGATGAACCACATCAGCTACGTCGACTTCATCCTCGGCGGGTACGGCGCGCTGCCGGCCAGGCGGCTGGTGCGCTTCATGGCCAAGGAGGTGCTGTTCCGCAACCGGTACTCCGGCCCGCTGATGCGCGGCATGCATCACATCCCGGTGGACCGCGAGGCCGGCGCCGCGTCGTACGAGCAGGCGATCCGCTACCTGGACGCCGGTGAGCTGGTCGGCGTGTTCCCGGAGGCGACGATCAGCCGGTCGTTCGAGCTCAAGGAGTTCAAGTCCGGCACGGTCCGGATGGCCGCGGAGGCCGGCGTACCGGTGCTGCCGATGATCCTGTGGGGCACGCAGCGGATGTTCACCAAGGACCACCCGCGGGACTTCAGCCGGCACCGGCCGATCTCGATCAGCATCGGCGCTCCGATCACGGTGACCCGCGACGACGATCCGACCGAGGCGACCGCCCAGCTGCGCTCCACGATGGCCGGAATGCTCGACGAGACGATCCGGACGTACCCGGAGCAGCCACCCGGCGCCTGGTGGCTGCCCGCCGCGTACGGCGGCAGCGCGCCAACACCCGCCGAGGCTGCCCGCCTGGACCAGGAGGAACTCGCCCGCCGCGCCCTGAAGAAGAAGTAGACCTCAGCCGCTCCGGTCGAAGAGCGTGCCGGGCACCAGGCGCAGGAGCGGTTGTGGGCTGGGCGAGCCGTGGGTGAAAGCGTCGGCGGGAGGGTCCTGCCAGCTCGAGGCCAGCGTCAGGAGTGCGTCGGTTCGGAGGTTCACGGCCTTTCGCTGGGTGCCGTTGATCGAGTACGACGGCAGTACGGCGGTGCCGGGCGTGCCGGCGAGGTCGGCGTACGGCAGGGCGTCCGGCGACGGTTCGTCGTACCCGTGCCGGAAACCGGCCAGCCAGGTCTCGAGGCCGGCCGTGGCGGTGCGGAACCTGATCCAGCGGTGGTTGTCCCAGCCGTTGCCGAGGACGAAGCGGGTGACGAGTTTCTTCGCGCCCGCCTCACCACGCTCGACCAGGTCGGTCACCACCGTGTCCTTCATCGTCAGGTTCAGGCCGCCTTCGTCGTGGTCGTGGTAGATCGTGACGATCCGGTCGCGGTAGCCGGGCATCACCAGCTGCGCCTCGTCCACCCAGCCGCGCGCGGTGTCCAGGATCGACCGGCCGAACAGCGCGACCAGGCCGAGCCCACGTCCGTCCCACCGGGTCCAGCGCCGGTCCAGCCCTCCCTGGTTGACGACCGGCAGGCGGGTGTTCTCGGCCTGGTCCTTCAGGTCCTTCGGCACGCCCGGCGGGAACAGGGCCAGGTCGACCGCGAAGGTCGGCCGGGTCGGCAGCGGCGAGTCGAAGAAGTGCACCGGCAGGTTGCTCGCGATGCCGCCGTCGGAGAACCAGTTGACCTCGAAGTCCGGCGCGGGTACGGCGGGCAGCGCCTGCTCCGGCCCGGCCTGCGGGTTCGCGTCCCGCCAGTCCGACACCGCGGCACTGACCTTGCTGTACGCCGGGTGCGTGAAGTCGATCGCGTACAGCGGCACGGCCGAGATCAGGAACGGGAAGCTGAGGCTCATCCGGGTCGCGACGATCACCGGCAGATCGGCGGCGAGCGGGAACGGCCGCTTCGGTGCGGCCTGCAACCGGTGCAACTCGCCGGCCCACTGCTTGGCCGGCTGCGGGGACAACGGCGGCGGGTGCTCGCACATCCAGTCCACGACCTCGGCCGGGAACAGCTCCTTGAACTCGCCCGGGTCGAAGAAGTACTCGCGTTCCGGCCAGGGCATCCGCATCGGCTGGTGCCGGGTCAGGTTGGTGGTCATCATCCGCAGCTCGACACCAGCCGCGGTCAGCTGCCCGAAGGTGATCGGATCCGCGTCCCCGGCCCGGCCGGCGAAGTCCTGCAACTTGCCGTGCAGCCAACGGGTCAGCGGCTCCGCGCCGCCCTCGGACCTGCCCGCCATCCCGTTGCACAGCCCGAAGTTGTTGTCCGGCACGTTCTTCGCGAGGCTCCGGAGTACGCCGGCCGTGACGGCCACGACGACACCGACGACGGCTAGCAGCGCACCGGCGATCACCGCGGCCCAGGCCGCCACGCCCTGACCGAGGATCCCGAGGACGATCAAAACGACGCCGGGCACAGCGCCTGCCAGCGACCACAGGGCGAAGGCGGACAGCGCGGCGCGAACGATGCGCGCCACCCGGCCGGCGCCGGAGGTGCCGAGTCCGGCCGTGAAGACCTTGTACAAGGACGCCGTACCGCGCTGTGGCTGGAACAGGCGGAACAGCAACGAGGCGCCTCCCGGGCGGTGGGCCATCAGATCGTCGGGCAGTCGTTCGAGCTTTCCGAACCCTCCGGCGTCGCGGCCCAGTTCTGCCGCCGCCGCGGCCGCCGCGGCGATGGCGCCCGCCGACGATCCCCCGACGGACGCCAGCTTGTAGTGCCGGGCCAGCTCGCAGACCGCACTGGGATAGATCACCCCGCTGGTGATGCCGCCTTTCATCAGTACGTCGCAGCTCCGCGGCGGCGCGGGTACGTAGGTCGTCATGTCATCCCCCGAACAGTCGTGCGAAGTAGGCCTTGATCACCTGGTGCGTCATCGCGACGTACTCGTCGTCGTCGGTGAACGTCTCCGCGACGCGCGATCCGGCCGTTCGATCGGGAACCGGTTGCCCTTGGCCCGGATACGGTCCGCACGAGCCGGCAGCAGGTTCTCCCAGGTGTAGGACATCGCGATCAGCGCGTCGAAGACCTCGGCGCCGTAGAGGAACTGGTCCAGCTCGGGCGGCGTGGCGGCTCGGGTCCGGCGCCGGTTCCACAGACCGAGTCGTGCTCCGGTCGACCGGAGGACCTCCGGCACAGCAGGTCGTTCGAGTCTGATCACGACACATCACCCCCAGGGCCCGCGGGCCCACCCCACCTCTCATCATGCACCCGCCGGGCACTGACAGCACAGGCGTCAAACGTTTACGTGAGCACGGCACCGGCTACCGGACGAGAGCTTGACCCTCGGGCCGGAACGAGGGTACGAAGGGCTGTCGTTTGACAGAGCAGGAACCTGGGGGGTCCCTGTGCAGCGGGTCCGCGTCGGTGGGTCCGTGGACACGAGCGGGCGGGGAAGGTTTTGTTCGATACACCCGAAGAGCTGCATCTGTTCGATCCGGGAGCGCTGACGCCGGCGCCGCACGTGGCCGAGCACATCCCGGACGCCGGGGCGTTCTTCGTCGACTGGGCGGTGCGAGGGCTGTCCGCCGACCGCGCCCGGGAGATCGAGTCCGCGGTGAACGGCCGGCGCAGCCAGAACGGCTGGTTCCCACTCGAGACGCTGGACAACATCGGCCGCAAGGGCTTCTGGCGGGGCCCGCTGACCTATCTGGCCCGGATGACGGGCGACGACTCGCGGATCCTGCAGCAGTGGGCCACGGACCACCTCGACAGCGACCAGGCGACACGGATCGAGGCGACCGTCGACCACCTGCTCCACCAGCAGGGCCACGCGGCGGCGGCCACCTGGGCCGTCGCCGTACGGCCGCGCACGTTCCTGGACGCCGAAGTGCTCGGCGACCGCCTCTTGGCCGCATGGGAGTACAACCTCGGCTCCATCCGCTCCAAGGACGTGGCCAAGGCCGTACGCCGCTGGAACCGCTAGCTGCGCGGGGGTCTGGGATCTTACTCGAGGATCAGGTGGGCCAGACCGTAGACGGCGGCCGCGACGATGCCGGCGGCCGGGATGGTCAGGACCCAGGCGGTGACGATGCCCTTGGCGACGCCCCAGCGGACGGCGGACAGGCGCTTGGTGGCGCCGGCGCCCATCACCGCGGAGGTGATCGTGTGCGTGGTGGAGACCGGCGCGTGCAGTCCGATCGCCATCACGTACAGAACGCCTGCGGCGATGGATTCGGAGGCGAACCCGCGGGCGGGGTCCAGGTGGATGATCCGCCGGCCAAGGGTTCGCATGATCCGCCAGCCGCCGGAGTACGTGCCGAGTGAGATGGCCGTTGCGGCCGAGATCTTCACCCACAGCGGGATGCCGTCGCCCTCCTGCACGTGCCCCGTGGTGAGCAGCGCGAGGAAGATCACGCCCATCGTCTTCTGCGCGTCCTGCAGACCGTGCCCGAGCGCCATCGCGGCGGCGGACAGCGACTGCGACATCCGGAAGCCGCGGGTGGTCTTGCCCGGGTTGCGGTGCCGGAACAGCCAGAGGATCGCGAGCATCAGCAGGAAGGCGCCGGTGAAGCCGATGGCCGGCGACAGCACCATCGGGATCACGACCTTGTCGAGGATGCCGGACCACAGCACCGTGCTGGCCGAGGCCAGGCCGGCCCCGACCAGGCCGCCGATCAGCGCATGCGACGAGGAGCTCGGCAGACCGAAGTACCAGGTGATCAGGTTCCAGGTGATGGCGCCGACCAGGGCTGCGATCACGACCACCAGGCCGTGTGTCCCGGACGGTGCGGTGATGATGCCCTTGCCGACCGTCTCGGCCACCTCGGTGCCGGCCAGCGCGCCCAGGAAGTTGCACGCGGCAGCCATCAGCAGCGCCACCCGCGGCGTCAGCGCCCGGGTGGACACCGAGGTCGCGATCGCGTTGGCGGCGTCGTGGAAGCCGTTGGTGTAGTCGAAGGCCAGCGCGATGGCGACGACGGCGACGACGAGCGCGAGCTCCACGCTCAGCTCTCCTTGACCGCGATCTGCTCGACCGTGTTGGCGACGTGCTCGAACGCGTCGATCGCGGCCTCCAGCAGGTCGACCACGGTCTTCAGCTTCATCACCGTCAGCGCCTCGTACTCACCGCTGAACAGCTTGGCGATCAGCCGCCGGTGGACCGCGTCGCCGGTGTTCTCCAGGCGGTTGATCTCGATCCAGTACTCGGCCAGGTCCTTCATGGTCCGCAGCCGCGGCATGGTCTCGGCGGTCAGCTGCGCGGCCCGCTGGAGCACCTCGATCTGCTCGGCGATCTCCTCGGGCAGCTTCTCCAGGTTGAAGAGGTGGATGGTGTCGACCGCCTCCTCCATGAAGTCCATGACGTCGTCGAGGTCGGAGGCCAGCCGGTAGATGTCCTCCCGGTCGAACGGCGTGACGAAGGTCGAGTTCACCCGGCGGATGATCGAGTGGGTGGTCTCGTCGGCCGCGTGTTCGGCGTCCTTCATCTGGGCGGCGATCTGATGACTCGCGGAGAGCCCGGTCCCCGCCGTACTGCCGAGCAGCTCCGCCAGGATCCTGGATCCTTCGACCAGGTGATTGGCAGACTCGGTGAAAAGGTCGTAGAACGTCGGGTCGTTCGGACGCAGACGTAACGGCACTTCAAGCTCCGGATGAACGAGGGACAAACCGTGAACATGCTAGGGGGAACGGACCGCTGACGTGGCATCCGCCATGTCAACGTACCGCGTCGGTATGAACTCGCCGCCGGGCGATATACGACCAGTAACTGAACGGTTTCACCGTGTGACCACGGCGTACAGGTCGAAAAGCCCGACGACGAGGACCAGGCCGGCCGCGATCCGCAGGATGTTCTGATGGCCGAGCGCGTGGACGGCGCCCCCCTCGGAGCGGCGGTAGACGGCGCTCACCGCGGCCCAGCAGCCCAGCGCCAGCACGAGAACGACGATTCCGAGGCCCGTCCGGACCTCCGACGAACCGTGGCCGGAGGCAAGCAGCAGGACGCCGTTGGCGATCAGTCCGAGCGCCGTACGCCGCCACGCGAGCAGCGTCCGCTCCGGCTGCCGACCGGGATCGGGTGTGCTCATCGCCACACTGAGAACAACAGGCCGATCAGTCCGACCACGGCGATCGTTGCTCCGAGCATCAGCGGCAGCCTGGTCACAGGGAGTGCGCCGCCGCGACGCATCGCGGTCAGGTTGAGCTGCCAGCGCCGGAAGGCACCCGCGGTCGTGACGATTCCGGCAAGAACCAGAACGATGCCGATGATCCGGGCCGGCCAGCGGTCCGGACCGAGGTCGAGGAACTGGACGGCGGACAACCCGCCCGCGTAGCAGGCGAGAGAGGTCCGCAGGTACGCCAGGTACGTGCGCTCGTTCGCCAGCGTGAAGCGGTAGTCAGGCTCTTCTTCCGTCATCCGCAGGTCACCAGACCGTGGTCCTGTTTGAGGATCAGCACACGACGCACGCTACTTGTCAGCTGCGCGGCGAAGGACTCGTCCTCCTCCGCCTTGTCGACCAGGGCCGTCACCATCGTCGCGGTCAGCCCGGCCTTGGCGTTGATGACGATGTCGCCGCCGGCCGCGACGAACCGGGTCGCGCGCTCCCCCGCCGGGACCGACGCGACCTCCGCGGCGGCACCGACGTCGTCGGTGATCACGACACCGCGCCAGCCGAGATCGCCGCGCACCATGCCCTGGATGACGGTCGGCGAGAACACCGCGCGGTTCTTCGGATCGATCTTGGTGTACGTCACGGTCGAGATCATCACCATCGACGCACCGGCCTTGATCCCGTCCGCGAACGGCCGCAGGTCGGCGTCGCCGCGGACCGTGACGTCGTCGACGACACCGGCCGAGAAGTCGGTGTTGTCTCGGACGCGTCCTAGCCCGGGGAAATGCTTGACCGAGGTCGCGACACCGGCGTTCCGCATGCCCTGGACGAAGGCCCGCACGCCCCTGCTCGCTTCCGCCGGCGTGTTGCCGTACTCACGGTCCAGCTGGCCGATCGGCGCGTTGCTGGACTTGAGCGAGCTCGGTACGACGTCGGCCACCGGCGCGAGGTCGACGGTGACGCCGGCCTGCTTGAGCTGGCTACCCCACTCCTGGGCCTGCGCGGTGAGCTTGGAACTCGACCAAGTGCCCTGCACCGTCGCGGCCGGGATGCGATCGAAGCCGGGGCCCTTCAGGCGCTGGATCTGGCCGCCCTCCTGGTCCGCGGCGATCAGCGGGCGGATGCCCTTCACTGTCGCGGCCGAGGTCACCGCGGCCATCGCCGTGCGGGTGTGTGAAAGGCTGCCGCTGCTGCCGATCAGGAAGACGCTGCCGGACTTCTGCTGCTGTACGACGGCCTGCTGGGCGTCCGACATACCGTCGGCGTTGATGCCCGTCATGATGAGCTGCGCCGCCTGCTCGCGCAGCGTCAGGGCCTTGAGCTTCTGGTCGATGCAGTTCGCGGCCGTCGGCTTCGACGACGGGGGCGGCGCGGACGTCGATGCTGTGGGCGACTCCGTGGCGGTGGTGGGCGACTCCGTGGCGGTGGTGGGCGGCACGCTCGGTTCGGCGGTCGTCGGGATCGACGACGAAGGCACGGTGCTCGGCCCCGCGGTCGGGGTTCCACTGTCACCGCAGCCGGTCACAGCGAGGGCAGTCAGCGCGATCAGCGCGACCGGACGCCTCATCTCAGGTCCGCTCCCACGCCGCACGGTCGACGGTGTCGCCGGAATGCCGGGCCAGTGTCGCGCAGACGTCGTACAGGTGCTCGACCTGCTCGGGCGTGAGCGCGTCGAAGATCGCCCTGCGCACCTCCTCGACATGGCCGGGCGCCGTGTCCACCAGCTTCTGCCGGCCGACCTCGGTGAGGATCGCGACCTGGCCGCGACGGTCGGACTCGATACCCTCGCGCTTCACCCAGCCGTTCTGCTCGAGCCGGTTGACCGCGTGCGACAGCCGGCTGCGGGAGCCGAGCGTGGCGACCGCGAGCTCACTCATCCGCAACCGGTTGCCCGGCGCCTCGGACAGCCGGACGAGAATCTCGTAGTACGTGTGCGGGATTCCGGCGTCGCGTTGCAGCTGCTGCTCGATCCGGCTGCTCACCACGCGCTGCGCCGCGATGTACGCACGCCAGGCGTGACTCTCCTGCTGATCCAGCCACCGGGGTTCCACCATCCCCGCAGCGTACTTGCTGCCCGAGCCGGATCAGCAGTACGGCGGCAGCACACACCAGCATGCCGACGACGGCGAGTCCGCCGATCGTCTCGTGGAACAGCAGGAACGCGAACACCATCGTGGTCGGCGGCACCAGGTACAGCAGCGAACTGATACGCGTTGCGCCCGACAGCTTGAGGTTGACCAGGTACAAACCCCAACCGCCACCAGTTGCCAGCAGCACCAGCCAGAACACCGCACCGTAGAAGCCTGGATCAGCCGGCACGCTCATCCGGCCGGTCGACGCGGCCAGGGCGGCGAAGAGCACGGCCGACACGAGGCTCTGGACGGCCAGCGCGTCGAGTGAGTTCGTGGCGGGCTTCCGGCGCCGATCGAGACACGTGCCCGCGACCAGACCGAGGAGGCCGCCGACCGGGACCAGGAAGAGCAGTAGTGAGCCGTGGCCGGCATGGAGGTCGTCGGCCACGACCAGGGCAACGCCGGCCAGGCCGAGCAGTAGCCCCAGCCACTGGCGCCGGCTGACGCGTTCGCTGAGCAGCGGTCCGGCGACGGTCGCGATCAGGATCGGCTGCAGCGAGCCGATGAGTGCGGTGACACCGGCCGTGATGCCGTGGTCGATGCCGGTGAAGATCAGTCCGAGGTACACGAACTGGGTGAGGAACGCCATCCACACCTGGGTCACGAGATCCCGGCGGGAGATGCGCGGCCGCCGGATCGCCAGCACCGCGGCGGCGATCGCGCCCGCGACGAGGAACCGCCAGGCGAGCAGGTCGAACGCGTTCGTGTACTGCGTCCCCCAGCGGGCGCCGATGAAGCCGCAGCTCCAGAACACGACGAACCCGGTGCCGGCGGCCAGCGTGAGCGCCTTGTGCGTGGTCATGGAGGACGGTAACCACACCGGTCGGTATACTGTCAGTATGCTCGACCAGCAGGTGAGACTGATCGTGGACCGGGAAATCCCCGCGGCGCCCCGGCTGACGCCGGCCGGCGAGCGCATCCTGGCGGCCGCGTCGACGATGTTCTACGAGCAGGGCATCCGGACCGTCGGGGTCGACGCGATCGCCGCGGCGGCGGACGTGACGAAGAAGACGCTGTACGACCGGTTCGGGTCGAAGGACCGGCTGATCGCGGCGTACCTCGAGCAGCGGGACCGGGCCTGGCACGAGTTCCTGGACGACCAGCTGACCGCGCGGAACCCGACCACGCCCGAGGCGGTGATCCTGGCATTGTTCGCCGCGCTGACGGACTGGCTGGCCGGCTCGCGCAACGGGTGCGGATTCATCAACGCGAGTGTGGAGCTGGCGGCGCCGGACCATCCGGCGATGCCGGTGATCGTCGGGCAGAAGCGGTGGATGCGGGCCGAGTTCGAGGCGCAGGCGCGCGCGGCGGGGTTCGCGGACACCGGCGAGCTGGCCGACCGGCTGCTGCTGCTCCACGAGGGTGCGCTGGTCAGCTACCGGGTCGCCGCGATGACGTCGGCGCCGGAGGTCGCGGCCCGGGCGGCGGCCGATCTGCTGGCGGGGTGGCCCCGGAGCTAGGTGTTGCTTCGCCTGGTGATCGTTAGGCCGACGAGGCGGGAGACGACCATCGCGACGTACCCGAGTCCGGCGAGCTGTTCGAGCATGACCACCGAGCGGGCCCACGACGTGATCGGGACGATGTCGCTCAGACCGGTGCTGGACAGCGTGGTGAAGCTCAGGAAGAGCAGCTCCATCCACGTGCGGTCGTCGGCGGGGTCAACGGCCGCCGTGAAGCTGCCCGGTACGAGGACCTGGACGAACACGTACAGATAGGCGAAACCCCAGGCCACCAGGGTGAAGGTGGCGCCCGTCGCGAAGAGCTCGTCGACGCTGACGTCGTGGTCGGACAGCATGTAGCGAAGCAGGCTGTAGGCCGCGTAGAAGTAGAAGGCGGCGTGCAGCGCGCCGGAGATCGCGACGACCGGCTCGGTCGGGTTGAACGCGTCGAGCAGCGACAGCGCCACCGCCGGGATGCCCAGGCAGACGCTGACCCAGGTGAGCCCCGGGGTCGCGCGGACCGAGAAGACCGCGAGCACGAGGACGACGATGCCGAGGATCTCGAACGCGACGCGGCCGGGGCGCGATCCCTCCATCGCCGGGTAGACGAGTACGCCGAGCAGCTGCACCACGAGCAGCACGGCGGACGGGTTCCGCCGGGCGTGCGCGAGAACGCTCATCGGGATTCCTCGCGGGAGGCGATGATCGCGGCGCGGCGCGCCAGCCGGTGGCTGCGGCGGATCTCGGCCTCACGCAACCGCCGCCGGTCCTCGTCGGTCTCCGGCACCACCTGCGGCACCTCGCGGGGCTTCCCCTCCTCGTCCACGGCCACGAACACCAGGTACGCCGAGGCGACGTGCACCTGCGGGCCGACCGCGTCCCAGCGGTCGGCGGTGATCCGGACGCCGACCTCCATCGAGCTCCGTCCGGTCCAGTTCACCTGCCCGCTGAAGTGCACGACGTCACCGACGCGCACGGGGACCAGGAACACCATCTCGTCCATGGACGCGGTGACCGCGGCACCACCGGAATGCCGCGCGGCGACCACGCCGGCGACCGAGTCGGCCAGCGTCATGATCACGCCGCCGTGCACGGTGCCGAGCAGGTTCGTCTCGTTCTGCGCGGTGAGGTGCGACAGCGACAGCCGCGTCTCCGAGGTCGGCCGCGACGACGGGCTGCTGGACATGCGCGCTCCTTGTTTCCTGGACCTGGGTCTGGGCCTGGGTCTGGGGCTGGGTCTGCCGCACAGTATCCCGACGGCTTGTCCACAGGCATGGATTCGCGTGCTCCGGCACGCCCCGATCCTCGTACCTTCTCTGCCGACTTCTCTGCCGACAAGGAGGTCCGACGATGCCCACCGACACCACCGAACATGCCCAGAGCAACGACTTTCCCGAGACCAGCTCTCCCGACCCGGTGCTGCCGCCGTTGTCCCGGCGGCAGGCCGAGTGGGCGCAGAAGGCCATCGCCGACGCCGGCCTCACCGAACTGGCCGAGGTCCGCCACC
>Ga0207647_10003273_pt1 | contig 12167 bp, 10 predicted proteins | sample KBSCornC2_FD_184295 | JGI IMG/M metagenome (GOLD analysis project Ga0207647, IMG submission 184295) | Corn rhizosphere microbial communities from Kellogg Biological Station, Michigan, USA - C2 (SPAdes) (version 2) | ecosystem: Host-associated > Plants > Roots > Rhizosphere ...
CGTCCATTACTTCTTATCTCACAGAAGCGGTCGTAAAAGAAATTATCGCATCAAAGATTTTACCCGAAGGTGCATTGCAGCTCATTTGCGGAAGTGCGGGCGACATTCTGGATCATGTAACGGCGCAGGATGTAATTACATTCACCGGTTCAAAATCAACAGGCTTGATGTTAAAATCGCACAAAAGAATTCTGCAAGAAAGTGTTCCCTTCAACATGGAAGCAGATTCCCTCAATGCGATCGTGCTGGGAAATGACGTTAGTCCGGATTCTGCCGAGTGGGATATTTTCATTAAAGAAGTCAGAAAAGAAATGACAGTGAAGGCAGGACAAAAATGTACTGCCATCAGGAGAATATTTGTTCCGGAAGATTTGTTGCAGGATGCTTATATCGCGCTGGGAAAATCATTATCTCAAACAACGATTGGCAATCCATTGAATGAAAACGTGCGAATGGGCTCACTGGCAAGCAAAGATCAGCGTGAAGAAGTAAGGCAAAATGTTCAAAAGCTTTTAGCGTCATCCCAAATTGTTTATGGTTCATTGGATAGCGTTGAAGTCATTGACGCAGATGCAAGCAAAGGGGCTTTCCTTTCTCCATTGTTGCTATTGAACCAGGATCCTTTTCAAAGCGAAGTTGTACATGAAATAGAATGTTTCGGACCGGTGAGCACGATCATGCCTTATAAGGATTTGAATGAGGCAATTGCACTGTCGAAAAAAGGAAAAGGCTCTCTTTGTTGTTCCATTGTTACTGCCAATAATAAGATCGCAACCGATTTTGTTGTTGGTGCAGCCACGCATCATGGAAGAATTTTGGTATTAAACGGGGATTGTGCAAAAGAAAGTACGGGACATGGATCGCCCTTGCCGATGCTCATTCACGGCGGCCCCGGAAGAGCAGGCGGAGGAGAAGAAATGGGTGGGCTCCGTGGTGTAAAACATTATATGCAGCGCGTAGCTATCCAGGGTTCACCAACAATGATTACTGCCATCACGCAGCAGTATCAACCGGGGGCAAAAGGAATTGAAACCAGGGTTCATCCTTTCAAAAAATATTTTGAAGAATTGCAGGTCGGTGATCAGATCATCACTGCAAAAAGAAAAATTACAAGCGAAGACATTGACGCCTTTGCCGATTTGAGCGGCGATCATTTCTACGCCCATTTGAAGGAAACTGATTTTACAGGAACCATGTTCGAAGGACAGGTTGCACATGGCTATTTTATCATGAGTGCAGCCGCGGGATTGTTTGTTGACAGTTATGAAAAGAACCCGGTGCTGTTGAACTATGGAATAGATGAATTGCGTTTTACAAAACCTGTTTATCCCGGTGCTGAAATTTATGTTCGCTTCAGCTGCAAGGAAAAACTTCCACAAGATTCCAAAGATGAAAACGATATTCCGAAAGGAATCGTAAAATGGCTGGTAGAAATGTTCGATGAAACAGATGAACATGTTGGTGTGGCAACAATTTTGACTATGGTAAAAAAGAAGAATTCAGAATAAAAGAGTAGTTATGAGTAAAGATTTAATTAATGGCTACGTTAATGTAGAAACACACAAAGGAATTACCACAATTGAGTTTTTTCATCCGCAAAGCAATTCTCTTCCACACAAAATTTTAGATGCCCTTGCAACCGAAATACATGATGCGGGTGCAGATAAGGAAACGAAGGTCATTGTGCTTCGTTCGGCCGGAGAAAAAGCATTTTGCGCAGGAGCTTCGTTTAATGAGTTAACTCAAATTGAAAACGAAAAAAGAGGCTTTGAATTTTTTAGCGGTTTTGCCAATGTAATAAATGCCATGCGCAAATGTCCGAAGCTTATCATTGGCCGCATTCATGGCAAATGTGTTGGCGGGGGTGTTGGCCTTGCTGCGGCGGTTGATTATGCAATTGCAGTGGAAGGCGCGGAAGTGAAGTTGAGTGAACTGTCCATTGGCATCGGGCCTTTTGTTGTTGGTCCTGCAGTGCAAAGGAAGCTCGGGTTGTCCTGTTTTTCGCAACTGGCGATTGATGCCACGATGTGGCGCAATGCTGATTGGGCAAGAAGAAAAGGATTGTACGCCGAATTACATTCTTCTGCTGAGGGTATGGATGAATCTATCGCCCGTCTTGCGCACCAATTGGCACATTCAAGTACAGAAGCAATGGCTGAAATGAAAAAAGTTTTGTGGCAGGGAACTGAAGATTGGGACGATTTGTTGTGCGCACGTGCAGAGATCAGTGGAAGGTTGGTGTTGAGCCATTTTACAAAAGAAGCTATCGCAAAATTCAAAGCAAAAGTTTAATCCGAAGTGGCCACTATTGAAAGTTTTTCTTCGGAAGATCTTTACCAGCGCTTTGATTTGATTGCCCGGACAGATAAGCATCTTACAGGCATCATAAATGAGTTTGGTCATCCCCCGGTATGGATCCGGCCAAATAGCTTTGAAACATTGGTGCTTACTATTTTAGAGCAACAGGTTTCCCTCGCAGCGGCTTATTCTGCATATAAAAGATTGAAAGAGAAAATCAAGATCACTCCTAAAAACTTATTGCAATTGAGTGATGAAGAGCTGCGCAATTGTTATTTGAGCCGGCAGAAAATTATTTACACAAGAGAATTAGCCACTGCTATTGTCAGAAAAAAAATTTCTTTAAAAAGCTTTGAAACGAAACATGATGATGCAGTAAGAACAGAATTAAAAGCACTCAAAGGAATTGGCGATTGGACGGTTGATATTTATTTGCTTCATGCTTTAAGAAGACTGGACGTTTTTCCAATTGGTGATTTGGCTTTGGTCAATTCGATTAAAATGGTAAAACAAAAACCAGCATTAACCAAAGAAGATTTATTGAAGATGTCAAACAAATGGAAACCTTATCGCTCCATGGCAACAATGCTGTTCTGGCATTATTACATTAAAAAGAAGAACATAAAAATTTTGCACTAAAAGAAAAAGGCATCCACTTATGGATGCCTTAAACTATTTTGAAGACCTGGTTAAAGTGTTCTCTTTACTTCTTCTTCTTCGTAGGCCTCAACGATATCGCCCGCTTTAATATCATTGTAGTTTTTGATTGTAAGTCCGCACTCCATTCCTGTTCCAACTTCTTTCACATCATCTTTATAACGCTTCAGCGAACCCAGTTCCGCACTTGCACCTTCGCCTGTTGGATATACTACTATGCCATCACGGATTAAGCGAACCTTGTGGTCTCTCTTAATTCTTCCATCAATAACCTGGCAGCCTGCAACCGTTACCTTATCAAACTTGTAAACTTCTCTTACTTCTACGTTGGCAACAATTTTCTCCTGGACTTTTGGCTCCAGCATTCCTTCCATAGCACCCTTGATTTCATCGATCGCGGTATAAATGATGGAGTAAGTCCTGATCTGAATTCCTGCGTTTTCTGCAATGCGGTTTGCCTGCATGGAAGGGCGAACGTTAAATCCAATCACAATCGCATCGGACGCTTCTGCAAGAACGATATCGCTTTCATTGATTTGTCCTACGCCTTTGTGAATCACACTCACCAAAATTTCTTCAGTAGATAATTTTTGAAGTGAGTCGCTCAGGGCTTCAACCGAACCATCCACGTCACCTTTGATAATTACTTTCAGTTCCTTAAAGTTTCCAAGTGCCAAGCGGCGGCCAATTTCATCAAGCGTAATGTGCTTCTTGGCACGCATACCTTGTTCACGCAGAATTTGTGCACGGCGGTTTGCAATTTCTTTTGCTTCCGATTCATCTTCATAAACCCTGAATGTTTCACCGGCCTGCGGTGCACCGTTCAAACCAAGAATCAACACAGGAGTAGAAGGTCCTGCTTCGTCAACCCTTTTGTTTCTTTCATTGAACATCGCTTTTACGCGGCCGTAATGCTGTCCGCTTACAACCAGGTCACCTGCGCTCAGCGTTCCGTTCTGAACTAACACCGTTGCTACATAGCCCCGGCCTTTATCCAGGGTTGCTTCGATGATCGTTCCCATCGCTTCCCTGTCAGGATTGGCTTTCAGCTCCAGGAGTTCAGCTTCAAGTAATATTTTTTCCAGCAGCAGATCAACATTTAGTCCCTGCTTTGCAGAAATTTCCTGGCTTTGATATTTACCACCCCATGACTCTACCAGCAAGTTCATTTGAGCCAATTGCTCATAAATTTTTTGTGGATTTGCCCCTTCCTTATCGATCTTGTTAACAGCAAAAATCATTGGAACGTTTGCCGCCTGCGCGTGCGATATAGCCTCTTTTGTCTGGGGCATGATGGCATCATCTGCTGCAATCACAATTACTGCGATGTCGGTAACTTTTGCTCCACGGGCACGCATGGCGGTAAATGCTTCGTGCCCCGGAGTATCAAGGAAAGTAATGTCCTTACCGTTTTGAAGATTTACCTGGTAGGCACCAATGTGCTGCGTGATACCACCCGCTTCCCCGGCAACTACGGTTGTTTTACGAATGTAGTCAAGCAATGAAGTTTTACCGTGGTCAACGTGACCCATGATGGTAACAATTGGAGAGCGTGGCTGAAGTTCATCTTCATCATCCACTTCAATTTGTTCTTCCATTTCCAATTGCTTCTCCATATCGATGAACTCCACATCAAAACCAAACTCGCTTGCCACCAGTTCAATTACTTCTGCATCCAAACGCTGGTTGATGGAAACCATGATACCAAGACTCATACATTTGCTGATCACATCGGCAAAGGAAACATCCATCAGGTTTGCCAATTCGCTCACAGAAATAAATTCTGTTACCTGTAATTTATTGGTTTCAGCACCTTCATTTGCATCGGCCATTTCATTCTTACGGTCGCGGCGTTTTGCTTTTACTTTCTTTCCGCCGCCGCCAGTAAGTTTGGCCTGCGTTTCCTGTATCTTACGTTGAATTTCTTTTTCGTCAATTTGTTTTTCTTCCCTTTTTGCAAAGGCAGGACGTTGTCCCCTGCCGGGACCGAACCTGTTTCCACCCTGCTGTTGTTGTCCTCTTCCCCTGCCATCATTCTTTTGAATTGTAAACCGGCCACCGCCGCCAGTGCCCTGGTGCCCCGCCTGGTGATCTCCACCATGACCTTTTTGGAATGCCTGGGGGCCGCCTTCTTTCTTTTCAATTGGAATGCGTTTGCGTTTGCGCTTTTCGTCCTGCTTTGGCCTGGTATCTGTTTCCACGGGGAGTTCAATCTTGCCCAGAATTTTAGGGCCTTCTATTTTTTCTGCTTTAATGTTTTCTACTACCGGTTCTTCCTCTTCTGGTTTCACCTCGGTTGTTGCCTGGGGTTCAGGGATAACCGCCACCTCTTCTTCAGCTTCCGGTTTTATTTCTTCAACTACAGGTTGTTCTTCTTTTTCTTTTTTGGTTGCTTTCTTGGCAGCTTTTTTTGGCCTCGTTGACGAATCGATTGCTGAGAGGTCAATTTTATTGACAATCTTCGGTCCTTCAATTTCAGGAGCATCCAACCTCACAACTTCGGGTTCTTCCTGTTTTGGAGGCTCAGGTTCTGGCTGTGGCTCAGGAACAACAGCTGGTATTTCCTGCACTGGTTCAACAACTGGTTCTGGTGCGGGGGGCGCGGCCACGGGCGCCGGCACCTCTTCTTTCTTAGCCTGCTTTTTTTCTTCTTTACGAAAACTTATTTCCTCTTCGTCTTTCTTCTTTTTTGCTTCGGCAACGGCTCCTTTTGGCAGATCAATTTGAGTACTTTTTATCTTGGCTACTTTATCGCTCTGAAACTCTGCCTGCAAGGCACGATACATGTCTTCGGAAAGCTTTGCAGTAGGTTTCAACTCATCTTTATCAAACCCTTTGCTCACCAAAAAATCCACAAGGGTTTCCTTACCGATGTTGAACTCTTTGGCGGCGGCCATTAACCTTGGTGTTGTTGCTGTTTCTGCCATTAAATGTTTTTTGTCGTGAATCGTGAATCGTTAGGCTCAATAGAATTTACCATTGAGACGGACGAAGCCAACATCACTTTACTTTTATTTTACGCAAACAGACATTTAATCAAAATTATCTGCTGCTTTTTATTAAAGATGAATCCTCAATCTCAATACGGTTGATTGATTGATGATCCACTTGTAATTCCTTATTCCTTTTCAAATTCTGCCTGCAATACTTTTCTTACATCAGCGATGGTTTCTTTTTCCAGGTCGGTTCTTCTTTCCAATTCTTCCGCAGTCAAAGCCAGTACGCTTCGAGCAGTATCACAACCTACACGTTTCAATTCATCAATTACCCAGCCTTCAATTTCGTCGCTGAATTCTTCAAGGTCAATATCAAATTCTTCTACTTCGCCCTCATTGTCACGGTAAACGTCAAGCTCAAATCCTGTTAATTCACAAGCCAGTTTGATGTTTACTCCGCGGCGGCCGATTGCCAATGAAACCTGGTCTGGCCGCAGATAAACACTTGCATGTTTTTCTTCGTTATCCAATTCCATTGAAGTGATCTTGGCAGGAGTTAAAGAACGTTGAATCAATAATTGAATGTTGTTTGTCCAGTTGATCACGTCTATGTTCTCATTCTTTAATTCGCGAACGATACCATGAATACGGCTTCCTTTCATTCCCACGCAGGCGCCAACCGGGTCGATGCGGTCGTCGTAGGATTCTACGGCAACTTTAGCTCTTTCCCCGGGTTCACGAACAATTTTTTTGATAACAATCAGTCCGTCGAAGATCTCCGGAACTTCTATTTCCAAAAGCTTTGCCAGAAAATCGGGTGAAGTTCTGGAAAGAATAATTACCGGAGTATTATTTTTCATGTCCACCTTCTTGACAACTGCACGGATATTCTCTCCTTTCTTAAAATAATCCTGCGGAATTTGTTCGCTCTTTGGAAGGATCAATTCATTGCCCTCTTCATCGAGCAACAAAATTTCCTTTTTCCATACCTGGTAAACTTCGGCACTGATAATTTCTCCAATGCGGTCCTGGTATTTTTTTGCCAGGACATTCTTCTTCAAATCGGAAATGCGGCTTGCCAAGGTTTGCTTGGCAGCAAGGATAGCACGGCGGCCAAAATCTTCAAGATTTACCTCTTCATAGAGCTCCTCACCCACCTCATAGTCGGGAGCAATTTTAACGGCATCCTTATATTCAATTTCTTCCAGGGTATTGTAAATGTCTCCGTCCTCAACAATGGTACGACGGCGGAAGATCTCAAGGTCACCTTTTTCCGCGTTTACGATCACGTCAAAATTTTCATCGCTTCCATATTTTTTACGAAGCAATGTTTTGAATACATCTTCCACTACCCGCATCAGCGTAGGACGGTCAATGTTTTCAGCATCTTTAAATTCCTGGAATGCCTCAATAAGGTTGATACTTGCCATAGTACTTGTTTTTTGCTGCAAGCTTTGAGCCGCAGGCTGCAGGCGCAGGCTTGCAGCTGTTGGCTTGTCGCTTCTTTTAAAACTTCACTTGAATTTTTGTGTTTTTTATTTGATCGAACAGGATTGACTCCTGTTTTGTTTCTTTCTTTTTTCCTTTGCCGGTTTCTGTTTCAATCACAATTCCGTCCTCGGTTGCCTCAACGAGCTTGCCTTCTTTCTTTGTGCTGTCTTTTAATGTGATGTCAACAAAACGCCCGATGTTTTTCTTATACTGCCGAAGCAATTTCAAAGGCTCATCCAGCCCGGGTGAAGAAACTTCTAATGAAAAATCTCCGTCGGGAAACAAACTGCTTTCTTCCAGTTGCCTATACAATTTGCGGTTGTACCCGATAAGATCGGATAAGATCACACCTTCGTCTGCATCAACGAACACTTTTACATTGTTCGTTGGTTTGATCCTTATTTCTACCAAAAAATGCGAAGGATGATTTGCAAGCAATGCGTTTACCTTTTCTTCAATAATTCGGATTTGTTCCCCTGTTTGCATAATTTACTTAAAAGAAGAAGGGAACGTCTTCGTTCCCTTCCTTCATTTTCATTTCCAGGGCAAAGGTAAGATAAACGTTAAATACCTTCCAAATTCAAATTCGATGAAATGCCCTGGCTACCTTTGACAAATGAGTTTTTTAGGATTTCTTTTTCTGTTATTTATTGGCTATCTGCTGTCTAAACTGATCTTCAACTTCATTATACCTATTTATAAAACAACCAGGCAGGTAAAAAAAGGATTCAGGGAAATGCACCAGCGCATGAACCAAAGCGAGCAGCAATTTCAGCAACAAGGTGCGCAACCACAAAATCAAAACAATAATGGTGGCACGGGAGAATATATCGACTTTGAAGAAATAAAAGATTGATGGGTTTCCCTATTTTTGCCGTCCTGTAATTTTTACAGCGGATCCTTAGCTCAGGTGGTTAGAGCGTCTGACTCATAATCAGAGGGTCGGGGGTTCAAGTCCCTCAGGATCCACGCAGAGGCAGAACAATTGTTCTGCTTTTTTATTTTTAAGACCAGGTGAACCCGGTAAGCTATTTTTGCCCTTCGTTTAACCTTTCATTAACCCATAGCAAAATACATTTGCCCACATCAACTTTTATTATGAGAAAAATCGTTCTCGCATTTCTGGCCATTTGTTTCGTTAGCGCAGCTTTTGCCCAAAAGGATTCAACAGTACACAATATTAAAAAAGCAGTAAAAGAAACTCCGTCGAACGATCACTTTATGATTCAGCTTGGCCATACGAGCTGGGTCGGGCAACCAGATTCTATCAAAACAAAGGGTCTTTCCCGAAGCCTCAATATTTATTTGATGCTCAATTTCCCCTTTAAAACAAATCCTCACTGGAGCGTTGCCTTAGGGCCCGGCATTGCAACCGACAATATTTATCTGAATAAAATGAACGTAGGAATTAAGGACCCCACGGCAAGCATCCGCTTCCAGGATGTTTCTGATACTGTTCATTTCAAAAAAACAAAACTGGGAACTGCCTACCTGGAAGTTCCTGTTGAATTGCGTTACCGCTTTAACCCGGACGATGACAGGAAAAGCGTAAAGCTTGCACTGGGTGTCAAAGTGGGAACTTTACTGAATGCACATACCAAAGAAGTGGAGTTACAAAGCAGTACCGGTCAAACATTGAACGCTTATACGCAAAAGGAAAGCAGTAAACGCTTTTTCAACAAGCAGCGCCTGTCGGTGATGGGAAGAGTTGGAATTGGCTCCTGGACTTTATTTGCCTCCTATTCAATTACGCCTGTGTTTAAAGATGCCTTAGGGCCGCAAGTGCGACCTTTGACAATTGGCTTAACCCTGAGCGGACTCTAAATTTATTTGCATAATACTTGTAGTAGCGACTCGGTTTAACGGGTCGCTATTTAATTTTATAGAAACAAAATAATGCTGGATAAAAGAACGAAAATAAAAAAAGAAGAAAGGGCGGTTTTGGTTGGATTGATTCAAAAAGATCAGACAGAACGGGAGGTTCATGAATACCTTGATGAACTGGCTTTTTTAGCAGAAACAGCAGGTGCAGTAGCAGTAAAAAAATTTATTCAAAAGCTTCCTCATCCTGACAGCAGGACCTTTGTTGGCAAAGGAAAGCTGGAAGAGATAAAAAACTATGTTCAGGGACGGGATATCAATTTGATCATATTCGATGATGAACTGAGCGGGTCACAAATCACCAACATAGAAAAAGCTGTTGACGTAAAAGCAATTGACCGTTCCGATTTGATCCTCGACATTTTTGCAAGGCGTGCGAAAACGGCGCAGGCAAAAGCGCAGGTGGAACTTGCGCAGTATCAGTACATTCTTCCGCGGCTTCGTGGTATGTGGAAACACCTGGAGCGTTTGGGTGGTGGTATTGGTACCAGGGGTCCCGGTGAAACCGAAATTGAAACCGACCGGCGTATCGTTCGCGATAAAATTTCTTTGCTGAAAAAAAGACTGGCAGAAATCGACAAGCAGGCCTTTACACAAAGAAAGGACCGTGGTGAATTTATAAGGGTGGCTCTTGTTGGTTATACTAACGTTGGCAAATCAACGATAATGAATTTGCTGAGCAAAAGCGACGTGCTTGCCGAAAATAAATTGTTTGCAACTTTAGATACGACAACAAGAAAAATCGTTTATGAAAGCACACCTTTTCTTCTGAGCGATACAGTTGGGTTCATCAGGAAACTGCCACACCATTTAGTAGAGAGCTTCAAAAGCACATTGGATGAGGTAAGAGAAGCAGATATTCTTCTTCATGTTGTTGATATTTCTCACCCGGGTTATGAAGACCAGTTAGGTGTTGTAAATAAAACCTTGCAGGATCTTAACGCCTTTGACAAACCAATTATTACTGTCTTCAATAAGATGGACCTCTACATCAAAAACACATTTGACGAATGGCTCGAGGAAGAAACAAAGCAACAAATACTGCACGATCTCGAGCAGCGTTGGCAAAGAGAAACCAGTGGCAACGCCATTTTTATTTCTGCGCTAGAAAGAAATAATATCGATGAGCTTCGCAAAACGATCTTAAACAAAGTAAGGGAGCTTTATCGCATTCGCTACCCTTATAAAACAGAATTCTTTTATTAATAAAGGTGAGCACCGATAACACGAACTGGATAAAGATCGCGGACGCTGTTGAAGAAATTTGTTTTGCACCGAACAATATTGCAGAACTGTTCGTCGGCGAAAAAAAGATCTGCGTTGCAAAATATCATGACCAGGTCTTTGCCTTTGTACGTAAATGTCCGCACGCGGGCGGATTTTTTCAAGAGGGCTATATAGATGCTTTAGGAAATGTTGTTTGCCCCTTGCACCGTTATAAATATTGTTTGAAGAACGGGCGCAACGTTTCAGGTGAAGGATACTATCTTAAAAACTGGCCCGTTGAAATTAGAGAAGATGGCGTTTATGTTGGCTTTGAAAGGAACAAACTGTTTGGCCTGTTTTAAGCAATTTTCAATTTTGTGTTCCCAATTTTTTTTGATGGGTGGTAGATAGGCCCCAAGAGAATGGCCATTTGTTTAAACAGGTCTTTGGGTGCAAAAGGTTTTTTAATAAACTGATCGATGCCGGTTTCAAGGCACATTTGGTATACCAGGCTTCCGTCTTCGGCGCTCATTGCAATAACAGGAACAGTACTGGACAATTTTCTTCGTATATAGTTAGCCGTTTGAAACCCATCCATGTAAGGCATATGCAGATCCATCAGGATCAGATCATAATGGTTACACCTTTCCAATAGTTCAATTGCTTCCTTACCGTTGCAGGCCACCTCATAGTTAATCTCTTCTTTCAATAAAATATCACAAAGCATTTGCTGGTTGATCTCGTTGTCTTCCACAATCAACACAGTCTTGTTTTTCAGGAAAGAAACAGGCTGCTTATCGTGAAGGTTTTTTGAAGATTCTTTCAGCTCGCATTTAATGATAAATTTGAGTGTAGTGCCGCAATCAGGCGAAATAATAAGTTCACTCTTCCCGTCAAGTTCTTCAATAGTGGATTGGGTCTTAATCAGTGTGCGGTAATAGGAAATTTTTTTAGGGGACTTGGAAAGGCATCCGTCATCTTCTAAAACAAACTCGAGTAAGATTTCTTTTTCGGTACGGAGCAACTGCCGGGCAGAAAAAGAAATGTTTTTAGCTGTGGAATTAATAATGGCGCTTTCAACAACGGAACCAATAAGCATTTTAATCTTTGAGGGATCGCTTTTCAGCATGATGTAAGAGGCTGAATCTAAAATGAGGTCCAGTTTCGCTCCTTTTTCTTCTGCAATTAAACGATAGGGTGCAAGAACGTTGTTTAAAAACGTTTCAAGTTCAAAGGTTTGCATATTGGATTTGGATTAATGTAAATGAATTGGATAAAGACTTGAACAGGCGGGAGGCAAAAAATACCGGTGTTTCTTTTTGAAACCTTGACTTTCATGGATTGGATTGTAGATTAAATTTCTGAAACTTATCCTCAAACGCAAGCAACAGGCCGCTTTTTTAGATCTTTTAAGGGAAAGCCCTTATTCAGAAGATTGCGGAAGAGGCATACAAAATTTTGCTAAGTCTTTAATTGCCCGGTGAATAGATTTGGAGCGAATAGAAAAAACCATATTTTTGCCGTCCGAAAAAAGGTTGACATCGGGCTTATCAAAGGATAGTTCGAATCAGCCGGAACATAAGTTAAATACATTCCTCCTTAGCTCAGTTGGTTAGAGCATCTGACTGTTAATCAGAGGGTCTCAGGTTCAAGTCCTGAAGGGGGAGCAGAGCAGCCTGTAAGTCATTGATTTACAGG
>Ga0207647_10003274_pt1 | contig 12167 bp, 9 predicted proteins | sample KBSCornC2_FD_184295 | JGI IMG/M metagenome (GOLD analysis project Ga0207647, IMG submission 184295) | Corn rhizosphere microbial communities from Kellogg Biological Station, Michigan, USA - C2 (SPAdes) (version 2) | ecosystem: Host-associated > Plants > Roots > Rhizosphere ...
GCGGCGCGATCTTCGGACTGGGTCTGCTCTGCGCCGCGGCCGGATATCGCGGTGCGCTCGGCATTCGCAAATCGCTCGGCGATCTGGTGTCGCAGCGCTGGGGCGAAGACATCCTTTCGGGTCCCATATCCTTGCGCAGCCACGGCGCCATGGCCTCGCGGCGTTACGGTGCCGGCGGCGCCAGGGCGGAAGCGGCGTGCGGGTTCCCATCGGTGTACGAGATCGCCCTGCCCGCCCTGCATGCTGCACGAAAGCTCGCGCCTTGCGATGAGGAAGCGGTCCGCGTTCAGACCTGCATGACGCTCATCGCCGATGTCACCGACACCAACCTCCTGCATCGCGGCGGAGAGGAGGGATTGCACTTCGCGCAGGCCGGCGCAGCCGCATTTCTTGCCGCCGGAGGCGTCGGACGTCGCGGCTGGCGCGAGCGGGCCATCGACATTCATCACGCGTTCGTGGCGCGCAATCTCAGTCCCGGCGGTTCGGCGGATCTGCTGGCCATGGCCCTCTTCGTCGATCGGCTGGCCCCCTGATGCTTGCCCTGCTCTGCGGTGGACAAGGCACCCTCTCGGACAAGATCTTCGATCTGGCCGCCGATCAGCCTGCCGCAGAGCCCGTTTTCACCGCGGCGACCGCGTGTCTCGGCGAGGATCCACGGGAGTTCGTCCGGACGCACAGCGCAGACGAGCTGTCCGCCAACCATGTCAGCCAGATCCTGACCGTCACATCGACGCTCGCGATCCATGCCTGCATTGCCGATCTCCTGACCGAACCTACGGCCGTCACCGGCTACAGCGTCGGCGAGATGACCGCCTGGAGCATTGCAGGGATATGGACCGCCGATGAAGCCTTGCGACTAACGGCTGTTCGCGCGCGCCTGATGGACAGCGTCGCCGGACCCGACGGCCGTCTCGGCTATGTCCGCGGGCTCGACCCGGCCGCGCTCGAACGCCTGCTCGGAAAGCATCGCTGCGAGATCGCGATCAGGAACCCCGATCGTCTCGTTGTCGTCGGAGGCGCCGAGCAGGACGTGATCGACCTCTGCCAGGAAGCGGCCCGACAAGGCGCCATGCGCACAGGTCTTCTCGCCGTGAGAATCGCGTCGCACACGCGGCAGCTCGAACAGGCCTGCCGCCCCTTCCAACTGACCCTCGACGCCAGCACACGCTCCGCCATCGCAAATCAGCGAGTCTTGCTCGCCGGAGGCGACGGCGAGCGCATCTTCTCTGCCAGCAATGCAACAGCAAAGCTCGCCTGCCAGGTGGCGCGCCCGATCGACTGGTCGGCGACGCTGGAAGCGCTTGCGGAGCTCGGCGTCAGCAGGGTGCTGGATCTCGGTCCAGGGCATGCACTCGCCGAGATGATGCAGGCTTTCCTTCCCTCCGTCCGCTGCTACGCGGCGGACGGATTTCGCACGATAGGTGGTTTGCGAGATTGGTTACAATCGCGTTCGTCTTGAACATGATTACCCGACGGCCCAAGCCGCGTGCCGAGGAACGACCACCGTCACATTGTCGCCGACCGAATAGCCGCCAAAGGCGGGAGCATCGACATTGAGGCGACCGTCCTCGATCTCCACCACGATCGACCTTGTCGGGCCACGGAAGATCGTGTGGGCGATCCGGCCCGACCATCGCAGCCCATCCTTGTCGGTGCCGGCGGGCGCAATCCTGATGTCTTCCGGCCGCACCATCACCGTGACGGTTTGTCCCGGCTGCACTTCGGTTGCAGCCTCGCATCGGCCCTGCCAACCGTGCCCGACGACATCAAGCTGAACCCGACCTCCCTCCAGGCGCGCGCATGCCTCCACACTGGCGTCAAGGAGATTCGGGTTGCCGAAGAATCCCGCGACCGTGCGATTGGCCGGGTAGCGGTAAATGTCCTCGGGGGCACCAACCTGCTGGATTCGTCCCCGATCCATCACGACCACGCGGTCGGACAGCGCCATCGCCTCCGACTGGTCATGCGTGACATACAGGGTCGTCATGCCGAGCCGTCGCTGGATCGCACGGAACTCGTCGCCCATCTGCAACCGCAACTTGGCGTCGAGATTACTCAGCGGCTCGTCGAGAAGAAGCACCTTCGGCTCGAACACCAGCGCCCGCGCAATGGCTACGCGTTGTTGCTGACCGCCCGACAGAGCCGGCGCAGGGCGCTCGGAGAAGCCTTCCATTTCGACGAGACGCAACGACCTTGAAACCAGATCCCGGATTTCGGCCAAGGGACGACGGCGCACCCGCAATGGATATGCAACGTTCTCGAAAACCGTCATATGCGGCCAGATCGCGTAGGACTGGAAAACCATACCGAGGCGCCGCCGCTCCGATGGAACGAACACGCCCGAAGCCGCGTCGCTGACCACCTCGTTCCCGAGGCTGATCCGGCCACTGGTATTCTGTTCAAGGCCTGCGACCATCCGCAAAGTGGTTGTCTTGCCGCAGCCGGACGGCCCGAGCAGCGTCACGAACTCGCCTTCAGCGACGCGAAGATCAATCTCGTTCACGGCCGCGAACTCGCCGAACTTCCGGCTGACTTTCTCCAGGACGACATTTGACATCAGACACCCAATCCAGTCACAAGGCGCCAATCCATCGCTTGATGACGCGGAGCTGCACCCATCTGAAAACGATCACCATGGCCATCATGATGAGACCGATCACGCTCACCTGTTCCGCGCTGCCGTTGGCCCAGAGTTTCAGGAGCACGACCGACAGAACTTCCGAGCCAACGGAATAGAGCAACACCGAGGCGCTCAACTCGCGCATGATTCCGAAGAAGATCAGGACCCAGCCCACCGCAAAGGAGGGCCAGACCAGCGCGATCATGATGCGCCACATCGTCTGCAGCCAGCCCGCCCCGTGCACGCGCGAGCATTCCTCGAGGTCGTAGGACAACTGACCGTAGGCGCTGGACATGACGCGCACCGAGAGCGGCGTTCCGAGCGAGATGTAGGCGAGCAGCAGTGCCCAGATCGTCCCATAGATCGGAATGGCATGGGGCAGCAGCGCGAATCCCCACAGGAAGCCCACGCCCAGCACAATGCCCGGCATCATCCAGGGCAACCACGCCATTGCGTCGATCAGACGACGTCCGCGCCATTTGGTCCTGACCGAGACATAGGCGACGATACCGCCGAGCAGCATGGTCAGCGTAGCGCCGACAAAACCCAACAGCATGGTATTGCCAAAGGCCCGCCAGAACTCACTGCTGCCCGCGACCGCCTGATAATGCTCGAGCGTCAGCATCTCCCATTCGTAGAAGCCGAAGAACTTGAAGAAGGATCCGATCAGAAGCTGGCTCACCGGCAGCACCACCGTGACGGCGAAGAACAGCGCGCAAAAGGCGAACGTCGCCCAGCGCCATCTGCCGAGCTTCATGACCGCGGGCGAATAGCCCTTCCCCGTCACGGTCTGGAAACTGCGGCCGCGCAGGATGCGCCACTGCATCAAGATGATCAGGAACATCAGCGCCATGATCACGAAGCTTATCGCGGTGGCATATTGATATTGCGGTGGCGAGCGCTGGTTGATGGAGTCGTAGATATCAGTCGTGATGACGTGGATGCCGGCAGGCGAGCCGAAGAACAGCGGTGATTCGAAATTCTCGATTCCCCTGATGAAGCTGAGGATCGCGGCCCCCGTCAGCGCCGGCAGCATCAGTTGAAGCGTGACGGTGTAGAAGGTCCGCAATCGGGTGGCGCCGCACATCCGCGCGGCTTCCTCAAGGCTCGGGTCCATCGCCCGAAAGGCGTCGACGATCAGCAGGAAGAGAAACGGCACCGAATACTGCATCATGTGCCAGACGACGCCGCCATAGGAATAGACGTTGATCGGCGACGCGGTCGATCCGGTGATCCACTGGTAGAGCTGGTTCAACAGTCCGACCTGCGGATTGCCCAGCATGCCCCAGGCCATCGCGGTGAGGATCGGCGGAATGAAGAACGGCAGCGTGACCAGTACCTCCAGCGTTCCGCGAAACGGCGTGTCAGTCCTCGCCAGAATCCAGGCGAGCAGGACGGCCAGGATCAGCGACGGGATCGTCTTGGCCAGCGCGATGCCGACGGTATTGAGCAGCGTGAGCAGATTTTGCTGCGAAGCGATGTCGCGGTAGCCGTCGAGCGTGAAGACGCCGGCAACGCCCGGCGGCGTCGAATGCAGGCTCCCATAGAGCAGCATCGACAGCGGGTAGACCGACAGAAAGGCGAGAACGAGCGCAAGCAGCGTCAGCCCGACGACGCGGCTGGCCGGAGCGCCGTTCAGGAATCGCCGCACGTGAGGTAGCCGCGACCGCGCTGTTACGATATCGGCTATGCGGTCGTCGGCCGAAAGAGCCATCTGCCAGCGCCTCAGGGGTAAAGTTTCTTGGCCAGCGACATCATGTCCGGCCGTTCGGACAATTTCGCCATGCCCATCAGCCTGGCGTTGGCATAAGGCTGCGCGTCAGGATCGGCGCGCTCGGCCGCGCCCTTCACGACCGGAAGCATCCAGGCGTTGGCGTAAAGCGCCTGGGAGTCGAGGTTGAGGAAATGCTGCATGAAGAGGCGTGCCGCATTGGCATGCGGGGCGTTCTTCAGGATCGCGAGATCCATCTGGGCATAGGGCGCTCCCTCCTGCGGCACGATCACCTTCACGGGCAGGCCCTTGAGATCGGAGGCAAAGGCGAACACCTGCGTGATGTAGATCGGATATTCCCCCCGGGCGACGCGGCGAGCGTCGTTGCGCATATCGCGGCTGAAGACGGGTTTCTGCTCGGCCAGCTTTTCGTTGAACTCGGCGCCCATGTTGTTCTGGAGCACCGCGAACAAGGTGTTGCCGCTGCCGAGCGGACGCATGTCGTCGGACAGCAGCTTGCCCTTCCACTTCGGCGAATTCAGATCGTTCCAGCTCTTGGGAACGTCGTCGCCCTTGACAAGCCGTGTGTTGATCAAAATTCCCATCGGCTGGACGTAGGCGGGAACGCTGTGTTCGGTGGCCTTGAACGGCGGCCGCAGGTTCGCGGCATTCGGGACCGGCGGCAGTTTCTGGATGAAATCGCCGTTCTTGAGCTGCTCCTCGATCATGGTCGTGGTGACCATTTCGACATCGCCAAGATACCGTCCCGCCGATTGCTCGGTCCGGATGCGTTCGACCAGTTCGCTGGCGCGCAAATCGAGGCTCTCGACGGCGATGCCGTATTCCTTTTCGAACGATTTGACGACCGCTGTGAAGTAAGGCGCGCCGAGCGCCATATTGTAGACGACGACCTTGCCTTCCTTCTTGGCCGCGGCGACGACAGAATCCCAGGATGCATCCTGAGCCGACGCCGGCAATGCGAAACCGGCCGCCAGGGCAGCGAGGGCAATTCTCTTCAGCTTCAAGAACACTTCATCCTCCACGCGGTTTCTTATTTTGCCGATCGACCGCATCGATCAGGTGTCAGACTTCGATCACCACATATTGCTTCTCGATCACGACCGGGAACGTTTCGGCCTGAAGCTCGCCTTCGACGAGGGCCCCGCCCGGTTCTACCTTGAGGTCGTAGCTGCGAACCTTGGTGCGATCGGGCTCGCACCAGGATTTTCCGGTCCTTAAGTCGAACTCCCAGCCGTGCCAGGGGCAGCGCAACAGTTCGCCGCGCCGGCTGAACTGGTAGGACCCTGGCTCGCTGGATTCCACCAGACCGACGATGCGCCCCTTGCACAGGGATGCGCCCTCGTGCGGACAACGGTTGCTGACGGCGAAAAACTCCCCGCCGATATTGAAGATGCCAATTTCCCGCCCTCCCACCTTCACCAGCATGCGCTGGCCGGCAGGAATGTCATCGACGGTTGCAACGACGTGCCGCGCCATCACGGCAGCCCGTAGAACGCCTGCGCGTTCCCATAGAGAAGCTGGTCGCGCTGCGCTTCGCTGAGGTTGGCGCGGAAAGCGTAGCGCGGATCGTCAAAGTCCCAATGCGGGTAGTCGGTCGAGAACAGCAGGCGATCCCAGCCGATCCGGTCGAACAGATCGATCAGTTGCGCGGCAGTTCCGGGCTCTTCCATCGGCTGGGTCGTGAACCACACCTGTTCCCGGATATATTCCGACGGCGGCCGCTTCAGATGCGGCACCTCGCTGCGCAGGCGCGACCAGTGCTTGTCCATGCGCGCGGTCAGCGAGGGGATCCAGCCGAGCCCGCCTTCCATGATCACGACGCGGAGTTGCGGAAAGCGCTCGAACACGCCTTCGAACACCAGGCTGGTCAGGATCGCCTGCATGGTTTCCGCCACCGTATTGTGCTCTTCCATGTAGTAGGACGCCCAGCCTCCGCCGGTGGAAGGATGGCCATTGGTGCCGCCGACATGGATGGCGATCGGCAGATTGCTGCGCACCGCCGCCTCGAAAATCGGCCAGTAGCGGCGGCGGCCGAAGGGTTCGTCGGTCTTCGGCAATACCAGAATCTGGGTAAAGTTCGGATCGCCGGCCCGCGCGTCGATCTCGGCGACCGAAGCGCCGGTGTCCTCCTGCGCGATCAGGACCGATGCCCGCAGACGCGGCTCGTTCTTCACCCAGCGCTCGACCTGCCAGGTGTTCATGGCCTGCGTCAGCGCCACGCCGAAATCCAGATTGCGCTGGCTGCCGGGGTTCCAGCGCAGCGGAATCAACATGCCGGTCTCGACCCCATTGGGATCGAGATGCTGCGTGCGCATCAGCTCGAGGCTTGAGCCCGGCGGACCGCCCTCCTCGGGATAGGCATCGACCCGCGCCGCATCCGGCGACATCCGCGGATGCGACAGTGCCTCGGAAAACGCGTGGCGCAAATGGCTGCCATAGACCGAGAGGTGATCGATCCATTGCTTGGCGAGATACGGATGAACCTCGGTCCAGGAAGTCATCGCGGGATGGATATCGCAATCGATGATCCGAAGCCTGGATCTGGCGGCGCCGCTTCGCTCGAGTTCGACGATGCTCATACGGCAATCTCCATGGCTCGATCGGCCTTCACCAGCCGCGGGTAGGTCGCAAGCGCATTGTCACTGACGATCTTGCGCAACAGGCTTGCGGAAAGCCCATCCGGCAACGCCGCATCGCCGTCGAACTGCCAGTGCGGATAATCCGTCGAGAACAGGAACAGCTCGTCCGATCGCAGGTGATCGATCAGCCGCAGGATCGCCGCCGCCTCGTCGGTTGCGTCGATCGGCTGGACCGTGAAGCGAACGTGCTCGCGAACGATCTCCGATGGCGCGCGCGTCACCCAGGGAACTTCGGCGCGAACCCCTTTCCAGGTCTTGTCGGCGCGCCAGGCAAAGCCGCTCAGCCAGGTCAGTCCGGATTCGATCGCGACCACCTTGAGTCCGGGGAATTTGGCGAACACGCCTTCGGAGATCATGCTCTGCAACTGATTCTCGAAGGCGGCTGATTGCGACACATAGTCTTCGACGAAATAGGACGGCCATCCAACCGCGGTGGGCGCATAGCGGTAGGCGCTGCCGGCGTGAATTCCGACCGGCAGGCCATGCTTCTCTGCCAGACGATAGATCGGCCACAATTGCCGCCGGCCGAGCGTAACTTCGCCCGATACCAGCATCAGCACCTGCACGAACCGCATGTCGTCCGCGCGCCGTTCGATCTCGGCGACGGCGTGTTCGGTGCTATGGGCCGCAATCACGATGGAAGCGCGCAACCGGGGATCGCGGCTCAGCCATTCATCGCGAATCCAGTCGTTGGTCGCCCGGCAGAACACCGCCGCCATGTCCTCGCTATGCATGACCTGGGCGCCGTAGAGGCAGTTGAGGATTCCAAACCGCTGCTGGTAGCGGTCCAGCACATGTTCCTGCATCGCCTGCAGCGAGGCACCCGGCTTCTCGCCATCCGCGAGCTTCCAGTCGGGACGGCACGACAACGGCGCGTTCTGCGGATAGCTGGTGAGAGCGAGATTGAGCCGATCAAGCGCGCGAACGGACACCATTTCGCGCCAATATTCGTCGAGATACGGCAGCAGCACATTCATGCCAGGCACGGCCGGATGAAGATCGCAGTCGATCGCACCCGCGTACCTGCCCGGGGCCTTTGCATTGGCCATCTCGCCGTCTGCCATGAATACCACCCTGATGCGTCGCCGGTTCTTGGTCAGCTCTTGTGCCGGCGTCGGTTTTATGTTGATGCATCAATAAATGACATGTCAAGCAATTTGAGGTAGATCAATGCTGCGGGAACCGCGGCATTTTAGGTTGGCCGAGTTGCCGGGAGAATCCATCGATGCCTTCGACCAAGCAACTGACGGTCAACGATGCGCCGCCGAAACGTCCGCAACACTACGGCATCCTGGCGCAGGAGCACGTTGCAATGCTGGTATCGAATATCGGCGCGCGGCTGCTCCGCGGCACCACGGCCTATTATCGCAGCGCCTTTGACCTGAGCCTGACGGAATGGCGCATACTGATGGTGCTCAACAGCACCCAGTCGCTCAATGTCGGCGAGCTGTCGGGGGCGGCCGATCTGGACAAGGCGGCCGTGAGCCGCAGCCTCGTCTTGCTCGAGGAACGCAAACTGATTTCGGTCGAGCAGACGCGAACCCGTGGCCGCGCCGCGTTCGCCAAGCTGACGGCCGAAGGACGGAAGCTGTCCGAAAAATTGCTGGAGATCTCGCGTGAGCGCGAGACGCGGCTATTGCAGAGCTTCAGCCCTGCCGACCGGGAGCATTTGAAAGCGCTGCTTCAGCAGTTGTCGCAGGCCTTGGCCGGCGTCGATTGGGATCGCTAGTTCACGACCCGTCGCGACGTCGTCCCGCGCCAGCCTCTCACGCTCCAATCCATCGCGACGCCGGACTGAAAACGGGCGACTTCAAATCGGCCGTCAGTCGTGTTGTCAGAATGGGTTGTGGGAACGAAATCCGAAGATTCGCACCAAACTATTGAAATTGTTTGGAGCGGGTGAAGGGAATCGAACCCTCGTATTCAGCTTGGAAGGCTGCTGCTCTACCATTGAGCTACACCCGCATCTCGCGATCACCTAACACGGCCGAGCGGCGGTCTCAACTGCCCCGGATCGGTCTTTCCCGCCTCGCGAGCGGACTTGTTCCCGGCCTCCGACCCCCGCCCCTTAACGGCGAGGGGATTTCGCCCTATATTGAGTCTCCCGAAACCAACGAAAGGAGGTGATCCAGTGTCTTATCTCAAGCGCTGTCACCTCGCTGGGATCGCCCGCTAAGCTCTGAACAAGGCTTGGCATCGGGGCGCTCTCAGCCCTGGACCAGCGAGCAAGAAATCGGGCGCGACGGGGTCTCCCCGCCGCGCCTTTTTCGTGGGCGAATGCCGCTCACGCGGCCGACTCGCCCGCAAGCACCTCGCGAATCTTCTGCGACAGCTCCGACTTCCGGTATGGCTTCTGAAGCAGCGCCACGCCGGGATCGAGATGCCCTTCGTGGACGATGGTGTCGTCGGTATAGCCGGAGGTGTAGAGCACCCTCATCCCCGGCCGGCGGAGCCGGACGGCTTCGGCCAGCTCCCGCCCGTTCATGCCGCCGGGCATGATGATATCCGTGAACAGCAGATCGAAACTGGCGCCCTGGTCGACCAGCGCGAGGGCGGCTGCGCCGTCGCCGGCCACGAGCGTGCGATAGCCGAGGCCGCCGAGCTGGGCGATGACATAGCCCTGCACCAGCGGATCGTCCTCGACCACGAGGATCGTCTCGTGCCCGCGCGCCGCCGCGGGCGCCTGAGCCGGTGCCGTCCTGGTTGCCGCCTCGCCCTCCGATCGCGGCAGGAACAGCCGCATCACCGTGCCTTGTCCCTCCTCGCTCTCGATCGCGACGGTGCCGCCGGTCTGGCGGGCAAAGCCGTAGACCATGCTCAGCCCGAGCCCGGTGCCGCGGCCGACCCCCTTGGTGGTGAAGAACGGCTCGAACACGCGCTCGCGGATGTCGGCCGGAATGCCGTGACCGGTATCGGCCACCGCAATCATCACGAAGGCGCCGCGCATGACGTCGCCGTCGCCGGTGCTACGCACGCCGTCAAGCTCCCGGTTCGCGGTCTCGAGCGTGAGCCTGCCGCCGTCCGGCATCGCGTCACGCGCATTGACGGCGAGATTGACGATCGCGGAGGAGAGCTGCGACGGATCCGCCATCGCGGACCAGGCGTCGTCCGCGAGCCGGGTCACGATCTCGATGTGCTCGCCCAGGATCGGCTTCAGCAGCTTCGCCGTCTCGATCACGAGGGCGTTGACGTCGATCTCGCGCGGCTCCAGCGGCTGACGGCGCGCGAAGGTCAGCAGCTGCGAGGTGATCTCGGCGCCGCGCGCGGCCGCATCGTCGATCAGCTGCGCGATCGCGGCGAACTGGGGCCGGTCCGCAAGCCCTTCCTGGATGATCTCGATGGTGCCGGTGATGACGGTGAGCACGTTGTTGAAGTCGTGCGCGACGCCGCCGGTGAGCTGGCCGATCGCGTCCATCTTCTGGGATTGGCGAAGCCGCTCCTCGGTCTCGTGCTGCTCGGTGAGATCGGTGGCGGAGCCGCGATAACCCATGAAGCGTCCGTCGGCCGCGAAGACCGGCTGGCCGTTGACGCTGAAATGGCGCACGCGTCCGGTCATATCGCGGCCGCGATACTCGAACTTCCGGAACGGCTCGTGGCGGTCCAGCACCGCCAAGTGCGCGCGCCATTTCTCCGGCTCGGCGTCGTGGTCGAACGCGGCATCGGTGCGGCGCTTGCCGATCAGCGCCTTGTGGTCCATGCCGAAGGCCCCGGCCCGCTCGGATATGTAGGTGAACCGATGATCCGGCCCGGTCTCCCAGAACCAGTCGGACGCGGTCTCGGCATAGTCGCGGAAGCGCTGCTCGCTCGCGCGCGCGTCGTCTTCGGTGCGCTGGCGGATCTTCAGGTCGCGCTCGAGATTCGCATTGGCCTCGCGCAACTCGCCATAGGCCCGCTCGAGATTGGCGCACATGGCGTTGAAGGCGTCGATCACCTTGTCCAGTTCGTCCGCATCGTAGGGCGGCCGGCGCTCCAGGTGCAAAGGCGGCGGCGGCCGCGCCAGGCTGTACTTGCTGACGAAGTCGGCGATGGCGACCAGGTGCCGCGTCACCAGGAGATGGAACATGTAGATGATGAACAGCGAGACGACGAACGTCTTCGCCGCCTGGCTTGCCAGGATGACCAGGGCCCGGTTCAGCAATTGCCGATAGACCTCGCTCAGCGTCGCCTCGACATGGAGCACGCCGATCGTGCGCGCGGCCCCCTGCGCGGAGTAGTTCAGCGGGTAGTCGCGCGTCACGATCGAACGGGTGTTCGGCTCGCCGACCGCGACACGGATCGGATTGGGACGATCGGCGATCTCGCGCACCTCGGCGGCGCGGATGTCGGGCAGCCGCAGGATGCCGTCGAGCTGGAGCTTGATCTGGTTCTGGTCGAGATTCCACAGGCTCTCGCCGAGGCTGCCGGTGGTGCTGCGGCCGATCTCGTCGAGCCGCGTCGCGATGACGCCGACTTCGCGGTCGTAGTCGAGATAGAGCTGAAGCGCGGTCAGCATCAGCGTCACGATCGAGGAGAACAGCAGCACGGCGGCCAGGAGGCGCGGCCCGACGCCGCTGCGCGACCAGTTGAAGATCCGCGACAGCAACGCTCCGATCGCCGGCGCAAGCGCAGCGCCGATCCCGCTCAAATCCTGCTTCGCGGCCGCCGGGGCGACGGCGCGGCTGAGCTTGGAGTCCTCGTCGCCTGCGTTGCCCATGCACCACGTCCCCGGAATGGCGGCATCCTGCTCCGGCCGGCCGGTCACGGCCGCGAGCAATTCGTTCGTTGAGACTTTCCCTTCACGCGACTTGCGTGGTGATCCTGTCGGCCCATGGGCGGCTTGAGGTCGGCGGGGTCATATATTGCGCCCAGCAACAGGATTCTCGCGCAAACTATCACCTCGGGTGCTAGAATGACATCGGTTAAAGTCCGGAGTTGCCTGCATGGCGGGCGAACGATGGTCGTTGCAGACGGCGCGCAGGCGCGCCACTCCCGGTAGATCGCGCGAGCCTCCGAATCCAGTGGTAGCAATGCACGACCAAGGAGACGCGTGATGTGGCGGATAGCCATCGCCTGCCTGTCGTTGCTCGCAGCCGGCCCAACGCAGGCGCAGGAGCTGATCCGGCTGGCGCGCATCGCCGACATCCCCGATCAATATGTCGGCGGCGAGATGCTGCGGGCCGTCTACGCCAAGCTCAAC
>Ga0207647_10003275_pt1 | contig 12165 bp, 8 predicted proteins | sample KBSCornC2_FD_184295 | JGI IMG/M metagenome (GOLD analysis project Ga0207647, IMG submission 184295) | Corn rhizosphere microbial communities from Kellogg Biological Station, Michigan, USA - C2 (SPAdes) (version 2) | ecosystem: Host-associated > Plants > Roots > Rhizosphere ...
GACCAGGGGGGCGAGATCACCGCTTCCTCGTTGGCGATCACGATATGCCGCATCGCCTCACCCTCGCCCATATAATGGAAGACGCGGTCGTTCGGCCCGTCGAGCTCGAAATAAAAATAGATCTCGCTGCGGCGCTCATGGATGTGCGGCGGCATCGTGTTCCAGACGCTGCCCGGCTTAAGCACGGTCAGGCCCATGACGAGCTGTGCTGAATCGCACACACCCGGGATGACCAGCTGATAGATGGTGCGCTCGTTCGATTCCTCGAGACTGCCGCGCTCGAGGGCATTGGCGTCCGCGATCGACAGCTTGCGCGTCTGGAAGCCCTTATGCGCCGGGCAGGATGCGAGGTAGAAACGTGCACCCTGGCCCGAAAACCGGACGTCCTTCGCTCCCATCGTGACGTAGAGGCAATCCTTGTTGCCGAGCATGAAGCTTTCGCCATCCACGGTGACAATGCCCTCGACCTTGCCGACATTGACGACTGCCAGCTCGCGCCGCTCTAGGAACGGATGGCCTGCCGCGCTGGGCGGCTCGGTCTGGTCGGGCAGCTTCACCGGCGCATTGCCGACCTGCACGCCGCCGATCACGAACCGATCGGCGTGCGTGTAGTTGAGCACGCACTCGCCTTCGCGGAACAGATCCGAAATCAGATAGCGGTCGCGCAGCTCTTCATTGCTGACGCATTCCATCATGTCGGGGTGGGTCGCGTAATAGGTCTTGTCGAACATGGTGCCTCCAGAGACTTCGGTAACCGGTGTCAAATCCGCGTGCAAGCGTCTTCGGTCACGCCTCCGGTGGGGCGACCGATCCACGCTTCACGAGCGTCGAGAGGAACATGGATGGCTCCTCTGCCTCATCACTATCCTCAATGCCGGTGATCAGCTTCAGGGCGGCCGAACGAGCCATCGCCTTCATTGGCCAGTGGACCGTGGTTAGCGGCGGCCACAGGCGCGCAGCGAGGGGTTGATCGTCAAACCCGACAATCGACAATTGCTCGGGTACCGACAGGCCGCGCTGACGTGCGGCGAACAGAACGCCCGCCGCCATATCGTCGTTGCTTGCGAAGATCGCCGTCGGGCGCGGTGACACGTCGAGCAGGCTCTGCGTAGCGGCGATGCCGCTTTCGAAGGTGTAATTGCCATCCGCGATCAGACTGCGCGGCAGCTTGATCTTGGCTTCGTTCAACGCGTCTTCGAATCCCTGGCGACGCTCGCGCGCCGAGCGGAAGCCATGCGGGCCGCTGATCAGGCCGATGCGGCGATGGCCCTGCGCGATCAGATAGCGCGTGGCCTCAGTGACCGCCTGCCTGTCGTTGGACGCGACCATATTCTGCGGTGCGTCGAGCTGTGCCGAGCCCATGCGGACGTAGCGGCAGCCTAGTTCGCGGCAGAGCTCGGCCAGCTGATCATTTTCGGAAATCGGGGGTAGCAGGATCACGCCGAAGGGGCGCTGGCGCGAGATGAAGTCTCGGATATCGGTCAGCATCGTCGCTGATCCGCGATCGACCGGCCGCACGACCATTTCGAACTCGGTATCGCGCAGGGCCCCGAGAATACCCTGCTGGACGTTAAGAACGGTTTGGGCACTGGGATTGTCGTGGACCAGCCCAACCAGGAAATTACGACGCAGCGCGAGCGCACGTGCCTGTGGGTTGGGCACGTAACCCGTATCGCGGATCACCTTTTCGACCCGGTCGCGGGTTTCTTCGTTGAGCAGCGGCGATCGGTTGATGACGCGACTAACCGTCTTCTTCGACACGCCGGACAGGCGTGCGATATCGTTGATCGTGGGCTTAGCCATTCGTCCCCTGCCGCTCTCGTTCCGACCAGCATAACGCGATCCATGCCGTCTGTCGCGCCGTTCGGCTTTTGATGAGCTTGCGAATGACACCGGTTTCCCTTAACTCCGGCCCTATGACAGGGAGTATCGAAGGGGTGGCGACGGTCGAAGCGGGTAATCTGCGCCAGATTGCGCATAGTTTCGTCGCCGCACGGAACGCCGCAGAATCGCCCATTGAATATCCGGGGCCGTTTCCGCGTAGCCTGGAAGAGGCCTATCGTATCCAGGACCTCGCCCTTGCTGAGGACGGCGGTCCCGTGCACGGTTGGAAGGTCGGCCGGATCGCCGACGCCGACCTACCCCGCTATAACGCGAACCGGCTGGCCGGCCCGATCTTCGCGCGGCAGGTGCGCCAATATGAGGGCCGCCCCCTGCCTATGCCGGTATTCGCTGGCGGCTTCGCCGCTGCCGAGGCCGAATTCCTGCTCCGCATCGGCAGCGACGTACTACCGCGGCAGCTGGGCTATACCATGGAGGAGGCGGCTGAACTGGTCGACGCGGTTCACGTCGGCATCGAGATCGCGAGCTCACCGTTTCCGGGCATTAACGCACATGGCCCGGCTGTCACCATTTCAGACTTCGGCAACAATAATGGCTTGATCGTGGGCGCGGGCATTGCCGATTGGCGCCGTAGCGGCTTCGAACGCTGGCCAGTCACGCTTGCGGTGGATGGCGTAGAGCTCGGTCGGGCGACGACGGAGACGATGCTCGACGGTGCTGTGGGTGCGGTTCGCTTTCTGCTCGAACTGCTCGGACGACGCGGTATCGCGCTTCCGCGGGGTAGCTGGGTGTCGACCGGCGCCGTCACGGGTGTGCACGAGGTTGAACCGGGTCAAGCAATCGTGGCTCGGTTTGGCCCTGACCTAAGGGTGACCTGCACCATAGAGGCGGCAAGGACCGCGTGAACCTGGCGGAGAGGATCAGATGGCGACGAATGAGACGGGACGGCCTGACGTAGCGGCCGCCGCGGAGAGAGTCGGTCGCTATCGCTGGGTGATCTGTGCCTTGCTGTTCGCGGCAACCGCGATCAACTATGTAGACCGGCAGATGATCGGCGTACTCGAGCCGGATTTTCTGCGTCCTGAATTCCACTGGAGCCCGGGCGACTATGCCCGGATCGTCGTCTATTTTCAGCTTGCTTATGCGATCGGCTATCTCGGCTTCGGCAAGATCGTCGACCGGATCGGAGCGCGGTTCGGCTATGCGGTTGCGGTCGGCATTTGGACCTTGTTCCACGTGCTGCACGGCGGCGTTCGATCGATCGGCCAGTTCGCGCTGGCCCGCTTCGGCCTCGGCATCGGCGAATCCGGCAATTTTCCGGCGGGCGTGAAGGCGGTGACCGAATGGTTCCCGCAAAAGGAGCGCGCGCTTGCGATCGGTGTGTTCAACGCTGGCTCAAATGTTGGCGCGATCCTGACGCCGCTGATCGTCCCCGCCATTGCGCTGAGCTACGGCTGGCGCATGACTTTCGTGGTCACCGGTCTGCTAGGCGTGCTATGGGTCGTCGCCTGGCTGGCGCTCTATCGCGAGCCGCACGACCACAGCCGCGTGGGCGCGGCCGAGCTTGCCTATATCCGGCAGGATCCCGTCGATCCGTCGGTGAAAGTGAAAGGCCTGTGGTTCAAGCTACTGGCGACACGCGAAACCTGGGCCTTTGCGCTCGGCAAATTCTTCATTGATCCGATCTGGTGGTTCTATCTCTTCTGGCTGCCGTCGTACCTGCACGACAAATATCAGCTGAACCTGGTCGGCTTCGGTCTTCCGATCGCAGCCATTTATCTGCTTTCGGATATCGGCAGTGTCGCTGGCGGCTGGCTGTCGGGACGCATGATCCGCGCAGGCATGACGCCGAACAAGGCGCGCAAGTTAACGATGCTGGTCAGCGCCTTCTGCATCCTGCCGGTGGTACTGTCGCAGTTCGTCGACAGCCTATGGCTGAACGTGCTGATCATCGGCATCGCGGCAGCGGGGCATCAGGCCTTTTCGGCAAATGTCTATACGATCCCGTCGGACACTTTCCCGCGCTTTGCCGTGGGCTCCGTGATCGGTATTGGCGGAACGGTCGGCGCCCTCGGGGGCATGCTCTTCTCCATGTATATCGGCAAAGTGCTGGACAACCTTGGCACCTATGCGCCGATCTTCGCGGTGGCGGGCGGTTCTTATTTTGTGGCGCTGCTCTGCATCCACTTACTCTCGCCAAGGCTGAGGTTAGCGAAGCTGGAGGGTTGAACCCCCGATCGGGAGGCCGGCATAGGTAAAGGCTGTCGACGGCGTTTGTTCGAACCTGTTTGATGTTTAGACGGCGGACATGCTGTTTTCCGTGACCGCGGCTGAGGGGGCGGCTTAACGGGGTCCTCACGGCGGTCGAGTGAACTGGTGCTTCGTCCAAGTGCGATGTGTACCAGCGCGTCTGAATACTTGCTTCGGTCGCCTACATTGCCCGGGCCGCCGACCTGCCTGGCCATTCTCGTGCGACTACCCCACTGAGATCGCGCTGTTGGCGACTGCAACCTGGTGCCGGGCCGGATCCATGGTGGGCTTGCCTGATCGGTGAAAACGATGGTGACTCTGCGCCGAACGCGACATGCCAATTGTGAGGAAGGATTTTGCAGCGCAGGGTCTCCTACGCCTTATCGCGGCCGAGGATCAGTTGAAGCAAGATGGCGAGCGGGATCAACCAAAGTACCGAGATGCGGCGGCGCACCGCGAGCTGGGTCGCTCGCGAGATCATGCCGCATGAACCGCAGATCCGAGCTTGGCTCGCGCGCAAACAGATCGCCCGCGACGATATCGACGAAGTGGTCCAGGAAGCATATTGCCGACTGGCCCTTCTCCAGGGGGTTGGTCATATCGAGAGCCCGAAGGCATATTTCTTCTCGATTGTCAGAAACCTGCTGATCCGCCGCCTCAAGCGCCAGCGGATCGTCCCTTTCGAGGCAATTGCGGAAATCGACTCTTATCGCGACGAAACTCCGTTGCCCGACCGGATCGCGGAAGGGCGTATGGATTTGGCGCGCGTTACCTGCTTCATCGCCACACTTCCGGAGCGCTGCCGCAAGGTCGTGCAGCTCCGCAAAGTCGAAGGCTGGTCCCAAAAGCGGATCGCTGAGCATCTAGGAATAACGGAAAAAGCGGTCGAGAAGCAGGTCTGGCTCGGGATCAAGGCGATCCGATTGGCCTGGGCGCGCTGGGAGGAGGAAGGCGCGGCCCACGTCGAGCTGGAAACACGAATGACGGAGGCCCGCAAGTGAGCGTTCAGACGTCCACCATCTGGGACGAGGCTGCACGGTGGGTCGCCCGAATGGATGCAGAAACCTGGTCCGCCGAGGATGAGTGCGCGCTCGAGCTGTGGCTCTCGGGCGATCCGCGCCGCCGAGGCGCCCTCCTCGAGGCTGAAGCCGCGTGGCTCACGCTAAACGGAGCCGTATCTTCAGAGCAGCAACCCTCGGCCGAGCCAACGCGATCGCCAGTAAAGGGGCCCTTCGGACGACGTCAGGTGGTTCTCGGAGGGAGCGCTGCGCTCGCGGCGTCATTGGCCGCCGGCTTCCTATGGATTGCGGCTGGGAAGAGCTACACGACGGAACTCGGTGAAGTCCGTCGTGTGCCGCTGGCGGATGGCTCGATTGCCACCGTGAACACAAACAGCCGTATCGAGGTGAAACTCGCCGCGAATGCGCGCCACGTCCGAATTACGCGCGGGGAGGCCTGGTTCCAGGTTGCCAAGGATCCGTCGCGCCCGTTCGTCGTGGAGGCTGGGCGCATTCGCGTGCAGGCCGTTGGCACCGCATTCTCCGTCGGCCGCCTCGACGGCGGTGCCCGGATTCTTGTCACCGAAGGGGTGGTGGAAGCCTGGGCTGCCGATGCTGACGGGCACAAGGTTCGTCTGACTGCAGGCCAAAGCGCCTTCGTCGGGGAGAATGCCGCTATCCGTGTCGACGCGACCGCACCATCGAGTGTCGATCGCGCACTCGCCTGGCGCGCCGGTCTGATCGATCTGTCGGGGCAGACCCTCGCTGAGGCCGTGGGCGAGTTCAACCGCTACAACCGTCGAAAGCTTGTACTCGCCGACCAAAGGCTTGGGGGCGAGCAGTTCGATGGCGTTTTCCAGCTTTCTGATCCGGAGGGTTTCGCGATCGCGGTCCGGGACAGCCTCTCGACACCGGTAGATGTCAGCGATCCGGCCCGGATCGTCATCGGCCGCTTGCCCGAATAAAGAATCGTACAATTCGGAAGGAAATTCGGGGCCCGCGTCTCTCTACCTTTGAACGGACAAGAAGTCCGTCAGGGTGAGGAGAGGAATAATGGGGGTTGTATCCCGGTTCGCCATATTTTCGGCGAGTGTATCGGCGATCGTGCTCGCGGTTCCTGCGGGGGCGCAGATCAAGAGCTTCGACATTCCAGCCCAGGCCGCGGAGACGGCGATAGGGTCGTTTGGCCGTCAGGCCGGCATTCAGATCATCGCGTCGCGCCGCGTTACGCGCGGCAAGCAGGCCAATGAAGTGCATGGCGATTTGCCGGTTCCGGCGGCGCTCGACCAACTTCTTTCCGGCACCGGGCTTTTTGCGAAACAGACGGGGCCGCAGTCTTACGTCGTGCATGCGGCGGCGAATGGGGCAACGGCCGCCAAGCCGACGTCGTCGGTTGGGCAGGAGGTGCTCCAACCTCTAGGGCAAGGCCCGGCTCAAGCGACCTCCGAACATCTCGAGGCTCAGTCGGCGGACGCCGATGCTCCGAACGAAGTCATCGTGACGGGATTGCGCGCGTCGCTACGCTCGGCGACCGCGATCAAGCGGAATGCGACGCAAGTCGTCGACTCGATCGTTGCCGAGGATGTCGGCAAATTTCCCGACAACACGGTTTCCGACGCGCTGCAGCGCGTGAGCGGCATTCAGGTTTCGCGGTCTGCCGGCGAGGTGGGCACGGTACTGGTCCGCGGCCTGCCGGATATCGAGACCTTGATCAATGGACGCGAGATCTTCACTGGCACCGGCCGTGGGGTGGCGCTGCAGGATATTCCGGCGGAGTTGATCGCCGGCGTCGACGTCTACAAGACGAATACTCCGGAGCAGATCGAGGGCAGCGTCTCTGGCACGATCGACATTCGTCTGCGGCGCCCATTCGATTTCAACGGTCTCCAGATCGCAGGCAGCGGGCGCGCCATCTACTCAGACCAACGCCGCAAATGGAGCTATATCGGCAGCGGTCTGATCAGTGATCGTTGGATCACGGCGAACGGCCAAGAGTTCGGTATCCTGATTGCGGCATCCTATAACAAGCGTCGCTATGAGGATCAGACCGCTTTCAATTTCGGGTTCAATCCTCTCAGCCCGCCGACCAACCAGACACTAATCCCCGATACGGTGGGTGGCCTAGTCACGATTGGCGACCGCACCCGCCCCGCGTTCAATGTTTCGCTCCAGTGGAAGCCGAGCCCCGATCTCGAATTCCACGCCGACGGCCTGTTTACCGGCTATCGGCAGGACTATGATGTCGACTTCTTCGTAGGTCTGCCCAAGGCGGGAGATGTCACGGTCAACTCAGTTGAAAGCGGATCCGCGTCATCGGCCGAGACCGGTAACCGGCCGGTCGCGCATACGATCACTACCGCCAACAACTTTACGATTACCAGCAAACAAACATTCCATCAGAAGACCGACGGCTACCAAGCGAATGGCGGGCTGCGCTACACGCCCGGCAACCTCATCGTCACGGCCGAGGTCACCTATAATAAGAGCGAGGTCCGCAGCCAGGCCTTCATCGTCGATACGGCGTTCGTTGTCCCCAAGATTGACTACAACTTCAACGCGGGACGCACGCCACAGATCAATTTCAACGGCTACAACATCGCCGACGGAACGAAGCTCAATCTCTTCACGCTGTTCGATAATCGCAATACTGCGTCGAGCCAGCAGTGGGCCACACACGGCGACGTCCAATATAATTTTGACAGTGGCTTACTGAAAAACTTCAAGATCGGGGCGCGCTACGCACGCCGCACGGGGTCGTCCGGCGGCACCAATGGCGCGGGCGTGCCGCTGGGGTTCGTGCCCATCACCAATTATACCGGCGCAACGACCAACGCGCCTAACGACATCATCGGAGGCAAGGTCGGGTTCGATGGATTTGCGCTCGCCGACAGTGGCTGGATTCGAAAGAATATCGACGTGCTGCGGGCGCTCGCTGGCCGTCCCGCTGGCGACCCGGCGTTCGACCCCGCGCAGGTCTTCTCGCTCGCCGAGCGTGTGTTCGCTGCATATGCGCAAGGCAGCTTCGGTTTCGATGCCGGATCGATGCCGGTCGAAGGCACGATCGGCGTTCGCGCGGTCAATACCGCCACGGACCTGAACGCGATCCAGGTGACAAATGGCCTCACCGGAACGAAGCTGTCGCCGATAAATGGCCGGCGCAATCAGCTCGATATTCTGCCAAGCCTGACGCTGAAGATCAGGCCCAGCGAAACGACCGTGCTTCGAGCGGTAGTTGGCAAAGCGATCCTCAGGCCACAATTCGCGAGCCTGAACCCCGCCATCAGCCAGGCGGAGACGGGTGCAACCGGCAATGGCGCCTTCTTCGGAACCGCAAGCGGCGGCAACGCCGATCTGCGCGATGTGAAATCAACCAACATCGATCTGACGGCCGAGTGGTACTTCGCGCGGGCCGGGTCAGTCACATTAGCCGCCTTCTACAAGGATCTGAACGGCTACATCCAAAGCTATTCAACCCGTGAGACGCTGAACGCGTCGAACGGGCTGCCGGAGAGCTTCTTGGTTACCCGGCCGCGCAACACCGACAACGGCAAGCTGAAGGGGATCGAGGCATCCTATCAGCAATTCTATGATTTCCTGCCCGGGTTCCTCAGCGGGTTGGGCGCGCAGGCTAGTTTCACCTTGTCCGATGGCAAGGTCGACGATCCGCTGAACCCAGGGCGGACACAGAAGATCACGCCACTGTCGAAATATTCCTACAATCTCGTCGCAATTTACGAGAAATATGGCTTCTCCGCTCGCTTGGCCTACAATTGGCGTGGCAAATATATCGACAGCTATTCAGCCGCGCTCGCCGGCGGACGGATCGTCGTGTCTCCCCTAAAATTCCTCGATTTCTCGGCAAGCTACGCGCTCAACAACGCGATCACCCTTACCTTCGACGCCACGAACCTGCTCAAGGAAACCTATCACGACAGTTTCGGCAGCTCGGGTTTTGAGCCGCGCGATACGCGCCAATATGACCGCACTTTCGGCGGCGGTGTGCGCGTCAAATTCTGATCCGATCGCAGGCCGGGCCTTGTGGAGGGACGAGTGAGAAGCAGGGCTTGGATCGACGGCGTGCTCGCCGCCGTCGGTCTGAGCACGCTCGTCCCGCACGCCGCCTTGGCGCAATCGGCCCACTCGACGTCTCTAGCGGATCGCATCACCGGGGATATCGCACCGGTGCACGATCCGGCGATCATCAAGCAGGGCGATACGTATTACCTCTTCAGCACCAGTCTCTCGCGCGATGGCACGGGACAGATCCCTATCCGGATCTCCAAAGACCTTATCAGCTGGACTCGGGCCGGAACCGTATTCGCGCAGATGCCGGATTGGGCGAAGCGCGAAATACCGAAAGCGAAGGAGATCTGGGCGCCAGACATCTCGTTCGCAAACGGGGAATACCGGCTTTACTATGCGGTTTCGACCTTCGGCAGCAATCGCTCTGCCATCGGCCTCGCTACGTCGCCGACGCTCGATCCGAGCGCGCCGAATTACAGGTGGACCGACAAGGGCGAAGTTCTGGCATCGACGGCCGCCAACGACTTCAACGCGATCGATCCCGCAGCCATCACCGACCGCGACGGACGGGCGTGGCTGGCATTCGGTAGCTTTTGGACCGGCATAAAGATGGTGCGGCTGGATCCTGCAACCGGGCTACGCGCGGCAGATGATCGAAAGGTCTATTCGCTGGCCCGCAGACCTGCTCCCGACGCGATCGAGGCGCCTTTCCTGATCGAACATAGCGGCTATTATTATTTGTTCGCCAGTTTCGATTTTTGCTGCCGCGGCGTGGACAGCACATATTACACAGTTGTTGGCCGATCGAAGGCAGTGATCGGACCGTATCTCGACTATGATGGCAAGCCGATGACGGAAGGTTTTGGTCAGATCGTGCTGCATGGCAAGCTCGATCCGACACGCCGGTGGCGCGGCCCAGGGCACTCCGCGATCCTGAAGGACGGTGACCGGCTCTTCATCGTCTATCATGCCTATGATGCGCAGCATCGCGGCATCCCGACCTTGCGGATCAATCCGCTCGGCTGGACCGCCGACGGCTGGCCGGTAGCGCGCCCTTGAAATATTCCTGGAAGGAACGATCGTGACTTTCTCAATCACCCGCCGCTCTCTACTTGCCGCTGCCGCGGCTGCGCCGATCGCCAGCCCAGCGCTCGCCCGCGCAAGCCAGCCAGTACTGCGCAATCCGCTAGTGCGGCAGCGCGCAGACGCACAGGTCTTTCGACACAGCGACGGACATTATTACATGACCGCGTCGGTGCCCGAATATGATCGGCTGGTTTTGCGCCGATCCCCAACGCTGGCGGGTCTGAGCGAAGCCCGGGAGGTGGTGCTGTGGCGCCACCTCGCCAGCGGACCGCTGTCAGGGTTCATATGGGCTCCCGAGTTGCATTTGATCGACGGGCGATGGATCATGTATTTCGCAGCCGGTCCCAGCGGCGGTGGCGAGGATGTATTCCGCATACGCACTTATGCGATCGCCTGTGACGGCAGGGATCCGATGACTGGATCCTGGTCGCTGCTGGGTCAATTGCAGACGCCTTGGGACACATTCACGCTCGACTCGACATCGTTCGTTCATCGCCGCACGCGCTATCTGTGCTGGGCACAGCGCGAGCCGGGGATCGAGACTAACAGTAATCTGTATCTAGCGCCGCTTGCGACGCCGCTCACGCTGGCGCGCCCGCCGGTGCGCCTGTCCGTGCCAACGTTCGACTGGGAAATACAGGGCTTCAAGGTCAACGAGGCCCCGGCGCTGCTCGAACGACACGGCCGCTTGTTTCTGACCTATTCGGCGAGCGCTACCGACGCCCGCTATTGCATGGGCATGCTGACTGCACATGCCGACGCCGACATCATGCGCGTCGACAGCTGGTCTAAGTCGCCGGTGCCCGTCTTCAAGACGTCGGAAGCGCATCATATTTACGGGCCGGGGCACAACAGCTTCACTGTCGACGAGCATGGTCGCGACATGCTGGTCTATCACGCGCGCGATTACGCGCAGATCAAAGGCGACCCACTGTTCGATCCCAATCGCCATACCCGAGTCCAGCCAATTCACTATCGCAAGGATGGGACTCCTGACTTTGGCCAGCCGCTCGCCAATGGGATCGTGCGCCTGTCGTGACGCGCGGCCAACCTGCGGTGACGTTCACCACGTTTGGTGGATTGTAGGGCTTAGCCGCGGGCTTGGCGGAAGCGATCTGTGATGTGCGTGGATTCGGAAGAGTCCCAGCTTAGCTGGGGCGCCCAGGGACCACAAAAGAGCAACAAATCTGTTACATCTTTGGCTGGATGCAGCTGGATGTGCCCGGTTTGGTTGCCGGTGAGTCGCATGCAAAAAGGCTAGGGAAAACAGCCGCTTGCTGGATTTCCCTGGACGTTGCCGGGAAGGGTAAATGGTGCCCAGAAGAGGACTCTCGATCGGCAGTTAAGCGACTGACTTTCCATGCTTTTTGAGTGCGGAACATCACCGGCAGCAACAATAGCAGCAACAGATGCTGAACCAAGTCTGGTCTGCCCACGGCATCACAAAAAGCTGCCAGATATTGGCAACACGATTGTTGCGTTCGCACTGTCGCTCGGATCCGGCCTGTTGCTGGTGCGCTGAACTCGCGCGGTAGTCGAATCGGCGCATCCAATCGAAAATTGAGGTCTCAGGGCTCGGGATCAGGGTGCCAGTCCGCCGCCGCCCAGGTGACAATCCAAAGCGCCAGGAAAGCGCTCCACTTGAGAAATCTCTTCACCTCGGAACTCCCAGCCTAGGGCCGCTTGGAGGTTGTCGGGACGTGGCACCGGCAGACCCGCAGAGATGTGCCGAGGACGGCGTCAACGGCTGACTGATGCCGGTCCGACAAAGTATCCCGCATTAAGACGTTTGCCGGCGCGTCGTCGTCCAGCCGCTGCATTGTCTCATTCCTGCTCCGGCGCACTGGCCGTCGAGGTTGAAGTTAGATCCGGCCCGCCGCGGGTCGAGCGCTTCGCCTTGATCCCGCCGCGGCTCCTCCTGCGAGCTGAAGCGCTTCAATGCGCCGCAGCCTTTAGCGTCTCGTCC
>Ga0207647_10003277_pt1 | contig 12161 bp, 7 predicted proteins | sample KBSCornC2_FD_184295 | JGI IMG/M metagenome (GOLD analysis project Ga0207647, IMG submission 184295) | Corn rhizosphere microbial communities from Kellogg Biological Station, Michigan, USA - C2 (SPAdes) (version 2) | ecosystem: Host-associated > Plants > Roots > Rhizosphere ...
TGGTTGCCATGGGTGACGAACGCGACGAGCACTTTCTGCGTCTGTCCTTTGCGGTCGCCCGCCGTTCCCTCACCCATGGCAACCATCCCTTCGGCTGCATCGTCGTCGATGCGGACGGCAAGGTGCTGATCGAAACCGAGAACGGCTACATGCCTGATAGCGACGGCACTGCGCATGCCGAGCGCCTTGCGGCCACGCAGGCCTGCCGCACACTCAGCCGGGACGTGCTGGCAAAGGCCACGCTCTACTCCTCGGCAGAACCGTGCGCGATGTGCGCCGGGGCGATCTACTGGGCCGGCATCGGCCGCGTCGTCTACGGCCTCAGCGAGCACCGCCTGCGCGGCGTTACCGGCAACCATCCGGAGAACCCGACCCTCGACCTGCCCTGCCGCGCGGTCTTTGCCAGCGGCCAGCGACCGACGGAGGTCGTCGGGCCGCTGCTGGAGGCCGAGGCCGAAGCGCTGCACGACGGCGTGTGGACGAAGTAGCTCGATTTCGTAGGGTGGGTTAGCCGAAGGCGTAACCCACCTCTTCTGTTTCCGCAGACAAGAACCGTGGTGGATTACGCCTTCGGCTAATCCACCCTACATCACAGCACTCCAAAAACGAATGGCGCCGCGCGGGTCATGCGCGGCGCCATCGTTCTAGCTTGGAGACTTCAGTCGATCAGAACTTCACCGTGATGCCGCCGTAGACCGTGGACTCGGTGCAGCTCTTTGTGCTCTGGCCAGTCGGCGCGATCGTGCAGACGCCAGCCATGGCGTTGTGGTCGAGGCCGAACTTGTTCTGCCAGTAGCGGTAGGCAACCCACAGGTCGACGAAGTGCGAGTACTTGTCACCCCAGACCGCCTTCGAGGCATCGAAGGTCAGGCGGATCGGCTCGCTGTTCAGCTCGGTCTTGGACTTGGTGCTGAAGATGCCTGTGCCAGACAGCGCGGGAAGGCCGTTCGAGTCACCCTTCGGTCCGTACCAGCCGGCGCGACCGCTGATCGACCAGAACTGCATGTTCGGCGGCAGGAAGCCGAGGTCCATGTAGTAGTTGATTTCGACGGCCCAGGTCGGGTTGTAGCTGACATTGCCGTCGGAGTTACAGGTCACGCCGGGGACGCCGGCGCCGAACAGGCCGCACTGGGTGAAGGCGTTGTGGTTCGAGAACTCCCAGTACATCAACGGAGCGACGTTGATGTAGCCCTTGTAGGGAAGGTCGAAGGCGAACTGGAGACCGGCGACGACGTCGCGCTTGGCGGGCGCGAGGAAGTTGTTCTCGGTGTTGGCATCCATGCCGACTTCGAACGAAATGTTGTGCAGCGGCCCCATGGTGAAGGCCTTGGTGTTGAAGATCTCGTTCCAGCCGAAGGTCGAACGGAACAGGCCGTAGATTTCGGTGGCGCCCGCGCAATCGCTGGCGGTGCCGGCGATGTTCACGCCCGGCGCAACGCAAGGCGAGGCAGGGTCGTTATGACCCGACTTGAACATCGAGATGGTGAAGAAGTTGGTGCCGTAGGCCCAGAGGTCGAAGTGGGTGAAGGAGTAGACCTGCTTGGCGGTGGTGCCGTTGATGCTGCCGTCCGGACGGACGCTCCACATGCCGGGGTCGGTACCCTTGGGCATCCACGAGAAGGACACGCGGTTGTCGATCACCAGGAAGAACGGGAGGTCGGCCGCCTTCTTGGCAGCCTTGACCGGCAGATCCGCCGCCTGGGCCAGGCCAGAGGTAGCGAGCGTAGCAAGTGACAGCGCGGCGGCTGCAATTGCCTTGAAGCGAAACGACATCCTGAATACCCCCAAGTTTGGACACGTAAAAATGAACGTCCCTTGGGTGCGACACTTGCGCCGATCTCCCGGGGTGAGAAGCCTCAACTTCTTTCAAGGCATGCCGCTTGTTTCGGCACGCGGCGGCATTTCACTGCGGAATTCCAGGGATTCTCGCGCGCTCCCTTCCGCCGGCCTACGACAAGGCAAGGCGGGCTATTGCCGGACATTCCCGTTTGATTTTGTTCGGCTTTCATGTCGGAGCGAGCGTGCAAGGCATGATGACCGACGGCCATCGTCGCATCGGTCCGCAAATGCATACGCGCGGTGGCGCGACTTTGCTCAACTTCAGGTCAAGCCTGCACAGCCGGTTCCGATTTGGTTTGAACCGTCACAAATTTGCAACAGACGTCACGCGCAAGCCGCGCCCGCAAGGACAGTCCCGAGGCGCTGGAGCACGATCCGCACCCGGCCGGAGCGGCGACTCGCCGATATCAACCGCCTGCCGAAGCGTTGAGCAAGGGATGACGCTTTTCACACCTTACGCGGCGGTTCAAACTAGCTCACTATTGAGACACTTCACCCCATGCAAGCGCATCAGCGAATGTTAGATCCGACGCCTAACGGCCTGCATTCCGGCGAGTCCCCGCTGCTTCAGACGCTCGGGCTCACCAAGCGCTATGGGGATTTTCTCGCCAATGATTCCATCGACATCGATATCTGGCCGAAGGAAATCCACGCGCTGCTGGGCGAGAACGGCGCCGGCAAGTCCACGCTGGTCAAGGCGATCTACGGGCTGATCCAGCCCAGCGCCGGCGAGATTCGCTGGCAGGGCCAGCCGATCGTACTGTCCGGTCCGTCGGAAGCTCGCAGCCGCGGCATCGGCATGGTGTTCCAGCATTTCTCGCTGTTCGACAACCTCACCGTCGCCGAGAACGTCGCGCTCGGCCTCGACGGCAAAGAGTCCTTCAAGGACATGTCGGCGCGGCTGGAGCAGGTGTCGAAGACCTATGGACTGCCGCTCGATCCCAAACGCGAGGTCTGGCAATTGTCGGTTGGCGAGCGCCAGCGTATCGAGATCGTTCGCGCGCTGATGCAGGATCCGAAATTCCTGATCCTGGACGAGCCTACCGCCGTGCTGACGCCGCAGGAGGCCGACCAGCTCTTCATAGTGCTGGAGCGGCTCAAGGCCGAAGGCCGTGCCATCCTCTACATCAGCCACAAGTTGGAGGAGGTGAAGCGGCTCTGCGACACCGCCACGATCCTGCGCGGCGGCAAGAAAGTGGACACCTGCAATCCCCGGCTCGAGACCGCCGCCTCGCTCGCGCGCATGATGGTCGGCGGCGAGATCAAGGAAGTCAAAGCGCCCGCCGGCCGCAAGACCACCGTGCCGCGGCTCGTCGTCAACGACCTCACGCTCGCACCGAGCGAAGCGCACGGCGTTCGGCTTGAGCACATCTCGTTCGAGCTGAAGGGCGGCGAGATTCTCGGCATCGCCGGCGTCGCCGGCAACGGCCAGGACGAGCTGTTCGCCGCGCTTTCCGGCGAGCGGCTGTCCAAGGACCCCGGCACGGTGGTGATCGAGGGCATCGCCGCCGGGCATCTGTCGATCACGCAGCGGCGCAAGCTGGGGGCCGCCTTCGTTCCCGAGGAACGGCTCGGTCACGGCACCGCGCCGCGCATGAAGCTGTCGGAGAACGCGCTACTGACCGGGCACGCCGCCAGCGGCATGGTCCATCGCGGCTTCATCGACACCGCGGCCACGCTGAAGACCGTCGACCGCGCGACCGAAACGTTCGACGTGCGCAAGGCCAAGCGCGATCCGGAGGCTGCGAGCCTTTCCGGCGGCAATCTGCAAAAGTTCATCGTCGGCCGCGAGATCCTGCGCAATCCGGCGGTGCTGGTGGTGAGCCAGCCCACCTGGGGCGTCGATGCCGGCGCTGCCGCCGTCATCCGCCAGGCGCTGCTCGATCTCGCAACCGCCGGCGCTGCCGTGCTGGTGACAAGCCAGGATCTCGACGAGCTCGCAGAGATCGCCGACCGCATCGCCGTGATGTTCCACGGCCACCTGTCCGCGCCGCTTGCAACAAGCGAGGCGACCCGCGAAAAGCTCGGCCTTCTGATGGGCGGCAGCAGCCTGGAACCGAAGGAGGCCGCGCATGCAGTTGGTGCTTGAGAAGCGCGCCGAGCGCTCCAACACGATCGCGCTGGTCTCGCCGCTGATCGCGATCGGCCTGACGATCGTCACCATGACCGTCCTGTTCGCGATCCTCGGCAAGAATCCGCTGCTCGCGCTGCATGCCTATTTCATCGCGCCGCTTACGGACAGCTATTCGCTCCAGGAGATCGCGGTGAAGGCGACACCGCTGGTGATGATCGCGATCGGCCTGTCGCTCTGCTATCTCGCCAATGCCTGGAACATCGGCGCCGAAGGGCAATTCCTGATCGGCGCGGTCGCCGGAAGCTGGATTGCGGTGAAGACACAAGGCACCGACGCCGGGGCATGGGTGTTGCCGGCCATGCTCGTGCTCGCAGCCGCAGCAGGCGCGCTCTATGCGCTGATCCCGGCCATCTGCAAGGTGAAGTTCGGCGCCAGCGAGATCCTGACCAGCCTGATGCTGGTCTATGTCGCCGATCTCTTTCTCGACTACCTCGTGCGCGGCCCCTGGCGCGATCCGCACGGCTTCAATTTCCCGACCACCGCCGAATTCGATCCGGTGGCGACGGTGCCGCTGCTGATCGAAGGCGGCCGGCTCCATCTCGGGTCGATCATCGCCCTGCTCGTCGTTGCAGCGGCGGCGATCCTGCTCGGGCGAACCATCAAGGGATTCGAAATCCGGGTGGTTGGCGCGGCGCCGCGCGCGGCGCGGTTCGGCGGCTTCAACGCCAACCAGCTGATCATCCTGACCTTCGCGGTGTCCGGCGCGCTGGCCGGCCTCGCCGGCATCATCGAGGTCGCAGGCCCGGTCGGACATCTCCAGCCCGGCATCTCGCCAGGCTACGGTTTTACCGCGATCATCGTCGCTTTCCTCGGCCGGCTGAATCCCCTTGGAATATTAATTGCAGGCCTTTTTCTCGCACTGACCTTTATCGGCGGCGAGCAGGCGCAGATCGCGATGAAGATCCCGTTGGACGTCACCAAGGTATTTCAGGGCATCCTGCTGTTCTACGTGCTCGCCTGCGACTCCCTCATTCTCTACCGCTTCAAGCTGGTCTTCCCGAACCGACAGGTGGCCCGTGGAACTGGTTGAAGCCATCATCCTTGCGGTGCTCGCCGCCTCGACGCCGCTTCTGATCGCGGCGACCGGCGAGCTCGTGACCGAGCGCTCCGGCGTGCTCAATCTCGGCGTCGAAGGCATGATGATCGTCGGCGCGGCCTGCGGCTTTGCCGGCGCCTGGCTGACCGGCTCGATCTTCATCGGCGCGCTGTTCGGCATCGTCGCGGGCACGCTGATGTCGCTGATCTTCGCGCTGATGGCGCTCGGCCTCGCGGTCAACCAGGTCGCAACGGGCCTGGCGCTGACCATCCTCGGCATCGGGCTCTCCGGCCTGATCGGCGCCGGGTTCGTCGGCGAGCGCATCACGCCGGCGGTGCATCTTGCCATTCCCGGCCTCACCGGCATCCCGCTGATCGGCCGCGTGCTGTTCGGCGAGGACGCCTTCGTTTACTTCTCCATCGCGCTCATCATCGGCGTCTGGTGGTTCCTGTACCGCACGCGGGCGGGCTTGATCCTGCGCGCCTGCGGCGACAATCACGTCTCCGCGCACGCGCTCGGCTATCCCGTGCTGCGCATCCGCACTTTCGCCGTGATGTTCGGCGGCGCCTGCGCCGGGCTTGCCGGTGCTTACCTGCCGCTCGCCTACACGCCGTTCTTCATTCCCGGTATGACCGCGGGCCGCGGCTGGATCGCGCTGGCGCTGGTGGTGTTCTCGTCCTGGCGGCCGGGCCGGCTCGTGGTCGGCGCTTATCTGTTCGGCGCGGTGACGATCCTGCAACTGCACGCGCAGGGCTGGGGCGTCGGCATTCCCTCGCAGTTCATGTCGGCGCTGCCTTACCTCGCAACCGTCATCGTCCTGGTCCTGTTGTCCCGGGCGCGCACCGGCGGCTCGACCGCACCCGCTGCGCTCGGCACCGTGTTCGTGCCTGACCGCTGAGTTTTCAATTCCGCGGCGGGCGCGATGGGGCGCGCACGCTGCGGATCGTGGCTTTCCCCGACTATCTGGAGATCGATGATGAGAAAATCACTTCTTGCACTGGCTGCCGGGCTTCTGCTTGCCGGAAGCGTCAGTGCCGCCTCCGCCGCCGACAAGCTGAAGGTCGGCTTCATCTACCTCGGCCCGGTGGGCGACCTCGGCTGGACCTACCAGCACGAACAGGGACGTCTGGCGCTGGTGAAGGAATTGGGCGACAAGATCGAGACCACCACGCTCGAGAACGTCCCTGAAGGTCCCGACGCCGAGCGCGCCATCGAGCAGCTCGTTCGCGCCGGCAACAAGCTGATCTTCACGACGTCGTTCGGATACATGGATCCGACGCTGAAGGTCGCCAAGAAATACCCGAACGTGCATTTCGAGCACGCCACCGGCTACAAGCGCGACAAGAACATGTCGACCTATTCGGCCAAATGGTATCAGGGCCGCTACATCCAGGGCCTGATCGCGGCCAAGATGTCGAAGTCCGGCGTGCTCGGCTATATCGGCTCGTTCCCGATCCCCGAGGTCGTCTCCGGCATCAACGCGACGATCGTCGCGGCGCAGACGATCAACCCGAACATCAAGGTCAAGATCATCTGGGCCAACACCTGGTTCGATCCGGGCAAGGAAGCCGACGCCGCCAAGGCGCTGATCGACCAGGGCGCCGACGTCATCATGCAGCACACGGACTCGCCGGCGGCGATGCAGATCGCCAGCGAACGCGGCAAGCTCGCCTTCGGCCAGGATTCCGAGATGATCAAGTTCGGGCCCAAGACCCAGCTGACCTCGATCCTCGACACCTGGGGCCCCTACTACATCGAGCGCGTCAAGGCCGAGCTCGCCGGCACCTGGAAGTCCGAGGACACCTGGGGCGGCCTCGACAGCCACATGTTCGCGATGGCGCCCTACACCAACATGCCCGACGACGTGAAGAAAATGGCCGAGGATGCCCAGGCCGCGATCACCGCCGGCAAGCTGCATCCGTTCAAATGCCCGATCGTTGGGCAGGACGGCAAGGAGGTCGAGTGCAAGGGCGGCGCCAATCTCGCTGACGGCCAGATCCTTGGCATGAATTTCTACGTCAAGGGCATCGACGACAAGCTGCCGGGCAAGTAGCACGCTTCTTGCATTGCCTGGATCACCTGCTCCTCCCGGAGGAGGTTCGGAGGGGGTAGCCACAAGCACCCGGCACTTGTGGTTGCCCCCTCTTTCTATTTTGCCCCTATCCGGCCTGCATCGCCCGCGCCGCGGAACCGTGGCGGCGGATGAGATCGGCGACATCCAGTCCCGGAATCGCGCCGTCGATGACGGCCCATTGTCCTGCCACCATGACCCGGTCGGCCCGATGCGCCCCGCACAGCACCAATGCGGCCAGGGGATCGCCATGGCCGGAGAAGCGCAGCTCGTCGAGCCTGAACAGCGCGAGATCGGCCGCCTTGCCGACGGCAATCTCACCGAGTTCCGGCCGGCCGACACAGGCCGCCGAGCCCTTGGTGGCCCAGCGCAGCGCATCCTTGTGGCTGACCTTCGTCACCCCGTAGCGCGCCCGTTGCAGCAGGAACGCGGCCCGCACCTCCTGCATCAGGTTCGACCCGTCGTTCGAGGCCGAGCCGTCCACGCCGATGCCGATCCCGACACCGGCCTCCTCCATCTCGCAGACCGGGCAGCAACCGGATGCCAGAAGCTGATTGCTGCAGGCGCAATGGCTGACGGTCGTCCCGGCCTTGCCGAGCCGCTTCATCTCGTCCGGATTGAAGAAGATTCCGTGGGCGAGCCAGGTCCGCGCATTGAGCCAGCCGCATTGCTCCAGATAGTCGAGCGGACGGCAGCCATACATCTGCTGGCAGAACTTGTTCTCGTCCTCGGTCTCGGCGAGATGGGTGTGCAGGCGCACGTCGAGCTTGTCGGCGAGATCGGCGGTCGCGCGCATCAGGGAGGTCGTGACCGAGAACGGCGAGCAAGGCGCGAGTGCGATCTGCACCATCGCATCCGCACCGCGCTGGTGATGCCTTGCGACCACGCGCGCGCTGTCGGCGAGAATCGTGTCCTCGTCCTGCACGACGCTGTCGGGCGGCAGGCCGCCGTCGCGCTGCGACAGGTTCATCGAGCCGCGCGTCAGCAGCACGCGCATGCCGAGCCGTTTTGCGACTCCGACCTCGATATCGACGGACTCCTCGAGCCCCGCCGGAAACACGTAGTGATGATCGGTCGTGGTGGTGCAGCCCGACAGCAGCAGTTCGGACATCGCCACGGTCACGCCGAGCTCCAGCGCATCAGGCGTCATCCTCGCCCACACCGGATAGAGCGCCTGGAGCCAGGGAAACAGCTCGCGGTCCATCGCCGCCGGCAGCGCCCGCGTCAGCGTCTGGTAGAAATGATGATGGGTGTTGATGAGGCCCGGCAGCACGACGTGTTCGCCCGCGTCGAACACCGCGACATCCGTGGTCGCAGGCACGCCGCCGGCCGGCACGAGCTCGACGATTCGGCCATCCTTCACCACGATCCCGCGCCCGGCGCCGTCGGCGAGGATGGCCAGCGGATCCCTGATCCAGATCGGCTTTGCGTCGCTCATGATCCTGCTTCTCCCCACATCCGCTGACGGCAGACCGGCAAGCCGGAGGCCAGCCCGATCGCGTTCCGGCTGCGACTTCTTGTTGCGACTTGGCTCTGGTCTTGCAAGACTTTCCCTCGGTACAAATCACTCGGTGCAAGCGCTGGCGCAGCCATGGACTTGAATACCATCACAGCCGTAGCCCATCCGCAAACGCGCGCGCAGCTGCCCGTTTGGACGCCAGGTGATGCTTGGCTCGCAGGCGGCACGTGGCTGTTCTCGGAGCCGCAAGCGCAGCTGACACGGCTGATCGATCTCACCGATCTGAAATGGCCGGCGCTGACGATCACCGAGAGCCATCTCGGCATTGCCGCCACTTGCACTGTCGCGCAGATCGATGGGCTCGCCTGTCCGCCCGACTGGCTCGCGGCGCCGCTGATCAACCAGTGCTGCCGCGCCTTCCTTGCTTCGTTCAAGATCTGGAAGACCGCAACCGTCGGCGGCAATCTCTGCATGTCGCTGCCGGCGGGTCCGATGATCTCGCTCACATCAGCGCTCGACGGCGTCTGCACGATCTGGAAGGCCGGCGGCGGCGAACAGAAGATTCCCGTCATCGACTTCGTCACCGGCAACCAGCGCAACCGCCTGACGCCGGGCGACTTGCTGCGGCAGATCGATATCCCGATTGCCGCGCTGAAGCGCCGCACGGCGTTTCGTCAGATCTCGCTCGCCCCGGTCGGCCGCTCGGCGGCGCTCCTGATCGGCAGCCTCGATCCCGATGGCACGCTGGCGCTGACCGTCACCGCATCGACGGTGCGGCCGATCCGGCTCGCCTTCCCCAAACCGCCGGACGCGAACGCGCTTCGCGACGCGATCGTGCAGCAGATCACGGATGATCTTTACCACACCGACATCCACGGCAAGCCGCTCTGGCGCAAGCACATGACGCTGCGGCTCGCCGAGGAGATTCGCGGCGAACTCCTGGGGGCAACGCCCTCATGAGCTTCGAGATCAACGGCAAGACGTTTCCGCAGGAGCCACGCGCCGGCCAGTGCCTGCGCACGTTCCTGCGCGAGCTCGGTCATTTCGGCGTCAAGAAGGGCTGCGATGCCGGCGATTGCGGCGCCTGCACCGTGTTGCTCGACGGCGAGCCGGTGCACAGCTGCCTGATCCCGGCGTTCCGCGCCGAGGGGCGCACTGTGACCACGATCGAGGGCCTCGGCGGCGACCACGGCGCGCATCCGATGCAGCAGGCCTTCCTCGACGCGCAAGGCTTTCAATGCGGCTTCTGCACTGCCGGCATGATCCTGACCTGCGCCTCGCTGAACCAGGCGCAGCGCACCGATCTCGGCGCCGCGCTGAAGGGCAATATCTGCCGCTGCACCGGCTATCGCGCGATCGAGGACGCGCTGCTCGGCAAGATCAATGTCGAGGAGAGCGTCGAGGCCGGTGCCGCCTTCGGCCGCAGCCTTCCGGCGCCAGCAGGTCCCGATGTCGTGCGCGGCAAGGCACGCTACACCTTCGACACGCAGATTGACGGCCTGCTGCACATCAAGCTGCTCCGCTCGCCTCACGCCCACGCCAGGATCACCGCGATCGACAAGTCCGCGGCGCTCGGCGTTCCCGGCGTGCATGCGGTGCTGACGCATGAGGATGCGCCATCCGTCCTGATCTCGACCGCGCGGCACGAGAAGGACTGGATGGACCCGGAGGACACCCGCATCCTCGACGACGTCGTGCGCTTCATCGGCCAGAAGGTCGCCGCCGTCGTCGCCGACAGCGAGGGCGCTGCCGAGGAGGCTTGCCGGAGGCTCAAGGTCACTTACGAGATCCTGCCTGCGCTGATCGATCCAGAGCAGGCGATGGCGCCCGGCGCGCCGGTCATTCATCCCGACCGGACCACCGAGCACCGGGTCGCCGACGCCCAGCGCAACCTCGCGGCCGAGACCCATGGCGAGTTCGGCGATGTCGCAGCAGCACTCGCCACATCCGCCGTCACCTACGAGGCCACCTTCCACAGTCATCGCGTGCAGCATGCGGCGCTGGAGACCCATGGCGGCCTCGCCTGGCTCGACGCTTCCGGTGTGCTCAACGTCCGCACTTCGACGCAGGTGCCGTTCCTAACCCGGCGCGCGCTGTCCGACATCTTCCAGCTGCCCATGGACAAGGTCCGCGTGTTCTGCGAGCGCGTCGGCGGCGGCTTCGGCGGCAAGCAAGAGATGTTCGTCGAGGACATCCTGGCGCTCGCTGCGCTCAAGACCGGACGGCCCGTGAAGCTCGAGCTCACCCGCGAGGAGCAGTTCATCGCGACCTCCACGCGGCATCCGATGCGGGTCCACATCAAGGCCGGTGCCGGTGCCGACGGCAAGCTCACCGCACTCCAGCTCGACGTGCTCTCCAACACCGGCGCCTACGGCAATCACGCCGGTCCCGTGATGTTCCACTCCCTGTCGGAGTCCATCGCCGTCTACAATTGCCCAAACAAGCGAGTGGACGGCTACGCCGTCTACACCAACACGGTGCCATCGGGCGCGTTTCGCGGCTATGGCCTGCCGCAGACGTTGATCGCGATCGAGGCCGCGATCGACGAGCTGGCCAGGCAGCTCGGCATCAGCCCCTACGACATGCGCCGGCGCAACATCGTCAAGCCTGGCGACCCCATGCTGTCGCCGCCGCCGTCCGAATTTCACGACGTGCTCTATGGCTCCTACGGGCTCGACCAGTGCCTCGATCTCGTCGAGCGCGCGATGCAGGCCGATGGCCCGCAGCCGGAGCTGTCGCCGGAATGGCTGATCGGCGACGGTGTCGCGCTGACCATGATCGACACGGTGCCGCCGGCCGGCCACATCGCGGACGCCATGATCGCGCTCAACGACGACGGCGGCTTCGACCTCACCGTCGGCACCGCAGAGTTCGGCAACGGCACCAGCACGGTCCACCGCCAGATCGCGGCGACGACGCTTGCGACCACCGTCGACAGGATTCGCCTGCGCCAGTCCGACACCGCCCATGGCGGCCACGACACCGGCGCCTATGGCAGCGCGGGCACTTTCGTCGCCGGCAAGGCGACGCATGCAGCCGCCATGCAGCTTGCGACCGAGCTGAGGGCCGCGGCCGCAGACGCCTGGCTCTGCGACGTCGAAAGCTGCACGCTCGAGGGCGAGACCGTCGTCAGCGGCGTACGACGGATGTCCTTTGCTGAACTGGCGACGCTTGCACGCGAGCGTGGTCAACCGCTCGCAGCCAGCGGCAATTCCGGCGGCACGCCGCGCTCGGTCGGCTTCAACGTGCAGGGCTTTCGCGTGGCGGTGAACAAGGGCACCGGCGAGCTCAAGATTCTCAGAAGCGTGCAGGCGGCGGATGCCGGCATCGTCGCCAACCCGATGCAGTGCCGCGGCCAGGTCGAGGGCGGCGTCGCGCAGGCCCTTGGCGCCGCGCTCTACGAGGAGATGGTGATCGACGCGACCGGCCGCGTCACCAACCCGAAGTTCCGCGACTACCACCTGCCTTCTTTCGCCGACGTGCCGCGCACCGAGGTCCTCTTCGCCGAGACATCCGACACGGTCGGCCCGCTGGGCGCGAAGTCGATGAGCGAGAGTCCGTACAACCCGGTCGCCGCCGCGCTCGGCAACGCGATTGCAGACGCCACCGGCATCCGCTTCAC
>Ga0207647_10003280_pt1 | contig 12161 bp, 5 predicted proteins | sample KBSCornC2_FD_184295 | JGI IMG/M metagenome (GOLD analysis project Ga0207647, IMG submission 184295) | Corn rhizosphere microbial communities from Kellogg Biological Station, Michigan, USA - C2 (SPAdes) (version 2) | ecosystem: Host-associated > Plants > Roots > Rhizosphere ...
TCTACGGACTTGAAAGAGTTGCCGGAGCAACGCAGCTCATAAGCTCGGGTCGGGCTTCTCATTGCAGTCTCACGCAATTAAGTAGGGGAGTCTCTTCAGGCCGGGACGACTTTTCCGCAGGTCTAAGCACTCAAAGACAGAGTGTCGCCCAGTTCCGTGAAAGACCGGCTGGGACGGCTGCTAACTTCGTCAACTTCCTGTAATTAAGCCAGGGCGGGACGGGCGATTAACGCTCCGTCCACGGGGTCGCCAAGCGAAGAAATACGGTTGTCTAGAGACTGAATTGACAGCGCTTACATTCAAGGCGTAGGGTTGCATTCGTTTGATATATGAAACATTAAATTCATAGATAAAGAGACAAGCCAGATGTGAATTTAAAATCCCTAGCAGATCCTATTGCGCTAGTCCGTCAGCATGAGCGCTCAAAAATGTTTGAATCAGAGGCGCGGCAAGCAGGGTAGTGGCCTCTGCGCAAAATCACCATCGATGGAAGGCCAAGATGCTAAGTATTCTTCAATCAACACAACGGCGTGCATGGTGGCTGATGTGCTTGTGCCTGCTACTCACAACTGGTCTAGCCTTCGCGCAGGTAGATCAGGGCGCAATTACAGGAACCGTTACTGACAATACGGGCGCGATCGTACCCGATGCTCAGGTTACGCTCAGGGCGACGGACACGGGCCTGACACTGCAGAGCAAATCCAACAGCAGCGGCAGTTACACATTCTCGCCGATCAAGATCGGCAACTACACGGTCAGCGCGTTTGCGCCGGGTTTCCAGACGACGACGCGGCAGAATCTCCATGTCGATGTGCAACAACGCCTGCAAGTCAACCTCCCCCTCAGCCCTGGCCAGGTTTCTCAGACCGTGACAGTTTCTGGCGGCGTCGCGCTGCTGCAGACGCAGTCAAGCGCGGTAGGGCAGGTGATCGATACCAAGACGATCAATGAGACGCCGCTGAACGGAAGGAACTGGGTTTACATCGCCCAGCTGACCGCCGGAGTCGCGCCGCCTTTCGGGAACACGCGCGGCAGCGGCAGCGGCGACTTCGTTGCAAACGGACAGCGCGCGGAGCAGAACAACTTCATCCTGGATGGTGTCGACAACAACACCAACCTGGTCGACTTCCTCAACGGATCCAGCTTCGTGATGCGGCCTCCTCCGGATGCCCTGGCTGAGTTCAATCTGCAGACCAGCAACTTCAGCGCGGAGTTCGGACACTCGGCTGGCGCAGTGATGAACGCCAGCATCAAGTCGGGCACCAACCAGATCCACGGCGATCTGTGGGAGTACGTGCGCAACACAAGCCTGGACGCACAAAACTGGAATGCGCTGACGATTCCCCCATATCATCAGAACCAGTTCGGCGCGACTCTCGGATTTCCTATCTGGAAGAACAAGCTCTTCTATTTTGGCGATATTGAGGCCAACCGGATCTCCATCGGCCAGACCAATGTCCTGAACACGCCGACGCCGTTGATGAGGCAGGGCAACTTCTCGGAATTGCTCAATACAAATCTCACCGGACAAAGTCCGGTGCGGCTCTACCAGCCAAACTCGGGCGACGTCACGCGGCCGCTCACCTGCAACGGCCAGCCTAATACCTTCTGTGCAAACCAGATCGATCCTGTCGCGCTGAAGATACTGAATATGTATCCGGCGCCGAACGCCAATGGAGGCAAGACGTACAGCAATCTGGTGGAGAACGTCTCGAGGAGTGACGATACCATTCAGTGGGATCAGCGCCTGGACTGGAATATTAGCCCCAAGGATCAGACCTATGCGCGTTACAGCTACCTGCACGACATCATTTTGAATGCCTTGCCACTTGGCCCGATCCTGGACGGCAGCGGCTACGGCGGCGAGAGAGACTTCATCTTTTCGCAGAACTTCATGCTCAGCGAGACGCACATCTTCACCCCCACGCTGACCAATGAGTTCCGCTTCGGTTACAACTGGAACCATTCTGCATACAAGCAGGCTAACGCCTATGACCCGACCATTGCTTCGTCTCTGGGACTGGGCGGAGTCCCGGCTCTCGGGCCCGGACAATACGGTCTGCCGCTGGGCTACTTCCCCCAGGGCGGTATTCAGCAGTGGGGCTCGGTGGGAACCAACAACGAAACGCAAAACGTCTATCAGATCCTGGACAACATAACCAAGATCCTCGGAAATCACTCGCTCCGATTTGGTGTGTCTTTCCAGGCTGTCCGCTTCTCATACCTTTACGCACCGGCATCCCTGGGCCAGTACTACTTCGGCGGCGGTTCGAATCACGGGCAGGGTGTGTACACGGGCATACCCGGAAACAGCAACACCGGCTATGACGTCGCCGATTTTCTTGCAGGCCAGGCGAACTACGCGGACATCGCGAATGCGCCGAACATCCGTGACGCGCAATGGTATGACGCAGCCTACGCGCAGGATGACTGGAAGGTCAGCCCGAAGCTGACGCTGAACCTGGGCCTTCGTTATGACTACTACCAGCCCTACAAGGAGATCGGTGGACTGCAGGCCAACTTCATCCCGACCGGTCCCCTCGGCATCGGCACGGGCTCTGGAATCTATCAGCTTCCCACCGCGGCCAGGAACGTTGACCTCGGAGCAGCATTTCTCAGCACGCTCGCCAAAGACAATGTCACCGTGCAGTACACGGATAACGAGCGCCTGGCGCATGCGCAGAAGACGAACTTTGCTCCGCGCATCGGTTTTGCTTATCAGGCACAGCCGAACACGGTGTTTCGTGGCGGCTTCGGCATCTTTTACGGCGGACTGATGGCGCAGGGAAATACAAATATCGGGGCAAACTTTCCCTTCTCTAACTCGGCTAACTTCTATGCTCCCACCTGCGCCATCGGCAACTGCCCCTCACTTGCCAGCAGTAAGGGCATCACGCTCGAGACCGGGCTGGCGCCCCAGATCAGCGGCGGCTTCCAAAACTTCGTCTCGTTTCCGGGCTTCCATGCAACCGACGTTGACATAAAGACGCCGTACACCATGAACTATAGCTTCTCCATGCAGCGGGCTCTTTCCAATGATCTTGCTGCCACCATCAGCTACGTCGGCAACGTCTCGCGCCACTTGTCTCTCTACGGCGCACCCAACACACCTCCGGGCCTCTTTGCTCCCGGCATCAACACGCAGCAATACCAGCCCTTCCCGGATCTTGGCGGAATTGGCCAGATACACTATGCCGGTGTCAGCACCTATAACTCGCTGCAGGCGAAGATGGAGAAGCGCTACTCGCATGGGTTGTCGTTCCTCACAACCTACACCTGGGCGCATGCACTGGATGACGCGAGCGACGCGGCCGGAAACTTCAGCGCGATCGGTGATCGCAACCTGGCTCTTATCCCATTCATTGAAGAGTTCACGAATTCGGTCTATGACATTCGTCATCGCTTCACCTTCAACGGCAACTACGAGCTGCCGGTCGGGAGAGGGAAGGCATTCCTTCATGATTCACGTCTCGTGGATGAGACCATTGGCGGCTGGTCGTCGAGTCTGACCTTTGCGGCGCAGACAGGAACCCCGTTCACCGTCTCGCCGAATATCAGCACAGCGGCAAACGGCAGCGCACGCGCCATCCCGGTGCGTGACCCCTTTGGCGCAGGCGGCTCGCCCGATCCTTCCAACCCGGACGTCACTTGCGCGCCGAAGACGCGGACGAAGGCGAACTGGTATAACCCCTGCGCCTTTGCTAACCCACTGCCGGGAAATCTGATTGGAACAGCCGGATATCCTTCGGTCATCACGGACAAGCAGACGGCCATCGCTTTCCTGGGCGGCCGTTCTAACAACGTGTATGGACCCGGTTACTACCAGGTGAACATGTCGCTGTTCAAGAACTTTCCAACCTGGCGTGAGCAGTATCTGCAGTTTCGCGCGGATGGCTTCAATGTACTGAATCATCCAACATTGGCAAATCCGAACCAATCCGGCACTGCTAACAACAATAGTAATGGCGGTAACATCACCGGCCCGAAGACCTTCCAAAACAACACGCCGGATGCGCGCTTCTTCCAACTCTCCCTGAAGTACGCCTTCTAAAGCCAAGGCACAGGATTCTGTGCTTGGCGATAAGGCTCTCCCTCCGCGGGGATAGAACAACCTTGCTCTATCCCCGCGGATTGTTCCTTCTACTTTTTCGGCGTGTGTAGGCCGGGACGCTTGCCCGGGATGCGTCCCCCGATGGCCGCGGTGATCTCTCTCGAAGCCTTCTTCAAACTAGCACTTACCTTCGCGGTGTTCGCGACTGCAGCCATGTACTGGATATACGGCACCGTCAAGGCTCCTATCGCCGATCCTCTTCCATCAAAGATGGGATAGCTGATATTGATGACGCCGCGCACTTTGTAACTGGGACGCGACTCATATCCCTGTCGCTTGATCCGGGCGAGATGCGCAGGCAGATCCGCCGGCAGTTCACCTCCGGTAAGGCGCTTCCACTCGGCCAAAGTCCGCGAGCGATGCTCATCGTTTTGGTGGGCCAGGATGACATACCCGGTGCTGGCCTCCATCAATTCGACCGAAGAGCCGAGTTTTACATAGAAGCCAACGCTGGTGGGCGCATTGACCTGCGCAAGAATCGTTACCTCAGCCCCTTCGATTATGCCCATATGACACGATTGCTGTGTCTCATGAGCGACCTGATGCATCACCGGGAGAGCTTCGGCGATGAGCCGCTCCGTGGGCGGATGCTCCTGCACCAGCTTGAATAGCTTCAGAGTCAGCGCGTACCGTTCGCCATCCACCTGCGCGATGTAGCCTCGGCGTTCCAGGCAGAGGAGCATACGGAATATCTCGGAAACCGTCCGTTTGAGCTCACGCGAGATCTCGCTCTTGGTAAGTCCACTAGGCTGGTGGGCGAGCAGCTCAATAACATCGAGGCCCTTTTCGAGCGCCGGCGTAGCATAGGAGATTTTTTCTTCGGAGTCACGTAGTTGCGACGGCAGATTCTTTTCGGCTGACATTCGTTTAGTGCGACGTCCAGTAAGGATGGGTGGCGAAAAGACCGTCTGCGATGGCGATCTGAAAAATAATGAATGCCGGAGGCGATTCCGAGACCCTGATTGAACACCAATCCTATCTCCCATCGCACCGTCGAACAACAGAAAGTCCTCAGGCTGATCGAAGTTCGCGACTTAATGGTTCGACTCCGCACTGCACCCGAGAAAGCAGTCCGCGGACTGACGAAGGCGCGCGGCTATCAGATGCCGGCCTCCTCGACGCGGTGTTTCGTCAAGCGGAGCCTGGCCGTTATGCCGCCGGGGCTGGCACAAGCGTGACTGACCCTCCTGACGTCCGCGAAACCTGCCTCCACCGTTGTTTGTAAATAGAGCAGGTTCGAGGTATAGGCCGCAGTCAAGATGCGGATCGGGCGTTGTGCCACTGAGCACGCAAATGTCAGGCCAGCCATCGTTGCATAGTCAATCACTGCGACGCCACGGGCAGTCGTCTCAATGAAGTATTCTTCGTGGTGACCTCACCGTTTACATTGAGCATAGTCAGGCCTGCAGCCTGACCTTCATCGACAAACCACGCCGGACCTGCGTTCGTGTTGTTTGGAGGATAGGGGGCTACATGGGATGGAGCAGCCGTCTTGGCAGGTGGAACAACGTTCGCCGGGCAGATGCAAACCGGACAGACGCAGCAGGCAATCCAAAGGGCAAGACTAAAGATGCTGCGGGGTTGCGTCCGCTCATGCTCGCACTCAGACTCCCGGCGATTTTGTGCTGGAGCTGTAACCACGCCCCAGCACTGCTGCTCGCGCTGACCGTGACCGGCGTATATGGTCAATCGCCGCCACCCCAGACGATTCAGCACTCTGCGTCGTTGCAGTCGGCGGAGCAGTTGCTTGATGCAGGTCATCCCGAGGAAGCCATCGCTCCGCTACGGCAGCTCGCGGCAGTGCAGCCGCCGGTCAAGGGCGCAGCCCATGCTTTGGGGCTCGCCTGTTATCGCACTGGCAAGCTGCTGGAGGCACGAACGGCGTTTGAGCAGGCGATCCAGGAAGACAATGCGGACATCGAATCCGTGCAGATGGAAGGACTCACGCTCTATCGTCTGGGTCAGCCTGCGGCTGCCATTCCTTACCTGGAGCGGGTGCAACAGTGGATGCCACATGCCAACGCCGATGCCAGTTATGTGCTCGGCCTCTGTTATCTCAATGCGCGCCGCTACGATGATGCGCGTCGTGCGTTCGCTACGCAGTACGGTATGGATCCGGCTTCGGCGGGAGCTTATTTGCTGCTGGGAAATATGTTGCAGATCGCCAGCCTGCCCGAGTTGGCCGCAGGCGCTGCGCAGAAGGCGATCAGTTTAGACCACAGGATTCCGCTGGCCCACTTCCTTGTAGGCGAAGTGGATCTATTCAAGAGCGATTTGAATGGAGCTTTGGCCGAATTCGAGCAGGAGCGCGCTATCAATCCGGGGTTCGCAGCGGTTTATGACCGGCTCGGCGACACGTACCTGCGATCCGGAAAATTCCAGGAAGCGCAGGCTGCACTGATGAAGGCCCTCTCCCTCGACACCTCCCGCACTGGCCCTTTCATTCTTATGGGCAAGGTGCTGCTGCGTCGCGATGATCCACAAGCAGCCGCGATGTACCTGCAGCACGCGGAAAAGATGGATCCGTCTAATACAATGACGCACGCGCTATTGAGTCAGACGTATCGCAAGCTCGGCAGGGAGGATGACGCGAAGCGTGAAATAGATCTCGCATCGAAGATCCACGCAAGCACGGAGCTGAAGTTACAGCCGGTCCAATAAACTGCGCAGGGCTAGTCGTTAGTGGACATGGATAGTGACGAGCCTGACCTGCAGAGGTACACCACCGATGATGGTGGTCTCAAGCAGCGCCTCGAAGGGCCGCACTTTGCCATCCGGCCCTCGTGCGGACTTCAGCAGTTCGGCGGCACCGTCTGGCCGGCTGGCGAATTCCACTGCGGCTTGTGTCCCAAGAGTTGTCAGCCCGCTGAGCCACATCATAGTCTTCCCGGATTGCATTCCGGGAAGCAGAGAGATAATCGCGTAGTCGCGGGTTAATGGATGTTCAGGCCGTACATAGTTGGCGAGTTCCCCTGGCCGGGGATGATTGTTGTGATAGCCAGACGCATCCGCCGAGCTGAAGAGCGTGAACTCCGAATGGGAAGGCAACGCCTGTACTGCCAGGTTTTCTGCAGGCGAACCGATAAAGATGAGATTCCGCTGCATGGCCTCATCCCACGTGACGAGATGACTGCGCTTCAGGATGAACGTAGCATGGGCCGAGTCGAAGAGCCGCGTCAGCTCATAGACACCGTCGGCCTCGCCGATTCCCGTGTAGTGGTCGATCAAGCGGACATCAGCCGGCGGGCTCTGTAACTCCTGCAGAGTGGCATAGCGCATCCCACTCTTTGAATCGCCCACAAAGACTCCGTTGCTGTAGATGAGCAGGGGAGGATCACCGGTAAGAAACGGCCGCCACAGAGTCGCCACGCTCCGGTTGATTCTGGAGTTGGACAGCTTAGAAAGCGCGAACACCACCACGGCGCTGACAATCAACGCAACGCCAATCCACAACCACAATCTGCGCGATTTGATCAAAGTACGAGCATCGGCCGGCAAGGCAGCTTCCGGCGCCTCGATTGATTCGAGACCTTTTACGCTGGCGCTTTTTACGATTACCGGAGAAGGCGCGATGACGGGCGAGGGACGTGAGGTAAATACAACCAGATAATGACCCTTCGGGACATCGATCCGGAGTTCCTCGTACGCACCTTCGGTTTCGAAATAGGCGGCTAGCTTTTGCCGCAGCAGGCGCGCATTGCTGCGCACGATGCTGTCTTCACTCGAATTGTAGCCTGGTGACCTTCCGAATACCTTCATCCCGATCTGCTGCTCTGTGGCGTCCTCCGGAGCATCCCGGATCGCGCATTCCGCGACGTAGAGCAGGAGGTCGCGCAGACGGGGAGAACTCTTGAAGCTCCGGCTGGACGCTACCCGCAATACAAGGGACCAGCGGGGATCCTGGAGGAGCGCGGAATGCATTTCACCCTTTGGTTTCGTGTCAAACATGACCCGTTGTTGAGTGTTGCATAGTGCTGAAAGGAGGGTCAATCACTCGCATTTCACCCGTGTTGCCACCGTGAAAGACTTGCTGCGGAGTTACCTGCCGTTGAGGATGTTGGGTCCTGTGCTCTCTTAGCTGGGGGGCGTAGTGAAAGCAAGAGGTCTCAAGTGCTCGATTGACTGCTGCGCATCAGTGGTGGTTGAGAACCAGAGACCCGCAACAGGTGAACAGGCAAACGTCGGCAGGAAGTAAATGCCGCCCGCTCGTCGTTCACGAATTTTTGGGAGGCGTTATGAAGCGGTTTAATAGGCAGACGGCTCGGCTTGCAATTTACATGTGCACGACCAGCCTTTTGCGCGGTGGCGTCTTGGGCGTACTCATCGCCTGCGGGATCTTCCATTCCGCGGCCCGTGCCCAGGCGGTTTACGGCTCAATTATCGGGACTGTGACGGACAATACCGGTGCCGTGGTCCCAAATGCCACTGTGAAAATCACTGACGTGGCCAAGGGAACCTCCACCACCGTTCAGACGAACGATAGTGGTGAATACAGCGTGCAACACCTAATTCCTGATATCTATCAAGTTGAGGTCACAGCCGCTGGCTTTAGTCCGGGCACGGTCAGCAACGTCGTCGTCTACGCTGACACCGCCCCAAAAGCCGACGTAAAGTTGACCGTGGGCACTGCCAGCTCCACCGTCACGGTGACCAGCACCGCGCCCCTCCTGACCACCGACCGCGCCGAAGTGAGCATGATCCTGAATGCTCGAGCTGTCGAGAATCTGCCCAACCTGAATCGAAATTTCACCGCCTTCGAATTGCTGACGCCGGGCACCAGCTATATCGGCTGGGGAGTGGACGAGTCGCAAAATCCACAACGTAGTCAACAGATTGAAGTAAACGGCCAGTTGCCCTTTGCTACGGGCTACGAATTGGACGGCACTGACAATCAGGACCCGATCATCGGTGTTGCAGTGATCAACCCCACGCTCGAGTCGGTCTCCGAGATGAAGGTGACCTCCCAAAATTATGATGCGGAGTTCGGCAAGGCGGTCGCCGGGCTGGTCACGGCCCAGACTAAGTCGGGTGGCAACGAGTTCCACGGCGCAGCTTTCGAATATCGCCGCTCTGACGCGCAACAGGCCCGGGATCCCTTCTCGCAATCGACCCGGGATCCACTTACCGGCAAGTATCTGGCGCCCAACCTCCATAATCAGTTCGGCGGAGCAATTGGTGGTCCAATACTTAAGGACAAGCTGTTCTTCTTTGGAGACTATCAAGGCCTGCGAGAGAAAACTGGAACAGCGGTGCTGACCACAGTGCCAACTGCAACAGCACTATCCACCTGCACCAGCGGCGGAGTCTGTGATCTCAGCGAATATCTGCAGGGTGGACAGGGACAAATCTTCGACCCAAACACCAATCAGGATTCACAGTCTGGTCGTACACCCTTCGCGGGAAATCTGATTCCTGGCAATCGTATCTCTCCAGCGGCTGTGAATTTCTTCAAGCTCCTGCCGAAGCCGAACGTGGCGGGCGCCGGCATCGTGAACAATTTCCAGGCCTCCGGTTCGGGTATCTTCAACAACGATCAGTTCGACGTCCGTGTTGATAGCCAGACAAAAACCAAATTGCATCTCTTTGGAAAGTACAGCTACTTTAAATCGAACCTGAACGGTGCGCCGTACTTTGGAGCGGCGGGAGGCGCCGGCTTCGGTGCGGGAGGCTTTGCGGGCACGGACAACGCGTTCGACCAGAGTGTCTCCGCGGGCGGCGATTACAGCGTATCTCCAAACTGGCTGACTGATTTCCGTTTCGGCTGGTTTCGAGTCCATATCAACGAGCAAGGGCCGGATTTCGACCAGCCCCTGGGCAATGAGCTTGGCATCCCGAATGCCAATGTGGGCGACCTGTCACTCAACGGAGGTCTACCCCAATTCAATATCGACAATGCGAGCAACGGAACCAATGGCGGCGGGAATCTGCTTTATGGAACTTCTGCCAATCAGTTCCTTCAAACGGAGAGCCAGTTCCAGGCGGTGAACAACTGGACACATCAAGTTGGGAACCACTCCATCAAGTTCGGCGTTGACCTGCGCTATGGGCTAAACCATCTCATCGGCCTGGACAACAATAACGTGCGTTCCGGCAATTTCCATTTCGCCCAATCCCGCACCTCCGGCGTCATCAATGCTCAGGGCGATACGTCATCCGGGCTGGGCTTCGCGACATTCCTGCTGGGCGGTCCCACTGCTTTCCAGCGTACGCAGACGCAGAATACCGATGCGCAGGAGCGACAGAAGCGCTTCTTCTTTTACGGTCAGGATCAGTGGCGGGCCACATCCAGGCTGACGCTTAACTATGGGCTGCGCTGGGAGCTGTACTTCCCGGAGACCGTGAATGGCAAGGGCCAGGGCGGCCTGCTCGACCTGGACACCGGGAACATACGCATTGCCGGCTACGGCAACTACGGAACGAACCTGAATGTGGAGAAGAGCTATACAAACCTTGCTCCGCGCATCGGACTTGCGTATCAGGCGGCGAAGAACACGGTTATCCGCGCTGGTTACGGACGCGTCTACGGCCAGGGATGGTCAGGCAATACCTTCGGAGAGGTTCTGACATTCTCGTACCCGACTCAGATCTCACAGAACCTGAACGCGCCAACCAATTATGCTGCGCTCCCGTTCACATTGGATCAGGGTCCGCCGCGCTATACGTTTCCAGCCATCCCAGCAGATGGAAATTATCCTTTGCCAGATGGGGTGAGCGTGCCAACGCGGCCGCTCTACGTTCGGCTTCCCACGTTGGATGCATGGAATGCGGCCATCCAGCAACAGATCTCGTCGACTATGTCGCTGCAGTTGGCCTATGTCGCCAGCCATGGCGTGCATAACATGTTCGACTCTTCAAATCAGGCCGATCCTAACCAGCAGACGATTGCTGGCTTTACCCAGGGAATTAGCACCAATGACCGTCGTCCGTACTTCAACGGAGTGGCGCAACAGCTCGGCGTGAAGTATGGCCATCCCTTCGGGTGGACGCAAGGGCTACGCTACAACGCCAATCAAGCAACCAGCAGTTATCAGGCACTGCAGGTCATGCTGGAGAAACGCTATTCGGCAGGTGTGCAGTTAACCGCCCACTACACCTGGTCTAAAGCTCTGACCCATGAGTCCTACTACTTCTTTATCAATCCGCGAGTCGGCTGGGGTCCGAGTTATTACAATCGGCCCCAGGCCTTTGTGTTGGCCGGCAACTGGGATCTTCCATTCGGGAAAAACAGGTCGGTGGGCGCCAGTGTTCCGGGCTGGGTAAACCAGGTGATCGGCGGTTTTGCCTTGAATGGTTCGCTGACGTGGCAGACGGGACTTCCGTTTTCTCCTTCCTACGCAAGTTGCAGCGCGGACAATGATCTGGGTATCTGCTTCCTGAACAAGACGGCGGTCACACCTGAACTGAGTAGCGGATCGCTCGATCCAATTGCCCACAAGGTAAAGTTCTTTACCGCGTCCCCCTACGTGCTCGGTGGAGGCAATCCAAATACCTTCGGAGCTTTCGCGCGGCCTGCGGCAGGTACCTTCGGCAACGCCGGACGCGATTCCCTCTTCGGCCCCAACCTCTTCAATACGGATCTTTCCGTGGCCAAGTCGTTCAATTTTACCGAGCGTCTAATCTTCCAGTTGCGGGCAGAAGCCTTCAATGTCTTTAACCATGTCAATCTAGGCCAACCCGATTCGTGCGTCGATTGCCAGGATGGCAATGCCGGCTACATTAGCAGCACGATAGGTTCACAGGACGGAACTTCCATGCGGCGCCTGCAATTTGCAGCTCGCGTCCAGTTTTGATTAACACGGGTGAAAAGGGTTCAGCCTCTTTTCGGGGAGGCTGAGCCCTTTCGGTCTGCAGCAGCTCTCCGACTTCAACAAATCGGTGTTCTTGATCGCGTTCTTGTGAAATTCATTATTTGTGTGTTGTGGCCCTCGTTTAAGTAGAGAATTGCAAAGAGCTATGCTCTACAGCGCAACGTTCCAAACACGATGAAGATTTGGATTTACCAAGTCGTATTCGCGGTGCTGTCCATTTGCTTTGTCGATTCATCGGTGTG
>Ga0207647_10003286_pt1 | contig 12138 bp, 9 predicted proteins | sample KBSCornC2_FD_184295 | JGI IMG/M metagenome (GOLD analysis project Ga0207647, IMG submission 184295) | Corn rhizosphere microbial communities from Kellogg Biological Station, Michigan, USA - C2 (SPAdes) (version 2) | ecosystem: Host-associated > Plants > Roots > Rhizosphere ...
CGAGAGGTTTACGACGGCAAGCTTAGGCTGTTGTTGAATTTCTGAAGCGCACGCCCTCCGCAAGTTGGGTGGCGGCAGTTCGGATGAACTGCCGTTCTCCTTGAGGGCGGTAGAAAACAACTCCAGCCGAAAGCCCTGGGAATGCCGATCTCGGTCAACCCGCTCCTGCCCGCGGCGCCGGTACAGGATGCGGCGCTCGGATCGGTGGTCCCCTTGGAGACACTGATCGCGGCCGTACTTTCGGCTTCCCAGGCGGGGACGGCTCAGGCTGCTCCAATTTTGGATGCGACCGTGCTGAAGGTCCTTTCCGAGAATTGGGTTCGGATCGCGATCGCCGACACCGCCGTGGATGTTTTGTCGGAAGTGGCGTTGCAGCCGGGCCAGACGCTTCGGCTGGCGGTGTCGCAGGATGCCACCGGCATCCGCCTTGCGATCGTTCCCGAACGATTAGCGCCGGCATCGGCCGGCGATCCGCCCAGTGCGACCCCGAACACTGCTTCAGTGCCCGCTGCTGCCGATCCGTCTCTGCTTGCGAGCCCTTCGGATGTGACGGGCGCAGGACGCGCACCGGAGACGCTCGTGACAGTAGCCGGCCGCACCGTCAACTCTACCGCGCCGCTGGATCCGCTGACGCCCGCTGAACGAGCGGCGGTGGCTCTTGCCTCTGAGAACGCGGCCGCCCGCCAGGGCAGCCTTGCGCCTCTCTTTGCCGATCTCGCCGTCGCCGCCGGGTCGGGACCTTGGCCGACGGGATTGCAGGCGGCGATGGTGAGAGTCCTGTCGCTGCGTCCCAACCTTGACGCCAACCTCGGCGGCGAAGACCTTCGCTCGGCGTTTCGGCGATCGGGCTTGTTGCTGGAAGCCTCTCTCGCCGCCGAACCGATTTCAACGCCAAGCTCATTATCCGGCACGGCATCCAAACAGGTTCTGCCTGATCTCAAGGCGGCGCTGATCGTCTTGCGTCAGACGCTGCTAAGCTCGCTCCCTTCGGGCGGTGAAAATTCGCAGGGGGCGTTGGCAAAGCCCTCGCCGGGCGCGCCATCGATCGTTCCGCGGGATGCGCCCGAAATTTTGCCGGGCCCGCAGCCGGTGCGATCCTCGCCAGTAAGTACCGCGCCGCTGGCAGTTTCACTGCCCATGCAGGCCAATGCCGAACCTGCCGCCTTGTCGATGGTCCCGCCAGCTTTGACGTTGTCGGCCTCAGCCGCGTCTTTTGAACTCGCCTCGCAGTTGGCGGCGCCGGTTCCCAATGCCGCTGTGCCCACGACGAAACTGTCGGAGCTATTGGCCAGCCTGCCGCGGGGTACAGCATCGGAGGTGGTGTTGCGTATCTTGCAGGAAGTGATGCAGCAAACGACGGACCAGGCGAACACGTCCTTGTCGGCGCCATCGCCCCGCTCGCAGGGCTTTGAGATCCCGATGTCTCGTCCGAACGCTCCCCCACCGCCGCTGCGCGATGCGCTTCCGGCCGCGCAGCCCGTCGCCGCGCCTTCAATCGATGCTAACACCACGCCCGGCGTAATGTTGTACCGCTTGCTCGACGATACGGATGCTGCGATCGCACGCCAGACGCTGTTGCAGATCGCTTCGATGCCTGACCTGCGCACGGATAGCTCAGTGAATGGGCCGAGCGCCACCGAGGTGCGGTGGAATTTCGAAATCCCGTTCGCAACGCCGCAGGGAACGGCGCTCGCGCAATTCGAGATCGAGCGCGATGGCGGTGGCAGCGAAACCGAAGCTTCCAAACGGTTGTGGCGTGCGCGCTTCTCGCTCGATCTCGAACCGGCAGGGCCGGTTCATGCGTTGATATCCCTGAATGGCGAGAGAACCTCGGTTCGCATGTGGGCAAAGCGGCCTGCGACCGCGGCTCAATTGCGTGCAGGCGTGGGGCAACTCAGCGAGGCGCTCAGCCGGGCCGAACTAAAGCCGGGAGACATTGTGATTCAGGATGGCGCGCCCATTCTGCCGCAGTCAACAAAAGCCGGTCATTTTCTGGACCGCGCGTCATGACGGGCGAGGCCAAAAATCCGCTGGCGGTCGCGCTGCATTACGACCGCACCGGCGCGCCTCGCGTGGTCGCCAAGGGCAGGGGCAGCATCGGCGCCAAAATAATCGAGGTCGCCCGGGCGCACGACGTTCCGATCGAGGAAAACGAGGTGCTGGCGGGCGCGCTCTCCCAGGTCGAACTGGGTGACGAGATTCCGGCCGAACTCTACACGGCGGTGGCCGAGGTCTTGGTGTTCGTGCTGCGGCTGTCGGGACGCATTCGCTGAGGGCGGCTGAGTCGCGCGCTTTTGGTGGGTACGGTTCATCCGCCATCGTTTCACCATCATGAACAGCATGCTCTCGCGCCGGTGCCAACAACGTGGACCAACGCCTGTGATCAGCCGCCGCCAGACCCTCGGACTTCTCGCCTCGGCAAGCCTGTGGCCCTCGAAGGGGTTTGCGGATGTCGCGCCACAGCGGAGCGAAATCCGCGAGAGCCTGGCGCGTCATTTCGTCGAAGACGGCACCGTCGGCACTTTCGTCGGCTACAAGGTCGATGATTATCTGGTGATTGCGAGCGACAAGGACCGCTCAGGGCAGGCGATGTTGCCGGCCTCCACCTTCAAGGTCTGCAATTCGCTGATCGCGCTGGAAACCGGCGTGGTCGAAGATCCCGACAAGGACATCTTCAAGTGGGATGGCGTCAACCGCGGCATTCCCGGATGGAATCGCGATCACACGCTGCGTTCGGCGATCGCCGCCTCCGTTGTCCCGGTCTATCAGGAAATCGCCCGCCGCATCGGGCCTGAGAGAATGCAGAAATATGTCGACCTGCTGGATTACGGTAACCACGACATCGGCGGCGGCATCGACCAGTTCTGGCTGACCGGCAAGCTGCGCATCGATCCGATGCAGCAGATCGATTTTCTGGACCGGCTGCGGAGGGGTGTGCTGCCCATTTCCAAGCGCAGCCAGGATCTGGTGCGCGACATCCTGCCGGTGACCAAGGCGGGCGACGCCATCATTCGCGCAAAAACCGGGTTGATCGGCGCCGAGGCGGACAAGCCTTCGATTGGCTGGCTGGTGGGCTGGGCGGAGAAGGGCGAGAGCCGAACGGTATTCGCGCTTAACATGGATTGCTCCGAAGAGCGCCATGCCGCCGATCGCATCAAAATCGCGCAGCAGTGCCTTGCCGATATCGGGGCGATCTGACCTGGGTGGAGTTTGTTGTCAGGTGCGGGCCTTGCCGATCCGTCCCAAATGGGTGAATCCGAAGCCGGCCACATATTTCAGCCCGTAGCCCAGCGCGCGATCGATGCCGATGTGAGCCAGCCAGATCATCGCAAGCGACATGATCAAAGGTGCCGATAGCGCCATGCCGATGGCCATCAGCAGTATCGGGGCCATGTAACTATGGGCCGCGTTGTAAAGAGCGGCGCCGGTTCGGGGGCTGTCCAGATAGCCAATGAAGCTGATATCCGGGGCCAGGAACAAGATCACGTAAATCCACCATGATCCGCCCCACAGGGCATAAAGCCCGGTCATGGTGATAAAGAGCGTCAGCCCTTCCAGCCGCAGCAGCAGGCGGGGGCCGCCGGTGACCTCGCCGGGCGGTAGACCCGGAATTTCGTTATTCATGGGGATTCCCCGATCCATCGAATGAATTCCCCTTAGATAGGAACTCCCGATCCAATCGTGAGGTGGGGAAAGCCGGTTTCCCGCCGGGAAAAGGCCGTGCTAGAACCCGCCCCATCCAAGCGGCGGAGGGGGGCCATTGGACGTGCTCCGCCCCCGTTCGAACCCTTTTAGGCATCGAAATACGGGCGATGGTTTGATGAAAGACATTCTGGATACCCTTGAGGCGCGGCGGGCGGGGGCAAAACTCGGCGGCGGGGAAAAGCGGATCGAGGCGCAGCATGCGCGCGGCAAGCTGACCGCAAGGGAGCGCATCGAGCTTTTACTCGACAAGGGCAGCTTCGAGGAGTTCGACATGTTTGTCGAGCACCGCTCGACCGAATTCGGAATGGAAAAGACCAAAGTCCCCGGCGACGGCGTTGTGACCGGCTGGGGTACGGTCAATGGCCGCAAGACCTTCGTGTTCGCGAAGGACTTCACGGTGTTCGGCGGCTCCCTGTCTGAGACCCATGCGCTGAAGATCACCAAACTTCAGGACATGGCGATGAAGGCGAGGGCGCCCATCATCGGTCTTTACGATGCGGGCGGCGCCCGTATCCAGGAGGGCGTCGCCGCTCTTGCTGGCTATTCTTATGTGTTCCGCCGCAATGTGCAGGCCTCCGGTGTGATCCCGCAGATTTCCGTGATCATGGGCCCGTGCGCCGGCGGCGACGTCTATTCACCGGCGATGACCGATTTCATCTTCATGGTGAAAAACACGAGCTACATGTTCGTGACCGGCCCCGACGTGGTCAAGACCGTCACCAACGAGATCGTCACCGCCGAAGAGCTTGGCGGCGCTTCAGTGCACGCCACCCGTTCCTCGATCGCGGACGGTGCCTTCGAAAACGATGTCGAGACGCTGTTGCAGATGCGCCGACTGATCGACTTCCTGCCCTCCAACAATATCGATGGCGTTCCGGAATGGCCGAGCTTCGATGATATCGAGCGAGTGGACATGTCGCTCGACACCCTCATTCCGGACAATCCCAACAAGCCCTACGACATCAAGGAATTGATCCTGAAGGTGGTGGACGAGGGAGACTTCTTCGAACTCGCCGATGCCTTCGCCAAGAACATCGTCACCGGCTTTGGCCGCATCGCCGGACGCACGGTTGGCTTTGTCGCCAACCAGCCGATGGTATTGGCCGGCGTGCTGGATTCGGATGCCTCGCGCAAGGCGGCGCGGTTCGTGCGCTTTTGCGATGCCTTCAACATTCCGATCGTGACCTTTGTGGACGTCCCCGGCTTCCTTCCCGGCACCGCGCAGGAATATGGCGGGCTGATCAAGCACGGCGCCAAGCTTCTGTTCGCCTATTCGCAATGCACCGTTCCGCTCGTCACCATCATCACCCGCAAGGCCTATGGCGGCGCCTTTGACGTGATGGCGTCCAAGGAAATCGGCGCCGATCTCAACTATGCCTGGCCCACCGCGCAGATTGCGGTGATGGGCGCCAAGGGGGCGGTCGAGATCATCTTCCGCGCCGACATGAACGACGCGGAAAAGATCGCCGCACGCACCAAGGAATATGAAGATCGCTTCCTGTCGCCATTCATCGCCGCCGAGCGCGGCTATATCGACGACGTGATCATGCCGCATTCGACACGCAAGCGCATCGCACGGGCACTCGCCATGCTTCGCGACAAGAAAGTCGAAATTCCCGCTAAAAAGCACGACAACCTGCCGCTTTAGCGAAACGGGAACTGAACTCTTGGCAGATTCGGTTTTATCTTAATCCAGGTGATGAATTCACGAAGATGAATGTGTGCTTCAGCGCGCATTCATCTGGGCTCGGCGACGATCCTCTTCCAAACGATCTCTGTTGGAAGGAGGAAATGACATGGAACGCCGCCACTTCCTGAAAATCGCGGTTGGTGCCGCCGCCGCCACCGCGATGATCAGCGCTGCCGCCGTGGCCGCGCCGCTATCTGTTCATCCGCTGACCGATCCTCGTCCCCCTCAAAACCCCGCTGTGCGCCCGGCCGTAACGACCGAGCGTGAAGTGGAAACGCTTCAGCCGGAACAAGTGCGCTGGCATCATCATGGATGGCGGCGTCATTGGGGTTGGCGGCGGCGTCATTGGGGCTGGCGCCGCCATCGTTGGCATCGCCATTGGCGTCGCCGATACTGGTGATCATTCACCAGCGAAGCTTCCAGGCTAAGCAGACACAAAGGGCGGCGGATTTTATTCCGCCGCCCTTTAGCGATTAGGGCTTTCCTGATCGCGTCGTCGCCCCTTAGCGCGAGGCCGGCGGATTGTCGTTGCTCATCGGCGGATTGCCCGACCGGTTCACTTCCTGACCGGTGGGCATTCCCGAGGACGGCCTTTGCGAATTGGAGGGAGCCGCGCCGGTTGTCACTCCCGGACCGGGCGTTACGTTTCGTACGCCATCAGGCGCGGCCGGCGAACTCGTCGAAGCTGAGTTCTGGGCGGTCGCGGGGCCATTCGAGGGATGCATCGAGGTATTGTTCAAACCATAGAAGACCACGCCCAGCACCAGTGCAATCGCCACCGCGAAGATCGCGATCTTGCCGCCGGATGCCGGACCTTCTGCCAGTTCGGGGTCAACCTGCAGGTCGTTGTCCAGCCGCATTCGCCGCTGGGCCTCATCGTTGGGGAAATCAGACTGATAGGGTCGATCGGGATCGCGTTCATAAGCCATGATCTGGTCCTCCGTTTGGAGGACAATCAAAAGCGATGGCCGCTGGTTCCCGGCCCCGCGTCGGCTTTCGGCTGAACCGACGGCGCCACCCACCATCATCTGCCTGATTGCGCTGCACAAAGAAGCCGTGAAAAAATGTCGCTGCCACGATCCACGGCGACATCTCTGGCAAGATCATCTTTCTGGAATGTCATGAAATTTCGTAGGTGAGAACACGCAGCCGCCTTCCAAATTTCTGCTGCGCCGGAGCTGAAAAGCGACTTACACTATCCCCAAATAAGAACAGCGAGCGCGCTCTCAGCTCGGCAATGAGGATGGAATGGGAATCAATCAAGGTCCGATCAGCCTCGATCAGAAATACACCCAAGGCACCGGCCACGTCTTTATGACCGGCATCCAGGCGCTGGTGCGGCTGCCGATGGCTCAAATCCGCCGCGATCGCGCAGCCGGACTGAAGACAGCCGGTTTCATCTCTGGCTATCGCGGCTCGCCGCTAGGCGGTTACGATCAGCAGCTGTTCGCCGCGCGCAAGCATCTCGAACAATACGACATCAAATTCCAGCCCGGCGTCAACGAAGACCTTGCCGCCACCGCCGTGTGGGGCTCCCAGCAGCTCAATCTTTCGCCGGGTGCCCGATATGACGGTGTGGTTGGCATCTGGTACGGCAAGGGGCCGGGCGTCGACCGCTGCGGCGATGTATTCCGGCACGCCAACGCGGCAGGGTCGGCGAAAAACGGCGGGGTGCTATGCCTTGCCGGGGATGATCACGGGGCAAAATCCTCCACCGTGCCGCACCAGTCCGACCACGCCTTCATTTCGGCGCTGATGCCTTACCTGTATCCCTCGAGCCTTCACGAAATGATCGAGATGGGGCTGCTCGGCATTGCGATGTCGCGTTATTCCGGCTGCTGGGTTGGCATGAAGGTGATCACCGAAACGGTGGAGACAACGGCGGAAATCGATCTCACCGACGAGATGACGCCCTTCGTCGTTCCCACCGATTTCGAGATGCCCCTGGGAGGGCTGAACCTGCGCTGGCCCGACGATCGCTTTGCACAGGATAAGCGGCTACAGGATTACAAGGGATTTGCGGCCATCGCCTTTGCGCGCGCCAATAAGGTCAACAGGATCACGCTTGATTCACCCAATGCGCGCTATGGCATCATGGCGTCGGGCAAGAGCTATGAGGACATCCGCCAGGCATTGCGCGAGCTTGGCATCACGCCGGAGGTCGCCGCCAAGATTGGTTTGCGGCTCTACAAGATCGGCATGCCCTGGCCCCTGGAGCCGCAGGGCGTGCGGGAATTCGCGGTCGGTCTCGAAGAGATTTTCATCATCGAGGAACGGCGCGAAATCGTCGAGAACCAGGTCAAGCAGGAGCTGTTCAACTGGCGTGACGATGTGCGCCCGCGCATCATCGGCAAGATGGACGATCACGACAAGCGCTTCCTCCCATTTGCGGATGAACTCAGCGTCGCCTCGCTCGCGACCGCGCTTGCCGAACGACTTTTGCGGCTGAACCTCAATCCGGAGGTCGCCGATATGCTGCGCGCCAAGGCCGACTGGTTCAATGGCCGTCAGGCCAGCCAGATGCAGCCGGTGACGCCGATCACCCGCACGCCGTACTTCTGTTCGGGCTGCCCGCACAACACTTCGACCAAGGTGCCTGACGGCAGCCGGGCCTTCGCCGGCATCGGCTGCCACTTCATGGCGCTGTGGATGGACCGCAACACCGAGACCTTCACCCATATGGGCGGGGAGGGCGTGCCATGGGTCGGGGTAGCGCCCTTCACCAAAGAAAATCATGTCTTCGCCAATCTCGGCGACGGCACCTATTTCCATTCCGGCACTCTGGCAATCCGGCAGGCGGTGGCGTCGGGCGCCAACATTACCTATAAAATTCTCTACAATGATGCGACGGCGATGACCGGTGGTCAGCATGTCGATGGGGAATTGTCACCGCAGCAGATCACTCATCAACTCTACCATGAGGGTGTCCGCGAGATTTATCTCGTCTCGGAAAATCCCGATCTTTATCCGGCCGCCGACATCGCGCCTGGAACGAAAACGGCCCATCGGGATCAGCTCGACGAAGTCATGAAGACTTTGCGGGAGGTCAAGGGCGCGTCCGCCATTGTCTTCGTTCAGACCTGTGCCGCCGAAAAGCGCCGCCGCCGCAAACGAGGCACGCTGGAAGACCCGCCGCGGCGGCTCATGATCAACCCCGCCGTGTGCGAGGGCTGCGGCGATTGCTCGGTGCAGTCCAATTGTATCTCGGTCGAGCCGCTGGAAACCGAGCTCGGACGCAAGCGCGCCATCAATCAGTCGAGCTGCAACAAGGATTACTCCTGCCTGAAAGGATTCTGTCCGTCCTTCGTCACGGTAGATGGCGGCCAGCCACGGCGGCGGGCGCCGGCTGATCTCGGCGAAATCGATGGACTGCCCGAGCCCATCTCGCGGCCCACGTTGGATCGGCCCTATAATATCGCGGTTGGCGGCGTCGGGGGCACGGGCGTGCTGACGATTGGCGCGCTGCTTGGCATGGCGGCCCATGTCGAGGGCAAGGCCAGCATGATCCTGGACATGTCGGGGCTGGCGCAGAAGGGTGGCGCGGTGCTCAGCCATGTCCGGCTGTCCGAACACACCGCCGACGTTACCTGCTCTCGGATTGTGACCGGCACGGCCGATCTTTTGCTCGCCGCCGACGAGGTCGTAGCTTCTGCCAAGGACACTATTTCGCTCTGCGAGTCCGGCCGGACTTACGGGGTCGTCAATACGCATCTCATTCCGATCGCGGATTTCATCCTGAATCGCGACTTCGATTTTCGCACCGGACAGGTCAATGACGTGCTGCTTAGCGCGGTCCGCCCGGAATCGGCCTTCTTCGACTTCACCCGGCCGGCGGAGCGCCTGCTCGGGGATACGATTGCGACCAATGTGATGATGATGGGCTTTGCCTATCAGCGCGGACTGTTGCCGCTCTCGGCCGAGGCGATTGAAAAAGCCATCGAGGTCAACGCCGTTTCGGTCAAGATGAACACCCAGGCCTTCCGGCTTGGGCGACTGGCTGCCGCTGATCCCGCGCGGCTCATGGGCATGATGCGCAGCCAGGACGACGCGCCGGTGGTGAAGGCCCTGGACGCGATGTCGCTGGATGAGATTATCGATCACCGTCGGGCGCTGCTGACCAATTATCAGAACGCGGCGCTCGCTGATCGTTATGCAGCGCTGGTGAGGAAGGTTCGTGAGGCCGCCAAGGACGGTGGCTTTGGTGACGAACTACCGCGTGCGGTCGCAATCAACTATGCCAAACTTTTGGCCTATAAGGATGAGTACGAGGTCGCGCGGCTCTATACCGACGGCCGCTTCGAAAAGCAGTTGCGCGACCAGTTTGAAGGCGATTTCAAATTCAGTTTCAATCTTGCTCCGCCCTTCCTGAGTGGCGCGAGGGATGGGCTGGGCCGCCCGCGCAAGCGCAGCTTCGGCGCCTGGATGATGCCGGTGTTCCGCATGCTAGCCGGCCTGCGCGGATTGCGCGGAACTCCCTTCGATGTCTTTGGCTATAGCGCCGAGCGCCAGCTCGAACGGTCGCTGATTGCGGACTATGAAAAGGATGTGGTCACCGTGCTCGGGCTGCTATCGCCGGAAACGCTGCCGACCGCAATCGAACTGCTGTCGTTGCCCGATCGCATCAGGGGATATGGTCCGGTCAAGGAAAAAGCGGTCGCGGATATCAAGGCCCGATATGCGGAGCTTTGCGCCGCGTTGATGGCGCCCCCGCCCGCGCCCCGGGCGTTGGCCGCCGAATAGGCACTGGTGGTTGGGTCCCATAGGCTATCCAGGTTCGCTGCATCCGGGGAATGCGGAAGCGGAACGGCGCTTGCCAAGCAGACCAAGCCGGGCCAAAACATTCCATCGCGCAACAAACGGGGACAGTCCCCGCTAACACCGAAAAGCAGCGCGATCGGGAGTTTGAGATTTGACGATCAAGGGCAAGGCTTACATTGTCGGCATTTATGAGCATCCGACCCGGTACGCGCCGGACAAGTCCGCGGCCCAGCTTCACGCCGAAGTCGCCAAGGGCGCGATCGAAGACGCCGGCCTGACCAAGGCGGATATTGACGGCTATTTCTGTGCGGGCGACGCGCCTGGGGGCGCCTGGCCGATGGTCGACTATCTAGGCCTCAAGGTCCGGCATATCGATTCGACGGAAACCGGAGGCAGTTCCTATCTGATCCACTTGGGTCACGCCGCCGAGGCGATCGCTGCTGGCAAGTGCTCCGTGGCGCTGATCACGTTGGCCGGCAAGTCCCGTTCCGGCTCCCCGCCGGCGCGCCAGGTGGGCGCGGAAGCCGACTTCGAAGCGGCTTATGGCGCGACCACCCACAACGTCTACGGCATGTGTGCCATGCGTCACATGCACGATTTTGGCACCACCAGCGAACAGCTGGCGTGGATCAAGGTCGCCGCTTCCCATCATGCGCAATATAACCCCCACGCGGTGCTGAAAGAGGTGGTGACGGTCGAGGATGTGCTGAACTCGCCGATGATTTCCGATCCGCTGCACCGGCTGGATTGCTGCGTCGTCAGCGATGGCGGCGGCGCGCTGGTGGTGACCACGCCGGAGATTGCCCGCAGCCTGAAGCGGCCATTGGTGCGCCTGATCGGTCATGGCGAGGCCATGAAGGGACCGCATGGCGGAAAGAACCTCGACCTCACTTATTCCGCTGGCGCATGGTCGGGACCGCGAGCCTTCGCTGAGGCGGGCGTAACGCCAAAGGACATCAAATACGCCTCGATCTATGACAGCTTCACCATCACCGTTCTGATGCAACTCGAGGATCTCGGATTCTGTCGCAAGGGCGAGGGGGGGAAGTTCGTCGCGGACGGCAATCTGATCTCGGGCGTTGGCAAGCTTCCCTTCAATACCGATGGCGGGGGGTTGTGCAGCAACCATCCGGTCAATCGCGGCGGCATGACCAAGATATTGGAAGCGGTACGCCAGTTGCGCGGCGAGGCCCATCCCAAGGTGCAGGTCCGCAATTGCGATCTTGCCATCGCGCAGGGTACCGGGGGAATGCTGGGCATCCGTCATGCCTCTTCGACCTGTATTCTGGAGCGCGTGTGATGGCTGACGCAAAGAAATATCCCCCGCCCCAGGGAAATCCGGAGACGCAGCCGTTCTGGGATGCCGCCAGGGACGGCAAATTCCTCATCAAGCGCTGCAAGGCTTGCGGGGAAGCACACTATTTTCCACGGTCGATTTGCCCGTTCTGTTTTTCGGACAATACGGTGTGGGAAGAAAGTTTGGGCGAAGGCGAAATCTATACGTTCAGCCTGATGCGTAAATCGGCCACTGGGCCCTACGCGATCGGCTATGTGACCTTGAAGGAAGGGCCTTCGCTTTTGACGAATTTCGTGGATTGCGACCTTGAGTCTCTCAAGATCGGCCAGAAGGTGAAGGTCGTCTTCAAGTCCACCGACGGCGCGCCGCTTCCGTTTTTTACCAGCGCCTGAGCACGAGAACGATCTTCCAGGGAAAACGGGATAAAGGGGGAGCTGCGAGACCATGCTTATCAACTACGACCAACTGATGTCGATGAAAAAACGGGATGAACGATTCGCGTATGGCGACCGCGAGGTCATGCTCTATGCGCTCGGCATCGGCATGGGCGCGGATCCAATGGATGAGCGAGAGCTACAGTTCGTCAATGAGGCCTCTCTGCTGGAGCGGCCGTTGAAAGTGGTGCCGACCTATGGAGCAGTGATGGCCCGGAACGCCGATCCCTCGCTCCAGGAATTGGGTCTTAACG
>Ga0207647_10003288_pt1 | contig 12136 bp, 14 predicted proteins | sample KBSCornC2_FD_184295 | JGI IMG/M metagenome (GOLD analysis project Ga0207647, IMG submission 184295) | Corn rhizosphere microbial communities from Kellogg Biological Station, Michigan, USA - C2 (SPAdes) (version 2) | ecosystem: Host-associated > Plants > Roots > Rhizosphere ...
CCGCCATGCGCGAACTCGAGCCGGTATTTCCCGCCGGTGCGCACATCCATGTCGCAGGAAACGAGCGTGACGCCGAACGACTGCGGCGCCCACCAGCGGCGGAACAGCTCTGGCTGGCTCCACGCCTTGAAGACGATGCGCGGCGGGGCATTGAACATGCGCAGGACGACCAGCTCCGTGTCCGACGGCCGCTCGATCGTCGTCTCGTTCGGCGCCGCGGCCGGATTGCTAAGCTGCTGATCCATCCTGTTCCTCCTGCTTCATCTCTTCAATGACCTGGTCGAGCGCCTGGAACCGCGCATCGAAGAGCTTGCGGTGCGCATCGATCCATTCCGCCTCGACGGCGAGGCCGCCTTTCCCAAGGCTGCAGTTCCGCACTCGGCCGACCTTATGAGTGACGACGAGCCCTGCCCGCTCCAGCACCTGGACGTGCTTCTTCATGCCGGTCAGCGTCATCTGGAAATTCTCGGCCAGCGCGGTGATCGACGCGTCGGCCCGGCCGAGCTGGTCGATGATTCCGCGCCGCGTCGCATCTGCAAGTGCGGCGAAGGAAAGATCGAGTGCGGGACTCGCATACTGAACCATATAGTTCAGTGTTTATGCGATCCCGCCGCCTCGCGCAATCGGCATTATGTCCGCTGCTTACAGCGCCCCATATTCGTACCGCCGCTTCCACCACGGCCCGTTGCCGCCTTCGTTGCGGCCGAGCGGGGCGCGGTCGAGCCATTGGTAGGCGCCCCACAGCACGTCGAGTCCGCGGCCGTAGGCCGAGTAGGTGTGATAGATTTCGCCGTCGTCGATCGCGAAGGCGCTCATGCCCGGCATTTCCTTGAGGAAGGTGCGCCAGTCGACCCCGCAGATTCCGGCGTGGCTGCCGGGCTCCGCGGGCATTTCCGAGGGCAGCGGCGGCTTGTCCTCGAAATTATAGCGATAGCCCGTGTCCTGCTGGGCGTCGCTGAAGCCGACGAAATAGTCCTGGTTGAAGTCGCTGCCCGCCGACGATGCCCAGGGGAAGCTCCAGCCGGCCTTCTCCTTGTGCGCCTTGATCTTCTCGTAGGGCGCGCGGCTGATCCCCCAGAGCATCACGTCGTGATGATAAAGATGCTCCCAGAAACCGTTGAAGCCGTCGGCGATCATCGAGCAGGATGCGCAGGGCGCAGTGTAATCGCGCCCGAACATCAGGTGATAGACGAGCAGCTGCGAGCGCCCGCGGAACAGGTCCCTGAGATCCTCGGCACCCTGGCAGGTCTCGAAGACGTAATCCTTGTCGACCTTCACCCACGGCAGGTCCTGCCGCATCCGCGTCACCTCGTCCCCGCGGCGGGTCAGCTCCTTCTCGGCCTTGAGCAGGTCGAGCCTTTTCGCCAGCCATTCCTCGCGCGTCGCGGTCGGGTGGGTCGCAGCAATCGTCGCCATCATTTCTTCCCTTTCGAGTTCAGTGCGGCCAGCACGGCAAACAGGCTTGCCGATCCGCCGCCCAGCGCCAGCCAGGCACTGGTCGAGAGACACAGGGGGCACATCAGCCGAGAGCCTTGGCGACCGCCTCGCGAGACTTGGCGTGAAGCGCCCAGAAGTTTGCGATGCCGCGCCCCGCGAGCCGCTCTTCGAGCACGGTCAGATGCGAATTCCAGCCGCCGCCGAAGTCCTGGAAGCCGGTGTCGCTGGTGATGCCGCTATGCGTGAGCACCAGCCGCGTCTTCCCGCCGTCGGGGAACAGCTCGTAAGTTACGGTCCCGTTCTTGCCGCCCTGGAAGGTCGTCTCGAGCAGCCGCGGCGGCTCGAAGCGCATCACCTTCTCGGTCCACACCGTGCCCTTGAACTGGGCATAACCCTCGGGATAATCGACATTCTTCTCGACCGAGAGATTGTCGTGGTCGACCAGCAGGTCGAACTCGCCGCCGGCCGTCGCGTCAGTGCCGCCCATGAACCACATCCGCCGAAGCTCAGCCTCGGTCAGGTAGCGCCAAACGGTCTCGACTGGCGCATCGAGCAGCCGTTCGAGCCTGATCGCGTCGGGCGCGACCCTTTCGACGGGCACCCGGATTTGAGCAGCAGCTTCAGCCATTCTTCGTCTCCATTTGCAAAGCGAGCGAGGTCAGGATCTTCGTCCAGCCGTCGCGAACCGGGCCGGCGTAGGACGCCCATTTCTCCGGGATTTCGTGGGTCAGAGTGAGCAGGCAATTAGGCCCCGCCGTCGCGAAGTCGACGGTTACGGTCGACCACTCCCCTTCCTCGGTGCCGGGCCCGCGGAACAGGAAGACGAGCCGGCGCGGTCGCTCGATCTCGACATATTGGCCGTGATGTTCGGCCTCGCCGTCCTTGCGCCGATCAACGATGTAGAAGCGGCCGCCGACGCGCGGATCGATTTCACAGCGAACGATCTCGCCCTCTGGAGTAGCGAACAGGAATTCCGCCGCGTCCTTCGGATCGAGCCAGGCGTCGAACACGCGTTCCGGCGGCGCAGCGATCTCGCGGGTCACGGTGACAGTCGCCTCGCTCATTTGCCCTTGTCCTTGTCGCGCTCGATCAGTGCTTCGAGGCGGTCGAGACGATTGTTCCAGAACTTCTCCCAGCGGCGCATCCAGCGCTCCGCTTCCTCGAGCGGCCCGGCATCGATGGTGATGAGATGGGTCCGACCGACTTTGCGCCGCGCGATAAGGCCCGCGTCTTCCAGCACCTTCACGTGCTTCGAGGCGCCGGCGAAACTCATCGCGAACGGCTCTGCGAGTTCGCCGATCGATTTCTCCCCGAGCGCGAGGCTGGCGAGCATCCCCCGCCGCGTCGGATCGGCGAGCGCGCGGAAGGTGATATCGAGTCGTTCTTCAACCATATGGTTGAATTAAGAACCGAAGGCGGGATTGTCAACCGCTTGGTTTAATGAAGTCGTTTCATCAGGTCGGAAGCGGCGATGAAGCGCCCGACGTCGAGGCCAATCTTGCCCGCACCGCTCGGCGTCGCATGCACGAGGTCGTAGAAGTCGCCGTCATCGAAATCGGCGCTGTAGAGGTCGACCAACCGCGCCGCGCCGCACTCCTCCAGCATCGCCTGGTTGATGAGGCGCAGCGAGTAATCGAAGTCGAGCCCGCCATAGCCTTCGCCGCGAAGCCGCAGTCCCCGTCTCTTCCCATCGACGAGGCGGACGAAGCGGTGCGGCTGGGTCACGCAGACGACGTCTCCGCCCATCTCATGGGCGTCAGCCAGCAGGTGCCGAAGTCGAACTCGGAAACCCGCGGCGTTGCGCGCGGCCCGTTCGGGCGTGTTCCTGCCCAGCTCGGCCTGGCTGTAATCGAGCGTCCTCCAGTCGACCCGCCGATGACCCGCATATTCGGGCCTGCGCCCCACGGCACTGCTCACCACATCGCCGACCCACAGGCCCAGCTGGACGACTCGAAGCTCCTTGAGCCAGCCCGCCTTTCCGAGCACGCGATCCTCGAACTCGTTCGGGCCGGCGCTCGTGAAGTCCGCATCGTTGATCCCGATCGAGAAGACGAACAGCTTCGGCTTGAGGCCGGGGATCAGCGGGAACCAGTCCTCGAACGAGCGCAGGTGGCCGTAGGTGCTGTGGCCATCGACGCCGGCGTTGCCGACGCAGATCCGCCGGCCCGCGGACCGGCTGAGCTCGCCTTCCATAACCGACTGGAAGGTCGCGTGCTGCGGCAGGAATCGCTGGTCGGTGGTCGAGCCGCCAATGGTCAGGATGTCGATCCTGCTGGGCGGCTCGCAATCGCCCCGCAGACCATATTGGTCGCGGACATAGCGAACGGTGCGCCACTTGGCGCGGTAGAGATCGCCGACCGCATAGTCATAGCTGCGGCTGCGGATGAGGTTCAGCCGCAGCGTGCGGCCCCACCCGTCATCGGTGGCGCGAAGGACCAGCTCGGTCCCCGCGAGCAAGACCGCCAGCGCGACGGTCCAGATGATCGCGAGGAACGCGGCCTTCCTAGTCCAGCTCATATTGCTGATGATATTCGGTACGTCCCTTCGCGTCCTGATCGGCTTTCCGGGCCATGAAATTGCCGATCACCAGCAGGTCGAGGTCGGTCGCCATGAAGCAGCGCCAGGCGTCGGCGGGCGTGCAGACGATCGGCTCGCCGCGCACGTTGAACGAGGTGTTGACCAGGACGGGGCAGCCCGTGAGCTCGGCAAAGCGCGTGATCAGCCGGTGATAGAGCGGGTTGGTGTCGGCATGCACGGTCTGGATGCGCGCGCTATTGTCGACATGGGTGACGGCCGGAATCTCGGAGCGCGCCACCTTCAGCTTGTCGAGGCCGCTAAGCGCCTGCTCAGCCTTGTCGAGTGGCCGCAACCGGTCGGCTGCGACGTCGGCCACCAGCATCATGTAGGGGCTGTCGGCGTTGAGGGCGAACCATTCCTCGAGATGCTCCCTCAGCACGCTGGGCGCGAACGGACGGAAGCCCTCGCGGAACTTGATCTTGAGGTTGAGCTGCTTCTGGACGGTCGGTGCCCGCGGATCGGCGAGGATGCTCCGCGCCCCAAGCGCGCGCGGGCCGAATTCCATTCGCCCATGGAACCATCCGACCGCCTGGCCGTCGGCCAGCGCCTGCGCCGTGCGCTCGATCAGCTCGCCATCCTCGATCTCCTCATAGGCCGCCTCGGCGGCGTCGAGCTCTTCGCGTATTTCAGCGGAAGTGAAGCACGGCCCGAGATAGGCCCCCTGCATCGCGTCGCGGGCAGAAGGGACGGTTCGCGGCCGTTCGTGCGCGATGTGATAGGCGGCAAGCGCCGCGCCCAAAGAACCCCCGGCATCCCCCGCGGCGGGCTGGATCCAGATCTTCTCGAACAGCCCCTCGCGCAGCAACACGCCGTTCGCGACGCAATTGAGCGCCACGCCGCCGGCCAGGCACAGGTTCCGCGCCCCGCTTTCCCGGGCGATGGTGCGCCCCAGCTTGAGCAGCGCCTCCTCGGTGACCAGCTGGATCGATGCCGCGAGGTCCATGTGCCGCTGCTCGAGGGCGGACTCGGGCGCTCGCGGCTCGCCGCCGAACAGCGCGTCGAACCGCCTCTTCGTCATCCGAAGGCCGGTGCAATAATCGAAATAGGATAGGTCGAGGCGGAAGCTGCCGTCCTCCCGCAGGTCGATCAGATGCTCGCGGATCAGGTCGGTATATTTCGGCTCGCCGTAGGGGGCGAGGCCCATCAGCTTGTACTCGCCGGAATTGACCTTGAAGCCGCAGTAATAGGTGAAGGCGGAATAGAGCAGGCCGAGTGAATGCGGGAAATGGATCTCGCGCTCGATCCGCAGCTCGCGACCCTCCCCCATGGCCCAGGAAGTCGTCGTCCATTCGCCGACCGCGTCCAGCGTCAGCACCGCGGCCTTCTCGAACGGCGACGGGTAGAAGGCGCTCGCGGCGTGCGACAGATGATGCTCGGAGAACATCAGCCGCCTGCCCCACTCTCCCGTGCCAAACAGCCGCTCGAGCTCGCGCGCCAGCATCGCCTTCTGGAACAGCTTTTCCTTGATCCACACCGGCATCGCCGCGGCGAAGCTGCGAAAGCCGCGCGGCGCGAAGGCCAGGAAAGTCTCGAAGATCCGTTCGCACTTCACGAACGGCTTTTCGTAGAAAACGATATTGTCGAGCTGGTCCGGCCGGATGCCCGCCTCGCACAGGCAATAGGCGATGGCATTGGCCGGAAAATCCGGGTCGTGCTTGCGCCGCGTGAAGCGTTCCTCCTGCGCGGCGGCGACAATGCGGCCGTCGTGGATCAGGCTGGCGGCGCTGTCGTGGTACCAGGCCGAGATGCCGAGAATGTACATCGGACCGTCAGAACAGGGTGTAGATGAAGGGCGCGAGGACCGATCCCTCCGCAATGATCACCAGCCCGCCGAGCAGGACCATCACCCCGAGGATCGGCGCGAGCCACAGCTTCCTGCGCTGCTTCAGGAAGCCCCAGAACTCGTTCAGGAAATCGCCCACCCCGACCCTCAGAACTGCCGCCGGAAGGAAGCCGGCTCCGGGCCCGGCGGCTCGCGAAGGCGCCAGTAGGTCGCGGCATCCTGCGCACGTCGCAGGCGAAGCTCGTCGCGCCCAAACGCCCGCATCAGCAGCGCCATTGGCGTGAGAAGTCCGAAGAACAGGATGGCGAGGACGATCGGGCTGACGACCCGGCCGATCGCCTTTCCAAGCGTCATCCAACCGCGGTTGAGCGGAGCCAGAAGGCCTGGCTTCAGGATGGCGAGAACGGCCAGGACCGCGGCAAGCCCAGCCAACAGCGCCGCGGGCACCATTCTGCCGGAACGGACGAGCAGGATCGCCAGGACAATTGCCGCCGCGGCCACGGTGAGACCGAAATTTCGGTCGGGCGGCAGGTCCTTGTTCCCCAACGGCATCGAACACTCCGAGCCCGCCGCAGACCGGCGGTTTGGCGCAAACTATCAGCGGTGATCGCCGCCCTTGCAACAACCCCTTTTTACAGGGCCATTTTTGTGGTCCACAGCGGCCATGGCCAAAGACCACCTTTCAGCGCCCGGCAGTGCCGTTCCTAAAGTCTTTCGCGCCGCGGTGGCCCTGCTTCTCGGCCTGGCCGGTCCGTCATTCGCCGACACGCTCCTCATCCGCCCCGCCCACCTGTTCGACGGAACGGCCACGCACGACGGCTGGTCGGTGCTAGTCGACGGCGACAAGATCGCCGCGGCCGGACCGAACGTCTCCGCACCCGCCGGCGCGCGCACGATCGACCTGCCCGGTGCGACGCTCATGCCCGGCCTGATCGAGGGGCATTCCCACCTGTTCCTCCACCCCTACAACGAGACCATGTGGGATGATCAGGTGCTGCACGAGCCGCTCGCGCTTCGCACCGCGCGCGCAGTGGTCCAGGCCGAGCGCACGCTCGACGCCGGCTTCACCACCGAGCGCGACCTCGGCACCGAGGGTGCGGGGTTCGCGGACGTCGGCCTTCGCCAGGCGGTCGACCAGGGCATCGTCGCCGGCCCTCGCCTGCTGGTGGCGACCAAGGCGATCGTCGCCCGCGGCGCCTACGGGCCCAAGGGTTATGAGCCGGGCGTCCCGGTCCCGCAGGGGGCGCAGGAAGTCGCCGGGGTCGATGAAACTATCCGCGCGGTCCGCGACCAGGTCGCCGCCGGCGCCGACCTCATCAAATTCTACGCCGACTATCACTGGGGTAAGGGCGAGCCGACGCGCCCGACCCTGTCGCAGGCCGAGCTCGATGCCGGAGTCGCCGCGGCGCATGACGCGGGCCGGCTCGTCGCGGTCCACGCCAGCACGGCCGAAGGCATGATGCGCGCCGTGCGCGCCGGCGCCGACACGATCGAACACGGCTATGGCGGCACGGCCGAGGTGTTCAGGGCCATGGCCGCCACGGGGATCGCGCTTTGCCCGACCCTCGCGGCGTCGGAGGCCTATGCGCGCTACTTCCAGCACTGGAATGGCCAGGAACCTGCGCCGGAAAGCGTCCAGGAGAACCGCCGCTCCTTCAAGCTCGCGATGGCCGCCGGCGTGCCGATTTGCATGGGCGGCGACGTCGGCGTGTTCACCCACGGCAAGAACTGGCTCGAGATGGAAGCGATGCAGCGTGCCGGAATGCCAGCCCTGCAGGTGCTGGTCTCAGCGACATCGCGCAATGCGCGGATTTTCCATTTGACCGACCGCGGTCAGGTGGAGCCGGGCTTTCTCGCCGACCTCGTCGCGGTCGACGGCGATCCAGCGCGCGACGTCTCGGCGGTCGAGCATGTGCGGCTGGTCGTAAAGGGCGGCAAGATCGTGAAGGAGGCGCCATGAAGACATCGCCGATGCTTCTCGGACTGCTCGCCTTGCCGGCCGCAACTCATGCGGGAACTCGTCAGGACGCCAAGGTGCTCCTGTCCGACAATCCGGACGCGCGAAAGATCGAGGAGGAATGGGGGTTCGCCGATGCGGTCGTGACCGGCGACACCATCTATCTGTCGGGCGTCGTCGCGGGCTTGAGGCCCGGCGAGACGAACCTTGAGGTCGCCTATGACCGGGCTTTCCAGCGTATCGGCAAAATCCTCCAGCGCGCCGGCGCAAGCTGGGACGATGTGATCGACATCACCAGCTTCCACACCGATTTGAAGTCGCAGATGCCGGCGATCGTCGCCGTGAAGAACAGATATGTCCAGGCGCCGCCTCCGGCGTGGACTGCGATTCAGGTCGTTCGGCTGATCCCCGACAACGGGATCACCGAAATCAAGATCGTCGCCAGGATTCCTGCAAAGCGCTGATCAAGCGAGCAGCCCCTCGGCCTGGTCGAGGACCTTGGAGAGGCTGTCGACGATCAGCCGGTACGGTTCGGGCGTCGCCATATCGAGACCGCCGCCCTTCAGGATGTTGTAGCCATAGTCCGAGCCCCCGGCGCGCAGCATGCCGAGATACCGGTCGCGGTCGGCTTGCGTCCCGTGCATGATCTTCTGGGCGAAGAAGTTCGCCGCGGTGATCGAGGTTGCATACTGCCAGACGTAGAAGCCGAAATAGAAATGCGGGACCGCCGACCACTCGGCGCCATAGTCGTTCTCGATCTTCACGTTCGGCCCATGATAGCGCTTCAACAGGTCGAGATAGATCGCGCTCGTCTTCTCGCCGGACAGTCCCTCACCCTTGGTGGCGAGGTCGTTCACGGCCAGCTGGAACTCGGCGAACATCGACTGGCGGAAGAAGGTGCCGCGGTAATTCTCCATGATCGTGCCGAGATAGAAGAGCTTGTCGTCCTTGGTCTTGGCGCGCTCGACCATCATATTGGCGAGCAGCAGCTCGTGATTGGTCGAGGCAACCTCGGCGGTGAAGGTCGGATAGCCTGACAGCTCATATGGCTGCGCCTTGTTGGCGAGCAGGCTGTGCATCGCATGACCCCATTCATGGGCATATTCCGTGACCCCGCCATATTTGTCGGTGAGATTCAGCAGCAGGTAGGGGTGCACGTCGAACGCGCCCGGATCCATGTAAGCGCCCGACGCCTTGCCCGGCCGCGGGAACGGATCGACCCAGCGCCTCGCGCTCGAATCGAGGAACAGCTTCACATAGTCTGGCCCGAGCGGCTTGATCGCCTCGCTGGTCAGCTGGCGCATCTCGGCGAGGCTGAAGGTCCGGTCGGACTTCACCAGCGGCGGGTAGATATCCCAGTAGCCGAGGTCGGGCAGGCCGAGCAGCCGCTGCCGCAGCGCGAAATAGCGGTGGAGCACCGGAAGACCGCGGTTGGTTTCGGCGATCAGCGTGCGGTACACCGCCTCGGGCGTGTTCGACCCGTCCAGCGCGGCCTGGAGCCCGCTGTCGTAATGGCGGGCCTTGGCGCGGAACAGCGTGCCTTTCGCCTGCGCCGCAAGGGATGCGCCCAGGGAGTTCTCGAACGCCTTGTAGCTCGCCCAATATTTGTCGAACACCAGCTTGCGGTCGGCGCGGTTGGCCGCCGTCCGGCCTTGCTGATAGCCCTGGTCGTCGAGCCGCAGGGTCCGGCTGTCGCTTAAGGTCACGGTCGGCCGCGGAATGTCGGACGATGCGAGCTGCTCACGAATGTCCTGCGGGCCGCTGAGCGGCGTGCCCGCCGCCGCCAGCAATTGCTCTTCGTTGGGCGACAAAGTGTGCGCCGCCGTTCTGATCGTGTCGCGCAGCCCGAAGGCGAACTTGCCCAGGCCCGGGTCCGCGGCGATCAGCGCGTTGATTCGGTCGGGCCCGAGCGCGACGACTTCCGGGCCGGTCCATGCGGTTGCCTCGCCGATCGCGGTGAACACGTCCTGGGCTTTCTGCTTGCGCTCCTGGTTCGCAGCAACGCGCCGGTCTTCGTCGGCCTTCAGCGAGGCATAGGAATAGAGCCGCGAGGCGCGCCGGCTGATGTCCGATTGGGCCTGCAGCGCGGCCTTCAGAGCCGCCGCGTTCGACCCGAGCTTCCCTTGAAACGTCTTGAGCGCCGGGACGTCCCTCAGGATCGCCTGGCGTTCGGTCTCCCAGGCGGCGTCGCTTGGGTAAATATCGGTGAGGTCCCAGGCGGCCGCCGACGATCCGGCCGCAGCACCCGCCGCCTGTGCGAAAAGACGAGCAGGCGCCGCGCCGGCGACGGTTACGGCGGTACCGGACAACAAGACGTGGCGGCGTGAGACATCGAGCATGCAGAATCCCCCTCTAACGCCCCCTGCATTGCATGGCTGCTCCTGGCCGGTCAGCCGGTCATCGACGAACGGCCAAAGCCGCGGACTAACGGTTGACCGTCTCCATTCCGCGCTCATGGTAGCGCTGGCCCGCGGCTGCGCCCGGCGGCAGGATTTCGTCGAGGCGCCGCAGCTCCTCGGCTGTCAGATGGACGTCGAGCGCGCCGATATTCTCGTCGAGATACTTGATGCGCTTGGTGCCGGGGATCGGCACAATGTCCTCGCCCTGCGCTAGTACCCATGCGAGCGCCAGCTGGGCCGTCGTGCAGCCCTTCTCCCTCGCCATCGCCTCGACCTCGCGAACGAGCGCGATGTTCCTGGCGAAATTCTCGCCCTGGAAGCGGGGGTGGAACTTGCGGAAGTCATCCTCGGGGAAGTCGTCGGGCGACGTGATCTGGCCGGTGAGGAAGCCGCGGCCAAGCGGCGAGTAAGCGACATAGCCGATGCCGAGCTCGCGGACGGTTGGCAGCACTTCAGCCTCGGCGTCGCGGCTCCAAAGGGACAGCTCGGTCTGGACCGCTGTGATGTTCGCGACCGCGGCGGCGCGGCGAATGGTGCGCGGCGCTGCTTCGGAAAGGCCGAGGAAGCGGATCTTGCCCTCTTCCTTCAGCCGCAACATTGCGCCGACCGTGTCCTCGATCGGCACGTTGGCGTCCACGCGGTGCTGGTAATAGAGGTCGATCACCTCCACGCCGAGCCGCTTCAGGCTCGCTTCGCAAGCCGAGCGCACGTATTCGGGATCGCCCTTGACGCCGAGGAACTCGCCGGCGGGCCCGCGGACATTGCCGAACTTGGTCGCTAGGAAGACGCTGTCGCGACGGTCGCGGATCGCCTTGCCGACCAGCTCCTCGTTCAGGCCGACGCCGTACATGTCTGCCGTGTCGAGGAAATTGACCCCGCGCTCGATCGCGTGGTGGATCGTCGCGACCGACTCAGCCTCGTTTCCGGCGCCGTAGAATTCGCTCATCCCCATGCAGCCGAGGCCGATGGCGGAGACCTCCGGACCGTTTGCGCCAAGTCTACGCCTGCGGACTTCGAACATGTGTTGGTCTCCTTATGTCTTAAGCCTTTGCCGAGCCTCTGCGGCATCAAATGGGGTCGCAATGCGCTTGTGGCGAGATGTCGCGCCCGAGATGATCGAAAGTTCCGAACGGCTGACCCGAAATGCCTTTGCCAGCATCTTTAGGACGGTCTCGTTGGCCGAGCCGTCGGCTGGCGCCTCCGCGACCCGAACCTCCAGCTCTTCGCGACCGTCTGCCCCGGAACGCCACCCGCCGATGCCCGGCTTGGCCGAACGTGGCGTGACGCGGACGGCGATGAACCCGCTCAATCCATGTGCACCGGCGGGCCGCCGGCCCCGACGCGCTGGCCGCGGCGCATGAACAGCAGCAGCGGAAGAACCGCAAAGGTCACCATCATCATCAGCTTGAAATCGTCGAGATAGGCGATGAACAGCGCCTGCCGCGTGACCTCCAGGTTGATGTAGGCGAGCGCCGCGGGGCCCGCGACCGGGAAGATCGTCTGCAGCACCGTCGGGTCCAGCGTCGGGATCGTCTGCTCGGTGATGTTGTGGGCAAGGTCGGCGTGCGCGACCTGAGTCATCCGTACCAGCTGCGTGCTGACGACCGAGATCCCGACCGAACCGCCGATATTTCGCGAGAGATTGAGCAGCGCCGCGGCGGTCGTCCGCATCCGAGGCGCCAGCGTCTCGAACGCAAGGCTTTGCAGCGGAACGAAGATCAGCCCTAGCCCCAGCCCTTGCACGACGCCGCTGCGGATTACCGGCCCCGACGGCTGGTCGATCGCGAAGCCGGTCATCATGTAGAGCGAGACGCCCATCAGCACGACGCCGATGCCGACCAGCAGGCGGGAATCGATCTTGCCCACCAGGCGGCCGGCAAGCAGCATCGAGATCAGGGTTCCGACACCGCGCGGCGCGGTCAGGAAGCCCGACTGCAGCACCGAATAGCCGTACAAATTCTGAAGCAGTGGCGGCAGCAGCGC
>Ga0207647_10003289_pt1 | contig 12133 bp, 10 predicted proteins | sample KBSCornC2_FD_184295 | JGI IMG/M metagenome (GOLD analysis project Ga0207647, IMG submission 184295) | Corn rhizosphere microbial communities from Kellogg Biological Station, Michigan, USA - C2 (SPAdes) (version 2) | ecosystem: Host-associated > Plants > Roots > Rhizosphere ...
GCGCCGGCACCACCGCCGAAGTGCTCGCCAAGCTGAAAACCGTGTTCCGCAACGGCCAGTTTGGCGGCACCGTCACCGCCGGCAACTCCTCGCAGATGTCCGACGGCGCCGGCGCCGTGCTGCTGGCCAGCGAGAAGGCGATCAAGCAGTACAACCTGCAGCCGCTGGCCCGCTTCGTCGGCTTCTCCGTCGCCGGCGTGCCGCCGGAAGTGATGGGCATCGGTCCGAAGGAAGCGATCCCCAAGGCACTCAAGCAGACCGGCATCAGCCGGGACCAGCTCGACTGGATCGAACTCAACGAAGCGTTCGCCGCCCAGGCGCTGGCCGTGATCGGCGACCTGGGCCTCGACCCGAGCAAGGTCAACCCGCTCGGCGGCGCCATCGCGCTCGGCCACCCGCTCGGCGCCACCGGCGCGGTGCGCATCGCCACCCTTGTGCACGGCATGCGCCGGCGCAAGCAGAAGTACGGCATGGTGACCATGTGCATCGGCACCGGCATGGGCGCGGCGGGCATCTTCGAAGCGCTCTGACACCCTGCCCGTCATGCCGGCGCTTTCGCCGGAAACAGCAACGGCGCCGTATCGCTACGGCGCCGTTGCTGTTTGCCTCAAAACGAGAAAACGTACCAACTTGCCGTGCTATCTGTCGGCCCGACCCAGCCAGGCCATGGCCGCCACCACCATCGCTTCAACGCCGGTTTCCAGGGTGGGATGCAGCACGGGCAGGAAGCGCGGGTTGTGATTCGTGGGGATCTCGTTGACCTTGCCGGCCTCCTTGGCCTTGGCGTAGGCCACCGGGTCGGTACCGCCCACGAACCAGAACACCGATGGCACGCCCCATTGCGTGCCGAACGAACCGAAGTCCTCGCTGGCCGACGCCGGGCCGGTCTGCCGCACGCTTTCCGGCGGGAAGTGCTGGCGAAACGCCTCGACCACGCGCGCGCTTGCCGCCTGGTCGTTGACCACCAGGTCATAGCTGTCCAGCGGCGTGATCTCCGGTGGTCGTGGCGCACCGGAGGCCGCGGCCTCGGCATTCACGATGCGCGTGATCGCCGCCAGTACGCGCTGGCGCACGCCCTCGTCGAAGGTGCGCACGTTGAGCTTGATGATCGCCTCGTCGGGAATCACGTTTTCCTTGGTCCCGGCCTGCAGCGCCCCGACGGTGACCACCGCCGACTCGGCGGCGGCAAGCTCGCGTGACACGATGGTCTGCAGCCTCAGGACCACCGAGGCCGCCATCACTACCGGATCGATACTGGCTTGCGGCATCGAGCCATGCGCGCCCCGCCCGAACAGGCGGATCTGCAGGCTGTCCGCCGCCGATGTGATGACGCCGGTGCGCCCGGCGACGGCACCAGCCGGGCCAACCATCACGTGCTGGCCAAGCACGATATCCGGCTTCGGAAAACGCTCGAGCAGGCCGTCGTCGATCATGGCCTTCGCGCCTTCGGCGGTTTCTTCGCCGGGCTGGAATACCGCCAGGATCGTGCCGCGCCAGGCGTCGCGCGCCTCGGCCAGCAGCGTGGCCACACCGGCGAGCCAGGTCACGTGCATGTCGTGGCCGCAGGCGTGCATCACCGGAACCGTCCGGCCTTCGCGGTCAGTGGCGGTCACCTTGCTGGCATACGGCACGTCGGTGGCTTCCGCAACCGGCAGCGCGTCCATGTCGGCGCGCAACATCACGGTAGGTCCCTCGCCATGGCGAAGCACGCCGACCACGCCCGTCTTGCCGATGCCGGTGTTTACCTCGTAACCCGCCCTGCGCAACCATTCGGACGCGAGGCCTGCGGTCCGAACCTCCTGCATCGACAGTTCGGGATGGGCATGCACGTCGGTATAAAGCCCCTCCAGGTCCGGCAGGATCCGTTGAAGATTTGCCAGGACGACGCTGGCTGGTCGAGTCGCATTCATCAGGGATTTCTCGCTTTTCGCGTAGCCATTCCGCTGCCCCAACTGTAACTGCCCATGGCGCACGGCGGAGGATAGATGCGTCACCGGTTAAGTCCGGATGAACGCGCGTGGAAGGAAACATCCGTGGTCGACGTCTGCATCATCGCCCTGATCGTCAGCGATATCGACACCGGACTCGCGGGTATCGGCGGGTCATTCGCTTGGGCTGCGCGGCGTGTCCTGGCCTCGGCCGGACGGTAAAACGCCCAGCGCCTCTCAGCGCTGGGCGACCAGTGACTGACACGATTTCAGTTCAGACCGGATGGGCAGCGATGGTATCGAATCCTTCCGTCATCGAAACGAACGCCCGGGAAGCGCCCGCTACCGACCCTGCCGCCATGCTTACGGTTTGCTTGCGAGCTGTGCACACTGGCCCTGGTCGCAATCGAAGTCGACTTTCATGCCGCGGCCCACGATGACCGGCACGTTCACATGCTTGACGACGGGACGGCCGTTCTCTTCCAGTGTCACCGTGTAAACACCGACCGGCAGCGGGCCGATGCTGTAGCGACCTTTGGCGTCTGCCTGGACCTGGCGCTGGAGCCCGGTCGTCGTGCTTTGCGCCGAGATGGTGTCGCCCGCCGGCGCCTTTCCAAAGACATTGCCCGCAGTGGCCTGTGCGTAGACCGCAGCGGATCCCGCCGCACCGCACATGCCGATGACAGCCGCCATCGCGAGGCTTCGCATGGAGAAGCCGCGGCGATGCTGGGGACGGTTGTTCGAGGGGGAGTTGTTGTTCATGGGATCTCCTGATTCCGTTTGAAAACGGCTGTGGGGACATGAGCCCGCCAGACAACCGTCCGGCAATCCGCTCATGGAGAGTTCTGGACGGCTTTGTCCGCCCGCCGGGCCTGGGGATGGCCACCTTGGAGCAGGCATCGTTTCGCTCGCCGTCCGCGGCCATCGGGAATGGCTGACGCCACACCGGATGGTTGCGCGCAGCCTACGCCCGCATCAGGTCTCCGCCGAAGGGTCAGAGGTCATGAAGGTCGGAAGTCACGAATCAGTAGAAAGTTGCGACAACAGCGTGCGCTTCGCCTCGCAGCAACGAGTCGTTCGCGTGCAGGCTCACCCTTTTTTCTTCGACGTCGGCCTGACCGGCCAGGGCGCAGCGCGCCAGCAGGCGTTGTAGAAGTCCTTGATGGCGTGCCGGGCGGGATAGAGCATGAAGGTGGCGCCGTAGCGGAAGGCGCTGCGCCTGCCGCCGACCCAGGCGCCGATGGAGCGTGACGAAAGCAGGTGTCCCAGCTCGGTCGGCGGATAGGGCCGGGTTATCACGACGGCTCCATCGACGACGCGGGCCGCACCGCGCGGCTCGACCAGCACTTCCTGGCGGTCGACCTCGAAGTACGATCGCGTTTCGTGCGCCACGATCTGCCTGGCACGGGTTGCGCCCACCAGATCGTACGCAGTCAGCGTCACGCTGCCCGGCCGGCATTGCAGGACGAGCCGATGGCTGCCGTCGCGGTCATCCTGCTGGAGTTCCAGGAAAGGCGCCGGTGGCAGTAGCCAGCTTTTCGTCTTGAGGGGGAGTCGGCCATTGTTGGCCAGGCCGGCGACGGTCATCTGATCCGCGGTCAGCCAGATCGGCGAATCGACCGGGGACGTCGGCAGCGGCGCGAGCGCGTCGAGATCGATGCCCATGTTCTTCAGGTACGCGTCCGCCTCGCCGCTCGTCGACCGGGGCGGTGCGGTGCCCGCAGCCTGATGACGGATCAGGCCGATGCGGTCGCTGCCCGTGGGAGCCCACCGGTAAAGGCCGCCGAAGTAGGCGTAGGCACAGGCTCCGCTGCAGACGGCCGCCTTGATGCCCCGGTACCCGGCACGGCCTTTGCGCCGCGGTGTTCCCAGATGCGTCGTCATCGCACCGGCGCGAAACAGCCGCCCCAGCGCCATGCCGGCAGCCAGGTCGCCTTGCGAGGAATTCAGATAGACATCGGAGCCGGGCGGAATCTTCCCCGACTTCACCAGCGCTTCGAAGCGCTGCGGCGCGTCGGCGTCGATCACGCCATACAGATAGATCTGCGGCGCCCCGGCCATCGTCACCGTCATGCGGTCGTCGTTGACCTGGATGGCCATCCGCGGCGGGGTTGCGCTCCCGTTGCTGCGTACCGTGCTGCCGTGGGCAGGCACCGTGCCCGCCAGGCCTGCGCAGATGACCAGCGACAAACCCCAGTAAGCGGCGTGGGGACGCGATCTGCTCCAGCAGGCAGGGTTTTCGGATTTGCCGTATCGCACTACTGCTCCCGCTGTTCAAACGATGAAGTCTTAAGGTCGCAAGATGTCCTGCAGGTGAACACGAGGTCGTGGCTCTCGTCATTCCCACTAGGCGCTCAGGCAAGTGCCGTCCATGTCAGGGTCATGGGCTCGCCCCGATTGCTCCTGCTTCCGCATCATCGACCTCCCCCAGCAACCTGCCCAGCGCCACACCCAGCACCAGATCATCCAGCACCCCGAAATGCTGTTCGCGCAGCCGCCCCTGCGCATCGATCAGCATGAGCGTGGGCGTGCCTTGCATGGCGTAGGCGCGCATCGTCAGCGGCAGCGGGTCGCCGTTGGCGTACGCGTCCACGCCGACAGGAAACGCGTAGCGGTATTCGTGCAGAAACGCTTCCAGCGCCAGCGGCCCTTGCGCCTCGTGATGCTCGAACACTGTATGCAGCCCGATTACCGCCACGCGGTCAGCAGGAAAGGTCTGCCGCACGCGTTGCATCTGCGGCAGCGCCTGCATGGCGCAACCCGGACACAGCATTTGAAAAGCGTGCGCGACGACCACGCGCCCGCGCAAATCGGCCAGGGTCAGCGGCGCACTGTTGAACCAGCGCGATACCTGCCACGGTGGCGCAAGCTGCCCTGTCGTCATGGTCTGCCTCCCGAATTGGAATGGTCCGAGTTTGTGCGTTCTGCGGGCGGTTCTCAAACGAAGGCGTCGTGCGTGTCGTAAAACGCGATCAGAAATTCCCTCGTCGATTGAATGCCCCTGGCCCGCAACTCCATCCGGCATGGATTGGGCGTACTCTGCCCTTCGTGGCCGCGCTTCGGGGGCGCACTCGACGACTTATGCACCGTAACCGCCAGGGCGGTCACGGGCACGGCGCGAGGGCGGGATCTGCCACCGGAATACGCTCCGGAGAGAAACATCCCGTCAACCTGACGCAGTCGAACGCCCGGAGGCCTCTGCGCCACCCAGTGGGAGACACCATGAAAAAGTCCTCTTTAGCTTTGGTTCTGGCCGTGGTTGCGCTGGCCATGCCCTGCGCATATGCCGCTGACGACCTTTGTGCCGTCGGGCCCACGCATTGCAAGATCCTGAAAGAAGACGCCCGGGTTCGCGTCATCGACTACACCGCAAAAGCCGGTGACAAGGTCGGGATGCATACGCACCCTGCCCATGTCATTTATGTTCTCAAGGGAGGACGGACGAAGTTCACCCTGCCAGACGGGAGCACTACGGAACGCGATCTGAAAGCCGGCGATGCGGTGATCAATCCGGCCGTCACGCACGCCACGGAAAACCTGACCGCTGTCCACGTGATCATCGTGGAGATGAAGCAATAGCGGTGTGTCGGGCCGATGGCGCACAGGGACTTCGAAGCGCGCCTGTCGGTTTCTCAAGGCTGGAAACAAGAACGGCGCCGTAGCGATACGGCGCCGCTCTCGCTTTAAGTAGCTATGTCCCGGGATACGAGCCGTGTCGTGACGTCAGCTGTGAGCCGTATTGGCATTGAGATCGGCAATGAGCTGACGCAGGATGTCGTCAATCACCAGCTTGGTCGACTGCTGCACAGCATGCGCGGGGCCGCATCGGCGGTTTCCGTGGCCTCTTGCGCGAGACGCGGAACGCCATCGTCGAGTGTTTTTGCCCCGGCGTCGGACGAAAGAGTTTCGGTGTTGCCCTTCCCCACTCTGGCGTCGGGGCAAATAACCCCGACGCCGAGGCTTTTTGCTCCAGCGTTGAGCAAAAAAGCCTCAACGTTGTCGTTCCACGGCTCCGTCGACGGACATTGAGCCTGGCGCGCGGAGTCCGGAGCTTCGGCATCGGGGCAAATAACTCCGGCGCTGAGCAAAAAAGCATCAGCGCTGCCGTTCCGCAGCTCCACCGACGGACAAAAAAGCCTCACGCGCCGAGTCCGGAGCTTCGATGCCGGAGCAGAAAGCTCCGTGACCGAAGCTCGCCGGTCGGCGTGTGGAGCAAAAAGCCTCGCCAGCGGAGGTTCTATCAGTAGTCGCGCCCTTTCTTTTCGCGCTGCAGCCGTTGCGCGTTGCGGTTCAGCAGGCCGTAGTGACGGTCGTGCTCGCGGCGCTCCCTTGTCGAGCGCGCGGCGTTGGCGGTTTCGCGTTGCAGCTTGCGGTAGTTGGCGAGACGGCGGTCATCGAGTGTCCCCTCGGCGACGGCGGCCTCCACCGCACAGTCACGGTCGCCCTGGTGGCGGCAGTCGTGGAACCGGCATCGCGCGGCGAGCGTCTCAATGTCGTCGAACGCGGCGCTCATGCCGGCCTCGATGGCGCCGACCTGCAGTTCGCGCATGCCGGGTGTGTCGATGACCCACGCGCCGCACGGCAGGACGAACATCTCGCGCGCCGTGGTGGTGTGGCGGCCGCGGGCGTCGTCCTCGCGGATGCCGCCGGTGGCCTGCGCCGCATTGCCGAGGAGAGTGTTGGCCAGGGTCGACTTGCCCACGCCGGACGAGCCGACGAAGGCCACGGTCTGCCCGGTTGCCAGCCACGCCGCCAATGGCGCGATGGAAGCGGCCGAGGTGGCGTCGATCGCCACGACAGCGACGGCGGGTGCGATCGAACGCGCGGCGTCGAGATAGCTTTCGACGTCGGCGCACAGGTCGGCCTTGGTCAGCACGATGACCGGTTCGACGCCGGCTTCGAACGCGATGGCGAGGTAGCGTTCCAGCCGCGACAGGTTGAAATCGTCGTTGCACGAGGTGACGACGAACAAGGTGTCGAGGTTGGCGGCGATCGATTGCGTGCGGTGCTCCGAACCGGCCGCGATGCGTGCGACCAGCGATCGCCGTTCGATCACGCGCAGCACGCGCGGCGCGTCCGTTTCGATCAGCAGCCAGTCGCCGACCGTGACCGCGGGTTCGACTCCCGCGGCCAGGCCGTGCGGCAGGATGACCGTGGCCGCGCCGCGTGCGGACAGCACGGCCAGGCCGTTGCGATGCACGGCGACGACGCGGGCCGGGTAGCCCGCTTCGAAATCCTGCAGGGTGAGATGTTGCGCGTAGCCCGGATGCCAGCCGAGCTGGTGCAGCGTGAAATTCTGGATCGGCATGCGTGGAACCCCATGACAATGGCAAGACGTGGCGACCGCCCTTGCGGGAGGTCGAACGGAAACGCCGGGGTCAACGCAACAGGGAAAAACGGATGGGCCGATGGACGGCCATCCGGGGCGCTTGTATCAGCGCGACGCCAACCCGGCGGAAATCGGGGCTTGAACATTCATGGCACTCTCGACCTCGCGCGGTTGGGTGGAAGGGAAGCGGAGGATAGTGTCTTCGCGGCAAGGGGCGCAAGGCCGGTGCCGCACGATGCGGGCGACATGCCTGCCGGCGCGGCGCCATCGCGCGCAAGAAACGGAGTGCGCGGCCGGTGCGAAAAGCCGATCCTGATGCCCCCACGATGTTGCTGGCACGCCTTCCGGCACAGGCGCCGGACGCCGCGATGGCGTGTGATGCGCAGCCGGCAGACAACTCCGCGGAAGATGCGGACCTGGCCGGCGCCGAACCGTTTTCAGACTACGACACGGGACAACCATGACGATGCAGCCGGCAGCCTCTCGAACTCCGCACCAGCGCTGTTTGCGCTGGGTGGCATGGAGCCTGTCCTGCGCTGCCCTGTTGCCGCTCGCTGCACTGGCGCAGGACGTACCGTCCCGCACCGTCGCGCCGCTGCCCGCGGCGTCGACCTGGCGGCAGTCGCAGGACGATGCCTGGTGGACCGGGCCGATGCTGGCGAACTCCGCCGCGACCCTGCCGCGCGGCCACGTCCTGATCGAGCCCTATGTCTATGACGTGTCCTCGCCGCACGCCGACGGCTACGGTTCGCTCACCTACATGCTCTACGGCCTCACCGACCGGCTGACGGTCGGCCTCGTGCCGGTGCTGGGCTACAACCGCATGGACGGCCCTGGCGACAGCAGCGGCATCGGGCTGGGCGACGTCAGCGTGCAGGCGCAGTACCGGCTGACCGATGTGCCGGCGGGCAGTTCGCGGCCCACGGTCTCGCTGCAGCTGCAGGAAACCCTGCCGACCGGCAAGTACGACCGGCTGGGTCGGCGACCCGGCAATGGCCTGGGCAGCGGCGCCACCACCACTACGCTGCAGGTCAACACACAGACATATTTCTGGTTGTCCAATGGACGCATCCTGCGCATGCGCTTCAACGTGGCGCAGTCGTTCTCGGCGCGGGCGCGGATCGAGGACGCCAGCGTCTACGGCACGCCGGACGGTTTCCGCGGGCATGCCCGGCCCGGCCGTTCGTTCTTCGTCAATGCGGCCTGGGAATACAGCCTCAGCCAGCGCTGGGTGCTGGCGCTCGATGTCACCTACCGGCGCAGCCACGGTGCGCGCGTGCGCGGCGACGAGGCCGGCGGCTCGCCTGGCCTGCACCTGGACGGCCGTTCCAGCGAGGCATTCGGCTTCGCCCCGGCGATCGAATACAGCTGGAGTCCCAGGCTTGGCGTGCTGTTCGGCACCCGCGTGATCACCGGCGGGCACAACACCTCGACCACGATCACGCCGGCGGTGGCCTTCAACTACGTGCACTGAGGTACCCGGGGCGGACGCTGTTCCAGCGGAGTGTTGCGGCGATCGATCAGGGATGCCATCGCCGGTTCGGCGTCGGCCGTCCGTTCTTCCTTCGGCAGGCTCACGGCGAACGGCCTTCCGTGGTCCCTGAACTTCTTCGGCGGTCGCGCAGTGCGCGGCAACGTTGCGTGCCGAAGACGAACGATGGTGCGATTTAGCCCATGCACGCCCGCATCACGCCGTCTCGTGCGTACTGCGCTCCGTTGCACCCACATCCCTCCCCACATGATCGCGATGAATGCACCTGGGCAGACCCTGGCGTTCTTCGCATCGTGCCCCACCCGACACCAGACCTTCACGCGAGCCACCGAAACACGCGTGCGGCGGCATCCGTCGGACATGCCTTTCCATCCGGTCATGCAGAAAACCATCTGCACGGAAACATCGCCGATTCGGCGGTGAAAGATGTCGAGTGCGTGGTTCCACACGTTTACCTCCGGGGTGATACGCCAAACGGGGACTGACGAGCGTTTCGAGCACCTGCTGACCCAGTGGGCCAGGCACCGCCGCAAGCTTCGTTCGTCCACCCTGCAGGATATTCCCCGTGAAAAAAAACCTACTGATCCCCCTCCTCGGCACGACCATGCTGGCCTGGCTGCCGATGACCGTGGCCCGTGAAGTCGTCGTGCTGCCCGGCGTGGTCAGCCCGGTGGGCGTGGCCAGCGGCGTCGATACGCAAGGCCCCGGCCTGCTGACGGTCGGCAACCAGGACATCAACACCGGCAATGACCCCGGCGGCGCGATCACCACCGACGCGGCCAATACGGCGAGCATCCTGTTCACCGGCAGTTCCACGGTGACCGGCTTCGTCGGCGCGACCGGCAGCACCTTCCTCGGCATTTCCGCCGGCAGCAACGCCAACACGGTCAGCTTCAACGGCCCGGTCTACGCGACCACGTTCTCGTTGGCCGGCACCGGCACGGTCGATTTCAACGGCGGCTTTACCAGCAACACCGGCTCGACGATGGATTTTGCCGGCGACGGCTTCATCAATGTCGCCGCGGGCCAGACCGTCAAGGCCGCGATCACCAATACGGCGGGGGCCGGTACCGGCACGCTGACGCTGCATGCCGACAGCATTGTGGATGGTGCCGTGGGTGCCGCCAGCGGGCTCAAGCAGATCAACGTGGTCGGCGGCAACGCACTAATTACCGGCCAAGCGAATGCCGCGGCCTACACGCTCGATACCAACACGCTCAATGTGGCAGGCGCCTTCAAGATTCCGGTGGCCGGCACCATCAACACCACGATCTTCAGCCCCACGCTATACGGCAAGATCGTGCCGGTCGGCGCGGCCACCATCGGCAACGCGCTGCAGGTCAACGTGACGGTCACCGGGCCGATCCCGGTGGGCAGCATTTTCAACATCGTCGATGCCACCAGCGGCACCAGTGGCAGCACGGTGACCGCGACCAGCAACACCACGCGTTACCTGTTCTCGGCCGCGCCGACCACGAATGGCCAGGTGCAGATCATTGCGACGCAGATTCCGCTGGCGACGGTGGTGGCCCCGGTAAGCAATCCCACGGCCCCGGTGATTGCGCCGATCGTCGACGCGCTGCCATTGACGCCGGCCACGGTGCCGCTGCTGACGGCGATCACGCTGCTGCCGGATGCTGCCGGCGTTGCCGATGCGCTGGCGCAGCTCCAGCCAGGTGCCGTCAGCCTCGCCTCGCCGCAGGCGAGCTACCGCGTCACCCAGCAGTTCCAGGGGCTGTGGGCCGAGCATATGGAAGCCATCCGGCCGGCGTGCGACCAGCGCGACCCAACCGATGAGCGGAACCGGCCACGCCGGGATGACGCCGCGGCGTGCCAGTCCGACACGCGGCGCCCGCAGGTGTGGGGCGCGGCGTTCGGCTATGCAGGCACGCAACGCGGCAGGCAGGGCTACGAGGGCTATACCGACAACAGCCAAGGCGCGATGCTCGCGGTGGACTTCCCGCTGAGCCCGGCCACCACGGCCGGTGTCGGCGTCAGGTACGCCCGCTCCACGCTCGACGGCCTCGACTCGGCCAGCCGCGGCCATATCCGCTCCTACCAGGCCACCGCCTATCTGGGCTATGCGCCGGGACCATGGTTCGTCAACGGAGCTTTGGTCTATGGACTGGATGATTATTCCAGTTCGCGCCGGGTCGCGTTCCCGGGGATCGACGAGACGGCGCGCGCCGACTACAGCGGTCACCAGTACACCGCGTTCGGTGCCACCGGGTATCACTTCTACGTGGGCGATGGACGCAGCGTGATCACGCCGACGGCCACCGTGCAGTACACCCGCATGAAGATGCCCGGCTACCGCGAGTTCGGCGGCAACTCGGTCAACCTGGCGGTCGACGCGCAGACGTACCATTTCCTGCAGTCCGGCCTGGGCGTGAAATTCTCTCGCGACCTGGCCACCTCCGGTGACCTGACCGTGCGCCCCGAGATGCATGCCAACTGGCTGCATTCGTTCAGCGGCCGCAGCGTGAGCGAGACCGCGCAGTTCGCCAGCGGCGGACCGTCGTTCACCGCCACCGGGGTCAAGCCGGGCCGCGACTTGGCCGAGCTGGGCGCAGGCCTGCTGATCGCCGGCGGCAACCGCTGGTCGCTGGCCGGCACCTACGACTACCAGTTCAATCACAGCTACAAGGCAGGCCAGGTCATGGTGAAGTTCGCCGTGGCGCTGTGAGGGCGACTCCTGTCCGGAGTGGCGGGGCGCTGATGGGGTGACGCGGCGCACGTACGAGTCCGGGATCTCGGCAGCGTCCTTCAGGAGCCGAATGCTGTTGCCTTCGCGCAGCCGCGCCCCCGACGCGCGCGAGAACATCTGATCGGCGACCTGCCGAAGGCCGGGGGTGTCGGGACGATCGCCAGCTCGTGGGTTCTTCGCTGACGCCTTCACACTTCTGTGATAAGTGAAACGACTGCCGAATGCAAGGCACCTTCAGACGGCCACGGTGACGCGCAGGAACGTCGCCGGGATGGAGGTCGCCGCCGGATCCGGGCTCGTGTTCTGGCTGCTGAACAGCGCTTCCAGCTCCTTCTGTAAATCCTCCGCGCGTCCGTTCTTTTCCGCAGCATCGAAGGCGTTCATCGTCGGACCATAGTACTTCCTGAAGCGAGTGACGAACTCCGACGGCCTGCCACTGACGTTGAAGGTAAACGTGTCTTTGACGAATGAGACTCGCTCTGCGGGGATTCCCGCGCCCGCAAACCGCTCGATCACGTGATTCTCGATTCCCCAGGTCATCGGGCTGATGAAACCCTCAGGCGGTGGCGGCGAGTACGCGGAGCTGATCTTCAGAATCTGGGCGACCAACGTCGGATCGTTGGGAATCCAGTTTCCCATGACGACTCGACCGCCGGGCCGGGTCACGCGCACCATCT